>Ga0131853_10000141_pt1 | contig 117714 bp, 115 predicted proteins | sample TergutLab28metaG_FD_92764 | JGI IMG/M metagenome (GOLD analysis project Ga0131853, IMG submission 92764) | Labiotermes labralis P1 segment gut microbial communities from Petit-Saut dam, French Guiana - Lab288 P1 (version 2) (version 2) | ecosystem: Host-associated > Arthropoda: Insects >...
ACGGCGGCCATAGCGAAAGGGAAACACCCGGTCCCATCCCGAACCCGGAAGTTAAGCCTTTCAGCGCCGATGGTACTGCAACCGAGAGGCTGTGGGAGAGTAGGACGCCGCCGGACAATCTTTCCAGTAGAGGCCACCTTCGGGTGGCCTCTACTGCTATTTCGGGGTCCTTACCCGGGTTGCCAGCGGTGCGTCAGGTTGCGCGGTACAGCGGCAGGTCGACGGCGACGCGCAGCCCGCCGAGCGGTGAGTTGTCCAGCCGTGCGCGCGCGTCCTGCTGGGCCAGCAGCTCGCGGACGATGGCGAGCCCGAGGCCACTGCCGCCGGCGTCTCGCGCACGGGCCTCGTCGAGACGGGTGAAGCGGAGCCAGACGCGCTCCCGGTCGGCTGCCGGGATGCCCGGGCCGTCGTCGTCGACCACGATCCGCACCGTGCTCGGCCCCACCACTGCGACCGCGACCTCCACCCGGGAGCGGGCATGGTGCAACCCGTTGTCGATCAGATTGCCGAGCACCCGCTCGAGCGCCTCCTTGTCGCCGGCGACCGCGACGCCGGCCGGTGGCGGCGTCACCGCCACGGCGACCGACGACCCGACGTACCGTGCGTCCAGGTCGGCGAGCAGGTCGGCAAGCGACACGCGGATGCCGGGGGGCGCGGGGACGGCCGCCTCGAGCCTGGCGAGGGTGAGCAGGTCCTCGACAAGGCCGATCATGCGCAGTACGTCGGCGTGGAGGTCCGCGGCGAGATCGCCGCCCTCGCCGAGGTGCTGCGCGACCTCCAACTGTGTCCGCATCGAGGCCAGCGGGCTGCGCAACTCGTGGGCGACATCGGCGGCGAAGTCCCGCTCCCGGCCGAGTGCCGCGTCGAGCCTGTCGAGCATGGAGTTAAGCGTGAGGGCGAGCGCACGGATCTCGTCGGCGGAGTCCGGCACCGGCAACCGCTCGGTCCTCCCGGAGCCGGAGATCCGCTCGGCGCCGGACCGCAGCTCCTCGACCGGGCGCAGAGCCGCGCCCACGACCCGCCACGCCACCAGCACCATGGCCAGCAGGAGGAGCGGAAAGACGACGGCGAGCGTGTTGCGCAGCATGCGCAGACTTCGCCGCAGGTCGACCAGGCTCTCGGCCACCACGACCACGCGCCCGCCCCCGTCGATCCGAGTCGCGACCACCCTCAGATCGCCGTCCAACCCCATCCGGGAGCCGGGCACCTGCACGGGATGCCGGGTCGCCTCCTCGGTCTCGGCCGGAGTGAGCAGCGCGGTGAGCCGGTCCGCGTTCACCGAGGCGCTGACCACTCGGTCACGCGCATCGACGACCTGCACCAGCGACGAGCCGGCGACGGGGATCGGGTCCGGGAGGCGGTTGGCCTGCGCCAGGCTGACCACCTGGGAGGAGGCGGCGGCGGCATCGTGGTCGAGCGTGCGCTGCCCGATGTAGGACAACACGCTGTAGAGCAGGATCGCCCCTGCTGCGAGCGCGACGCCGACACCCAGGCTGCCGAGCAGGATGAGCCGGGCCCGAAGGGTGAGGCGTCGCGTCGGCAGCACCACCGCCTCAGCCCCGGTCGATCCGATATCCGGCGCCGCGCACCGTCCGGATCGCGTCCTTGCCCAGCTTGCGGCGCAGATAGCCGACGTAGACCTCGACGACGTTGGCATCCGGCTCGTCGGCCGCATCCCACACCTCCTCGAGGAGCTCCTGCTTGGTGACCGTCCGGTCGGCGTGACGCATCAGATGCTCGAGTACGGCGTACTCCCGCGGGGTCAGCGCCACGGGAGTGCCGGCGAAGGTGACCTCCCGGGCGGCGGGGTCGAGCCGGATCCCACCCGCGGCCAGGGCCGCCGGCCGGGGGCTGGCGCCGCGGCGCAGCAGCGCCCGGAGGCGGGCGAGCAGGACGACGAAGGAGAACGGCTTGACCAGGTAGTCGTCGGCGCCGTAGTCGAGCCCGTCTGCCTGGTCGTGCGGGCCGTCCTTGGCGGAGATCATCATGACCGGCACCCAGTTGTCCTCGGTGCGCAGCGTCCGCACGACGTCGTACCCGGACATCCTCGGCAGCATCACGTCGAGGAGCACGACGGCGTAGTCGCCATGGCGGGCCGCCTCGAGCCCCGCCAGCCCGTCGGCGGCCAGGTCGACCGAGAAGCCCTCGGCGGACAGGCCGCGCCGCAGCGCGTGGGCGAAGCGCGTCTCGTCCTCCACCAGCAACAGCCGCATGCCGACAGCGTGGCACGTCGCGCGCCGGGCGGCTGAGTGCCTTCACAGGTTCTCAGCATCGGCACAGCCCCGTGGGTGCATGGTGGAGGCATGAACAACCCGTCTCGTGGCTCCCTGCGCCGTACCGCGACCTGGACCGCTCCCATCGTCGCTGCTGCCGCCTTCATCGCCGCCGGACCGATCAGCGGGTTGCTGACCGGGCCCGCGAACGCCGACCTGCCCGCCCGATCGGCCGCCCAGCTCCTCGTCGACGTGCAGAAGGCGAACCTCGACGGGTTCTCCGGCACGGTCGTGGAGAACGCCAGCCTCGGACTGCCGGCCCTGCCCGACGGCCTCACCTCGGGGAGCACCGGCACGCTGGGCATGCTGACCGGGACGCACACGATGCGAGTCTGGTTCGCCGGGCCCGAGCAGGCCAGGATCTCGCTGCTCAGCCCGTACGCCGAGACGGACCTGATCCGTAACGGGACGAACCTGTGGCAGTGGTCGAGCAGCGGCCACAGCGCCCAGCACTGGACGCTGCCGGCGCACTCGAGCGCCCCTGCCACCGCGGCAGGACCCGCGACCCCGGCCGGACCGGCCCAGACGAAGATGCCGGCGACGCCGCAGCAGGCCGCCGACGAGGCGCTGTCGGCGCTGTCGCCGACCACGCTGGTCACCGGCGACGGTACGACGACGGTGGCCAACCGGCCGGCGTACGTGCTCGCGCTGCAGCCCCGGTCCGCGACCACGCTGATCGGCTCGGTGCGCATCGCGATCGACGGCAAGACCCATGTGCCGACCCAGGTCCAGGTCTTCGCCAAGGGCGCGTCGACGCCCGCCATCAGCGTCGGCTTCAGCAGCTTCGACCCCGGGGCGCCGCAGTCCTCGGTCTTCGCGTTCAACCCGCCCGCGGGCACGACCGTGACCCAGGGCAAGCCTCCGGCCTCGCCCAACAAGGACGGAAGGGTGACGAGCGGGGCTTCCGGCACGTCGGGCCGCACCCACGGCGCCCGGATGGTCGGCAGCGGCTGGAACACGGTCGTGGTCGCCAACCTGCCCGCCGACAATTCCTCGACGAGCGGGGCACCCTCGCAGTTGACCCAGCTGATGCAGCAGTTCCCGCGGGTCTCCGGCACGTGGGGCTCGGGGTACCTCTTCGGGGGCACGCTGGTCTCGGTGGTCGTCACCGACGACCACCGGGTGGCCGCGGGCATGGTCCCGCCGGCCCAGCTCTACGCGGCCCTCCAGGCCCGATGAGCGGGGCTCGATGAACGGGGACGAACCGGCGGTCGCGACCGCGGGGCTGAGCAAGCGGTTCGCCTCCCAGCTCGCGGTCGACGGCGTCGACTTGGCGGTCCCCGCGGGGTCGGTCTACGGCTTCGTCGGACCGAACGGGTCCGGCAAGACGACCACGATCCGGATGCTGCTCGGCCTCATCCGCCCCACCGACGGCGAGGTGCGCCTGCTCGGGCGCGACCAGGCGCATCTGGCGGACGCGCTGCCGCGGGTCGGCGCGCTGGTGGAGGGCCCCGCCTTCCACAACCACCTCTCCGGCCGGGCGAACCTCGAGCGCCTCGACGCCGCCGACCGGACCGCCGACCCGCGCACCCGCGGCGCCCGGGTCGATCACGCGCTCGAGCGGGTCGGCCTGCGCGCGGCGGCGCGCAAGCGCTACCGGGCCTACTCCCTCGGCATGCGCCAGCGGCTCGGCATCGCCGCGGCCCTGCTGGCGCCACGGGAGCTGCTGGTGCTCGACGAGCCCACCAACGGGCTCGACCCGCAGGGCACTCGCGAGGTCAGGCACCTGGTGGGCTCGCTGGCCAACGAGGGCGTCACCGTCCTGGTCTCGAGCCATCTCCTCGCCGAGGTCGAGCAGATGTGCACCCACGTGGGCGTGATGCGCACCGGCCAGCTGGTCGCCCAGGGTCTGGTCGGCGAGGTCGTCGGCGCGCTTCGGCGCGTCGTACGCCTGGAGACCGATCAGCCCGAGGTCGCGGCCCGGATCCTGACCGAGCTCGGCGTCACCCGGGTCACGATCGAGCAGGCCACGGCGCGCGGCGACCTCGGCGAGGTGCCGCCCGACAAGATCGTCGCCACCTGCGTGCACGAGGGCCTGGCCGTCTCCGGCTTCCACGTGGCGGCGCCGACACTCGAAGAGGCGTTCGTCGCCCTGACCGGGGAGGGATTCGATGTCAGCGGCTGAGGTCACCCAGACGGACGCAGGCGCCCCGGAGCGAGTACGACGCGCCAGGCCCAGCTTCCTCGCCTCCGAGCTGAAGCTCGTCTTCGGCCGGCGGCGCAACCAGCTCGCGCTCGTGCTCCTGGCCGGCCCGCCGCTGCTCATCGCGATCGCGGTCAAGGCGCGCGCGGGACACCCTGACCGCCAGGGCCCCGACTTCTTCAACTCCATCACCCAGAACGGCCTCTTCGTGGCGCTGGCCGCGCTCACGATCGAGATGGGGCTGCTCCTGCCGCTGGCCACCTCGCTCGTCGCCGGCGACTCGGTCGCCGGCGAGGCCCACGGCGGCACGCTGCGCTATCTCCTGACCGTGCCGGTGGCGCGTACCCGCCTGCTGGTGGTCAAGCTCGCCGCGGTCGTGGTCTACATCTTCGCGGGCACCTTCATCATCGTGATCGTGGGGATGGCCGCGGGCCTGGCGCTGTTCGGGGGCGGCCACATGATCACGCTCTCGGGCAGCACGCTCGGCACGGGCACCGGGATCGCCCGGGTGCTGCTGGCTGCGGCGTACGTCGGGGTGTGCCTGTCCTCGCTCGGCGTGGTCGGGCTCTTCTTCTCGACGCTGACCGAGCAGCCCCTCGCGGCGATGCTGGTGACGATCGTCTTCAGCACGGTCAGCTTCATCCTCGACACCATCCCGCAGGTGGACTGGCTGCACCCCTACCTGATCACGCACCAGTGGGCGGCGTTCGCCGATCTCTTCCGCGACCCGATCGACCTGACCAACATCGGCCACGGGCTCTACCTCGCCGTCGCCTACGGAGTGGTGGCGTTCCTCGCGGCGCGGGCGCGCTTCGCCGCCAAGGACGTGACGAGCTGACCGGGAGCCAACCGGGTCAGACGGCCGAGGCCTCGGGCTCCGCGGTGGTGAGGGGGATGCGGCGGAACATCTCCGGCTCCTCCAGCGGATAGAGCGCGGTGCGGCCGTAGAGCCAGTCGACCATCGTGTAGTCGTAGGTGTCCCGCGTGCGCAGCAGCGTGTTGCGCTGTGCCCGGGCGAGGCCGTCCAGGTGCCACAGCTCGCCCCACGCGCGCGAGGTGGTCACGACGCGGCGGCAGTGCTCGGGCCGCACCGCCTCGTATGCCGCGAGGGCCGCCGTCCAGTCGACCGAGCCGTCCTCGCGCCGTTGCCGGCTGGCGTGCTCGGCGAGCACCCAGCCGTCCTCGATCGCCATGATCGCGCCCTGGGCGATGTACTGCAGCGGCGGGTGGGCCGAGTCGCCCAGCAGTGCGATGTTGCCGTGCACCCAGGTCATGATCGGGTCGCGGTCGAACATCCGCCACCACTTGTCACGCCACATGTACGGCAGCCCGTCCCGGACGAAGTCGCACGTTGCGGCGAACGCCGCGTCGAGCTCGTCGGGTGTGCCCCAGTCCTCCTCGCCGGCCAACGCCTTGGGCGACTCGAAGACCGCGACCTGGTTGAGGAGCTCGCCGCCGCGCAGGCCGTAGTGCACGAAGTGGCATCCCGGGCCGACGTACACGACGACCTCGGAGAGGTCGACCCCCGCGGCGCGCGCCTCGGTGGTGGGCACAGTGCCGCGATAGGCGACGTAGGCCGAGCTGACCGGCTGGTCGTCGACGAAGAGCTTGCGCGCCACCGAGTGCAGTCCGTCCGCGGCGATCACGACGCGGGCCTCGTGCTCGGTGCCGTCGGCGAGGACCACGCGCGCCCCGTCGGGGGTGTTCTGGTACGCCGTGGCGCGGGCCTCGGTGACCAGCTCGACCCCGGCGCGCTCGCAGGCGCGCAGGAACATGCCGTGCAGGTCGCTGCGGTGGATGACCATGTAGGGGAACCCGTAGCGCACCTCGAGGTCGCGCAGGTCGAGGCGGGTCAGGTCGGTCCCGTCGACGGCGTCGCGCATGACCATCGAGTCGGGCACGACGCCGAGGCTCTTCGCCTCGTCGAGGAGCCCGTAGCTGTCGAGGATGCGGGTGCAGTTCGGCGCCAGCTGGATGCCCGCGCCGACCTCGCCGAACGCGGAGGCCTGCTCGAGGACGCGCACGCTGAGCCCCTTGCGGCTCAGCGCGTACGCCGTACTGAGGCCGCCGATGCCGCCGCCGACGACGATGACGTCGGGTGTCACGGTGAGTCCGTCACGGGTGGTCATGTCTTCTCCTAGAGCCAGGGGCCGAGCTCGGGCGCGGCGGGGATCGAGTGGGGGCGGCCGGCCAGCCAGGCGGTCACCTCGGGCAGGGGTGCCCCGGCGACCTGCTGCGGCAACTCGGACGGCGCGTCGGGGCCGCCCGCGCGGGACTGGCGCAGCGCGCGGATGTCCTCGCACAGGGCGGCATTGAAGTCCCCGGACAGGTGCGCGAAGGTGACGCCGCCCCGATCGGTCCCGATGGCGAGGTCGACGGCGTGGACGCAGACCTCGCGGGCGCGCATCCACGGCGTCTCGGTGGCGGGCACGGTGCGCCCCTGGGCCGTGAGCACCGGCCGCTGCCACTGCTCCTCGGTGAGCCGGTCCATCGCCTCGGCGAGGCGCTCGGCGGAGGTGTGCAGCCACGAGTCCAGCGCGCAGGCCGACATCGTCAGGCCCTTGGCGATCCCGGCGGCGCGCTCTTCGGGGGAGGCGTACATCGGGGTGACCACTCCGGTCGCGGCCCAGTGCACGAGGTTGCCGATCGCGTCGGCGTTGGCCGCCAGGTGGGCGACCAGTTGCCTGCGGCTCCAGCCGGGCAGGAGCGAGGGCTGATCGAACCCGGCCTCGCCCAGGCCGTCGATGGCCTCGGTGAGGAGCGCGGTGCCCTCGGCCATCCACCGGCGCGCGTCGGCGAACGAGCGGCTCATCTCACGCCTCGCGATCCTGCCGCACGATCCGGTTGACGCAGGCCCCGAGGCCTTCGACCGAGGTCTCGACCGTCTCGCCGCCCACCAGGTAGATCTTCGGGTCGCGGGCGTGGCCCACGCCAGCCGGCGTACCGGTCGCGATCAGGTCGCCGGGGCGCAGCGTGATCATCGTGGAGATGTACTCGACCAGGAAGACCGGGTCGAAGAGGAGCGTGCCGGTGTTGTCCTGCTGCATGACCTGGCCGTCGACGACCGTCTTCACCTCGAGTGCCGGGCGGGTGCCGCCGGGCAGCTCGTCGGGCGTGACGACGAACGGTCCGACCGGCGTCGAGGAGTCCCAGATCTTGCCCTGGGTCCACTCGATGGTGCGGAACTGCCAGTCGCGCACCGAGACGTCGTTCATCACGGTGAATCCTGCGATCGCGGCCTCTGCCTCGGCGGACGTGGCGCGGCGTACCTGCGTGCCGATGACGATGACGAGCTCGACCTCCCAGTCCAGCGCGTCGGTCTCGGCGGGCCTGACGATGTCGTCGTGCGCACCGACGAGGGTGTCGGCGAACTTCGGGAAGAGGGTGGGGTACGACGGCAGGTCGCGACCCATCTCCTTGATGTGGTTGGTGTAGTTGTGGCCGACGCAGATCACCTTCGAGGGCTGCGGCACGACCGGCGCGAAGTCGGCGCCGTCCAGCGGGTACGTCGCGGCGTCGTCCGGCGCCTCGGGGGAGCCGGCGGCGAGCCAGGCGCCGAGGTCGGCGTACCCGAGGTCGACGAGGGTCTCGCCGGCGGCGCGGTCGAGGCGGACCGCGCGGGTGCCGCCCTCGACGCGGATGGTGGCGAGCTTGGTCATCAGGAGTCCTTGTTCTGGGGCTGGCTGCGGAAGAGGTCGAGCTTCTCGAAGATCGGCGCGTCGGAGAACCGGAAGAGGTCCAGGGCGCCGGAGTCGGAGTCGGTGGCGCCCGCCTCGGAGGAGACCGACCACGGCTGCCACGAGGGCACGACGAAGAGGTCGCCGCGGCTGACCGACCAGCTCTCTTCGCCCACGCTGACGCGGCCGCTGCCGTCGAAGACGCAGAAGACCGAGGAGCCGGTCTCGTGCAGGGGCGCGGTCTGGCCGCCTCGGGCGACCCGGTGGAACTCGGCGCGGATCGTCGGCAGGACGTCGGAGCCGTCGACGGGGTTGGTGAAGCGCACCGCAGCGTGACCGGGCTCGACGGTGCCGGCGTACCCCGCGCGCTCCAGGGCGAGCTGGTCGCGCAGGGCGGCGTCGGTGTGCTCCCACTTGTAGGCCAGCAGCGGGCTGCCCGGGCCGGTGTGCCCGACGCCGATCGGGCGCAGGCCGGGGTGGGCCCAGAGCTGCTCGCTGCGGGAGCGCTCCGGCGTGGTCCGCTCCGTCGCGCTGATCGCGTCGCGACCGAACTCGAAGAACTGCGTCTCGTTCGTCCACTGGAACGGAATGTCGAGGCCGTCGATCCAGGCCATCGGCTCGGAGGTGGCGTTGTGGTGGGCGTGCCAGTTCCACCCGGCCTGGGGAAGGAAGTCGCCGCGGCGCATCGGCACCGCGTCGGCGCCGCCACCGGCGGGGCCCTTGCCTCCGACGACGGTCCAGACGCCCTCGCCCTCGACCACGAAGCGGAACGCATTCTGGGTGTGGCGGTGCTCGGGGGCGTCCTCGCCGGGCATCAGGTACTGGATGGCCGCCCACAGCGTGGGGGTGGCGAAGGGGCGGCCACCCAGCGTCGGGTTGGCGAGCGCGATGGCGCGTCGCTCGCCGCCGCGGCCGACGGGCACGATCTCGCCGGCCTGGGCCGCGAGCCGGCGCAGGTTCTCCCAGCGCCACAGGTGCGGTGCCGCCTTGGAACGCGGGTGCGCCGGCATGAGGTCGCCGATCTCGGTCCACAGCGGGACCAGCAGCTCGTCGGCGAAGCCGCGGTACAGCGTCTCGAGCTCGGGAGTCACGACCGGCTGGTCGGGAGCGTCGACCGCCGTGATCTCCACGGCGGTCGTTCGCGCTGGGGCGTCGGAAGCGGTCATAGGGATAGGGTGAGCGTGATCACGTCTTACAGAACACAGAATTCTGTAGGCCAGAACAGTTGTCGGGTGAGAAGTTGGACAAGCCGCTCAAGCGCCCGCCGTCGTACGCGATCGCGTCGGTCGACCATGCCCTCCGGCTGGCCGCGATGCTGCAGCTCGAGGGCTCGCTGACGGTGGCGGAGGCCGCGACGCGCCTCGGCGTGGCCAGGTCGACCGCGCACCGCCTGCTCCAGATGCTCGTCTACCGCGACTTCGCCGTCCAGGACGCCGACCGCAGCTACCACGCGGGGCCGGTGCTGCAGCTCGCCGAGCACTCGGGTTCGCAGACGGCGCGCCTGCGGGAGGCGGCGCTGCCGCATCTGCGCCGGCTGGTCGAGATGCTCGACGAGTCGGCGAACCTCACCATCCGCACCGGTACGACGGCCCGCTTCATCGCCTCGGTCGAGTGCGGTCAGGCGCTGCGGGTCGGTTCGCGTGAGGGGATGGTGTTCCCGGCGCATCGGACCACCGGTGGCGTGCTGCTGCTGGCCGAGCTGGACGACGCCGAGATCGTCCAGCTGTATCCGGCCGAGGCCGACGACGAGGCCGTGGAGGCCGTCGAGCGACCGGACCTTCGTCGGCTGCGTGCCGAGCTGGCGCGGATCAGGCGCTCGGGCTTCGCGGTGAACCAGGGCCGCTCCGAGCGCGGGGTGACCGCGATCGGCGTACCGGTGCGCGACGACGCGGGCCGCGCGGTCGCGGGTCTGTCGACCTCGATCCCCTCGGCGCGCTACGACAAGGAGCGGCTGCCACTGCTGGTGGCAGCGCTGCACAAGGCCGCCGGCGGGATCGAGGCGGATCTCGCGCGGGGTTGATCCGCGTCGCTGCGGTGGTTCACCGAGCGGTCAGCGACCCTGCCGCAGGAAGTCGTCGACGAGGCTCTCGAACCGACGGGCCCGCTCGTAGGGGACCCACAGCCCGGTGCGGCCGAAGACGTGCAGCTCGACGTCGGGGATGCGTTGCAGCATGAAGAGCCCGTTGTCGAAGCCCTGCACCCGGTTGTCGCGGCCCCAGATCACCAGCGTGGGGGCCGTGATCTCACCGAGCCGCTGCCACAGCGGCTCGGTCGTCGAAGCGCCCTCGGCGGGCGCGCCGGTCAACGACGCTTGATAGCGCTCCTCGATGAGCTCGTCGGTGATGAGCGAGGAGTCGTACATGATCATGTCGAGATAGGCGCGCATCTTCTCGCGCGTCGGGCCCTCACCGCGGGGGTAGTCGCGGATCACCTTCTGGCCCTCGCTCGGCATCGTGCTGAACAGCGGCAGGCCGCCCGCGGAGGAGACCAGGACCAGGCGGTCGACGACCTCGGGATGGTCGACGGCCAGCGCGATCGCGGCGGCGCCGCCCGTGGCCATCCCGACGACGTGGGCGCGCTCCTCCCCGAGTTCGCGGATCAGTGCCGCGAAGACTCGCGCGTAGAAGGCGTAGCGGCCGCCCTCGATCGTGGGCGCCTGCGAGCGGCCGTAGCCGGGCAGGTCGACGATCACGGTGCGGAAGTGCGCGGCGAACCCCGGCAGGTTCTGCCCGAAGTTGCCCCAGCCGAACGCGCCGGGCGCGCCGCCGTGGATCAGTAGCAGGAGCGGACCGGTGCCGGCCTCGTGGAGATGGATCCGGACGCCGGCCGCCTCGACGTACCGGGAGGTCGACTCGGGGGTCAGGTCGGACGGGTTGCTCATCGAAGCTCCTCCTCGGTCGGGGCCCTCACGCCGAAGAGCGCGAGCTGGGTGGCGAGCAGGGAGTAGTAGCCCACCAGGGCGTTGACCTCGAAGACCCCGGCCTCGCCGAGCACGGCGTGCAGTCGGGCGTACTCGGCGTCGTCGGGCAGGTCTCGATCCAGGATCCGCTGGGCGAGCCCGAGGGCGGCTGCGGCGGTGGCGGACACGTCCGAGGGCACCCCGCGATCCACCGCGGCGAGCAGCGTCTCCGCGACCCCGAGGCGACGGGCGACCTGCCGGTGCGCCTGCCGTTCGTACGCCGAGGCGTGGTGGCCGGCGACCCGCAGGATCACCAGCTCCCGGACGACGTCGTCCAGGTCGCCGGTGTACCGCAGGGCGGCGCCGAGGCGCTGCAGCGGGCCGCCGATGGTCGGGACGTAGAGCATCGCGTTGAACGGACCGGCCAGCCGGCCCTCGTCGTCGACCGGACCGCGCGGGCGGCCGGCGCCTGCGCGCGGGCCGCTGCACAGCTCGTCGTAGAGGGCCCGCTGGTCGGGACTCAGCGACGCCGGGTCGAGGAGGGGGCCACGGGCGGGTGGGGTGGGCTCAGCCAACGATGACGTTCCTCAGCTCGCCGATCCCCTCGACTCGCGTGACGACCGTCTGGCCCGGGGCGAGGAAGACCTTCGGGTTGCGGGCGTTGCCGACGCCGCTGGGGGTGCCGGTGAGGATGACGTCCCCGGGCTCGAGCCGGGTGAAGACCGAGATGTCAGCCAGGATGGTGGCGACGTCGAAGATGAACTGGTCGGTGTTCCCCTTCTGCATGACCACGCCGTCGACCTCGCAGCTGACCTCCAGACCGGCGCCGCCGGGCGCGAGCTCGTCGTCGGTGACCATCCACGGGCCCAGCGGGGTCAGGCCGTCCCAGGCCTTGCCCGCGTGCCACTGCTTGGTGCGGTTCTGCCAGTCGCGGACGCTGAGGTCGTTGCTCACCGTGTAGCCGGCGACATGCTCCAGCGCGTGCTCCTTCGCGATCGCCCGCCCGGCCCGGCCGATCACGACCGCCATCTCGACCTCCCAGTCGAGCATCTCGCTCACGGCAGGCATCGGGATGTCGTCGTACGGGCCGGTGAGGCTGGCGGTGTGCTTGGCGAAAAGCACCGGCGCCTCGGGCAGCTCGTGGCCGCCCTCGGCGACGTGGGCGGCGTAGTTGCGCCCCATGCAGATGATCTTCGGAGGGTTCGGTACGACGGGGCGCAGTCTCACCTCGCCGGTCGCGGGCTCGCCTGCCGCCGCCGCGCGCTCGCGCCAGTCCTCGTGGGCGAGCAGTTCGCGCAGGTCGGCGTACGGAAGGAGGATGAAGGAGTCGCCCTCCACGCGCGCCGCGTGCGGCACACCCCCGGCCACGACCGAGGCGAGCCTCATCGCTCGGCACCCCCGACGACGCCTTGGTACGACGGACCGCCCTCGGCCAGGAGGCGCTCGGCCTCGGCGAGTACGGCGTCGGCGGGCTGGTCGAGGTTGAGGTCCTTGCGGAACGGCTGCCGGACGTCGACGGGCACCCGGACGTAGACCTCGATGCGGTTGCCCTCCGGGTCCCAGAAGTAGATGCCGTAGGCGTTGCCGTGGGTCACCTCCTGCTGGACCCGGACGCCGGCCTCCTTGAACCGGCGGTGGAAGTCGATCAGTGACTCCACCGAGTCGATCCGGAAGGAGACCTGCTGGACGAGCTTGACGTCGTCGGGCGCCTTGCGGCCCTGGGCGAGCACGAGCTCATGATGCTCGGTCTCGGGCCGGGCGGAGAGGAAGACCATCCCCTTCTCGACGTCCTCGTCGGTGATGGTCAGTCCCATCATCTCGGTGTAGAAGCGGCGCATCAGCTCCAGGTCGTCGACCCAGAAACCGACGTGGCCCAGCTCTTCGATCGGCATGTGGTCTCCTTGCGGTGGGGGCTGGTGAGCGGGGCGTTAGAACTTGACGGTCGGAAGCGGCTCGTGGCCGAAGTGCAGCAGCCCCCAGGACTGCCAGACCGGCTCGCCGAGGTTGTGCACATGGTGGATGGCGGCCTGGCTGTCGCGCCAGCGCCGCTCGAGGCCGCCGGCGACGTACACGCCCGCACCACCGGAGATCCGGAAGACGGAGTCGGCGGCGCTGGCGGCGCGCCGGGAGGCGGCGGCCTGGTTGCGACGGATCTCCGCACGCAGCCACATCGGCACGATCTCGCCGCGCAGGCAGTACTCGTAGGCACGGTCCATGTCGTGCAGGATCTGCACGATCGCGGAGTCGACCTCGGCGGCGGCCTGGCCGAGCGCGGAGAGCTGGAAGGGGTCCTTGGACGCCTTGCCGTGCCGGGCCTCGCGGTCGCGGGTGATCTCGACGAAGGTCTCGACCACCCCCTTGGCGATGCCCACCGTCGCGGCCGTGACGGCACCGCCGAAAGTGAAGTTGCGCGGCAGGTAGTAGAGCGGCGCGTCACCGCGGCCCGCGGCGGGTGCGGCCGAGCCCTCGGTGACGGCGGCGAGCTCGATCACCCGGTGCTCGGGGACGAAGGCGTCCTTGATGACCAGGTCCTTGGAGCCGGTGCCCTTGAGGCCGACGACGTCCCAGGAGTCCTGGAGCACGGTGTAGTCCGAGGCCGGCACGGCGACGTGGTACGACGTACGGTCGCGGAGCTCGCCGTCGGCGTCGGCCTTGAAGGCGCCGATGGTGACCCACTGGCACAGCTCGTTGCCCGATGAGTAGCCCCACCGGCCGTTGAAGATGTAACCGCCCTCGGTGGGCACGAGCACGCCGCCGGGAGCGTACGGCGAGGCGATCCACGTCTCGGGTCCGAGCGGTGCCTGGTCTCCCCAGATCTCCTCCTGGAGCCTGCGGTCGGCCAGGGCCACCTCGTGCGGGTGGACGCCGACGACGCCCGCGACCCAGCCGGCCGAGGAGTTGATGGCCGCGATCTCGACGCAGGCCTCGAGGAACTCGGTCGGGTGGCTCTCCAGGCCGCCGAAGTCCTTCGGCTGGAGCATCTTGACGACGCCGGTGGAGCGCAGCGCGTCCTCGCTGACCGGGGTGACCCGGCCCAGCTCGTCGCAGGCGGGGGCGTCCTTGCGGAGGATGTCGGCGACCTCTGCGATCCGCTCGAGGATGCCGGTATGCCGGGGTGCGCCCGGCTGCATCGTGAGGGTGCTCATCGCTCAGCGGCCTTCCCGGTCGTGGCCCCAGTAGTGCGCCGAGGGGTAGGTGGTCGGCACCCAGACCTCGTCGTCGATGAAGATGCCGCCGGTGCCGTACTCGATCTGGGTCCTCGAGGGGGTCTCGACGTAGAAGGAGATCATCTTGTCGTTGGTGTGCTTGCCGAGCGACGCCTTCTCCTTGGCGCCGTGGGCGTACATGTTGTCGATCGCGCGACCGACGCCGTCGATGTCGGTGGTCTCCAGCATGATGTGGCCGACGCCCTGGTCGCGCCTGCGGTCGTCGTTCGGGGTGGGCACGAAGGCGAAGGAGTGGTGGCGCGGGTTGCAGTGGTAGAAGGTCGCCGGCCCGATCAGGTCGCTCAGCTTGAAGCCGAGTGCGTCGCGGTAGAGCTCGTTGTACTTCTCGACGTCGCTGACCAGCTGGAAGACGTGGCCAAGGCCGAGCTCGCGGTTGGCGACGAAGGTCGTGCCGACCGGCGAGACGAACGGCGTCAGGGCCTGCCCGAGGCCGTAGACGAGCTCGAGGGTCAGGCCGTCGGGGTCGGTGAAGGAGGCCACGTCGACGACGTTGCGCGCCTTCGCCAGCTCCGAGCCGACGCCGTGGTGGGTGACGGGGTACCCGTACTTCTCGACCTGGGCAATGAGCTCCTGAAGCTCGTCGGCGCCCTTGACGTGCCAGCCGATGGTGTGGACGCCCTCGGGTGCGCCCTGCTCGACCTGGAAGCGGTAGGAGAACTCGTCCATGCGGAAGCGCAACGAGGTCTCGGTGTGCTCCACGAGCTCCATGCCGAGGACGTGGGGGGCGAACGTGCGCCACTGGTCGATGTCGGTGCACCCGAGGATCACGTAGCCGAGGCTGCGGACGGTCGCGCTCATGTCTTCTCCTGGAATGTGACGGGGGTCTCAGCGCTACGTTCCTCCGGCGCCGAGATCCGCGCACGTGGGCTGTGCCGCGATGCGGAATGGTGCCGAGAGGTCACTCCGTGACAGCCGAGAGGTCGCCCCGTGACTCGCGAGACGTCACCAAATGACACGACCCGCGGCGTCGGTGGCCGCGGGTCGTGTCAGGAAGTGACTACTGGAGTGTCACGGAGTGACGTCTCGCCTGTCACGGAGTGCCGCTTCGCGTGTCATTTGGTGACGTCTCGGCGGATCAGGGCGCTGGCGTGCTCGGCCATCGCGATCACCGTGAGGTGCAGGTTGGCGCTGACCACCTTCGGCATGATCGAGGCGTCGACGACGCGCAGGCCCTCGACACCGAGTACGCGACACTGCGGGTCGACGACGGCAGCCGGGTCGTCGGGCTGGCCCATCCGGGCCGTGGAGCAGGCGTGTACGACGTCCTTGACCTGCGCGAACATCTCCTCGCGCGTGCGCGGGCCGCGGGGTTCGCCCACCATCAGCTTGCGGAACGACGGCCGCGACATGAAGTCCCAGGCCCGGTCGACGCCCTCCTTCATCCGGGCGAAGTCGGTCGGGTCGGAGAGCAGGTCGTGCTCCAGGACCGGGTCGACGCTCGGATCGGCCGAGGGCAGCACCAGGCGGCCGCGGGTCCATGCCTCGTTGAGCTGGATGGCGAGACCGGAGTCGGTGTTGCCGAACCAGTAGTTGTGGTTGGTGCCGAGGATGACCACGTCGTTCGGCTGGGTCCCGGGCAGGCCCGAGGAGAACCGGATCGTGGTGTTCGTCGGCCGCAGGTCGGGGGCGTAGAACCGATCCTCGGTCGGGGTGAAGTCGATCGCGCAGATCGCATGGTCCTGCATTCCCTCGCCGACCGGAAGGTCGGCGACCTGGGCGATGCCGAGGCGGCTGAGCTCGGCCGCCGGGCCGATGCCGCTGCGCAGCAGGATCGGCGGCGTGTGTACGGCGCCGGCCGACAGGATCACCTCGCCGCCCGGGGCGACGTCGACCGTCGTACCGTCGAGAAGGCGTACGCCGACGGCGCGGCCGCCCTCGATCACGACCGAGGCGACCTGGCTGTTGCCGCGGATGGTGAGGTTCTCGCGGCTCCGGGCCGGGTCGAGGTAGCCGATGTTGGTCGAGACCCGCTTGCCGTCGACGGTGTTGTTGCTCGGGTAGCGCGAGATGCCGGTGGTCCCGGGGGCGTTGTAGTCGTCGTGCTCGGCGTACCCGTCCTCCTTGCCGCAGTCGTAGAGGGCCCGGTCGACGTCGCCCCAGCCCTCCTCGGGCTCGCGGTAGATCGGGATGGGACCGTCGGCGCCGTGCCACGGCTGGTCGCCGTAGGTCAGGTCGGACTCCAGCCTGCACAGGGACGGCAGGAACTCCTCCCAGCCCCAGCCGGTGGCGCCCATCCGCTCCCAGCCGTCGATGTCGGCCTTCTCGGGGCGGACCGCGACCATGCCGTTGACGACCGAGCTTCCGCCCGCGCCCTTGCCGCGGATGTAGGGCAGCGCCGGCCGGTCCGGCGTACGCCGGGCGGTGACACCGGTCCAGTAGTACTCCGGAAGTCGCATCGCGCCCGGCGTCTGGGAGAGGCCGGTCTCCAGGACACGGCCGGTGAAGAAGTCGGGCGTCTGCGGGCCGGCGTACTCCAGGCCCGCCTCCAGAAGCAGCACCCGGCAGGCCGGGTCGGCGCTGAGCCGGTTGGCCAGTACGGACCCGGCAGCGCCGGCGCCGACGATCACGTAGTCGTAGTCGGTGGTGCTCATCGGGCGACCTCCTCGGTGGTCGGCAGGGTCGGGACGGCGAGCGTGCGCAGCTCGGTGTAGCCGAGCAGGCCGGCGAGACCGCTCTCGCGGCCCAGCCCGCTCTGCCGCATCCCGCCGAAGGGGATGTCGGCGTCGACGCCGGCGTGGCGGTTGATCCACAGCGACCCGCCGACCAGGCGGCGGGCCACCTCGGCGCCGCGGGCCACATCGGAGGTCCACACCGAGGCGCTCAGCCCGTACGGCGTCCCGTTGGCCCGCTCGATGGCATCGTCGAGGTCGTCGTAGACCAGGACGGGCAGGGCGGGGCCGAACTGCTCCTCGGCCACCAGCGGCGCGTCGTCGTCGAGGTCGGTCACGATCGTCGGGGCGTAGAAGTAGCCCGGGCGCTCCACCGCGTGGCCGCCGGTGCGCACCCGGCCGCCGCGGGCGCGGGCGTCCTCCACCAGCGCTGCCACCCGGTCGCGCTGGGCCGGCGTGGTCAGCGGGCCCATGGTGACGCCCTCGTCGAACGGCTCGCCCAGCTGGGCCGCCTCCGCGATGGCGACGAGGCGCTCGACCACGGCGTCGTACTGCGAGCGGTGGACGTAGAGCCGCTTGATCGCCTGGCAGACCTGCCCGCTGAGCAGGAAGGAGGAGAAGAAGAGGCCGGGCGCGACGGCGTCGGGGTCGGCGTCGTCGAGCACGATCGCCGCGTCGTTGCCGCCGAGCTCGAGGATCACCCGCTTCAGCGTGCCGGCCGCGGCGGCCATGATGCTGCGGCCGACGGCCGCGCTACCGGTGAACGAGACCAGGTCGATGCCGGGGTGCGCGGTCATGCCGCGGCCCAGCTCGTCGCCACCGGGGAGCACGTTGACGACTCCCGGCGGGAACGCCTGCGCCGCCAGCTCGGCGAGCGCCAGGGTCGCCACCGGGGTGAACGGGCTCGGCTTGAGGACGACGGTGTTGCCGACCCTGGTCGCGGCGGCGATCTTGTGGGCCGCCATCACCAGCGGCGCGTTCCACGGCACGATCGCCGCGACCACGCCGACCGGCACGTGCTCGAGGACGACCTGCTCGCGGCCCGGGTGGTCGACGGTCTGGGTCGCGATCTCCGCCTCGGCGGTCCAGCGGACGTGCTCGACGGCGCCGAAGGTCTCGCCCTGGGCGGCCCGCAGCGGCTTGCCGTTCTCCTGGGCCAGGAGGTTCGCCAGGCGCGCGGCGTTCTCTTCGATCAGCGAGGCGAAGCGCAGCAGCGCCGTACGGCGGGCCGACTCGTCGGCGGCCCAGGCCGGCTGGGCGCGCCGTGCCGCGGTGACGGCACGGTCGAGTTCGGCGAGCACGCAATCGGGCACCTGGGCGAAGACCTCACCGGTGGCCGGGGCGGCGACGTCGATCCTCGCGCCGGGGATGTCGATGAGCGCTCCGCCGATCAGCGCGCGGAAACGCGCAGTGGTCACGGCCGCGCTGGGGGCGGTGGGGGGCATGCCAGCTCCTGTCGAGATGTGACGCGAGACACACCGCACCGTGCCGTACCGGCGAGGTCGGCGCGAGGCACGTGTGCCGGGATGCGGCATGGGCGATCGGCACGCGCTGCGGGTGAACCGGCAGCGGAGCGACACCACCCTCAGAGCGCGGGCGCAACCTCAGCGAGCTCGCGGGTGGCCTGCTCGTCGAGACGCTGGGAGACCACGGCGGCGGCGCGTTGGAGGCGCTCGACGCAGGCGAGTACGTCGCGGCCGCTGAGGCCGCTGGGCATGTTGGCGAGCCGGATGGCGATCTGCACGAGGCCCATCGGCCCGGGCACGGGCACGACGATCGAGTGCAGGTCGTAGGTGCCGTCCGGATCGATGTCGGGCTCGTAGAGCGAGGCCGTCTCGCGGATCAGCGCGCGGAACCGGCGTACGTGTTCGGGAAGCCGGTCGGGGGAGGAGTAGTCGTTGATCACGGTGCTGATGTCGCCGTCGGAGTGGCGCCCGTGCAAGGAGATCGAATAGCCACGCTCCCGGACCCGCTCCAGCTGACGGACGTAGGTCTGCTGGGTCTCCTCCTCGACGTCGGGCAGCCTGCCGAGCCACTCGTTGATGGCCACCGAGCCGAGGTGGGAGATGAAGACGGCGCCGATCGGCGGGATCAGCGGCACCCGCGAGCCCAGCGCCACGCGGGCCGGGTCGGAGGACTTGTTGGCGATCGCCACGAAGACGGCGTCCTCGCCGACCGGCGTCGTCACGCTGCACTCGGCCTTGAGCTCCTCGGCCACGGCCTCGATCTGGTCGCGGGCGTACTCAGCCAGGCGGATGCCCTGCACCAGATCGGGCTCTGCGCCCGCCATCAGCGAGGGCAGCGTGAACCGGCCGTAGCCGCCCTGGAAGAAGAGCAGCGGCAGCGCTGGGCGGACGACGTCGACCGCCTGGACGCGGCCGACCACGATGTAGTGGTCCCCGGCCTCGACGGTGGACTCGAACGTGCAGTCGACCCAGGCCACGACGTTCTCGAGCCGCGGCGCCCCACTGGGCGCCTCGCTCCAGGTCACGCCGGCGAACTTGTCCTCCCCGCGCGAGGCGAATCTGCGGCAGATCTGCTCCTGGTCGGCGGCCAGCACGTTGACGCAGAACGAGGTCGCGTTCCGCAGCCGTTCGAAGGTGACCGAGGTCCTCTGCGGCATGAACGCCACCAGCGGCGGGTCGAGCGAGACCGAGGTGAACGAGCCCACCACCATCCCGACCGGGCCGTCGTCGGTCATGGCGGTGATGACGGCGACTCCGGTCGGGTAGTGGCCAAGCGTCTCGCGGAAGTGGCGCGGCTCGATCCGGGCAGGCTGCGGGCCGGCCGAGTCCGACGTGTTCGAGTGCCCCATGCCCTGCGCGACGTCTGTCATGACGCTCCTTGGCTCGTGGTCCGGTTCGGGGACGGTTCTCAGGCCGCCTTGGTCGAGCGGTCGCGGATCACCTTCGCGACGGCGACGGCGACGACCAGACCAGCACCGTAGAACACGTTCTGGATCCAGCCCGAGTAGCCGAGCAGCTGGAGCCCGAAGATGCCGGTCTCCAGGAAGTAGATCGCGATCATGGTGCCGAGCGCGTTGAACGCGCCGGGCTGGATCACAGCGGTACCCAGGAAGACCGCGGCCAGGGCGGGCAGCAGGAAGCTCATCGACTGGGAGCTGTCGAAGCCGCCGACGGTGGCGACCAGGATCAGGCCGGCAAGGCCCGCCAGCAGGGAGCCGACGAGGTAGGAGGCGAATCGGATCCGGTTGACCCGGATGCCGGCCAGGCGGGCGACCTCGCGGTTGGCGCCGACGAAGACCACGGCGCGGCCGAACGGCGTCCAGGCCATCACGTAGGCGATCAGCAGCGCCAGGGCGATCCCGTAGTAGAAGGAGACGGGCATGCCGAAGACCGGGTGGATCGAGAGCTGGGCCAGCGCGTTGCTCTGCACCGAGACGACCTGCGTGTGCGAGATCGCCTGCGCGACGCCGATCAGGAACGTCCCCATACCGAGGGTGACCACGAACGAGGAGACGTTCATGATCACCACGAAGAACGCGTTGACCAGACCCGCGAGTACGGCGATGCCCACGCCGATGACGCAGGCGAGCGGCAGGGGCACGTTGTGCTGGGTGGCCAGCACCGGGATCGCCGTGGCGGTGATGCCCATGACGGAGGCGACCGAGAGGTCGATCTCGCCCGCGACCGAGGTGGCCAGCACGCCCATCGCGAGGAACACCAGGGTCTGCTGCGATCCGAAGATGGAGGAGAACGCCGCGTGGGTGCCGAACAGCGACGGCATCCGCAGCCAGTAGTAGCCGGCCATGATCGCCCAGACCACGATGAGCGCGTAGCGCGCCATGATCGTGTTGACCCAGCCCGGCATGACGCCGCCCGTACGGCGCTTGGGGGACTCGGAGGCGGCGTCCTTGACCAGCAGGGTCGGGGTCGCGGTGTCGTGGACGATGGTGTCGACGCCGGTGGGCCGGGCGCCCTGGGCGGCGTGGGCCGCCTGGTTCTCGGTGTTGAGGGACTGCTCAGACATGGCGTGCTCCGATGGTCTCGGCAGGGGTGTCGGTCGCGAGAGGTTCCTGCGACCGGGACTCGGGGGTGGCACCGCGCTCGGCGCGTTCGGCGCTCTCCACGGTGGCGTAGACGGCGTCGAGGACGTCGTCGGGGTTGTCGGTGCGCAGCTCGACCACGGGGCGGCCGGGGTGCAGCACGAGGATGCGGTCGCAGATCTCGACCAGGTCGCTGGGCTCGGTGCTGATCAGCAGGACGCCGGTCCCGGCCGCCGCGGTCGTCGCGACGGCGCTCAGCAGGTCGGCGCGGGCACCCACGTCGACGGCCTGGGTCGGCTCGTGCAGCACGAGCAGGCACGGGTTGGTCGCGAGCCACTTGGCGAACAGCACCTTCTGCTGGTTGCCGCCGCTGAGCTCGCGGACGAGATCGCCGGCACCGCGGGCCTTGATGTCGAACCGCTTGATCGAGTCGCGGGCGAGCTTGTCCTGCCAGCCCCGGGCGACGAACCAGGCGGAGCCCTTGGTGCGCAGCATCGGCAGCGAGAGGTTGTCGCGGACGCTGAGGTCGACCGCGAGACCCTCGTCGATGCGGCGCTCGGGCACCAGCGCGACGCCGATCTTCATCTGGCCGTCGACCGAGGTCCTCGCCAGGTCGACCTGACCGCGCTCGGTGGTCACGGTCCCGTGGTTCTTGCGGCTGCCGCCCAGGTAGTACGGCAGCTCCTCGAAGCCGGTGCCCGGCAGGCCGGTGATGCCGACGATCTCGCCGGCACGGACGGTGAGGTCGAACGCGTCGTTCTCGCCGAGCCGCACGCCGCGCAGCTCCGCCGCGGCCGGCGCCTCGTCGGCCTCGGCCTTGCCCTTCTCCCGGGAGATCGCGTCGACCGTGGCGCCGAGCATCAGCTTGGCCAGGTCGGCCTCGGTCAACGTGGAGGTCTCCACCCCGGCCGCGGCCACCGTACCGTCGCGCAGGACGGTGACCTTGTCGGAGACCGAGAGGACCTCCTCCAGGCTGTGGCTGACCATCAGGATCGCCGTACCGGAGGCGGCGATGCGGCGCAGCAGGTCGTGGAAGACGCGCAGCTCGCTGCGCGGCAGGGAGCGGGTGGCCTCGTCGAGCAGCAGGAGCCCCTCGCCGGGGACGATCGTGCGCAGGGCGCGGGCGATGGCCACACTGGCGCGGTGGGCCGCGGGCAGCGTGTCGACCTGCACCAGCGGGTCGATGTCGAGCTGCAGGCGCTGCAGGGTCTCGCGGGCGGCGGCGGCCTGCTTCTTCCAGTTGATCTTGCCCGTCCACCGGGAGTGCACGAACGCGCCGACGCCGATGTTCTCGCTGACGCTGAGGTGGCCGATCAGGCCCATGTCCTGGTGGACGACGGCGAGCCCGGCGGCCTGGGCCGCGCGCCACTGCACCGGCAGGGCGAGCGGATTGCCGTCGACCGCGAGCTCCATGCCCTTGTCGGGGCCGTGGTAGCCGGTCAGGATCTTGACCAGCGTGGACTTGCCGGAGCCGTTCTGGCCGACGAGCGCGTGGATCTCGCCGGGCTGGACGCTCAGGTGCGCGTCGCGCAGGACGGTCGTCGCGCCGTACGTCTTGCTGGCGTGGCGTGCCTCGAGGCGGGGTGTGGTCACTTCGTCCCCCAAGCGGTGTAGAAGGCCTTCTCGAACGAGTCGTTGCCGAACCAGTCCGAGGTGAAGTACGCCGCGTCGTTGAGCTGGAGCCCGCCGACGTTGCCCTTGGTGATGTCGCTGGTGACGTTGGTCAGCGGTGCGACCTTCTCGCCCGCGGCCTGCTGCATCAGCCCGTTGACCGTGGCGTAGCCGTCGTAGATGACGGGTGCGGCGAAGTCGTGGGCCTGGCCGCCGGCGGCGACGCGCTGGAGACCGGCCAGATCGGAGCCGGTGGCGATGAGCTCGACCTTGTTCAGGTAGCCGGCGCTCTGGATCCCCGGCAGCACGTTGGCCACCACGGTGTCGACCGGCATGACGACGACGTTGGTGTTGGGGTGTGAGACCAGCAGGGCGCTGATCGTGGAGGGGAGCTGGTTGGCGTTCGCGGTGCTGTAGCGCGCCAGCACGAAGCCGCAGCTCGGGCACAGCTGCTGGAACCGCTTCTGCCCGGCGTCGGCCTGGGCGATCGTGTCGGCGCTGTCGGTCTGACCGATCCAGATCACGTTGGCGCCGGTGCCCTTGTCGGCCACCGCCGCGGCCGCCTCGTCGGCGGAGAGCGTCTGGAGGCTCGGACCGAAGTCGAAGAAGGAGAGGTTGGCCGGGTAGTGCGTGCCGGCCACGGGGGAGTCGCCGGCGATGAGCACCTTGGTGCCCGAGGCGGCCACCGCGTTGAACGCGTTCGCGTCCATCGGGTAGGCGACGAAGTAGCTGATCACCGCGTAGTCGTGCTGCGACTGTGCCTGCTGCAGGCAGGAGGCAACATCGGTCGGGTTGATCTTGCCGTCGCAGACCGAGACGTTGGCCCCGAGGTGCTCGAGGGCCTGCTTGGCGCCCAGGCTCATCCCGTGCATCACCGGGATGGTGTCGCCCAGCGGGATGATCATGACGGACTTGCCGGCGAGGCTGACCGGGTTCTTGATCGCGGTCGCGGCAGGCCAGGCCGTGACCGGCTTCTGCAGCTTCGTGATCAGCGCGGTCGCCTTCGTGGCGCCGGCGGAGGAGCCCGCGCCGGCCGAGGTGTTGGTCGCCGTCGCACCGGCGCCGCAGGCCGCGAGGACCAGCGCGGCGGCCGCGGCGACGGCAGCGCTTCCGAGGAGCCGGGCGGTACGGCCCGGTCGGCGAGTTGATGGCATTGCTTTCCCCTCTTGGCGGCGGCGGGGCCGCGTCCTCTCTCGGTGGGTAGATATGACGCACGTCACATCGACGTGATCACGCTAAGAACGGCGCGCCGCCGAAACCAGCGCCTCGTCCCATTGCGTGGCACGGGCCGGCTCCGGCGGCGGGCATCAGTACCGGATCCCCGGCGGCACCGGCAGGCCGAACAGGTTCCGGCCGTAGCCCTCGTAGATCGGCTCGGCGGAGTTGTTGGCGTGGTTCATGGCCGCATGCATGTCGCGGAAGAACCGCTGGAACGGCTGGTCGCGACGCAGCGAGCCGCCGCCCGCGTGCAGGAAGAGCTGGTCCACGGCGTTCATCGACCGGCGTACGGAGCGCACCTGGTTGCGGCGTACTGCCAATCGGGCCGAGGCCGAGATCTCGACGCCCTTGACGGCCAGCTTGTGCATCTCGTTGATGTCGTTGAGGAACTGCAGCCGGCTGGCCTCGATGTCGGCCGAGGCCTCACCCAGGGTGACCAGCTGGTGCGGGTTGCTGGCGGCGGCGACGCCCTTGGCGTCGACCCGCTCGCGGGCGAGGTCCTCGAAGGTGCGCAGGGCGCCGAGCGAGATCGCGAGGCTGCCGGCGGCGATCGCTCCGGAGAACATCATCGCGAACGGCATCCGGTAGAGCGGGTTGGTCCTGCCCAGCTCGAGGGCCTTGGCCGGGAGATCCTCGGGCACGACCACGCGCTCGGCGGGGATGTAGGCGTCGCGGATCACGATGTCCTTGCTGCCGGTCCCCTCCAAGCCGATGACCTGCCAGGAGTCGGGCACGATCTCGTAGTCGGCGCGCGGCAGGATGATGTGCACCGGAGCCTTGGTGCGGTCGACGTTCCCGTCGGCGTCGGTGATCATCGCGCCGAGGATGATCCACGAGCAGTGGTCGGTGCCCGAGGAGAACGACCAGCGACCGTTGGCGACATACCCGTCGCCGTCGGGACGCAGCCGGCCCATCGGCGCGTACGGCGAGGCGATCCACGTGTCGGGGTCCTCGCCCCAGATCGCCTCCTGGATGCTGTGGTCGACCTGCGCCATCTCCCAGGGGTGGACGCCGACGACGCTCGAGACCCAGCCGATCGAGCCGGCACGGGAGCCGATGTCCAGGACCGCCTCGAAGAACTCGACCGGGTCGACCTCGTCGCCGCCGAACTCGACGGGCTGCAGCATCCGGACCACGCCGGTCCAGCGCAGCTTCTCCGCGGCCTCGTCGCTCAGCCGGCCGAGCGCTTCGCAGGCCGCGCCGTTCTCGACCAGGAAGTCCGAGATCTTGGCGATGCGCTCGCGCACCTCAGTCATGTCGTCACCAGCATTCGTCTCGCCTCCCCAGAGGGAGGGGCCGCCGATCGGCCGACATGATGGTGCGACGCAGGTCACACTCGGGGCGACGGGTCTGTGCCGCCTTGTGGAACCGCTGCGGCGCTCGCCGGGGCGCTCACCGGGGCGCTCAGTAGCTGCCGCGCTCCAGGCCGCGCTGGTGGGCGCCGTACAGCGCCGAGATCTCGTTGGCCGCGGCCTTCACCCGCGCGGCCAGCATGCCCGGGTCGAACCGGCCGGTCGGGCCCGAGGTGGAGATGGCCGCGATCGACCGGCCGCCCCAGATGATCGGCGCGGCGACGCAGGTCAGGCCGAGCGCCGCCTCCTCGCGGTCGAACGCGACACCGTGCTCGCGGACGCGTTGCAGCTCGGCGATGAAGAGGCCCGGAGCCGCGATCGAGTGCCGGGTACGCCGGCTGAGCCCGTCGTGCAGGATCTGCTCGACGACGTCGCGGTGTCCGAAGGGCAGCATCGCCTTGCCCAGGCCGGAGCAGGAGGCTGGCACGCGGCCGCCGACGACCGTGGGGACCTTGACGCCGGAGCTTCCCTGGATCTTGTCGACGTAGAGCACGTCGGTGCCGTCGAGGACGGCGAGGTGCACCACGGTGCGGCTGTGCGCGAACAGGTCGCTGAGGAACGGCGCGGCGATGCTGCGCAGGTCGCCCGGCGTACACATCTCTACGCAGTTGCCGAGTTCGAAGACGTGCTGGTCGAGGCGGTAGTCGGTGCCCTCGCGGTTCAGGAAGCCACTGGCGGCCAGCTGGTTCAACAGCCGGAACGCGGTCGACTTGGGCAGGCCGGTGGCGCGGGCAAGATCGCTCACCCCGGCCACCGGGCCGGTCCGGCGGAAGGCGTCGAGCAGCTTGAGTGCCTTCGTGACCGACGTCATCGTGGTGCTGTCGGCGGCCTCGGCCGCCTGCTCGCTCCTGCTCTGCGTCGGCATGTGGTCGATCACCGTCACCTGGCACCTCTCCGTCTTTTCGAGCCCGGTGCCAGGAGTGTGACCCGGGTCACCTCGATACGCCAGAGGGTGTCCGTAAATTCGTTCCGTTCTGCGGCACGGGTGCGGGGCTGCCGAGTCGTCGGGCGGCGGCCGTCAGCACGTCGATCCAGCGCAGCACCTCGGTCGAGTCCGCCTGCTGGGGCAGCTTGCAGATCCGCAGCACCAGCTGGACGTCGCCGTCCGGGCCGAAGACCGGGGCGACGATCGACTGCACGTCGTACCGGCGGCCTGGGAGCAGCTCGACGGGCTCGTAGGCCTCCGCCGCCTCCGCGAGGCGCTCCTCGATGCGGCGCTGGCCCTCGGGGGTGACGTCGGCCGAGCAGTACGTACGCAGGTCGGCGTAGAAGTCGGCCTCAGGCCGGGTGCCGACCATCGCCATGGCCCAGCCGCGGCGGCGGGCGACCTCAAGACGGTGCCGGTAGCGGTCCCGCAGGACCGGGTCGGCCGGCCGGACGCCGTCGAGCCAGCCCTCGATCGCGGCCTCGTCCTGCCAGGCGACGTACAACTCGCCCAGCGGAGGTCGCAGCGGCACGCGTCCGCCGGGGGGCGGGTCCAGCGGTTGGCCGGGCGCGGGCGAGGCGCCCACGACCACCAGGTCACCGCCGGCGGCCGCCAGGGCCGAGGCCTGCACGCCGAGGTCGTGGGCCAGGCCGTCGAGTTCGACGCGAGCCGTCTCCGCCAGACGGACGCCGGCGATCAGGTCCAGCTCCGGTACGGCGACCAGCGATGCCGGGGTGAAGCGGCCGTAGCCGCCCTGGAAGAAGAGCAGGGGCTGCACCGGCCGGCTGACCTGCAGTTCGTGCACCGCGCCGAGGACCAGGTAGTGGTCACCGGCGTCGCTCACGTCGTACGTCGTGCACTCGATCCAGCCGACGACTCCGTCCAGCACCGGTGCCCCGCCGGGGGAGAGCGTCCAGTTCAGCCCGGCGAAGTCGCGCGGGCCGGAGGCGAAGCGGCGGCACAGCGGCTCCTGGTCGCCGGCGAGGATGTTGACGCAGAACCGCTCGGCGCGGCGCAGTCGCTCGAAGGTCCGTGAGGAGCGCATCGGCAGGTAGGCGATCAGCGGCGGGTCCAGCGAGACCGAGCCGAAGGACCCGATGGTCATCCCGAACGGGAGGCCGTCCTCGCCGATCGCGGCCACCACGACCACCCCGGTCGGGAAGTGACCGAGCACGTCGCGGAAGCGGCCCACGTCGAACGGTAGGGCGTCGGTCTCATCCATCGGGTCCTCCTGGCTCGGGCAGCGTCAGCTGTGGTGGATGAAGTCGGCCACGACGCGGTTGAACTCCTCCGCGTGCTCGACCTGGGCCCAGTGCCCGCAGCGGTTGAGCAGGAGGAGCCGGCTGTTGGCGATCAGCGCGCACAGGCGCAGGCTGTTCTCGTAGTGCACGACCCGGTCGTCGCGACCGTGCACGAGCAGCGTCGGGGCGGTGATTCCGGCAACGAGGTCCTCGGTCGGGAAGTCCCGCGGGTTGCGATCCCCGGAGAGGAAGTTCGTGGCGTGCTCGGGGTGCGCCAGCAGCGAGTCGAGGCGCGCCTGGGCGCGGGCCTCGCGCTGGTCGCCGGAGTCGAAGCTCATCACGTCGACGAGCTCGAGCATCGTCTCCATGCTGGGCTGCTGGTAGCCCTTGCGCAGGATCTTGAGACCCTCGGTCGGGCCGTCGCCGGCGCCGAACATCTTCACCCCGCGGGCGCCGGCGCCCATCGTGATGGCGTGGGAGATGCGGTCGGGGTGCTCCACCGCGAAGCGGATGGTGGTCGCGCCGCCCATCGAGTTGCCGACGAAGGCCGCCTTCTCGATGCCGAGGGCGTCCATGAACTCCACCGCGCTCTGCACGTGGTTGCGCTCGGCCGGGGTCACCGGGTCGGAGTCGCCCCAGCCGGGCATGTCGGGGGCGTAGCAGGTGAAGCTCTCCGCGAGGTCGACGATGTTCGGACCGAAGTTGCTCCAACCGGTGGCGCCCGGGCCGCTGCCATGCAGGAAGATGACCGCCGGGCCGGACCCGGCGACGTTGTACTTCACCTTGCCGGACGGCAGGTCGACGTACTGGGTCGTGCCCTCGTTGGTGAGGTCGAGCGTCATGATGACGTCCTCTCAGGATGGTCAGTGTGTGGCCTCAGCCTGCTGTGACCGCCACCACATCCGAAGAGTTCGGTGCCGTCGGGTGGAACGCCTGGCCGGCTGGCCGGCTGGCGGATGCGCCGCAGTTTCCCCACGGTAGGCGGGCCAACCCGCACTTCTCAGGGTGCATACACCCGGGTAAGCGTTGGTCCACCCACCTACCGTGATGAACCTGCAGAGCGCGCTCAACCCGGCAAGACAGCGTCGAGGAACGGGTAGTCGGTGTAGCCCTCGGCGCCACCGCCGTAGAAGGTGTCGGGATTGGGGTCGTTGAGCTCGGCGCCGGTCCGCCACCGAGCGGGCAGGTCCGGGTTGGCCAGGAACAGCCGACCGACGGCGACCGCGTCGGCGAGGTCCTTGTCGAGGATCTCCTGCGCCGACTCGCGCGTGGTGATCTCGCCGAAGCCGTCGTTGGCGATGACCACGCCGCCGAACGAGCGGCGCAGCTCTTGGATCAGGTCCTGCTTCGGGTCGGCAAGGACGCTCAGGTAGGCCAGCCCGAGCGGCGCGAGGCCCTCGACCAAGAGCCGGTACGTCGCGGCCACGTCGGCCGGGTCCTCCTCGGTGGCGCCCTGGATGTTGTGGGCGGGCGAGATGCGGATGCCGACCCGGTCGGCGCCGATCGCATCTGCCACCGCACGGGTGACCTCCAGGGCGAAGCGGACCCGGTTCTCGGGCGAGCCGCCGTACTCGTCGGTGCGGTGGTTGGAGCCGGGCGCGAGGAACTGGTGGATGAGGTAGCCGTTGGCGCCGTGCACCTCGACGCCGTCGAGGCCGGCCTCGACCGCGTTGCGGGCGGCCTGCACATAACCCTCGACGATCGAGGGGATCTCCTCGACGCTGATCTCGCGCGGAGTCGGGAACGGCTTCATCCCCTCGGCGGTGAACATCTGGTCCGGGGCCGCCACCGGGCTCGGCGCGATGATCTCCTCACCGCCGGTGTTGTCCGGGTGGGAGATCCGTCCGGCGTGCATCAGCTGAGCGACGATCCGGCCGTCGTGCGCGTGCACGCCGTCGGCGACTCGGCGCCACCCGGCGAGCTGCTCCTCGGAGTGGAAGCCGGGGGTGTTCAGGTAGCCCTGGCCCTCGGCGGTGGGCTGGCTGCCCTCGGTGATGATCAGGCCGGCCGAGGCGCGCTGGGAGTAGTACTCCACCGCGAGGTCGCCGGGCACGGTGCCCTCGGCACGGTTACGGGTCAACGGCGCCATCACGAGCCGGTTCGGCAGCGTCCACGCGCCGACGTTCAGGGGGTCGAAGAGATTAGCCATGACGCGTACAGCGCTGCCGCCTCCAGGGTCTGTTCCTGGGCACAACGGTGAGGAGTCTCACCGTTTGACGTGCACACAGGCTGACCCCCGCGCAGGGCTCGCGAAGCCGCGGACGCGAGCAGCCGGTGCGACCGGCGCAGGTCCAGGCGGAGACTCACCTAGCGGAAGGTGTGCTCCAGCTCGCCCAGGCCCTCGACCCACGTGCGCACGGTCTCCCCGCTCTGCAGGAAGCGCGGCGGGTTCATGCCCATGCCGACCCCGTCGGGGGTGCCGGTGAAGATGACGTCGCCGGGCCGCAGCGTGATGACCTCGGAGAGCTTCGCGATGGTGCGCGGGATGGAGAAGATCAGCTTGGAGGTGCGTCCGTCCTGCACCGTCTCCCAGGTGTCGCCGGAGCCGATGGCACAGCCGAGTGCGAGGTCGTCGCGATCGAGCCCGGCCGCCGCCAGCTCGTCGACGGTGACAAGCCACGGGCCGATCGGCGCGAAGCCGGGGAACGACTTGGCGAGGCCGAACTGCGGCGCGGGGCCCGCCATCTGCGAGATGCGCTCGGAGAGGTCCTGGCCGATCGAGAGGCCGGCGACGTACTCCCAGGCCTCCTCGGGGGCGACCTGGTGGCACTCGCGGCCGATGATCGCGACCACCTCCACCTCCCAGTCGGTGTGGCCGCCGGGCGGGAGCGCGACCTCGCCGTACGGGCCGGTGATCGCGGAGGGGAACTTGGTGAAGACCGGCGGCAGCGTGGTCGGTACCTCGTAGCCGGTCTCGGCGGCGTGGTCGGCGTAGTTCAGGCCGATCGCCACCACCTGGGAGGGGAAGGGCGACGGCGAGCCGAGCCGGGTCCGGTCGAGGACCACGTCGGGCTCGAGGGTCGCGGAGGCGGCCCAGGCCACGAACTCGTCCCAGCGCCGGTAGACGCTCGGCAGGTCGGGGCCGAAGTCTCCGCCGCTCGCGGTGGAGACGTCGGCCGCCTTCTCGTCGTCGCCGGGCAGCAGTACGACGGCGCGGCCGTCGTGGTTCGCGAGTCGCATCAGGCCACCTCGGCCTCGGCGCGGGCCGGGACCGGCAGCACCTCGCCGCCGGGACGCGGCTCGAGCTCGAAGGCGTTGTTGATCGCGGCGATGTACTGGTACTGCCCGACCGTGCCGGTCAGCTCGACCAGCCAGCGCACGCCGTGCCGCTCGCGCAGGGCGTCGAAGCGATCCTGGCTGACGCGGTTGGTGCGCAGCAGCTCGCGCACGTACTCGATGATGTCGCGCTCGTCCGCCTCGAGACCGCCGGTCTCGGCCCCGTTGCGGATCGCGGTGATGGCCTCGTCACGGACGCCGTGGTCGCGGGCGATCGGCGCGTGCGTCGACCACTCGTAGACCGCGTCCTTCTCGCGCGCGGTCGAGAGCAGCGCCAGCTCGCGCTCCGCCATCGTCAGCTCGGAGCCGAGCCGGACCTGTGCACCGGCCTTGCAGACCTTCTCCGCAAGACCCGGGCTGTGCATGAGTACGCCGAAGGGGCCGCCGACCCGGCCGAGGACATCGACGATCGCGTCGTACTCCGCATGGCGGTCCGCGGGGATCTGGTCCTTGCTGGTGATGAGCTCGATGCGCGGCATCGTGTGTCCTTTCGTGCGCCGGATGACGCTCGACGCTAGGCCGATCGGGTGATCCGGGACGGCTTTGCTCTCACTGGGCGATAGCAACGACGCGACAGGCGAATCCGGTTCCTAGCGTGTGACGTCAGTCACTGCGCGACCAGCGCAACGGACGACGCAACGGCCACCGGCCCCGGGACGGGCGGGCCACGATCAAGGGACCAGAGATGTCACACACCTCCAGCAAGGGGCGCCGGATCGCCGCCGCCGCCGTCGCCTCGCTCGCTGCCGCCGCCCTCGCGGCGTGCGGCAGCGGCAACTCCAGCAGCGCCGGTGGGACGGCCCCGGCCGGCTCGGGCAGCACCGCCAGCAACGCGGCGATCGCCGCTTCCGCAGCCAACGTCAAGAAGCTCGAGCAGCCGATCACGACCTGGCCGGGCATCACGCCCGTCAAGAACCCGGTCGACGTCTCCGGCAAGAACATCATGATCGTGCCGCTGATCGCGGCGGTCCCGATCCTCAACGGCATGGCGACCGGTGCCCAGGAGGCGCTGCAGCACATGGGCGCTCACGTCACCATCTGCGACGGCAAGGCCAGCCCGACCTCGGTCGACTCCTGCCTCAAGCAGGCCCAGGCGCAGAAGTTCTTCGCCGTGGTGACGAACTTCGTCGCCTTCCCGATGGACCCCAACGGCTTCACGTCGCTCGCCGATTCGGGCACGAAGGTACTGATCGCCGGCGACTCGCAGGTGCCGGGCACCAACTACCCGGCCAACGTGAAGTTCTTCGACAGCAGCGCGAGCCTGAAGACGATTGCCTCCGACGAGGCCGACGCGGCCCTGGCCCGCCAGGGCACCAACGCCAACGTCATCTGGCTGAGCCAGACCGACAACACCAACACGATCGCCCAGGGCGACGCCGGTGAGGCGCACTTCAAGCAGGTCTGCCCCAGCTGCGGCTTCGACCGGATCCCCTACGCCACGCCGGACGAGGACAAGCTGCCCTCGATGATCAGCGCGGCGCTGGTCTCGCACCCCAACACCAACGAGATCGTGCTCTCGGTCGACAGCATCGCCCCCCAGGTGATGCAGGGCGTGCAGAGCGCCGGCTTCGCAGGGAAGGTCAAGCTGATCGGCAACGGCTCGGATCTCGAAGGCCTTCAGAAGATCCAGTCGGGGCAGGAGACCGACGACATCGGCGGATCGGCGGTCTACCTCGGCTACGCGCTGGCCAACGCCCTGGAGCAGGAGCTGGCCGGCGACACGATCACTCCGGCGGCGGCCGCCCCGCGCGACTTCGCCGCCAGCAACGTCGGCGGTCTCAAGCTCACGCCGCAGGAGTACAACACGACGGATTGGTTCGGCAACGACTCCTTCAAGGCTGAGTTCTACAAGAACTGGGGCGGCAAGTGAGTCGCTGACGGCGCATGACGCGCAAGCGGGGGTGGGAGCGACCGGCTCCCACCCCCGCTTTGCGTCTCAGGCGTGGGTGAGGCTGCGGACGGCGCCGTGGTCTCGTCGCCGCTCGGCGGCCAGGTCGTGGGCGGTCTGCAGGTTCAGCCACATGCGTGCGCTTCCGGCGCCGGCCAGCTCGAGGCGCATCGCGAGAGCCGGGGAGAGACTGGCGTGGCCATTGAGCACCCGGGAGAGCGTGACCCTGGAGATGCCGAGGCGGGTAGCCGCATCGCCGATCTCAAGGTCGAGCTCGGCGAGCACGTCGTGCTTGAGGATCTCCCCGGGATGGGGCGGGTTCTTCATCCCGTCGGGACCAGCGTGGGTGGCGGCTGTGTTCATCAGTGATAGTCCTCGTAGTCCAGGAGCTCGACGTCGGCGCCGATGAAGGCGAACGTCACGCGCCAGTTGCCATTGACCTTGACCGACCAGCGTCCTGCCTGGTCGCCCGTGAGCTCATGGAGCCGGTATCCGGGAAGATCCGCGTCAGCGGGCTCGGCCGCAACGTCAAGAACGCCCAGGATGCGGCGCAGTTTCGGTGCGTGGTCGGGGCGGACGCCCTTGGCTGAGTCTTCGCGGTAGAGAGCTTCGAGTCCCTTGTGCTTGAAGCTCACGATCACGGCCCCCAATGTAGCGCGTAACGCTACACGTGACAACCGTGAGTGCAACGGTCCACAGGGCTCAGTCACAAGGCGAAGAACGTGTGGTGCCCGGCCGCGACCCGGCGCCCGTCGATCTCGGCGGTCGTCTCGACGAAGGCGGCGGTGCGGCCGCGGCGGGCCATCGTGGCGGTGACCCGCAACCGCCCGCCCTGGCCGGGGCGCAGGTACTGCAGCGAGCCTTCCGCGAGCATCAGGTCGGGCCCGGCCAGGCGCTGGGCGGTCAGCGCCATCGCGCCGTAGAGCGCACCGCCCTGGAGCATCCCGACCCGGTTGCCCAGATGGGGTCCGAGCGTCGCGGTGCCGGACAGCCGGTCGCCGTCCGGCGCCCATGTCATGTCGAGGAGCTCCTCGGCCAGGGGCTTGCCCGCCTGCTGCCGGCGTCGCAGGGCCGCGGTCGCCGTCCGGACCGCGACCAGCTCGTCGGGAGTGAGATCGGAGGCCACCAACGCGACCGGCGCCTCGACCGATGCGGCCCGCTCCCACGGCATCGGCACGATCGTCGTCCCTACGGGCACAGGCAACACGGTGAACCACGCCCGCGCGGTGGCCACCAGAGCGCCCGCGGCGTCCTCGGCGTAGGCCTGGGCCAGCGCGCGATGACCGTCGGGGTGCATCCAGACCACGCGGCTGCCGCAGGTCACCGGGCCCGACGGCGCGGCGACGTGCTGCATCGTCAGGGAGGTCGTGGCCAGCCGGAGGTCGTTGCCGAGGTCGGCACGGATGGCCTGGCCGAGGCTGACGTCGGTCAATGTCGCGACGGTGGTGGGGTCGGTCCCGGCGCAGGCGCGCAACAGCGGTGTGCCGTCGGCCGAGGTGACCGTCTCGATGCCCAGCATGCGGCCCCAGAAGTGCAGCCCCTGCGCGCGCGTGCGTGCGACGGCGGCGAGAGCCGCGGGGTCCAGGACGTCGTGGATGGGCTGGGTCACCCGGCCGAGGGTAGGGAGCGCAGCGGAGGCGGTCCGACCGACTGTGCCGCACCTTGGAACGTTGTTGCGGCGCGAACCGCGGCGGGGCCCCTCAATGTCTGTGACGGGGGCCACACCCGTCGACGAGCCGGGGGGCCGGCCGTACTCGCAACGGAGGCAGCAATGACGCGCATGGTGGACGAACTCGAAGTCGGACGGCGCTCGGTCCTGGGCCGAGTCTTCGACATCCTCGACTGTTTCGCCGGCCCGGAGCCGGACCAGTCGATCTCCAGCCTGTGCGATCAGACCGGGCTGCCGCCGGCGACGGTCCACCGCCTGCTCGCGACGTTGGTGGAGTGGGGTGCCGTCGAGCGTTCCGGTCGCGGCCAGTACCGCCTCGGCATGCGCCTGTGGCGGCTCGGCTGGGGCGTCCCCGGCGCACGCGAGGTCCGTGACGTCGCGCGGCCGCACATGGTCGACCTGTACGCCGCCACCCGCGAGATCGTCCTCCTCGGCTCGCGCGACGGCGACGACCTCCTGCTGGTCGACCAGATCGCGGGTCAGGCGCAGGGTCAGGCCTGGCGCTCGACGCGACGTACGCCGCTGGGCACGGTCGCGCCCGGCCTGATCTACCTGGCGCACATGCGTCTGGGCGAGCTCCGCGAGCGGCTCGCCGAGAGCTCGCTGGGGCTGCCCGAGGCGCTGCGCAGCGACGAGTTCCGCCTGCTGCAGATCCTCGCCGAGATCCGGACGACCGGTGTCGCGGCCACCCGTGACCGTGGTCGCCGCTGGCTCTCCGCACCGATCTTCAACGCCGAGGGCGAGCTGCGCTCCACGCTGTCCATGCTGGTGCCGGAGGAGCGGCTCAACCTCTCCCTGCAGTCGCAGCTGGTCGCACGCGCCGCCCGTGCCGTCTCGGCCGGTCTGGGCGGCGGCCGCCACGCCCTGCACGCCTGAGCCCTCCACGCCTGAGCGCACCCGACCCGACCGCACCCGAGCACCCGAGCACTCCAACTCCCCGAGGAGCCTCCTTGACCACGTCCGCGAGCCGCCCCGCCACCGGTCCCACCGCCCGCCGCAGCATCCACGTGCCCGGCCTGGGCCATGGCAGCCAGCCCATCCCGGCCGCCAGCGTCGTGGGCGGCCTGCTGATGACCGGCGGCGTCTCCGGCAAGGACCCGGCGACCGGCTCGATCCCCGAGGACCCGGCCGCCGAGGTCGCCCAGGCCTTCGCCAACCTCGCCGCGATCCTGGCCGCGGCCGGCGGCACCATGGAGCAGGTCGTGAAGGTGACCGTCTTCGTCACCGACCGTGGCATCCGCAGCCACCTCAACCCGGTCTGGGAGCAGCACTTCCCGGACCCCGATCACCGGCCGGCGCGGCACACCCTCGAGGTGCCGCTGACCGGGATGCGGCTCCAGCTCGAGGCCGTCGCCGTCCTCGCCGAACAGAGCTGAGGCCGCCTCTTCCGGTGGGTGCGACGACACCTGCGCCGCCCGCACCACGGGCCCGATGCTGACTGTGTCACAAGTGGAAGGAAGCACGGATGGCACAGATCGTGGTAGGCGTCGCGGCCTCGCACACGCCCCAGCTCAGCTCGGGCGTGGAGTGGTGGGAGAACCACGGCGAGCGTGATCGCAACAACCCCAAGCTCCTCGGCAAGGACGGCGAGTTCCACACCTACGACGAGCTGCCGACGGCGCCCGAGGAGGTGCAGGAGCAGCTGCGGCCCGAGATCTACCAGGCCAAGTACGAGCGTGCCCAGAAGGGCATCGAGACGCTGACCCAGGTGCTCGCCGACGCCACCCCCGACGTCGCGATCGTCATCGGCGACGACCAGTGGGAGATGTTCAAGGACGAGGGCATCCCCGCGTTCGCGCTCTTCCACGGCGACCAGCTCTTCGACGAGCAGCAGCGCGACATGACCAAGGTCCCCGAGGGCATCCGTGCGGCCCAGTGGGCGGCGCACAGCGACAGCCGCGCCTGGCACACGACCGACGGCAAGTTCGCCGAGCACATCAGCCGGACGCTGTCGGAGCGCGACTACGACGTGCACTGGTTCCGGGAGCAGCGCGAGGACCGCACCCTCGGTCACGCGTTCACCTTCCCGCGCTACCGCCTGGGTCTTGCCCCCGAGATCCCGATCGTGCCGCTCTTCATCAACTGCTACTTCCCGCCGAACAACCCGAACCCGTCGCGCTGCTTCTCCTTCGGACAGGTGGTCCGCGAGGCCATCGAATCCTGGGACCCGGACCTGCGGGTCGCGGTGATCACCTCGGGGGGCCTCTCCCACTTCGTGGTCAACGAGGAGATGGACCACCAGATCCTCGCGGGCCTGACCGGTGGCGACTGGGACTCCTTCGGCGACATCCCGCGCAAGCAGATGCGCTCGGGCAGCGCCGAGATCCTCAACTGGATCGCCGCCGCCGGGATCCTCGAGAAGCAGACCGCCACGATCGTCGACTACGTCCCCGGCTACCGCAGCCCCGCAGGCACCGGCACCGGCATGGCCTTCGCCTACTGGAAGTGAGAACGCTCAGATGACCTACCAGGACTACCTCGTCCTCGACGTGCACGGGCACGTCTCCGTCCCGGCCGCCGCCAACAACATGGTGGTCTCGATGCTCGGCTCCAACCAGCCGATGCCGAGCAACGTCGGACAGAACGTGATGCCCGGCAAGGGCGTCAGCGTGGAGGAGTTCCGCGCCACTGCTCAAGGACACGTCGACTACCTCGACGCGCGCAACATCGACGTCCAGGTGATCGGCCCGCGGCCCTACATCCAGTTCGGCTGGATGGAGCCGCACATCCAGCCCGGCTGGACGGCGTACGTCAACGACATGATCGCCCAGCAGGTCTCGTTCTTCCCCGACCGGTTCCTCGGCGCCGCCCAGATCCCGCTGCACGCCTCGCACCCCGACACCAAGCACGTGCTCCCCGAACTCGACCGCGCGGTGAACGAGCTCGGGTTCGTCGCGGCGTACCTCTCGCCCGACATCACCGGCAACCGCAGCGGTCACGGCCTCGACCACGAGTGGTACTACGACCTCTACGAGGCCGCCGAGGGGTACGACATCCCGCTGATCGTCCACGGCACCAACACCCTGGACCCGCGGTTCCGCACCAACAACGTGCCGATGAACTACCAGCTCCACTTCCTCACCGAGCAGTACCTCGCCGGTCAGTTCCTCAGCCACGGCCCGGTCTTCGAGAAGTTCCCCCGGCTGCGCGTGGTGATCTGCCACTGCGGCGGCGCGCTCGACCGCTTCATCTCCACCGACAAGCACCTGGCGCAGAAGGACCTCTCGGAGAACCTCTTCTACGACTCCTGCGGCTACGACCTCAACTTCCTCGAGGCCGCGATCAAGCAGCGTGGCGTCAACCGGATGGTCTTCGGCACCGAGGCCCCGGGCTCCGGCGGCGCCGTACGGCCCGAGACCGGTCGCACCTCGGACGACCTGGTGCCCGTCCTCGACGGCTTCGACTTCCTGACCGACGCCGACCGCAGGGCGATCCTGCACGACAACCCGCTCAAGGTCGTGCCGGGCTTCGTGAAGTCCGGCCGCCTGACCTCCGCAACCGCCGGCGTCTGAGCGACGCCCGAGCCCACTAGTCCGACTTAGAAGGAGTCCATCGTGCTCAGTGTCGAGGACAACGAGCTGCTCACCCGAACCGGCCGCGGTACGCCGATGGGCGAGCTCTTCCGCCGGTTCTGGATCCCGGCCCTGCTCTCCTCCGAGCTGCCCAAGCAGGGTGGCCCGGCGGTCAAGGTCCAGCTGCTCGGCGAGAAGCTGATCGCGTTCCGCGGTGCCGGCGGCAAGGTCGGCCTGCTGGAGTCGCGCTGCCCCCACCGGCACGCCAACCTCTACTGGGGCCGCAACGAGGAGGACGGCCTGCGCTGCGTCTACCACGGCTGGAAGTTCGGCTTCGACGGCGGCTGCATGGACATGCCGGCCGAGCCGGTGGACTCCAACTACCGCGAGCGCGTCAAGGCGGTGGCCTACCCGACCCACGAGGCCGGCGGCATCATCTGGGCCTACATGGGGCCGAAGGAGCTCGAGCCCGAGTTCCCGGAGCACGACTGGGCCCTGATGCCCGAGGACCACATCTACGTCACCAAGCGGCACCAGCGCTGCAACTACTTCCAGAACGTCGAGGGCGAGCTGGACACCGCGCACGTGCAGTTCCTGCACCGCGAGCTGAAGAAGGAGCACACCTTCACGCCGCAGAAGGTCTTCGACGAGGCCGGGAACCCGGAGTACACGATCGCGGAGACGCCGGTCGGCCTGCTCGCGATCGCGCAGCGCGCGCTGCCGGACTCCTCGAACTACTGGCGCATCACGCCGTTCATGATGCCGTCGTCGACGATCGTGCCGACGATGCCAGGCAACCGCTACACGTTCACGGCCGCGGTGCCGATCGACGACGAGTCGATGTGGGGCTTCACGGTGAGCTGGGCGGCCGACCGTCCGCTGAACGCCGAGGAGCTCGAGCAGGACCGCTCCGGCACCCGCCTGCACGTGCTGACCAACCCGGACTTCACGCCGGTGGCCAACATGGACAACGACTACCTGCGCGACTTCGAGGCGATGGCCACGGAGAACTTCACCGGCATCGCCGGCATCCGCAGCCAGGACCTGCCGGTGCAGGAGGACCAGGACGGTCCGATCTGCCAGCGCGAGAGCGAGCACCTCGGCACCACCGACCGCGCCATCGTCGCCGCGCGCCGCGTCCTGCTGCGTACGGCGAAGGCGCTCGCGAACGGTCAGGAGCCGACGCAGCCGCAGCAGGCCGGAGCGTTCCGCCAGCGATCGTTCGCCGGCGAGGGCCCCGCGGAGACGACGTGGGCCGAGCTCTTCGACGCCGCCCAGGCCGAGGAGCTGCGCACCCTCGGGATCCACGCATGAGTGACGTCCTCTCCCGCCTGGCGGCCCTGGACTCCTGCGTCGTCTCCGACGCGCTGGACCACCTCGGGCTGTCGGGCGCGACCACGGGCATCCGGCCGATGTGGGGCATCCCCAAGGTCGTCGGGCGGGCCCGCACGGTCGAGGTGGTCGACGCCGCCGCGGCCGGCGACGTCAAGGGGCGCCACCTGGCGACCCAGACCGTGGTCTCCTCGGGCCCCGAGGACGTCATCGTCATCGCCAACCAGGGCCGCACGACGGTCTCCTGCTGGGGTGACATCCTCACCGCGGCCGCGCAGCAGCGCGGCATCCGCGGCGTCGTCATCGACGGCGCCTGCCGCGACGTCGACGCGATCACCGAGGCGGGCTTCCCCGTCTACGCGCGGGCCGGCGTGCCGGTCACCGCGCGCGGCCGGATCGTCGAGCGCGCCAGCGACGTCCCGATCTCGTTCGGCGGCGTCACGGTCACGCCCGGCGACCTCGTCATCGCCGACGCCAGCGGCGTCGTGATCGTGCCCGCCGGCCGCGCCGAGGACGTCCTCGCCGCGGCCGAGCGGCTCGCCGCCCGCCAGGAGGCGATGCTTGCCGCGGTACGTGGTGGCCGGTCGGTCGTCGAGGTGATGGCCGACTCCCAGTTCGCCTCAGCACTCGCAGCACCGGCGACCTCACCGGCAGGAGCCCCCGCATGAGCACCACCACCGACGCAGCGACGGTCGACCTGGCCCGTCTGGCCGAGCTCGGCACCGCGACCATCAGCGACGCCCTCGACCGGCTCGGCCTGCCCGGCAGCGCCCACGGCATCGCCCCGCTGCAGAACGGCACCCGGTTCGCCGGGCCGGCGTACACGGTGCGCTATGTGCCGGCCGGCGACCCCAAGGGCACCGTCGGCGACTTCGTCGACGACGTGCCGGAGGGCGGCGTCGTGGTCATCGACAACCAGGGCCGTACCGACGCCACCGTGTGGGGCGACATCCTGACGACGTACGCGCACAAGCACCGGATCGCGGCCACCTGCATCTGGGGCGTGTGCCGCGACGTCCGGGTGGCGCTCTCGACCGGCTACCCGCTCTTCAGCCACGGAAAGTTCATGCGCACCGGCAAGGACCGGGTCGAGGTCGCCGACGTGCAGGTGCCGGTCGCCCTCGGCGACGTCCAGGTGCGACCCGGCGACGTCGTCGTCGGTGACGACGACGGCGTCGTGGTCATCCCGGCCCACCGGCTCGAGCAGGTCGCCGCGCTCGCCGACGACATCGGCACGACCGAGGACGCCATCGCCGAGGCGGTCCTCGAGGGCATGTCGATCTCCGAGGCCCGCGCGAAGTACGGCTACCACACACTGCAGCGCAAGGAGTCGTGATGAGCATCGCCACCCGGGACGCGACCGCGGCCGCGGTGACCGACGAGCAGCTCGCGGAGCTCGCACGCTTCGGCGTCGCGACCCTCTACGAGGCCTCCGGCCTGGACTGCGCACTCGACCCTGCCATCCGGCCGGTCTGGCGCGGCCCGCGCATCGCCGGCCGCGCGCTGCCCGTGCGCACCCACCCCGCGGACAACCTGCCGATGCACCTCGCCGTGGAGCGCGCGCAGCCGGGCGACCTGCTCATCGTCGACGGCCGTGAGGAGATCTGCGGCTACTGGGGCGAGGTGCTCGCCGTGGCCGCGCAGCAGCGCGGGATCGTCGGCCTCGTCATGGATGGCGGTGTGCGCGACACCGCCGAGCAGGAACAGCTCGGCTTCCCGGTCTGGGCACGCGGCATCGGCGTACGCCGGACGGGCAAGTTCTGGCCGGGCCTGGTCGGCGAGCCGATCACCGTCGCCGGCGTACCGGTGCGACCCGGTGACGCCGTGGTCGCCGACGCCGACGGTGTGCTGGTGCTTCCGGCCGAGGCCGTCGAGGCCACGCTGGCGGCCTCGCAGCAGCGCATCGACAAGGAGGACGGCATCATGAGCCGGATCCGCGCCGGCGAGACGACCATGGACATCTACGGGTTCCGGCGATGACCACCGTCGCCGTCCCGCCGACGCTCGCCGCCACGGACGACCCGTTCGCCGTCCGCGAGATGCTGGTCCGCCAGGTGCGGTGGGAGGCCGACGGGGTCATCTCCGTCGAGCTCGCCTGCCCCGACGGCTCGCCGGTGCCCGCCTGGACGCCGGGATCGCACATCGACGTCGTTCTCCCCTCGGGCCTGGTGCGGCAGTACTCGCTGTGCGGCGACCCGGCCGACCGGTCCTGTCTGAAGGTCGCGGTCCTGCGCGAGGCGCAGGGTCGGGGTGGCTCCCGCGAGCTGCACGACTCCCCGCTCGTCGGCCGCACGATCGGCATCCGCGGCCCACGCAACCACTTCAAGCTGCGCGAGGCCGACGAGTACCTCCTCATCGCCGGCGGGATCGGGATCACGCCGATCCTGACGATGCTGCGGCACGTGGACCGCGACGGCGCGGCGTACCGGCTCGTGTACGGCGGTCGCACCCGCGCCACGATGGCGTTCCTCGACGAGCTGGCACGGTACGGCGGAGTCGACATCGTCCCGCAGGACGAGCGCGGCCTGCCCGACCTCGACGCCCTCCTCGACTCGGCCTCGCCGGGCACGGAGGTCTGGTGCTGCGGGCCCGAGGGTCTGCTGCGCGCGGTGGAGGCCGCCGGCAGGGCGCGCGGCATCCCGGTGCACGTGGAGCGGTTCGGCACCCAGGCCCCGCCGAAGCAGCCGACCGCAGCACCAAGCCAGGCGCCCGGTGGTGACCTGGTCGGCGACGCCGCCGGTGACGCCGGTGGCACCTCGCAGGCCACCGCGCAGGCCAGCTTCCAGGTGGAGCTGCGACGTTCCGGCATCACCATCGACGTCGACCCCGACCGCACCATCCTCGACTCGGTCCGAGAGCACCTGCCGCAGGTGATCTCCTCGTGCGAGGAGGGATTCTGCGGTGCCTGCGAGACCCGCGTCATCGACGGCATCCCCGACCATCGCGACCAGGTGCTCGACGACACCGAGCGGGCCGCCGGCGAGTCGATGATGATCTGCGTGAGCCGGTCCTGCTCGAAGCGGCTCGTGCTCGACCTCTGAGACTGTGGTGGGACCGGGGTGAGACCGGGGTGAGACCGGGCCCGGCTCAGTCGAGCTCGGCGGCGATCACCTCGGCCGAGAGCTCGCCCGGCACGTATCTCGGCAGCCTGAGCGCGGGGAAGACCGCCAGCAGCGAGATCGCGCCCACGACGAGGAACGACGCCTGCAGCGCCCGCTTGCGGGCGTCCTCGTTGATGGCGACCGCCTCATCGACCTGGGCCGCCGGTGCCGCCGTCGCCGCGAGCACGGACCTCAGCTCATGGTCGGTGACGAAGTCGACCTGGCCGAGCTGCGCCTGGGTGGTGAGCCGGGGCGGCAGGTCGGTCCGGCTGAAGCCGGAGGCGAGGAAGACCGCCAGCAGCCCGACCGCCACCACGCTGGCGAACGCCGCCCCTAGGGCATTGGAGACGTTGTTCACCACGCCGCGCAGCGCGCCCACGTCACCGGCCAGACGCTTGGGCGAGGCGGAGACGAGCACGTTGAACAGCAGCGTCAGCAGCGTGCCCTCGCCCATGCCGACCAGGATCAGGCCGACGATCACCGACGCCGTACCCCAGCCGCTGCCGACCGTGAAGGCGACCACCAGCAGGCCGGTCGCGATCAGGAGGAACGAGGCGACGCCGAGCGTCCGCGGCGGGATCCGGTCGTAGAGGCGCACCGAGCCGACGCCGGCCAGCGCGATCGCGACCGCGTAGGGGAGGATCGCCACCGCCGTGGCCAACGGCGTACGGCCCTGGTCGATCTGGACGTAGAGCGGGATGAGGAACCCGACCGCGAGACCCAGGCTGCCCGCCACGAGGAACGCGACGACGGCGCTGCGCTCCTCGGTGCTCGCCAACACCTCCGGCGCCAGCAGCGGCTGCCTGCCCCGGGTGGAGCGGGCGTTGGACCAGGCGAAGAAGGCCTGCCCCACGACGATGCCGGCGACGATGAGGAGTGGTGCCGGGGAGATCCGCAGCACCGAGAACGGCGCCGCGGGCAGCGCCACGAGCAGGCCCCACCGCTGCAGCCCGTTGAAGCCGAAGAGGATGAGCGCGATGGCGGCCGCCGAGAGGACGACCCCCACCACGTCGACGCGGATGCCGGGCTGGCGCGCGACGGGGGTCAGCCGGTAGCTGAGGGCGAGGACGACGACCGCCAGCAGCACGATCAGCCCGTAGGAGTAGCGCCAGCTCAGGGCGGTGGCGAGGTAGCCGGCGAGCACGAACGTCACCGCGCTGGAGACCGCGGGGATGCCCGCCAGCACGCCCAGCGCGGTCGCCTGCTGGCGGCCGTGGTAGTTTGCGGCGATCATGACCACCAGGGTCGGGACCAGCGCGGCGGCGGCGACGCCTGCGATCACCTGGGCGAGGTTCATCATGCCCGCGTCGGTGCTGGCCGCCATCAGCGCCATCGCGGCGCCGTGTGCGATGACGCCGCCCTGGAAGACGCGGCGCTCGCCCAGGAGCTTGCCGATCTTCGCGCCCAGCATCACGAATGCGGCGCAGAACAACGAGTAGAGCAGCAGCGCCGTCGCCGCGGCGGTGGTCGGCGCGTCCAGGTCGTGCGAGATCGGGCCGAGCGAGACGGGCAGGACGCTGAGGTTCATGCCCATCTGGAGCTGGGCGAGGGCGATGATGGTCAGCGGCAACCAGGACGTACGGCGGCCCGACGGATCGCCGGCGTCTGTGCTCATGGGCCCCATTCCTGCTGCGGTACGGCTGCGCCGAGCCATCCTGGCACGGCCGGAGCCGTGCGTGCTAGGAAGGCACCATGAGACGAACAGGGCTCACCATCGTCTGGGCTCTCGTGATGATCGCCGTCATCGTCTCGGTGGACGTCCTGTTCCTGCGGCACCACTTCTGGCCGCGGCTGGCGGTCAACGTCGGGATCGTGGCCGTCTTCGTGGGCCTCTACTTCGCGGTGCGCGGGCGCAGGGACTGACGGGCCGCCCGACGGGCTCTCAGAGCAGCGTCACCAGCTCGCGCAGTACGTCGGCCGACTCGGCACAGCGGCCCTCCGGGATGAGGTCGTGTGCGACCCAGAGGCGGCGGTGGAGCTCGCGCCAGCGCGCCAGCGCCGCGGTGTCGCCGGCCAGCTCGGCCTGGCGGACCTGGATGTCGACCTGCGTCCAGAGCGCGTCGATCTCGCTCTCGCGGTAGATCTGGTCGGCGAAGGTGGTCGCCGCGTCGAGCCGCTCGGCGATGCCGATGAGGGTCTCCGGCGTCAGCTCCGTGACCTGGTAGATGCGGTTGCGGGCCGAGCCCACCTCGGTGTCGCTGTGACCGTACATACGCCTCACCTTAGGTGTCTCCCCGGGCCGCCGAATCCGCTCTTCCACTGGATGCGACGTGCCAGGCGTTGCGCTGCGCGGCCCCCTGAGAGTGGGGGCCATGAGGACTGTTCGCGACGCCGCGTTCGAGGCGCTGCGCCATCTGGGGCTGACCACGATCTTCGCCAACCCCGGCTCCACCGAGGTGGCGCTGCTGACGGACCTCCCCGACGACCTGAGCTTCGTCCTCGCGCTGCACGAGAACTCCGTGGTCGCGATGGCCGCGGGCCACGCGCTCGCCCGCCAGGCTCCGAGCCTGGTGCTGCTGCACACCACGGCCGGCTTCGGCAACGCCGTGGGCGCGATCGCGACCGCGCGGACCAACCGGGCGCCGATGGTGGTGCTGGTCGGCCAGCAGGACCGACGTCACCTCGCCTCGGAGCCGTTCCTCGCCGGGCACCTGGCGGGTCTGGCCGGGGACTACCCGGTCTCGGTCCGTACGCCGGACGACGCCCAGGCGATCCCCGGCGCGATCATGCGCGCCTACCACGACGCCGTCCTCCATCGCGGGCCCGCGGTCGTGATCGTGCCCATGGGCGACTGGTTCGAGCCGGCGGAGGACGACGCGCTTCCGGCCGCGCCGGTCGAGCTGCGCCGCAGCGCGTCCGCCTGCTGGGCCACCGGCCAGCGCCTGGCGGACCTGCTCACCCGTGCCGACTCCCCGGTCCTGGTGGTCGGGCCCGGTGCCGACGACCCTCAGACCTGGGCGGCGCTGACCACGCTGGCCGAGAACCTCGACGTCGGCGTGTGGCAGTCGTCGGCCTCCTCCCAGGCCGGCTTCCCCGGCGACCACCCGCGCTTCCAGGGTCACCTGCCGCAACTGCGCGATGCGCTGCGCAAGACCCTGGCCGGACACGACGTCGTCCTGGTGGTCGGCGCACCGGCGTTCCGCCAGGGCACGTTCCGGCCGGGGCCCTTCGTCGAGCAGGGCACCACGGTCGCGGTGATCACCGACGACGCCGACGAGGCCGGTTACAGCGCCGCGGACCTGGCCGTCCTGGGCGACGTACGCACCGTTGTCGTGGATCTGGCGGCCAGGGTTCCGAGGCTGCCGCGACGTACGCAGCCGGTTCCTCTGCGCGACGTCTCCGGCCTCGTGCCGGCGGCGACGGACCCGCTGCGTGCCGCGCACGTGTACGCCGAGGTCGCCAAGCGGCTCCCGCGCGAGTCGACGGTGCTCGAGGAGAGCCCCTCGACCCGCGCGCAGCTGCTCGACCTGATGCCCGCCCGAGCGCCGTTCGGCTTCGTCACGATCGCCCAGGGCGGCCTCGGCTTCGCGATGCCGGCGGCGACCGGCGTCAAGATGGCGCGACCCGAGCGCCCGGTCGTGGCGATGGTCGGCGACGGCGCCAGCCTGTACGGCATCCAGGCGCTGTGGAGCGCCGCCCACTACCGCGTCGGCGCGCTCTTCGTGATCCTCCACAACGGCGGCTATGCCGTCATGGACCGGCTGGCGTCGGTCCAGGGCGGCCGCGGACCGTGGCCCGGCTTCGCCGAGATCGACCCGGCCACGCTCGCCCAGGGCTTCGGCTGCCCGTCGCGACGGGTGACCAGCCACGCCGAGTTGGTCGCCTGCCTCGACGAGGTCATCCCGACGCTCGGTGAGCGCACCGAACCCCTCCTCCTCGACGTCTACGTCGAGGCCTGACCCGCTCCGAACGACCGGAAGGACCCACCATGGCCAAGGACTGGCTCGCAGACGACCAGCTCACCGACGAGCAGGAGTCGATCCGGGACGCCGTCTCGGACCTCGCGCAGAAGTACGACCTGGCGTACTGGAACGAGCTCGACGAGACCGGCGCCTACCCCGACGCCTGGGTGAAGGAGCTGACCGAGCAGGGCTGGCTCTCCATGCTCATCCCCGAGGAGTACGGCGGCGGCGGCGCCAGCATCAGCGACGCGTGCGTCGTCCTGGAGACCCTCAACCGCTGGGGCAACTCCGCGGGCAGCATCCACGCGCAGATGTACCAGATGGGCGCGGTGCTGCGGCACGGCAGCGAGGAGCAGAAGCAGCGCTGGCTCCCGCAGATCGCCAACGAGGGCCTGCGGCTGCAGTCCTTCGGCGTGACCGAGCCGGACGCCGGCACGGACACCACCCGCATCCGCACGTTCGCCGAGCGCCAGGGCGACCACTACGTCGTCAACGGCGGCAAGATCTTCACCTCGCGCTTCATGCAGACCGACCTGATGCTGCTTCTCGTGCGCACCAAGCGGTACGAGGAGGTCGAGAAGAAGACCGACGGCATCTCGGTGCTGCTCGTCGACACCCGCGAGGCCCGGCACAACGGCCAGATCGAGGCGCGCCCGATCAAGGTGATGAGCGGCCACCACACCAACCAGCTCACCTTCACCAACCTCAAGGTCCCGGTCGAGAACCTGATCGGCGAGCAGGACAAGGGCTTCAAGGTGATCCTCTCCGGCATGAACTCCGAGCGGATCAGCGTGGCCTCCGAGTACATCGGCGCCGGTCTCTACTTCATCGACCGGGCCGTGCAGTACTCCAAGGAGCGGGTCGTCTTCGGCAAGCAGATCGGCAGCAATCAGGGCATCCAGTTCCCGATCGCGAGCTCGTACGCCCACCTCAAGGCGGCCAGCGTGATGCGCTGGGAGGCCGCGCGGCAGTACGCCGCCGGCAGCCGTGACGGCTTCTACGCCAACACCTGCAAGTTCCTCGCGGCCGACGCCCAGTGGGAGGCGGCCAACGCCGCCATGGACACCTTCGGCGGCATGGGCCTGACCGAGGAGTTCGGCATCGCGCGGAAGTTCCAGGGCGCCCGTGGCTCGATGATCGCGCCGATCAGCCGCAACCTGATCCTCGCCGGCATCGCCCAGCGCGACCTCGGCATGCCGCGGTCCTACTGAGCCGGGTGGGCATGGGCAGCACAGGACAGGCTCCGGGGGCCACCGAGGTCATCGCCGCATTCGTGGCGCGACCTCGGCCGGCCTCGCCGAACGCCGCGGCGTTCGCCCGCACGCTGGTCGACACCGCCGCGGTGGCGATCGCCGGGGTGTCCACCGACGTCACCGAGCTGCTGCTTGGCTGGGTCGACGACGAGGAGGCGAGTGGCCCGGCGACGGTGTGGGGCACCGGCCGCGCGCTCTCGCCGTCGCAGGCGGCCCTGGTCAACGGCACGGCCGCGCACGTGCTCGACTGGGACGACGCGGTCCCGAAGATCCCGTTCCACCCCGGTGCGGTGATGGTGCCGGCGCTGGTCGCCCAGCTCGCCGTCATGCAGGCCTCGGGTGAGCGGCTCGCCGCGGCGTACGACGTCGGGTCGGCGGTCTCCCGTGCCGTCTCGGAGGTCCTGCCGATCGGCTATCACTACGGCCGCGGCTGGCACAACACCTCCACGACGGGGCGGCTGGCGGCCACGGCGGCCGTCGCCCACCTGGTCGGCCTCGACGTCGAGCAGGTCCGGCACGCGCTCGGCATCGTGGCCTCGATGGTCTCGGGCAGCCTGAGCAACTTCGGGACGATGACCAAGTCGCTGCATGCCGGGATGGCGGCCCGCGACGCGGTCATGGCGGTCTCGCTGGCCCGCCGCGGCTTCACCGCCAACACGACGATGCTCGAGGACCGTCGCGGCTTCTTCGCCATGTACGGCGACAAGGATGCCCCGGACGCCGCGTCGCTGCTGGCCACGCTCGAAGAGCGTCTCGAGCGATGGGAGCGCGACTGGGTCGAGGACTGGGCGATCAAGCGCTACCCGTCCTGCTACGCCACCCACCGTGCGATCGACGGCGCACTGGAGCTGCGCGAGAAGATCGACGACCCGGCGCAGGTGGTCGGGATCACCGTCTCCCAGCCGTTCGCGCCGACCAGCCCGCTCCTGTCCCACCTCCCGACCACGGGCCTGGAGGGCAAGTTCAGCCTCGAGTACACGGTCGCCCGGGCCGTCGCGTCGGGCCGCGTGGAGCTGGCCGACTTCACCGACGAGCGGGTCGCCGACCCGGTCGTCCAGCGCCTGATCGGCCTGCTCCGGGTCGACAACCGTCACGACGAGATCGTCAGCGCCGGTGGCGGTCATACGACCGTCACCGTCGACCTGGCCGACGGCAGCGAGCTGCGCGCCGACGTCGAGGTGACCTACGGCGACGCCCGTCGACCGCTCGACGACGCTCAGGTCACCGAGAAGTTCACCAGCGCCCTGACGGCCGTGGGCTGGAAGGCCGAGGAGGCCACCGCTCTGGCCGCACAGCTGTGGGCCACCCCGAGCGCGCCGTCGCTGGGCTGGCTGCAGGACGCACTGCGAGTGAGGAGCTGACCATGGCCGCCGCCGTCCCGTCACCGGGGAACCCGCACGTCGAGATCATCGAGGAGGGCATGCGCGAAGGGATGCAGATCGAGAGCGCCTCGATCGGCATCGACGACAAGCTGCGCCTCCTCGACGCCCTCGGCCGCACGGGCCTGGGTGCCATCAACGTCGGCTCCTTCGTCAGCCCGAAGTGGGTGCCGCAGATGGCCGAGATCGACGAGCTGCTGGCCCGATTCGAGCCGGTGCCGGGGGTGCGTTACTTCGCGCTCGCGCTCAACCAGAAGGGCGTCGAACGCCGGGCGGCGTACCAGGGCACCAAGCTGGCCGTCGAACCGCCGGTGGGCGTCACGGCGGTCCACCTGTGCGACGTCTTCGTCAAGCGCAACAACAACATCGGCCGCGCCGATGAGATCGCCGCCCTGCCCGAGCGCGTCCGGCGGGCGGTCGAGCAGGGGGTCACCGAGGCGTCGATCCGGATCAACGCGGCCTGGGGCTCCAACTGGCTGGGCGAGTTCGGTCTCGACGAGCGGCTCGACCTGCTGCAGCAGCAGTACGACCTGTGGAGCGCCGCCGGCATCGCGGTGACCAGCACCTGGATCGGCGACCCGATGAGCTGGAACACCCCGCGCGCGGTCGAGGAGACGCTCGCGGCGATGGTCGAGCGGTTCCCGACCATCCGCAGGTACCACCTGCACCTGCACGACGGGCGCGGGATGGCGCTGCTCTCGGCGTACCAGGCCTTCCGGACGCTGCGCCCCGAGCACACCCTCGTGCTGGACAGCAGCATCGGCGGCATGGGCGGCTGCCCGTACTGCGGCAACGGGCGCGCCACCAAGATGATCCCGACCGAGGACCTCGTCCACCTCCTCGAGGCCGAGGGGGTCACGACGGGCATCGACCTGCCGGCAGTGATCGAGGCGGCCCATCTCGCCGAGGAGGTCGTGGGCCACGAGCTCTACGGCCATGTCAGCAAGGCCGGCCCCCGGCCCGACGCCGACCACCTCTACCCGATGGACATGCCCTTCGTGGAGACCATCGAGCAGGCCCAGCACTTCCGGCTCGGCCCGTCGACGTACGACGGCTGCCCGAGCCCCTACAAGACCCCGATCACCTCGCCGGCGCGCGATGCCATCGACCGGGCCCGGACCACGGAAAGCACCCAGGAGTCGCGATGACCGAGATCCCCAGCACCACCTCCCAGATACCCGTCTCCGACGTGCCGGGCAGCCTGCGCGGCGTGCGGGTCATCGAGATCGGCACCAGCCTCGCCGGCCCGGTGGCGACGATGATCCTGGGCGACCTCGGCGCCGAGGTGATCAAGGTCGAGCGGATCGGTGTCGGCGACGACACCCGCAACTGGAACCCGCCCGCGTGGAACGGCGTCAGCACGGCGTTCCTCGGCTTCAACCGCAACAAGCGGAGCCTCGAGCTGGACTACAAGTCGCCCGAGGGCCGGCAGGTCCTCGAAGAGCTGGTGCGCAGCGCCGACGTGCTCGTCCAGAACCTGCGCCCCGGCGCCGTCGAGGCGGCCGGCTTCGGCTGGGAGCGGCTGCACGAGCTCAACCCGCGGCTGGTCTACGTCGAGATGACCGGCTACGGCCCCGTCGGCCCGATGGCCGGCGAGCCGGCGTACGACCCGGTGCTGCAGGCCTACTCCGGGATCGTCGCGATGATGCCGCAGACCGAGGACGGCCCGATGCGGGTGCCGCTCTCCATCCTTGACAAGGGCACCGGCATGTGGGCGGCGATCGGCGCGCTCGACGCGCTGCGCCGCCGCGACCAGACCGGTAACGGCAGCCTGGTCAACGTCTCGCTGCTCAACACCGCGCTGGATTGGGTCGCCGGCACCATGATGAATGCCAACGCCGGCAACCAGCGCGAGAAGCTCGGCTCCGGGTTCCCCGGCATGGTGCCCTACGGCTGCTACCCGGCCCGCGACGGCCACGTCTTCATCTCCGCGGGCAACCAGAAGCTGTGGACCCAGCTGATCACCGCGATGGGGGTGCCCGCGCTCAACGACCGCCCGGGCTTCGGCAGCAACGGCGACCGCTCGGCCAACCGCGCCGCGGTGGAGGCCGCCGTGGCCGAGGTCACCCGAACCTTCGGCCGCGACGAGCTGAGCGCGCTGCTCGCCGAGGCACGCGTGCCCAGTGCTCCGATCCGGCCCGCCTCGGAGCTGCCCGCCGACCCGCAGGTGCAGGCGATCGGCGGCCTGCGCACCATTCCCCACCCCGAGATCGAGGAGTTCCGCACCGTCGGCCTGCCGATCACGGTCGACGGCGCCCTGGTCCCGATCCAGTGCGCCCCGCCGCAGCTCGGCGCCGACACCCGCGACGTGCTGGCGAGCCTCGGGTACGACGAGGAGGCGGTCGACGCGCTGCTCGGCGCCGGCGTCGTCGGCGCCTCGAGCGAGCGGGCCACCGAGGCCACCGAGGCCGTCTCGGCGGTGGCCCGATGAACCTCCTGGAGCCCCGCACCTGGGAAGGCGCGATCTTCTCCGGCGACTGGCGGGAGACCCCCGCGACGCTGCCGGTCATCGAGCCCGCCACCGGCAAGGAGCTGGCACGCGTCGGCCTCGCCGACGTCGCCGCCCTCGACGCCGCGGTCGTGCGTGCCGCCCAGGCGCAGCGGGAGTGGGCGGCCGCGCCGTACCCGGCCCGGATGAAGGTCCTGCGCCGAGCTGCCGAGCTCTTCACCGAGCACGCCGCCGAGATCGCCGAATGGGCGATGCGGGAGGCCGGCGCCGCCCGCGGCTTCGCCGCCAGCTACGGCGCGACCGGCGCGGAGGAGTGCTACCAGGCCGCCACGCTCAGCAGCGTGCCCAACGGCGAGGTGATCCCCTCGACCCAGCCGCGCCTCTCCTTCGCGCGCCGGCTCCCGGTCGGCGTGGTCGGCGTGATCGCGCCGTTCAACGCACCGATCACCCTTGCGGTCCGCTCGATCGCGCCCGCGCTGGCCGTCGGCAACGCCGTCGTCCTCAAGCCGGACCCGCGCACCTCGCTGGTCGGGGGCGTCGTCTTCGCCCGCATCTTCGAGGAGGCCGGGCTGCCCGACGGCCTGTTGCACGTGCTCCCCGGCGGCGCCGAGGTGGGCGAGGCGCTGGTCAAGCACCCCGACGTACCCGTGATCGCCTTCACCGGCTCCACCCGCGGCGGCAAGGCGATCGCCGCCGCGGCCGCCCCGCTGCTCAAGCGGGTCCACCTCGAGCTCGGCGGTAACTCCGCGATGATCGTGCTCGACGACGCCGACCTCGAGCTCGCGGCCCGAGCAGGCGCGGCCGGCACCTTCCGGCACCAGGGCCAGATCTGCATGGCCACCGGCCGCCACCTGGTTGCGGAGTCGCTCGCGGCGGACTACGTCGCCGCGGTCACCGAGATCGCCGAGTCGATGGTCGTCGGCGACCCCACGCAGGACGGGGTCACGATGGGCCCGCTGATCGATGCCGGCCAGCGCGACCGCGTGCACGGCCTGGTCACGGCCAGCCTCGACGGGGGCGCTCGCGCGACCACCGGCGCCGCCTACGACGAGCTCTTCTACCGGCCGACCGTACTGACCTCGGTCACCGAGTCCACCCCGGCGTATGCCGAGGAGGTCTTCGGTCCGGTCGTCTCGGTGATGCCGTTCGCAAGCGCCGAGGAGGCGGTACGGCTGGCGGCCGCGACGTCGTACGGGCTCTCGCTGGGCATCCTGACCCGTGATGTGATGAAGGGGCTGGCGCTGGCCGAGCGGATCCCGACCGGCCTGGTGCACATCAACGACCAGACGATCAACGACGAGCCGGGCATCCCGTTCGGGGGCGTGGGGGAGTCCGGCAACGGTGCCCGCCACGGTGGCCTGGCCACGAATCTCGAGGCGTTCACCGAGGTGCAATGGGTGACCATGCGCGCCACCCCGCCCCGCTACTGAGCCGACCCCACCGAAGGAGCACCATGTCCGCCACGACCAACGAGAGCGCCGGCACGAATGCGGGCGCCGACGTGCTGCAGATCGAGGACCACGACCACATCCGCGTGCTCCGGCTCAACCGACCCGACCAGCGCAACGCGCTGAGTTCGGAGCTCAACGACCGGCTCGTCGACGCGCTCGTCGAGGCCGACCACGACCCGTCGGTCTGGGTCATCGCGATCACCGGTGCCGGCACCGCCTTCTGTGCGGGCGCCGACCTCAAGGCCGCGCGCGACATGGCCGACCAGGGCAAGCCGTTCTACGGCCCGCTGCACACCAACCGGCGCAGCCTGATGGAGGTGATGATCGACACCCGCAAGCCGACGGTCGGCATCATCAACGGTCCCGCGCTGGCCGGAGGCATGGAGCTGGCGCTCTCCTGCGACATGCGGCTCGCAGGGCCGTCGGCGTTCTTCGGCGTGCCGGAGGCGAAGCGGGCGCGCGGCGCGCACTTCGCCTCGGTGATGCTCCCCGTCACGGTGCCCCCGGGCATCGCGATGGAGTGGCTCTACACCGGTCGCCGGATCCCGCTGCACGAGGCCGAGCGCTGGGGACTCGTCAACGCGATGCTGCCCGGCACCGACTTTCTCGCCGAGGCGCTGGAGTGGCTGCAAGACGTCGTCTCCTCCGCGCCGCTCTCGCTGCAGCGACTGAAGCTGACCTATCGCAAGACCGCCGGCATGTCGCCGCACACCGCCATCCGCCTCGATGCCGGCCCGGACGTCTACCTCTCCGAGGATCAGAAGGAGGGCGCGCGGGCCTTCCTCGAGCGGCGTGATCCGGTCTGGCAGGGTCGCTGACGGGGGAGAGTGACCCGGGCGATCCTCCCGTCGCCGCAGCCGACCTCGCCGCGTCCGACGCCGCCGCTCTACCGGTGTGGCGACCCGTCGGACCACCCTCCGCCGCGCCAGCCCGAACGTTCGGTTGAGCGACCGAACGTTTGGTCGCTCAACCGAACGTTCGGCCTCGGCGCACGGGCCTGCTCCGTGGGCGACCCGCACCCTGAACGAACGCCGCGCGCCGCGCCGAGTCATCGAGTCAGAAGGCCGTTCGCCGCGCCGCTGTGCCACTGGCCGGAGTCGACTTGCTCGGTCCAGAGGTGCTCGGCCGGCTGGCCGGACTGGAGGTCTTCCAGCAGAAGATCCACGCGTCCGCTGCTGGCGCCGATGCGTACCCATGCGACGGCGCGGACGGCGTCTCGGACCGACATGACGGCACGCACAAGCTGCCGACCGACCATCGGCGTCTCCGACGTCGCCCCGAACGTCATCTGCCAGTCCGGCGCCCGCCGCGGCGCGGTGATGATCGCGAACGACTCGCCTCCCCCCAGGCCGAGAACGACGGCGAACTCCTCGGCGTACCCCCTCGCTTGGATCTCCCCCAAGGCCGCGACACGGACAGCGGTCAGGGCGCTCGCACCGGGCTCGCTCACATTCACAGCCATATTCACCCAGGGACACGTGCCTGTATTAGTGTTCCCACGCCCCGTTAGCTCAGTTGGTTAGAGCAGCGGACTTTTAATCCGCGGGTCGTCGGTTCGAGCCCGACACGGGGTACGACGGGCTACGAGACGGGTGCGGCGCTCAGTGCAGAGCGGTCGGACTCGTCGGCGTCGGAAGGCTGGGCGTCGGAGTGGTCGGCAGCTTCGGCTGCGGGCACGGGGTGCCCGGGTTCGGCGAGTACGGCGCGGCCAGGGTGTAGTTGCCCGCGTGCGGCGCTCGGAGGATCGTCCAGGTGTCGACGGGCGGCCTCTGGCCCATGCTCACGCGGGCGCCGGGGACGGGCACCTGGATCGGCTCGACGCAGCCGAGCTCGTTGTCGATGTGGCGGCCGTCCTGTCGGACCGTCGGCGCCGGGATGAGTGCCCCCTGGGCGTTGACCAGGCCGAGCCAGGGCGAGTAGACGATGCGGATCTCGATCGCACCGGCGTGCTGGGCGTGGATCGTCATGTGCGCCTCGTCGAGCTCGGTCAGCCGCCCGGGCGAGGCGACCATCGGAGTCGGGTCCTTGACGGCGTACAGCGTCCAGCTGGTGTCGGACCAGACCTTGTGCAGATAGGGCAGCCCGTGATGGATGAGCGCCGACTCAGCCTGCGCGCCCGCGTCCGGCGTACCCGGCGGCACGACGACGAAACCGACCGCCCATCGCGCCAGCCAGGTCCGGTACGCCTGGGCCGTCAGCTTCTGGCTCTGGTTGTAGAACAGCGGGTTGCGCTCGACGTCGGCCTGCCGGTTCCAACCCCGCGCCAACGCGAAGTACGGCGCCAGCGTCGCCGCCTCCGCGTGGCTGGCCGAGGGCACGACCTCGACACGGGTGAGGTTCGCGTGACGCGCCTCGAGCTGCGCGATGATCGGCTCCTGGTCGGTGGTCATCGCGGCCGCCGGCCAGGTGTGCACCGCGTTGAGCGCCGCCAGTCCGCCCTGCCAGCTGACCGCGACGATCATGGCGAGCACCGCGAATAGCGGCGCCGGCGACGTGCGCAGCTGCCCAGGCAGGCGCGCGAACGGGTTCCGTGCGACCCCCGAGCTCAAGGCCGCGGCGACGACGACGCCCCCGAAGAGCAGTGCGAAACGGACGACGTTGCTGCCGATCTGGGTCGGCACGATCCACAGCGCCACGACGGAGATCGCGTTGATCACCGCGGTGGCCCGCACGGTGCGCCACGACACCGGCACGACCATCACGACGATCACGGATGTGATCAGCGGCAGGATGATCGAGGTCCAGCTCATCGGCTGCCGGCCGGAGAACGGGAAGATGACCGCCGACAGCACGACCACGGCCACCGGCGGCAGCCCGAGCGCGTACGACGCCAGCCGGCGACGTGCGAACAGCGAGCGCAGCGCGGTGCGCACGCGCTCCGTCAGCGACGTACCGGCCGGCAGGTGGTCGGCCGTCAGCCACAGGCCACCTGCGACGAGCCCGAGGAAGAAGCCCGCCACCGGGCTGCCGGCAGTGGCGAGCACGGCGAGGAAGGCCGCCAGTGCCGCCCGCGGCACCAGCTGCCGCCGCCCGTGGCCACTCCAGGTTTGGGGCCAGGAGTAGACGACGGCCAGGGCGCCGATGGCGAAGGCGAGTCCGAGGGCGAAGGTGGCCCGGCCCGAGATCGCGTTGCCGAGCATGGCCAGCGCGGCGAACATCGAGGGGATCCACGGCCGCCGCACCACGCCGGAGCGGGCGAGGACGAGCGCACTGAGGCCGGCGACCGCGATGTTGGCGATGATGAGCGTCGCCCGGACGCCGATCACCGCCATCAGGTACGGCGACCCGACGCTGTACGACGCGACGTGCAAGCCGCCGTACCAGGCGAAGTTGTAGGCGCTGCCCGGGTAGGAGTGTGCCGCCGCGGCCCAGAAGTCCTGCGCGGCCAGGTCGCCGCCGTTGTTGGCCAGGAGGAGCAACCACAACAGCTGGAGTCCGGTGGCGACGATGAGCGTGAGGACCACCGTCTGCACCGTCACCGAGGCCGTCCACCGGCCGAGCGGGCCCGGCAGCCGGGAGGCGAGCCGGTCCAGAGGTCCGCGCGCGTCGAGGCGCCGCGGCTCATGGAGCTCGATCTCGGTGGTTGCCACGATCGGCAATCGTACGGCGCGTCGCTGAGCGACACCGTTTCCGCGCGCCCGCGAGCGGGGTCGGCGGACCCGTTCCGCAGACTCGTGGTCACGTCCCCGTCGCAGAACCTTCACGGAGGGGGCAGCGCGAAACGGACCGGTACTGCTAGGTTCAACCCTGCAACAGGTGCAAGTTCCAAGTGGTATGACGCCCGCGGAGTTTGTGATCCAACGGCGTTTCTGCTCTGTGCCCTCCTCGGAGGGGGACACCACAGGTCGGAGCGGCGTGTCACCGCATCTGATGCGGGGTCGTCGAACCTGATGGCCTCCCGCCCCGACTAAGGAGTAACAGAGCAATGGCTCAGGGCACCGTGAAGTGGTTCAACGCCGAGAAGGGTTTCGGCTTCATTGCGCAGGAGGACGGCGGCGACGACGTCTTCGTGCACTACTCGGCGATCCAGACGCAGGGCTACAAGTCCCTCGACGAGAACCAGAAGGTCGAGTTCGACGTCACCCAGGGTCCGAAGGGCCCGCAGGCTGAGAACGTCCGTCCTCTCTGATCACGGATTCGACAGCAGGCCCCGTCCGGTTCTCCGGGCGGGGCCTGCTGGTCTGGCCCAGGATCCATGGGCTGCTGTGGTTTGCGCGTACCCTGGACAGGGCAAGGTCTGGGTAGCCCGAAGGCGCGAGGGACGCCAGGGTCTTCCAATTCCGCGGGAGGGAGCGACGATGCACGACCAGTTCGACGTCACCCTTGAGGACGCCGAGCTCCTGCGCGAGGTCGAGCTCACCACCAACCTGATCGTTGCCGCGTCGGAGTCCGACGACCACCTCTCGGTCGAGGAGATCGACCAGATCCTCGGCGTCACGCCTGAGGACACCCCGGCCCAGCCGGCCGGGGAGTAGCGCCGCGGCCTAGCAGGTCGCGAAGAGGATCGGTCCGCCTGAGAGCAGGTCGGCATACAGCCCCTGCTCGGTGGGGTGGAGCTGCATCGTCACGACCTCGTTCTGCGCCGCGACCGTGCCGAGGTGGAACATCGCGGTGAAGGACCCCTCGCTCTGTCCGGCCGCGGGCCCCGCCGCCAGTCGCGAGCGCGAGTCGGCGTTCGCCTTCGCCTGGTTATGGTCCTCGAAGGTCATCGCGACCTGCACGACACCGTCGCTGCCCAGGCCCAGGGCGAAGCCCTGCACCGGGTCGATCTCACCGGCCGCGGCGATCAACGAGTTGCCCTGCGCCTCGGTGGCGGGGTCCGATCGGCTCAGGGCCAGCGCGTTGCACAGATAGGGACCGCTGTAGATCTCGGCGGCCACCGGCGAGCCGACGGCCGTCACCGCCTGCGCGATGCCGTCGGGCAGATCACCGCCGGAGTTAAGGCCGGCCACGACGCTGGTGAGGTAGCCGCCGTTGTCGCTGAGCAGCAGGACGTGGTCGCTCTCGTCGACCGCGGCGTAGCTGAGGAGCGGCGAGGCGACCCCCGCGGTGGTGGTGGAGCCGTCCCAGACGCCGTCGCTCTGATCCGGCACGCTGAAGCCCGCACGGGTGAGCGCGTTGCGCACCGAGTCGGGGGAGACCGAGGCGGGCAGGTGGACCAGGTCGACCTGGCCGGAGCCGGTAGCGAGCGGACGGCCGACCAGCAGCTCCCAGTCGATCTCGTCGAGCCGCACACCGGTCGCCTTGGCGAACGCGGCGCTGACATCGGCGAGCGCCGAGGACTGGGTGGCGTCGGAGAGTACGTCGGAGACGCCGCCCGGCACCTCGGACGCGCCCGAGGTCGTCGGACTCGCCGAGGCGGCGGCCCTGGTGGCATCCCGCTGTCGGCGTACCGCGTCCCAGTCGGTCCAGGCGTAGCGCTGGCCGTCCTTGGGCGCGAGCGCCATCGCCTTCTCCAGGGCGGTGCGGTGCTGCTCGCGCCACAGGTGCAGGCCGATGAGCGCTGCGGCCACCACCACCAGCGCTACGACGATCGCACCTCCGGCGCGCAGCCTCTTCCGCACTCGCCCAACCTAGGGCATGGCACCCAGGCCCCGACGGGCGGAGCGGTCGGCGAGACGTCGCTTCACCTCCGCCGTGCTGCTGCCTCCTCATCGCCCGCGGTCAGCGAATAGTCTTTGCCCATGCGCCGTGCAACCCGGGTGATCCAGGCCGCCGGCGCCGTCGTCTTCCGTGGCGGCGACGAGGTGCTGCTGGTCCACCGGCCCAAGTACGACGACTGGTCCTTTCCCAAGGGCAAGCTCGAGCGCGGCGAACTCGCCCCGGTCGCGGCGGTCCGCGAGGTCGAGGAGGAGACCGGCCTCCGGGTCCGGTTGCACCGACCGCTGGGCGCCCAGCGCTACCCGGTGCGGGGCGGGCGCAAGCTCGTGCACTACTGGACCGGCCGGCTGCTCGATGCCGCCGAGGACGACGTCAGCGGCCATGTCCGCGCGGGTGAGATCGACCGGGTCGCCTGGGTGCCGGTCGACGTCGCGCTCAAGCAGCTGACCTACCGCCACGACCGCGCGACGTTGCGCGAGGCGATGGCTGCGCGCAAGCGCACCCGCACGGTGATCGTGCTGCGCCACGGCGAGGCGTGGGCCCGCGGAGGCTGGCACGGCGACGACCGCCAGCGTCCGCTCCTGGTGTCGGGGCGCAAGCAGGCACAGGCGCTGAGCGCCGTGCTGGCGGCGTACGGCGTGAGCCGGATCGTCACCTCCAGCAGCACGCGATGCGTCGAGACCGTGCGCCCGTACGCCGAATGGGCCGGCGTCATGCTCGAGGCGACCGACGTCCTCGCGGAGGAGGACGCCACCCGGTCCACGGTGCGCGCGCTCGTGGGCGGCGTGCGCCGTAAGGCGTCGCTCGACGACCGCGGGCCGACCGTGATCTGTTCCCATCGCCCGGTGCTGCCGATGATCTTCGAGGCGCTCAAGGTCGAGGACGAGCGGCTGGAGAAAGGGGAGCTGCTCGTCGTGCATGTTCGCAAGGGCAAGGTTCGAGCCACCGAGCGCCACGTCGTCTGAGGGCCTTGGACCCCATCCGATGGCCCGCATATAGCGGGCCACGAATGTGATCTGCGTCTCGTTCACCCAATGTCCGTCTGTGACACCGGCAAATGTCGCCCAATGGGCAGTCCGCGTTTACGTCGCGTTCATCTTCTTCCCCGAATTCGTCCACCTCGCCTTCGTAGGTTTCCGAGCGATACGTCACTGAACTCAGGAGAAATCGAGTGAACACCAGCTCCCTCCGCCGCGCCATCATCCCCGGCGTTGCTTCCATCGCACTGGCCGCCTCGCTGGCCGCCTGCGGCAGCTCTTCGAACAACTCGAACTCGTCATCGACGTCGACTGACAACGCCACCGGCACTTCGACTGGCTCCCCCGCCCCCGTGAACAACAGCGGCACCCTGACCGGCGGTGGCTCCACCGCCCAGGGCAGTGCCCAGGTGCAGTGGGCGACGGACTTCCAGGGGAAGAACTCCGGCACCACGATCAACTACAACCAGGTCGGCTCCGGTGCCGGCCGCACCAGCTTCGAGTCGGGCGCATACAGCTTCGCCGGCTCCGACGCCTACATCTCCAAGCCCGACGAGTACGCCGCTGCCAAGAAGCAGTGCAACGCGGACCCGATCGAGGTTCCGGTCTACGTCTCGCCGATCGCGGTCGTCTTCCACCTGCAGGGCATCACGTCGCTCAAGCTCGACGGCCCGACCATCGCGAAGATCTTCGCCGGCGACATCAAGACGTGGAACGACCCGGCGATCACCAAGCAGAACCCGGGCGTCAACCTGCCCTCGACCTCGATCCAGCCGGTGCACCGCTCCGACGACTCGGGCACCACCCAGAACTTCACCGACTACCTCTCGCAGGCCGGTGGGGGCAACTGGAAGAGCGCGGCCTCGCAGACCTGGCCGACCACCACGGGCCTGAACGGCAGCGGCACCTCCGGTGTCGTCACCACCGCGCAGGGCACCGACGGCTCGATCGCCTACGTCGACGCCTCCAAGGCCGGCGGCTTCGGCGTCGTCTCCGTCAAGGTCGGCTCCCAGTACGTCGCCCCGACGGCCCAGGGCGCCTCGAACAACCTCGAGGTCTCCAAGCTCGACCCGGCCGCGAAGCCGGACCAGCTGATCTACCAGGTCAACCGCACCACGACCGACCCGAAGAACTACCCGCTGCTGCTGGTCTCGTACGCGATCGCGTGCCCCAGCTACAGTGACTCGGGTGTCGCGTCGCTGGTCAAGAACTACCTGACCTACATCGTTTCCCCGGCGGGTCAGACCTCGGGCTCGAAGGCTGCCGGCTCCGCGCCGCTCCCGGCCTCGATCTCGACCAAGGCCACGCAGATCGTCTCGGCCATCAAGTGAATCGACCGGGCCCAGGCCCGGCATGATGACGGTGCGGCGGCCCCTATCCTGGGGCCGCCGCACCAGCCATTCCTCGTAGGAGCCACGTGTCCACCCTTCCTGACCCGCAAGCGGCGCCACCGCGCCCCGCCCGGCCGGACGCCTCGGACCGGTCCATTCGCGGCCACCGCGCCATGGGCGACATCGTCTTCGCGGGCATCGCCCGGGGGGCGGGCATCCTGATCCTCGTCGCGCTGGCCGCGGTCTTCGTCTTCCTCCTCGTCAAAGGCGCCCCCGGGTTCACGGCGAGCGGCAACTCCGCCCTCGGCAGCTTCAGCAGCTTCTGGTCCCTGGTCGGCCCGCTGTTGTGGGGCACGGTGCTCGTCGCCGTCCTGTCGCTGATCGTCGCGGTGCCGTTCTCGATCGCGATCGCGCTCTTCATCGCCTTCTACGCACCGCGCCGCCTGGCTGCTCCGGTCGCCTACATCATCGACCTCCTGGCCGCCGTGCCGTCGATCGTCTTCGGCCTCTGGGGCGGTCGCGAGCTGGCCAACGCTCTCAAGCCCGTCTTCAGCTGGCTGGCCGACCACGTGGGCTGGTTCCCGCTCTTCAAGGGCCCCTTCGCGAACACCGGTCAGGTCGGGCTGACGGCCGTCGTCGTGCTCGCGGTGATGGTCCTGCCGATCATCACGGCCATCAGCCGGGAGGTCTTCGTCCAGACCCCGCGGCTGACCGAGGAGGCGGCGATCGGCCTCGGTGCCACCCGCTGGGAGGTCATCAAGCTGGCCGTGCTGCCGCACGCGAAGTCCGGCATCATCGCCGGGGTGATGCTCGGCCTGGGGCGTGCGCTGGGCGAGACGATGGCGGTCGTGATGGTCTACTCGGCCAGCCCCGTCGTGACGTTCAACATGGTCGGCAACTCCAGCCCCCAGACGATCGCCTCCTACATCGCCAACAACTTCGCCGAGGCGAGCACGGACCGGCGAGCAGTGCTGATCGCGGCCGGCCTGATCCTGTTCGGAGTGACGTTCATCGTGAACTTCGCGGCCCGCTGGGTCATCACCCGTGGTGAGAGGAAGTTCGCCCGATGACCACCACCTTCCCCCCGGCCCCGACCTGGACGAACGCCAAGCTGCCTCGGTACGCGACGGCGTACGTGATCGCCGTCGCGATCGTGATCGCCCTGCTGCTCAAGCTGCTGCTCGGGTGGAACTGGGCCGCGGCCGCGATCGTCGCCGGCCTGATCAACATGGTGCTGCTGCCGCTGTGGTCGGCGGTGACCGAAGGGCGTCGCCGGGCCACCGACCGGCTCGTCACGACGCTGATCTGGAGCGCGTTCGTCACGGTCTGCGTGCCGCTGGTGTGGATCATCGCCGACGTGCTGGTCAAGGGTCTGCCGCACGTGACGTGGACGTTCCTGACCACCACCATGCGCAACCACGTTCCCGGCCCGACCGGCGGCATCGGGCATGCGCTGGTCGGCACGCTGCTGATCACGTTCTTCGCCAGCCTCATCGCGATCCCGATCGGCCTGCTCACCGGCATCTACCTGATCGAGTACGGCAGGGGCTCCAAGCTCGCCCGGGGCGTGACCTTCTTCGTCGACGTGATGACGGGCATCCCGTCGATCGTGGCCGGTCTGTTCGCGATCGCGCTGTTCGTGCTGATCTTCGGCCCCGCGGTGCACATGGCCTTCGCCGGGTCGGTGGCCCTCTCGCTGCTGATGATCCCGACGGTCGTGCGCTCGACCGAGGAGATGCTGCGCCTGGTCCCGAACGACCTGCGCGAGGCGTCGTACGCCCTCGGCGTGCCGAAGTGGCGGACCATCCTGAAGGTCGTGGTGCCGACTTCGATCGGCGGCATCGTGACCGGCATCGTGCTCGCGATCTCGCGCGTCATCGGCGAGACGGCACCGTTGCTGGTCGCGGTGGGCTACGCCGCGGGCATGAACGCCAATCCGTTCCGGCAGGACCTCGGCATGGCGACGCTGCCGACGTTCATCTTCGACCAGTACGCGCACCCCGACATCGCCAACTGCCCCCTGGGCACGCTCACGTGCCCGCCGTCGCCGTCGGAGCCGCGGATGTGGGCAGGGGCGCTGGTGCTGATCATCATCGTGATGGTGCTCAACCTGGTGGCGCGCATCATCGGCAAGATCTTCGCCCCCAAGACGGGGCGCTGAGGGAGAGAGACATGGCGAAGTCCATCGACGTCAAGGACGTCAACATCTACTACGGCGACTTCAAGGCCGTCGAGGGCGTCTCGATGACCATCAAGACGAAGTCGGTCACGGCCTTCATCGGGCCGTCGGGCTGCGGCAAGTCCACCTTCCTGCGCACGCTCAACCGGATGCACGAGGTGATCCCCGGGGCGCGCGTCGAGGGCACGATCACGGTCGACGGGCAGGAGCTCTACAGCGCCGGCGTCGACCCCGTCGAGGTACGCCGCCGTATCGGCATGGTCTTCCAGCGGCCCAACCCGTTCCCGACGATGTCGATCTACGACAACGTCCTCGCGGGCAGCCGGCTGAATTCCAAGCGGATCCCCAAGGACGAGGCCGACTCGATCGTGGAGAGCTCGCTGCGCGGGGCCAACCTGTGGAACGAGGTCAAGGACCGCCTCTCCAAGCCCGGCATGGGCCTCTCGGGCGGGCAGCAGCAGCGGCTGTGCATCGCGCGTGCGATCGCCGTCTCACCCGAGATCCTGCTGATGGACGAGCCCTGCTCGGCGCTCGACCCGATCTCGACCGCCGCCGTGGAGGACCTGATCCACGAGCTCAAGTCCGAGTACACGATCGTGATCGTGACCCACAACATGCAGCAGGCGGCGCGCGTCTCCGACGACACCGGCTTCTTCAACCTCAAGGCGCAGGGCCAGCCGGGTCATCTGGTGGAGTTCAACCCCACCAAGAAGATGTTCACCAACCCGGACAACCCCGACACCGAGGCCTACATCTCGGGTCGGTTCGGATAGCTGTCAGGTCGTGCCCGTCTCGAACAATCGTTCCAGATTCCAGGGCCCTTCCCCACTCCCGCTGCCTTCGAACCTTTGGTTCGTTGGAAGCGTTGTGGGGAAGGGCCCCTGGAATCTGGAACGATTGTTCGAGACGGGCACGACCCAACCTCAGCCCAGGGGCCGGAGCAACTCGTACGCGGCGGCCGCGACCAGGGCCGCCGCCGGGATGGTCAGCACCCAGGCGACCACGATCGAGCGGGCGACGCCCCAGCGCACCGCGGAGAGTCGCTGGGTCGCGCCGGCGCCCATGATCGCCGAGGAGATCACGTGCGTGGTGGAGATCGGCGCCTGGAAGACGTACGCCGTCGTGTAGAGCACGCCGGCGCCGACCGCCTCGGCCGAGAAGCCGCTCGCCGGGTCGAGGTGGATGATCCGGCGACCGAGCGTGCGCATGATCCGGAACCCGCCGGAGTAGGTGCCCAGTGAGATCGCGGAGGCCGCGCAGATGATCACCCACAGCGGCAGCCGGTCGCCGCTGTAGGAGTGCGGGTAGGCCACGGTGAGGGTCAGGAAGATGACGCCCATCGTCTTCTGGGCGTCCTGGAGGCCGTGGCCGAGCGCCAGCGCCGCAGCCGAGACCGTCTGGGAGGCGCGGAAGCCGCGGAAGACCTTCTGCTGGCTGCGGCGGCGGAAGATCCACATGATCGCCGTCATGACGATGAAGGCCAGCACGAAGCCGATGATCGGGGAGACGACCATCGGGATGACGACCTTGTTGATGATCGTGTGCCAGCGCACCGTGGCGATCGAGGAGCCTGCCGCGAGGGCGGCCCCCATCAGGGCGCCGATCAGCGCGTGCGAGGAGGACGACGGGAGACCGAAGTACCAGGTGATCAGGTTCCACGCGATCGCCCCCAGGAGGGCCGCGATCACGATCACCAGCGCGTGCCGGGTCTGGCCCGGGTCGAGCGCGATCGTGTCCTTCACCGTGTGCGCGACCTGTTGGCCGAGCAGCGCGCCGACGAAGTTCATCACGGCGGCGAGGACCAGGGCGATCCGCGGGGTCAGGGCGCGTGTCGAGATCGACGTGGCGATGGCGTTGGCCGCGTCATGGAAGCCGTTGGTGAAGTCGAACGCGAGCGCGATGATCACGACCGCGAGGACGCTCGCGAGAATCAAGTCAGGATTCCTTGAGGGCGATCTGCTCGACTGTGTTCGCGACCTTCTCGAATCCGTCGATGGCGGTTTCGAGCGACTCCACGATGTCCTTGAGCTTGAGGACCTCCATCGCCTTGAACTCGCCGGAGAACAGCTTGGCCAGGATGCGGCGGTGGTTCTTGTCGCCCTGGTTCTCGAGGCGGTTGATCTCGATCCAGTAGTCCTCCAGCTTCGCCATCGACTGCAGGTTCGGCATGGCGGCGGCGGTCAGCTCGGCGCAGCGCTGCAACACCGAGACCTGGTCGGAGAGCTCGGCGGGCAGGATCCTGACCTCGTAGACGAGGATCTGGTCGACGACCTCGTCCATCGAGTCCATCACGTCATCGAGGTGCGAGCCGAGGGAGTAGATGTCCTCGCGGTCGAACGGGGTGACGAAGGTCGTGTTGACGCGCCGTACGATCGCGTGGGTCGTCTCGTCGGCCGCGTGCTCCGCCTCCCGCATGCGCCGCGCGACGTCGTCATGGTCGGCGGTCTCGCTCAGCATCTCGGCCAGCAGGGCCGAGCCGTTGACGAGGTGCTGGGCCGACTCGGTGAACAGGTCGTAGAACGCGGTGTCGACCGGCCGAATGCGCAAACGCACGGGAAACTCCTGGCGTGGGAACGAAGAACGCCCCAAACAATAGGGGAGATCGTTCTGCGGAGCGCAAGCGACGCCCGGTGACTCAGGCGGTACGCCGCCGACGGCGCTGTCGCGCGATGAGCTCCTCCTGCAGGTGCATGGTGCCCTCGTTGCGCACCCACTCACCGTCGGCGCGCAGCAGCCATGCGCAGGTGCCGGCGTCGAATGCGAGGTCGAGGAGCTCGTCGGAGAGCCTCGCCAGCTCGGCGCTCGGCAGCCGCACCAGGACCTCGACCCGGCGGTCGAGGTTGCGGTGCATCATGTCGGCCGACCCGATCCAGGCCGTCGGCTCGCCGCCGCCGGCGAACGTGAAGACGCGGCTGTGCTCCAGGAACCGGCCGAGGATCGAGCGCACCTCGACGGTCTCGGAGAGCCCCGGCACCTGCGGACGCAGTGAGCAGATGCCGCGCACCAGCAGCTGGACCGGCACGCCGGCCTGCGAGGCGAGGTAGAGGGCGTCGATCACCGCCTCGTCGACCAACGAGTTGACCTTCATCCGGATCCGGGCCGGCCGGCCCGCCTTGTGGTGGGCGATCTCGGCGTGGATCTGGTCGACGAGCCCGGAGCGCACGGTGTCCGGGGCGACGAGCAGCTCGGCGTACTCCGGGGCGCTGGACCATCCCGAGAGGTTGTTGAACAGGTGGGCGACGTCCTCGCCGATCGCCTCGTCGGTGGTGATCAGGCCGAGGTCCTCGTAGAGCCGGGCGGTCTTGGAGTTGTAGTTGCCGGTGCCGATGTGGGTGTAGCGCCTGATGCCGTCGGGCTCGTCGCGAACGACCAGGGCGAGCTTGCAGTGGGTCTTCAGGCCGATCAGGCCGTAGACGACGTGACAGCCCGCCTGCTCCAGCTTGCGTGCCCAGCGGATGTTGGCCTGTTCGTCGAAGCGTGCCTTGATCTCGACCAGGACGAGGACCTGCTTGCCCGCCTCGGCGGCGTCGACCAGCGCATCGATGATCGGGCTGTCGCCGCCCGCGCGGTAGAGGGTCTGCTTGATCGCGAGCACGTGCGGGTCGACCGCCGCCTGCTCCAGGAAGCGCTGCACCGAGGTCGCGAAGGAGTCGTACGGATGGTGCAGCAGGACGTCGCCGCGGCGGGCGGCCTTGAAGACGTCGACCGGGGCGGCCGACTCGACGTCGGCGAGCCGGCGGTGGGTGGTCGGGACGAAGGCCGGGTACTTCAGGTCGTCGCGCCCGGCGTCGGCGATGCCGTGCAGTCCACGGAGATCGAGCGGGCCGCGCAGGCGGAAGACCTCCTGCTGCGAGATGCCGAGCTCACCGACGAGCAGCTCGAGCACGGGTGCGGTGATCGACTCCTCGACCTCCAGTCGCACCGGCGGCCCGAAGCGGCGGCGCAGCAGCTCCTTCTCCAGCGCGGCGAGGAGGTTCTCGGCGTCGTCCTCCTCGACCTCGAGGTCCTCGTTGCGGGTGACCCTGAACGTGTGCACCTCGAGGATCTCCATCCCCGGGAAGAGCTTGTGCAGGCGCTCGCGCATGATCTCCTCCAGCGGCACGAACCGCTGGGAGCCCAGCGGCACGAATCGGCTGAAGATCGGCGGCACCTTGACCCGTGCGAAGTGCTCCTTGCCGCTGCGCGGGTCGCGGATCATCACCGCGAGGTTGAGGCTCAGCCCGCTGATGTAGGGGAACGGGTGCGCGGGGTCGACAGCCAGCGGCGTCAGGACGGGGAAGATCCGCTCCTTGAAGAGCTTCTTGCAGGAGCGCACCTCCTCGGGGGAGAGGTCGTCCCAGTGCAGCAGCTGGATGCCCTCGGCCGAGAGCGCGGGGACGATCTCGTCGTTGAAGAGTCCGGCCTGTCGCTGGGAGAGCTCGCGCGTGACGTGCCAGATCTGCTCCAGCACCTCGCGCGGCATCAGTCCCGAGACGGCGCGAACGGCGAGCCCGGCGGCGATGCGGCGCTTGAGGCCGGCGACGCGGACCATGAAGAACTCGTCCAGATTCGAGGTGAAGATCGCCAGGAACCGGGCGCGCTCGAGCAGCGGCAGCGAGCTGTCCTCGGCCAGCTCGAGCACGCGCTGGTTGAACTTCAGCCAGCTTAGCTCACGGTCCAGGAACCGGTCCTCGAACTCCTCGACGGCCGCGAGCTCGTCGTGGTCGGGCAGGTAAACCGGCTCGAGCTCGTACTCGCGGTCGACGACGGCGTCGAAGGTGGAGGTGTCGGCGTCCGCGGTCGTCATGAGGCCAGTCTGGCACCGATGCCCAGCCGGGGGTATCGGCCGTTGCTACTGCACGGTAAGTTGCGGATATGACCGTGACCCACGCCGTGACACGCCTGTTGGCGCCGGTGCGCGACCTGGCCGAGAAGACCGCGTTCCAGACCGTGATGAACCTTCCGCCGGGCATCCAGCGGCGGCTCGCGGGGCCCGCGGTGCGCCTCGACGGCCAAGAGCTCGCGGTCGACACCCAGCTCATGCTGCGACTCAGCGCGCTGGCCGGCGAGCGTGACCCCTCGACGGTGCCGATCGCGCACGGCCGCGCGCTGCTGCGGCGGCAGGCGGGCGTCGGCGGGGGCCGTCAGGTGATCGGCGCCGTTCGCGAGCTCGAGGTCGCCGACCTTCCGGCACGCCTCTACGTGCCCACCCATGAGTCGTCCGATCCCGTCCCGCTGCTCGTCTTCTTCCACGGCGGCGGCTTCATCTACGGCGACCTCTCCAGCCACGACGCGTCCTGCCGGTACCTCGCGCAGCGCTCCGGCGCACGGGTGCTCTCCGTGGCCTACCGGCTGGCACCCGAGGCGCCCTTCCCGGCGGCGTACGACGACGCGGTGGCAGCCTTCCGGTGGGTGGTCGCGCATGCCGAGGAGCTGGGCGCCGACCCGGCGCGGCTGGGCGTGGGTGGCGACTCCGCCGGCGGGAACCTCGCTGCCGGGGTCGCGTTGGCCGTCGGCACCGACTGTGCCTTCCAACTGCTCCTCTATCCGGTCACCGCGACGGACGCCAAGACCGAGAGCCGCCGGCTCTTCGGCGAGGGGTTCTACCTCACCACCGGCTTCATCCGAGTCGCGAGCGAGAACTACGCACTCGGCGTACCCGCCGAGGACCCGCGCCTCTCGCCTCTCTACGCCGACGTGCCGGACGGTGTCGCTCCGGCGTACGTCGCCACCGCCGGGTTCGACCCGCTGCGCGATGAGGGCGAGAGCTATGCGCGCAAGCTGGAGGAGGCGGGCGTGAAGGTCGAGCTCAAGCGGTACCCGGACCAGATCCACGGGTTCTTCAACGTCGTCGGCGCCGGCCGTACGTCGAGGGCCGCCGTCGCCGACATCGCGCAGGTGCTCCGGGAACGCCTCTGACGCCTGCCGAGTCGGGGGTTGTGGCCCGCCGAGTCCGGGGTTGTGGCCGGTCGAGTCGGGGGTTGTGGCCGGTCGAGTCCGGGGTTGTGGCCCGCCGAGTCCGGGGTTGTGGCCCGCCGAGTCGGGGGTTGTGGCCCGCCGAGTCGGGGGTTGTGGCCCGCCGAGTCCGGGGTTGTGATTAACCGGCGTCAGGACGCCAGCGCAGCACCTCCCGGTGGAACGCCTCGGCATCGACGAGCTTCGCGTCGACGACGACCGAGGACTCCGTGGGGCTGGCGAACTCCACCTTCCACTTGCGCTGGCCGGGGCGGCCGGTCACGCGCACGGTGGTGCCCTGGTCGTAGAGGTCGAAGCGGTAGGTCCGCGTGCCCTTGCGGATGTCCATCACGCCGTCGTCGGTGACCGACACCTCGCCCGCGGTGAGGAGTCCGAGACGACTCTCGGCGGTGAAGACGCGGGTCCCGGGCTCGGTGGTGTCGGTCGGCCCTTCAGGCTCGGTTGCCTCGGCCGGCGCCTGGGTGTGAGCGCCTTGAACCGGCTCGGGTGCGTGCGCATGCCTCGGCGCAGGGGTGTGGCCGCGTTCCGCGTCGAGCTCGGCCAGGACCGCGGCCGTGAGCTTCGGCATCTGGCCGGTCTGGGCGAGGTGCGCGGCGGCCGCCCACCCGGTCTTCGCGGCCGGCACGTCATCCAGCCGCGGCATGGGTGCGAACCCGGCGGCCTGGAGGTCGACGTCGTCGTCTGCGTTGCTCCCCGCGTTGGGCTGGGTTGCCTGGCTCGCCTGGCTCGTGGGGCTGGTGGCGGGCCCGGCGACGGAGCCGACGACACCGGAGGCGGCGGCGAGCTGGGCCTCGAGCGAGGCGAGCGCCCGCTTCGACCCCTTCTCACGCACCGTCGCGAGTACGGCGGCCCGCAGGTCGGCCAGCTGGGTGGCCAGCTCGGCGGCACGGCGCTCGGCGGCCAGCCGCTCCTGATAGGCATGCTCGACCAGCTCGGTGTGGTGCCGGATCGAGGATTCCACGGCCTGCCGGTTGATCACCTGGCGGGCGAGACGGTCCTCGGCCTCGGTGCGGCCCTGTACCGCCTCTGCCGCGGCATTCTCGGCCGCGGTCCGAGCCTGGTGTGCCTCGCGCACGAGCGCGAGGGCCTCCTCGTGTGCGGCGGTCGTCCGGGCGGATGCCTCCTCGTGAGCCGCGGTCACGCGTGCGGCCGCCTCCTCGTGCGCACTCGCGGCGGCGGCAGCAGCGTCGGCGGCATGCTGCTCGGCCACCTGTCGCGCATCCGCGGCGACCGCAGCCCGGTGGTGTGCCTCGGCGGCGCTCCGTTCGGCCGCGATGCGCGCCTCCGAGGCGTCCGTGGCCGCGTGCTCCGCGGCGAGGCGGGCATGGTGGGCCTCCGTGGCGCGCTCGGAGTGCACGCTCGCGGACTCCTCTGCAGCCTGCCGCGAGGCGTGTGCCGCCTCCGCAGCCTCGTGCGCCTGCCGCGCAGCCTCGAACGCTGCCTCGGATCGCGCCAACGCCCCCTGCTCGGCCGCGGACGACTCGCTTGCCGACTGCGCTTGGTGCGCCGCGGCCTCCTCGGCCTGCTGTCGCTGCCGGTGAGCCCGCTCGGCGATCTCTGCGACCTGGTGAGCGGCCTGTTCGGCGGCGGTGCGCCGTTCCTGTGCCTCGGCAGCCGAGCGTGCGTGGCCCGCGGCCGCCTCCTCCGCGGCAGCGCGGGTCTCTGCGTGCTCGTGGGCGACCCGATCGGCCGCCGTACGCGCCTCGTGGGCCTGCTGCGCTGCCTCCTCCGCGGCAGCCCTGGCATCGTGGGCATGGCGCGCCTCGTGGGCATGGCGCGCCGCGGCCTCCTCCGCCGTCTGTCGGGCCTCGTGGGCCGCGGCCGCCTCGTCGGCGCGCGCCCCTGCGGTCTGCTCCGCGGCGAGCCGGGCGTTCTGCGCCTCCTCGGCCTCCCTCGTACGGCGGCCCGCCTCGACCTCGGCCGTGTGCCGGGCCGCGAGCGCGTCCTGGACGGTCGCGGCATGCTCGGCTGCGGCCTGCTCGGCCTGCTGGCGGGCGGCGTACGCGTCCGTGGCGCGGGCCTCCGCCTCCGCACGCAGGCGGGCGTGCTCGGCGGCCTGCTGGTCGGCGGCCTGCCGCAGCTCGTGAGCGTGGCTGGCGGCGTCCTCCGCCTCGGTACGGCGCTGGTGGGCCTCCGCGGCGCTCTGCTCGGACGCCAACCGTGCCTGGTGTGCCTCCTCGCCGCTGACCGTGGCGGCGTGGGCGCCCTCCTCGGCCTGGGCACGGGCCGCGAGCGCCTCGGCGGCACGGGCGGCGGAATCGGAGGCCGCCTTCTCCGAGTCGGCGCGGGCGCGGGCGTGGTTCTCGGCCGCGCGCTCGGCGACCTCGCGCAACGACGCCGACTCGCTCGCCGCCGCCTCGGCCTCCAGCCGGCTCTCGCGCGCCTGCTTGATCTGGTCCTGGAGGTTGGCGGCGTGCCGCTCGGCGTACAGGCGTGCGGCGTTGGCCGCGGCGGCCTCCTCGGCCCGCTGGGTCGCTGCCTCCTGGGCCTGGAGCAGCTTGGCGTGGGCGGCCTGCGCGGCCTGGGCATGCTGCTGGGCTCGGGCGTGGGCAGCAGTGGCGGCACCGTGCGCCGCGGCCGCCTCGTCGGCCCGTGCACGGGCGATCTGGTCGGCGCGATCGCGTGCCTCGGCATGCTCGGCCGCGGCCTGCTCCGCCTCGGCGCGGCGGCGTACCGCCTCGTCGGCGGCCTCCCGATGCCGGGCAGCCTCCTCCTCGGCCGCCGCACGGCCCCGGATGTGCTCGTCGAGCTGTTCTGTCGCGCTCTGTCGCGCCTTGTGGGCCGCCTGGGCGGCGCGCTCGGCGCCCTCGCGTGCCTGGCTGGCCTCGGCGGCCGTACGAGCGTGCTCCGCGGCAGCGGCATCCGCCTCCGCCCTCGCGCGCGCGTGCTCGGCGGCGGCCTCCTCGGCGATCATCCGCTCGGCGGTGGCGGCCGCGGCCGCCTGCTCGGCGGCGGCCCGCAGGGTCTGGGCGGCCTCGGCCGCAGCCGCATGCCGACGGGCCGCCTCGGTCAGCTCGTCGAGGGAACGCGTCTGCTGCGGCGCGGGCGCGGTCGGCTCGAGCTCGCCGCGACGGAACCAGCGCCGGCCGTCGCTCGGAGGGTTGGGAGTGCTCATCTCGCCTCTCAGCCTATCGGCGGGATGCCGAGTCGGGGGTCGTGACGACGCGAGTCGGGGGTTGCGGCCGGCCGAGTCGGGGGTTGTGGCCCGCCGAGTCGGGGGTTGTGGCCGGCCGAGTCGGGGATTGTGGCTCGCCGAGTCGGGGGTTGTGGCCCCAGCCGCTGCCTACCGCAGCGGCCGGACGTGCAGCCCGACCTCCGGGTCGACGACGACCTCCTGGGCGGCGGGCATGGAATCAACCGTGAGCTGGGCGTCGACGGGCACGGTCCGCTTGACGAGCGCGAGGGCGATCGGCCCCAGCTCGAAGTGGCGCGCGGAGGAACCCACGAAGCCGACCCCCTTGCCGTCGAGTTCGAGCGCGGTCCCGGGGGCGGGCAGCCGGTTCTCCGAACCGTCGAGGTGGAGCAGCACGAGCCGCCGCGGCGGCCGCCCCAGGGTGTGGACGCGCGCGACCGTTTCCTGTCCGCGGTAGCAGCCCTTGTCCAGATGTACGGCGGCAGCGGCCGGCCCCGCGAGCCCCTCGGAGCCCGCGGCGATCCAGCCGACCTCGTTGGGGATGGTGCGGTGGTCGGTGTCGACGCCGAACCGCGCCTCGCCGCGTGCGATCCGCAGCGCCTCGAACGCCCAGAGGCCGCAGGCCGGGCCGGCCGCGCCCGCGAAGGCGTCGAGTTGGTCGCGCGGCACGAAGGAGTAACGGCCTGCGGGCTGTGCCTCCGGGTCCTCGGCGGGCCGCCACACGGTCGCCAGCTCGGGCTCGAGGCTGACGGTGACATCGGACCAGAACCTCATCCGCTCCAGGTACGTCGCCAGCGCCTCGCCGGCCCCGGGCTCGGTCCAACACGTGTACGCCGACCCGTCGTCGTACCCGGAGAAGGAGTGCTCCACGTGGCCGGTGGGGGAGAGCACCAGCGCGGAGACCCACACGCCCGCCGGCAGTCCCTCGAAGTACTGCGTCGTGAGCTGGTGCAGCCAGGTCAGCCGGTCGGGGCCGGCGACGCGGACCACATCGCGGTGCGACAGGTCGACGAAGCCGTCCCCCGAGGCGAGGGTCCGCTGCTCGACGTTGAACGACCCGTAGTGGGCCGCCACCGGTGCGTCGGCTCCGCTCGCGGCGACCGCGCCCGGCAGCCCGAGCAGCGGGCTAGTGGTGATGGTGCTCATGGTCAGACTCCTCGCACGTCGTACAGGTCCCGAAGACCACCAGGTGCCCGATGTCGGCATCGAAGCCGTGGTCCGCGCGCAGCCGGGCGACGAAGTCGTCGGCCACATCGGGGTCAACGCTCATGACGCGCTCACACTTCCGGCAGACCAGGTGGAAGTGCTCGTGCTCGGTCGTGGAGTGGTACGTCGCCCCGCGGTCGGACAGGTGCGCGTGCCGCACCAGACCGAGTTCCTCGAGCACCTCGAGGTTGCGGTAGACGGTCGAGAGGTTGATCGCCGAGGACTGCTCCCGCACGCACGCGAGAACCTCCTCGGGGGTGGCATGCCCGAGCCGCTCGACCGCGCCGAGCACCAACTCGCGTTGCGGGGTGAGCCGGTAGCCCGATCCCCGCAGGCGCGCGCGCCAGTCGTCGCTCACGGCAAGCCTTCAGGACTCGACCCGGTTGAGCTGCGCCCACAGGTGCGGCTGCAGCTCCTGGCCGACGGCCTTCATGTCGTAGGCGTACATCAGCTGGCCCTGGACGTTGCCGTAGAGCCGGTGACCGGCCGTGACCTCCTTGGCCGTCTCGGTGAAGCCGACCCCACGGGTGGCGAGCTCGATCTTGGCGTCCGCCGCCTCGCCGTACCAGACCTCGGCGAGGCCGCTGCTGTGCGCCAGGACCATCTCGAGCTTGGCCTTGCCGGGCTCGAGGAGCGAGGAGCGGATGAACCCGGTCTCCATCGCGGCCGGGCGGATCCGCTCCTGGGTCTCGGGATCGATCAGCCAGCTGTGGGCCGAGTAGTGGAAGAACGGGCGGCCGTCCTGCTGGAAGACCAGCTCCTGCTCGTACTCGAAGGCCTCGATCGTCGGATAGTCACCCTTCCCGTTGCCGTGCCACGTGCCGAGCAGCCAGGCGATCGGCGCGCAGTCGGGATGGAGGTTCGGGGGGATCTGGAAGGCCACGGCCCCGAGTCTAGGGTGTGGGGCGTGCGTTCCCTCGTCGTGAAGGTGACCGCCGGCGCCGAGGACGCCGAGCGGTGCAACCAGGCATTCACCGTCGCCGCGGCGGCGGTGGCCGCCGGTGCCGATGTGTCACTGTGGCTGACCGGTGAGTCGACCTGGTTCGCGGTGCCCGGGCGCGCGGAGGAGTTCGCGCTGCCGCTGGCCACCCCTCTCGCCGACCTGCTCGCGTTGGTGCTCGCGTCCGGGGCCGTGACCGTGTGCACCCAGTGCGCCGGGCGGCGCGGGATCACCGAGGCCGACGTGCTTCCCGGCGTACGGATCGCGGGGGCTGCGGTGTTCGCCGAGGAGATCCTCGTCGACGGGGTCCAGGCGCTCGTCTACTAGGCCACAACCCCGGATTCGGCGGGCCGCGACCCCGGATTCGGCGGGCCACGACCCCGGATTCGGCGGGCCACGACCCCGGATTCGGCGTCAGCGGCGGTACTGCACGTGGGTGTCGTGCGGATCGTGGGTGAATCCCAGACCCCGATAGAGACGTACGGCGGCGGCGTTGTCCGCCTCGACGAACAGATGGACCGAGTCGGCGCCGCGGGAGTGCAGGTAGGCGAGCCCGGCGGTCGTCAGCAGCCGGCCGAGCCCCCGGCCCTGGGCCCCCGGGTCGATGCCGACCACGTACACCTCGCCCTCGGCGTGGCTGTGGCGCTTGGTCCAGTGGAAGCCGAGCAGGTGCTCGCCGGCCCATGCCATCACGAGACCGTCGGGGTCGAACCAGTCCTCGGCCATCCGGTCGGCGAGGTTCTCGGCATCCATGGCGCCCTGCTCGGGGTGCTGCGCGAAGGCGGCCGCGTTCACGCGCAGCAGCTCGCTGGCGTCGCGGCTCTCCTGGGGCCGGAAGCCCCGCAGCTCGACGCCGGCGGGGGCGGCCGGGATGGCTAGGTCGCCGACCGTCGTGCGCATCACCCACAGCTCGCGGGCCCGCGACCAGCCCTCGCTCGCGGCCAGTGCCGACGCGGCCGGGTGGTCGCCGTGCGACCAGGCGCTCAGCCGTGTGCCCTCCGGGTCGCCCGGCAGCTCACGCTCGCGGAGCAGCCGCCGGCCCAGGCCGCTGCCACGCTCGTGGGGCGCGACCAGCAGCGTCAGCTCGTCACCGATCAGCAGACCGAAGCCGCGGGTGTCGCCCCAGATGGAGGCACGGTCGGGGTGGTGTTCCAGCGTGAGCAGCGTGGCCTCGTCCAGGGGTGCCACCCCGTCGGCGGCCTCGGCCGAGCGCGCCAGGGCGATGACCTGGTCGGGGGAGAGCGGCATGGTGCCACCCTATGTCCGCGGTCTCGACCCCGGATCGCCGATCAGGCGTTGCTGTCCAGCCGCGTCTCGACCATCCGAGCGTCGGCGGCTGCCTCGGTGTTCTTGGCGGGCAGCACGAACCGGTAGCCCACGTTGCGCACGGTGCCGATCAGTGTCTCGTTCTCGGGGCCCAGCTTGGCGCGCAGCCGCCGCACGTGGACGTCGACCGTGCGAGTGCCGCCGAAGTAGTCGTACCCCCACACCTCCTGCAGCAGCTGCTGGCGCGAGAAGACCCGACCGGGGTGTTGGGCGAGGTACTTGAGGAGCTCGAACTCCTTGAACGTCAGGTCGAGGGGGCGACCGCCCACCTTGGCGGTGTACGTCGCGTCGTCGACGACCACCTCGCCGGAGCGGATCACGTGGGCGTCGGGATCGGCGGCGTCGCGCGCGGCCGCCAGTCGACCGATCGCCAGCCTGATCCGGGCCTCGAGTTCGGCGGGCCCACAGGTGTGGAGTACGACGTCGTCCATGCCCCAGTCGTGCGAGACCACGGCCAGGCCGCCCTCGGTGACGACGAGCAGCACCGGGATCTCGCTGCCCGTCGTACGGATGAGGCGGCACAGGTCCCGTGCGCGGGCGAGGTCGTGGCGACCGTCGACGAGCAGCAGGTCGGAGTCGGGCGCGTCCAGGAGCGCCGACCCCTCGGCGGGCATGATCCTCACCTGGTGGCCCAGCAGCGCAAGGCCGGGAATGACCTCGGTGGAGGGCTGGAGTGCACTGGTCAGCAGCAGAAGGGTGCTCATGGATTACCTCGTAGAGTTCAGAGCGCCGGCACGCGACATTGAGCACCAGTGTGTGTTGATTGTGTGTTGATCGTGCCCGCATCCTAACGAAACGCGGCGGTCACACCAGAAGGACCATCTCAGAAAAAATGGCTGACGAGATCACACTGCGCTATTGGGCCGCGGCGAAGGCAGCCGCCGGCACGGCCTCCGATCGGGTGGCCGCCGAGAGCCCGATGACCGTCTCCGAGCTGCTCGGCAGGGCCGTCGCCCTGCACGGCGGCACCCGGCTCGCCGACGTGCTGGGAGTGTGTGCCGTCCTCGTCGACGACCGTCCGGTCTCGTCCGAGGACCCCGGCCAGGTGCAGGTGCAGCCGGGTCAGACGGTGCAGTTCCTGCCGCCCTTCGCCGGCGGCTGAGCGGCAGCCCGGCGGGCCGCTGGGCGGCGACGACGGGCTGGTTTGGCGCCGATTGGTCTAGACCAGGCTACCGGGGAGTAACGCACATCACTTTACTTCGTTGGAATCTGCGATCCCCCGCCCGATCGAAAGGTGCACCCATGAAGCGCATGTCCATGGCGTTCGTGGCGCTCGCGGTGGCCGGCACGACGCTGGCCGTCCCCGCCCTGAGCGCTACCGCCTCTGCGGCGACCGACCCCTGTGCGAGTCAGCAGGCCTCTGTCGCTACCGCTCGGCACAACGCGATCGCCGCAAGGCGGACCGTCGCGACGGACAAGAAGAAGGACGCGAGCGCGAAGAAGACGCGCAACGCGGCCACCAAGAAGCTCAAGGCGGCCGAGAAGCAGCACAAGAAGGCCGCCGTCCGCAAGGACCGCAAGATCGTCAAGAGCGACAACGCCAAGGTCAGCAAGGCGAACGTCAAGCTCAAGAAGGACGAGCGCACGCTGAAGAGCCGCAACGCCCGGCTCGCCAGCACCAAGGGCGCGCTCTCGAAGTGCCGCGCCGCACAGGGCTCGAAGCCGGCGCCGGCCCCCGCCGATGCGCTCAACCAGATGCTGTCCGCGCTCAGCGGCAGCGGTCTCTCCCCGGCCGCGCTGACGGACGCGCTGAACTCGATCTCCAGCCAGATCAACGCCTCCGGTGCTCCGGGCGCCGCCCAGCTCGCCTCGGCCCTCGGCCAGGTCTCGTCGGCGATCGCCAGCGGTTCCTCCTCGATCAACCCGAGCCAGCTGCAGACGATCCTCGGCCAGCTCCCGTCCGGCGTGCCCGGCTTGAACCCGACCTCCTTCCAGGCTGCGTTGACGCAGGCTGCGTCCGAGATCCAGTCCGAGCTGAGCAACCCGCCGACGACGGGGCAGGGCCTGGTCGACGACATCATGAACCCGCTGGCCGACGGCCTCAACACCGCGGGCGTGCCGCAGCTCCCCGGCGTGGTCTCGCAGGTCCAGGGCACCCTGGACGGACTCCTGGCCGGCGCGCCGGGTCTGAGCGGCCTGCCGGGCCTGCCGGGCTCGGGCGGTCTGCCGATCCCGGGTCTGCCCTCGGTTCCGGGTCTCCCGTAGGTCCGGCTCTGCGATCTTCGCAGTGATGCCTTCGTGGGAATGCCGGGCGCGCGCTGGAGCGTTGCGCCCGGCATGACCTTCGGAGTCTGGATCGCACTTGCGGCCGTCGTCGTCGCCCTGGCCTTCGGGCTCTACCGGGCGATGACCGACGGCCGCTTTCGCGGTACGCACCGGGTGGCGGCCGCGGAGACGTCCGGCCCGTCTGGCCCGGCGCCCACGGCAGCGCCGTCCGCCGCAGACTCCCCGCTCGATCTCCTCCCCGCCGGTACGCCGCATGGCGAGCGCGCCACGCTCCTGCAGTTCTCCAGCGCCTTCTGCGCGCCGTGCCGCGCCACGCGACGCGTGCTCAGCGACATCGCCGGCGTCGTACCCGGTGTGGCGCACGTCGAGCTCGATGCCGAGGAGCATCTCGAGCTCGTGCGCAAGCTCGGTGTCCTGCGGACGCCGACGACGCTGATTCTCGACGGCACGGGACGCGAGGTCGCCCGTGCGGCCGGCGCGCCGCGCAAGGAGCAGGTGCTCGGGGCCCTGCCGACCGCCGGATGACCGCGCCCGAGAGCAGGTCCATTATGCAAGACGGTCGTCTCAGTATTCGAGAGACAGGTTTTGCGGCCGCTTCTGTGGACCGTAGGGTCGGAGCCATGCCCACGACCATGCTGACCAAGCGACGCGCAGTCGACCACTGCCGCGTTCGCTCGTCGCTGTGTCGAATGTGTCGCTGACGCGGTAGCTCTTTTGTTGAGTGAGTTACTGCACTAACGTCGTGTCCAGACGCTCGCCAACGACCATGGAGCAGCCATGTCCGCCCTTCTCGACCGCACCACGGCCCACGCGGCCGGCATCGATCCGCGCGGTCCGCAGTTCACCGCCACTCTGACGGCGGTGGTCCTCGTCGTCGCGCTCGTGACGCCGACTCCGGTCTCGATCGCGCTGGCCGCCCTCCAGGCGGTCCTCTTCGCGATCGGCGCCACCCGGGGCGTGCAGCACACGCCCCACGCCTGGCTGTTCCGCACGCTCGTCCGACCGCATCTCGCGCCCCCGGCCGAGCTCGAAGACCCGCGCCCGCCCCGGTTCGCCCAGGCCGTCGGCCTCGCGTTCATGGCCATCGCCCTGGTCTCCTTCGCAAGTGTCCCGGCCGTCGGGTCCGCCGCCCACGCGGTGGCGCTCGTCGCCCTCGGGCTTGCCCTCGTGGCCGCCGTACTCAACGCGGTCTTCCGCTTCTGCCTCGGCTGCGAGCTCTACCTCCTGATCCAGCGCGCCGCCCACTAGGTCTGCGCGACCGACACCCGGTCGGCCCACCGACCACCGACTCACGAATCCGACAAAGACGTCCTAAGAAAGGCAACACGATGACCCGCGAGAACTCTCTCGTCTCCGCCGAGTGGGTGGAGCAGCACCTCGACGACCCCAAGGTCGTGCTGATCGAGGTCGACGAGGACACCACGGCGTACGACAAGGGCCACATCCGTGGCGCCATCAAGCTCGACTGGACCACCGACCTGCAGGACCAGGTCCGCCGCGACTTCGTCAACAAGCAGCAGTTCGAGCAGCTTCTCTCGAGCCGTGGCGTGGGCAATGACGACACCGTCGTCCTGTACGGCGGCAACAACAACTGGTTCGCGGCCTACGCCTACTGGTACTTCAAGCTCTACGGCCACCAGGACGTCAAGCTGCTCGACGGCGGCCGCAAGAAGTGGGAGCTGGACTCCCGCGAGCTCGTCGGCGACGCGCCCAGCCGGCCCGCCACGAGCTACACCGCTCAGGAGCAGGACCACTCGATCCGCGCCTTCCGCGACGAGGTCGTCGCCGCCATCGGCGTGCAGAACCTGGTCGACGTCCGCAGCCCCGACGAGTACGCCGGCCGGCTGCTCGCCCCCGCCCACCTGCCGCAGGAGCAGGCGCAGCGCGCGGGCCACATCCCGACCGCCGCGAGCGTCCCGTGGTCGAAGGCCGCCAACGACGACGGCACCTTCAAGTCCGACGAGGAGCTCAAGGCGATCTACGGGGAGGCCGGCGTGGACTTCTCCAAGGACACGATCGCCTACTGCCGCATCGGTGAGCGCTCCTCGCACACGTGGTTCGTGCTCAAGGAGCTGCTCGGCCAGCAGAACGTGAAGAACTACGACGGCTCGTGGACCGAGTACGGCAGCCTCGTCGGCGTGCCGGTCGTCCTGGGCGACGAGCGGGGCGAGGCCTGATGTGCGGCGCGACGCAGGGCGGTCTCTCGCTCAAGGGCATCGACGTCGACAAGGAGGCCGTGATCCAGGGCCAGGTGACCCGCGCCGGTGAGCCGGTGCAGGGCGCCTACGTGCGCCTGCTGGACCGCAGCGGCGAGTTCACCGCCGAGGTGCCGACCTCGGCCAGCGGCCACTTCCGGTTCTTCGCCGGCGAGGGCCAGTGGACGCTCCGCACGCTCGCTCCGAAGGCCGACCCTGTCGACCGCCAGGTGCAGGCCGCGGTCGGCTCGGTCGCCGAGGTCGAGATCACCCTCTGAGGGGTCGAGACACGCGTTTCGGCGGGCCTCAAGCCCTCCGGAACGCGTGTCTCAACTGGGTGTCTCGAGCCAGACGGTGAACGGTCCGTCGTTGACCGAGGAGACCTCCATCTGGGCACCGAAGACGCCGCGCTCGACGTGGGCGCCGAGCGCTTCGAGTTCCTGGCACACCGCGCCGTAGACAGGCTCGGAGACCTTCGCCGGCGCGGCGGCCTCCCAGGTGGGGCGCCGGCCCTTGCGGGCGTCGCCGTACAGGGTGAACTGCGAGACCACCAGGAGCGGCGCGCCGACATCGGACGCCGACCGCTCCCCGTCCAGGATCCGCAGTCCCCACAGCTTGCGCGCCATCCACGCGACCTCGGTGGCGCCGTCGTCGCGCGCCACGCCGAGCAGCACCAGCAGGCCGGGGGAGGCCAGCGCCCCGACCACCGATCCGTCGACCGTCACCGAGGCTGATCGGCACCGACTCACCACCGCACGCATTCCGCGAGGCTAACGGTTCAGGCGCACCCGGAGGCGGGACTCGACCGGGAGGTGGCACGATCACCCCCATGACAGGCCTGCTCATCACCGTGGCGCCCACCGGCGCCGAGACAGCCACGCGCGACTGCCCCCAGCTCCCCACCACCCTCGATGAGCTCGTCAGCACCGCACGCGAGTGCGAACAGGCGGGCGCCCGGATGATCCATCTCCACATCCGCGACGCCGCGCACGAGCCGACGCTCGACCTCGGCTACCTCACCGACGCCGTCCAGGCCGTCCGGGAGGCCACCGACCTGATCGTGCAGCTGAGCACCGGCGGAAGCGTCCACGACCCGCTCGAGCAGCGGCTCAAGGTGCTCGACGCTCGGCCCGACTCCTGCAGCCTGACGATGGGCACCACGAACTTCGGCGACGACGTCTTCTCCAACCCCTGGCCCTTCGTCGCCGAGCTCTACCAGCAGACCCAGGAGCGCCAGGTCGTGCCGGAGTTCGAGCTCTTCGACCTCGGCCACGTCGCCGCGCTGCACCGCCTCCTCGACAAGCACGGCCTCCCGTACGGCGGCAAGGTGCACGTCGACTTCGTGATGGGTGTTCCCGGTGGCATGCCCGGCACGACCGCGGCACTCGTGGCCGGCGTACAGGCGCTGCCGGATGCCGTCACCAGCTGGAGCGCCACCGGGATCGGCCGCACCACGCTGCCCGTCATGTTCGCCAGCCTCAGCATGGGCGGCCACCTGCGCGTCGGCATGGAGGACGTGCTGACGATGGCCAAGGGCGTGCCGGTGGAGTCCAACGCCCAGCTCGTCCGCCGCGCCGTCGAGGTCGCCGAGCTCGCCCAGCGCAGCCCGATGACTGCCGACGAGGCGCGCGCGACGATGGGGCTGCCCGCCCCTCAGAGCGTCGCGCCCGGAGCCCCCGCGAGCTGAGCGTCCAGTTCCTCGGCCAGTGCCGCCGGCAGCTTGTAGGAGTGGTACTCCAGGTACTCGTCGAAGCCCTCGACGCCGTTCTCACGGCCCATGCCCGAGGACTTCACGCCACCGAACGGCGCGGACAGCGGCACGTCGAAGCCGTTGACGGCGCAGGTGCCGGTGTCGATCCGCTCGGCGACCGCCAGCGCATGGAGTGGGTCGGCGGAGAAGACTGCGCCGTGCAGTCCGTACCGGGAGTCGTTGGCGATCGCGATCGCCTCCTCCTCGGTGTCGTAGGGGAGCACCGAGATCACCGGTCCGAAGATCTCCTCCTGGGCGATGGTCATCGAGCTCTCGACGCCTGCGAAGACGGTGGGCTCGACGTAGTAGCCGGTCTCGAGCCCAGCGGGTACGCCGCCGCCGGTGGCCAGCTGCGCACCCTCGGCCGTCCCCGTGGCGATCAGGGCGAGCACGCGGTCGCGCTGGGTGCTGCTGACCAGCGGCCCCATCGTGGTCGCCTCGTCCATCGGGTCGCCGACCCGGTGCTTGGCCGCGCCCGCGACGAGGCCCGCCACCAGGTCGTCGTGCATCGCGCGCGGCACGACCACGCGGGTCAACGCCGCGCAGATCTGGCCGGAGTTGGCGAACCCGAAGGTCAGCAGGCTCGGCAGCACCTCGTCGAGCTCGGCGTCCGGGAGGACGACGGCCGCGGACTTCCCGCCGAGCTCGAGCTGGATCCGCTTGAGCTGGGGGCCGGCGACCGCGGCGATCCGCGCACCCGTCGCGGTGCTGCCGGTGAACGCGATCTTGCGGACCGCCGGGTGGCCGACCAGCGCCTCGCCGACGTCGGCGGCACCGGTGACCAGGTTGATCACACCCGGCGGAAGCCCGGCCTCGGTGAAGAGGTCCATCATCATCGCGGCCGCCAGCGGCGACTCCTCGGCCGCCTTCAGCACCACGGTGCAGCCCGCCAGGATCGGCGGCACCGTCTTGCGCAGCTCGTTGCGGACCGGCACGTTCCACGGCACGATCCCGGCCACGACACCGACCGGCTTGCGGGCCACGTAAGTGTCGCCGTACTCGTCGCGGCGGACGTCACTGAAGCGGACCTTGCGTACCGAGTCGAGGTACATCCCGATCATGCCGACCGCGTTGGACAGCGTCAGCGAGGACTTGTACGGCGCACCGATGCTCCCGCTGCGCAGCCGCGCCAGCTCCGGGGCGTTCTCGGTGACGAGCTCGGCGAAGCGCTCGACGATCGCGATCCGGTCCTCGACGGTGAGGGTCGCCCAGGCCGGGTCGGTCAGGGCCCGCTCGGCGGAGCGGACGGCGGCGTCGACCTCCGCGGGGGTCGAGGTCGTGATCTCGCCGAACGGCTGCTCGGTGGCGGGGTTGACGACGGTGATCACGGGGGCGCCGTCGGTGCTGGTCCACGCGCCGTCGATGTAGGTGCCGGGTCGGGTCATGGCTCTTCTCTCCTCAGGCGCCCAGGACGCCGGGCAGGTAGCCGGCCAGGTCGTCGACCTGCCACGGCACGGCGTTGCGGATGAACGTGGTGGCGCCGGCCAGCTGCAGCGGCTCGGCGTAGACACACAGGTCGGTGCCCGCGGCGTAGAGGAAGCGGCCGGTGATCTCGCCGGCCGCTGGGCTCGCCAGGAACTCCACGAGGGTGGCGACCTGGTCGGGGTCCATCGAGAGCGTCTCGGGCATCCCGCCGAAGCGGCGGCTGGTGGCCGGGCTGCTGAACAGCTGGGTCATCGCGCTGGGCAACAGACAGTTGACCGTGATCCCGTACGGCGCGAGCTCGACCGCCGCGCTGGCCGAGAGCCCCATGATCGCTGCCTTCGCACCGCTGTAGGCCACCTGCGGCCCGAAGAATGCCCCGCGCGAGGAGACGGTGACGATCCGGCCGCCCTCGCCCTGGGCGACCATCGCCCTCGCAGCCGCGCGCACGCAGCCGGCGGTGCCGGTGAGGTGGACGGGCAGGACGGCATCCCACTCCTCCTCCTCGAGGTCGAGCAGAAGGCTGCGACGGAAGTTGCCGGCGCAGGTGACGAGGATGTCGACCCGGCCGAATGCGTCGAGAGCGGCCGAGACGACGGCCTCGCCGCCGTCGAAGGAGGCGATGTTGTCGAGGCACGCGACGGCGGTTCCGCCCGCGGTCCGGATCTCGGCGGCGACGAGCTCCGCGGCCGCGGTGCCGTCGTCCTCACGGAAGAGGTCGTTGATCACGACCGAGGCGCCCTGTGCGGCCAGGCCCGTGGCGATGCCGCGGCCCAGGCCGCGACCGCCACCGGTGACGACGGCGACCTTGCCATCCAGGCGGAGCGTGGGGGTGGTGGTCATGACGGCCTCCCGACGGTGAGCAGCGGCTGGAGCAGTTCGCCCACGGTGTCGGCGTCGATGGTGTCGCCGAAGCGGAGCATCACGTGGGCCGACTCGATGATGAGCGGCATCGTGTAGAGCCCGACCTCGCGGCCGGAGCAGTACAGCAGCCGACCGGCGATGTCGGCCGAGGCCTTGCCGGCCAGGTGGGCGACCAGGGCGCCGAGCAGGGGGCCATCGCCGGTGGCCGGCTCCAGCAGCACGCAGTTGGCGTTCACGCCGTGCTCGGCCAGTGCCACGTGGACGGCGTTGTTGAGGCTGAGCACCGCCGCGTGCGCGGCCGCCTGCGCCGTACCGGCCGACGAGAAGGCGGCGCTGGAGCCGAAGCTGATGACCCGGCCCCCGCGGCCCTGGGCGACCAGCTGGTGGGCGACCGAGCGGGCCAGTCCGGCGGACCGCTTGGCGCTGCGCCGTACGTCGCTCTCCCAGGTCGCCGCGTCGAGGTCGAGGATGCCGGCCGACGTCGTGGGCGCGACCGGGGTGAGGAGTACGTCGATGCCGCCATGTTCGGCGACCACGGCGGCCACCACCGCGTCGGCGTCAGCGAACGTCTCGACCGGGTGGTCGAGCACGGTGCAGCCGGTCATCTCCGCGGCCGCCGCCAGCTCGTCTTCGCCCTGCGCCTGCAGGACGACGCCTGCGCCGGCGCCGACCAGTGCGCGGACGGCGGCGCCGTTGCGCAGGCCGCCGCCGGCGATCAGTGCGACCTGGCCGCTCAGGGCCCCGTCGATGTCGGTGGTCATGGTGTGCTCACCGTGCTCTCCTTCATTGTGAGGTGATGGCGTTAGGTGATGGCCAGTGGGTTGCAGGCAGATCCGACGGCGCCGGGCACGACCAGGGGTGGCGCGGTCAGAAGGAACTCCCACGAGCCGGTGCGCGCGCAGTGCGCGGCGAGGTCGTCCAGCGCCCAGAACTCGCCGACGTAGATCCCGGCGCCGGCCAGCAGGATGGAGTGCATGGGCGCCCGCTCGCCCACCGCCGAGGTCTGGGCCGGGATGATCTCGACGGAGAAGGTGTCGGCCGCGACGGCGGCGATGTCGCGGCTGCACAGCCAGTCGATGGCCGAGACTTCGATGCCGCAGCTCGGTCCGCCCGCCCATTCCGACCCCCACTCGCCATCAGCCTGGGCGAGCCCGAGACGGCCGGTGCGGATGAGCACGAAGTCGGCCTCACCGACCTCGACGTGCTGCCCCTCGACGCAGGCCTCGAGGTCGTCGGCCTCGATCGCCTCCCCGATGTCGAGGTGGGCGCGCCCGGTCAGTCGGGGTACGTCGAGGAGTACGCCGCGACCGGCCATCCGGTCGGCCGCCACGGCGATGGACGAACGCTGCGCGCCGGCGGTCGGGACGGCCTCCGGGCCGCGGCCGTTGTACATCTGCCCGTCGTGGAACACGTGCGCCAGCGCGTCCCAGTGGGTGCCGGTCTGCAGCGGCATCGCGAGCAGGTCGTCGGTGAACTGCATGCCGCTCGCGCCGGCGTCGTACGCGCGCCGTACGTCGTCACCGGTCCGGGTCATGGTGAAGACGGGGGCGAAGCGGGGCGGCAGCAGGTTGCGCGGGCCCTGCCCAAGTGGCATGGCGAGGGAGAGCACCTCGCCGGTGCGCACCAGCGATGCCGCCCGCGCCACGTGGGCGGGGGTGATCTTGTTGAGTGCACCGACCTCGTCCTGGGGGCCCCACCGACCCCAGCTGAGGTGCTTGTCGCGCAGACGGTCGAACTCGGCACGCCCTACCGTCCTGCCGCGCGTCGTCACGCCGCGATCCTGGCGGGGTTGGTGACGTTCGGTCAGCCCGGCTCGCAACGGACGGAATTTGCATCCCCGGTGCACCGCCGCCCCCGAGCGCGTCTGGTGGACCGGCGGAAATGAGAACAGGTGCTGCTCTCGCTGTGCGAGAGCAGCACCTGCTGCGTACGCCCGATGCGGGCGCCGCGGTCTAGCTACCTGCTGATGACCGAGGTCAGTTAAACGGGATGACCGTGTGGCCGACCTTGACGTCGGAGACGGTCACGGTGCCCGGAGCCGGGGTGTTGTCGTAGACGACCGCGATCCGGTCGATCACACCGTCGCCGTGCGGGGTGACCATGTTGTCGTTCATCTTGTCCGGGACGATGTACTGGGTGTACGTGCCGTCGCCGTTGTCGGTCCCGTAGTTCGGGTTGACGTCGTTGATCGAGGAGTACCAGGTGTTGTCGTCGTCACCGGCGAAGTGGACGATCAGGCGCGGGGCGCCCCAGCCCTGAGCAGCACCGTCGGCGAGCGAGTAGGTGAAGCCGAACTTCTCGCCCTTGACGTAGGGCAGGTTCACCTGGTCGTTCTCGAGGTTGGCGCCGTTGGCGTCGCTGGCACCCTCGGTCAGCACGCCGGTGGTGCCGCTGGCCGAGCCGTTGCCCAGCGGGGACCACCAGCCACCGCGACCGAGGTCGAGGTTGACGTTGCCCTGGACGTGCTGGAGCTGGGCGCTCAGCGTGTCGATCTGCGACTGGAGGTTCTTGATCGCGTCGCTGTCCGAGGTCAGGTACTGCGACAGGTCCGGCGTGCCGGTCAGGTCGCTGTACTTGCCGCTGAACTGCGACTGCGCGAGGCCCTGGACCTGGTTGACCAGGTTCGCGCCGGCCGCGTTCAGGGTCGCGATGCCCTTGGCGTTGGCCTGGGTCTGGGCGAGCTCGCTGCGGGTGAACTGCGACATCTTCGACTGGGTGACCGCGCCATCGGCGATCTTCGAGTTGGTCACCGCGCCGGGGGCGATGTTGTTGCTCTGCACGAGCGCGCTGGCGGCGTAGGCACCGCCGCCTGCCGCGAGCACGGAGGAGACCGCGACGGCGGCCAGGGTCGGCGTTACTTTGCCGATGAACTTCATGGGGTGTCCTTTTCCTTCTGCTCAACGTCCGATTGCGTCGAGCGGCTATCTCAGCATGTATGGCCGAAAGCCGGCTGTCAGAAGATTGGGTAAAGTCAACCCTTCGGATGAGGAAATTGACGCATTTTTCTCGCATGGTGTATTTGCGCGAGGCGCGCCGCTGACCAGCAACAACGACCCAGACGGTACAACGGTATAGACCACGTGTCCAGACAAGATGTGCAGACCACCTGCGCATTTTTCGCCGATTCGTGAACAGCCGCTTTGGGGCCGTGAAAAGGTCAAGGGACCCGACCTGGAATTCATGGTCTATTTGTTCTCCGGGGACCGGTCCCTACAAATTCAGGCGCATTTGTCGACATCGGGAAATGCGAAAGGCGGCGGCCCCTCTCGGGGTCCGCCGCCCGTGGTGCGCACGCAGTGACGTCGCAGGTGCAGCCGGCGCTGCCGGCGGGTGATGTGCTCCCTACGTTGTGGAGGGACCCCCTCAAATCCCTCCGGTGCTCCGATACCCATGGCCGCGCGGGGGATGCGGGCCCCGCGTGCGTAGATGTTCGTAGACAAACCCGCTCTACGCCTGGGCCATGAAGACGATCACGCGGCCTGGGCTATGCCATGGTCGACCCGGTCCTGTCATGACGAAGCGGCGGCCCCCGCCCGGGAGCCGCCGCTTCGGCGTACGTGGCTGGCTTCGGTCAGCCGTTGATCATGCCCGCACCGACGGTGACACCGGTGGCCTCGTCGATGAGGATGAAGGAGCCGGTGGTGCGGTTCTTGGAGTAGGGGTCGGCCAGGAGGGGCACGGTGGTGCGGAGTTGGACGCGGCCGATCTCGTTGAGGCCGAGCTCTTTGCCGTCCTGGTCGCGGTGCAGGGTGTTGACGTCGAGGCGGTATTGGATGTCCTTGACCAGGGCGCGGGCGGTGCGGGTGGTGTGCTTGATGGCGAGCTTCTGGCGGGGTTGCAGCGGTGCGGTGGTCATCCAGCAGACCATGGCGTCGATGTCCTGGGTGGGGGTGGGGGCGTTCTTGACCCGGGCGATCATGTCGCCGCGGGAGACGTCGACGTCGTCCTCGAGTCGCACGGTGACCGACATGGGTGGGAAGGCCTGGTCGACCTCGTCGTCGAACAGGTCGATGCCCGCGATCTTGGAGGTCATCCCGGAGGGCAGCACGATGACCTCGTCGCCCTTCTTCAGCACGCCGCCGGCGACCTGGCCGGCGTAGCCGCGGTAGTCGTGGTGCTGGTCGGACTTGGGCCGGATGACGTATTGGACCGGGAACCGGACGTCGACCAGGTCGCGGTCGGAGGCGACGTGGACGTGCTCGAGGTGGTGCATCAGGGTGGGCCCGGAGTACCACGGCATGTTGTCCGAGCGCAGGACCACGTTGTCGCCTTGGAGCGCGGAGATCGGGATGACCTCGAGGTCGGGGATGTTGAGCTTGGTGGCGAACTGGGTGAACTCGGCGTGGATGGCCTCGTAGATCTCCTGGGAGAAGTCCACGAGGTCCATCTTGTTGATGCACAGCACCAGGTGCGGCACGCGCAGCAGGGAGAGCAGTACGGCGTGGCGGCGGCTCTGCTCGGTCAGGCCGTGGCGGGCATCGACCAGCACCAGGCCCAGGTCGGCGGTGGAGGCGCCGGTGACCATGTTGCGGGTGTACTGCACGTGGCCGGGGGTGTCGGCGATGATGAACTTGCGGTTGGGGGTGGCGAAGTAGCGGTAGGCCACGTCGATGGTGATGCCCTGCTCGCGTTCGGAGCGCAGCCCGTCGGTCAACAGGGAGAGGTCGACGTAGCCGTGGCCCTTCTGCTCCGAGGTCCGCTCCACGGCCTCGAGCTGGTCGGCGAAGATCGACTTGGAGTCGAACAGCAGCCGCCCGATCAGGGTCGACTTGCCGTCGTCGACGGAGCCCGCCGTGGCGAAGCGAAGCAGGTCCATGGTCTTCTCCCCAGTACGTGTCGCGGTCGGTGTGGTGGGCATCAGAAGTAGCCCTCCTTCTTCCGGTCCTCCATGGCCGCCTCGGAGAAGCGGTCATCGCCCCGGGTGGCGCCACGCTCGGTGACCCGGGCCGCGGCGACCTCCTCGATGATCTCGGCCACGGTGCTCGCCGTGCTCGCCACGCAGCCGGTCAGCGTCATGTCGCCGCAGGTGCGGAACCGCACGGTGCGCTCTTCGACGACCTCGCCCTCGCGCAGCGGGTTGAGCGGGGTCTCGGACATCAACATGCCGTCACGCTCGAAGACGCGGCGCTGGTGGGCGAAGTAGATGTTCGGGATCTCGATGCCCTCCCGCCCGATGTAGTCCCACACGTCGAGCTCGGTCCAGTTGGAGATCGGGAAGACGCGCATGTGCTCCCCGGCGTGGAGCTTGCCGTTGTAGAGGCTCCACAGCTCGGGGCGCTGGTTCTTCGGGTCCCACTGGCCGAACTCGTCGCGGTGGGAGTAGACCCGCTCCTTGGCGCGCGCCTTCTCCTCGTCGCGCCGACCGCCACCGAAGGCGGCGGTGAACCCGTTCTCCTCGATCGCGTTGAGCAGGGTCGGGGTCTGCAACCGGTTGCGCGAGGTCTTGCCGTCGTCGACCACGATCCCGCGGGCGATCGCCTCATCGATGCTCGCCACGACGAGCTTGACGCCGAGGCGGGCCACCCACCGGTCCCGGGTCTCGGTGACCTCAGGGAAGTCCAGGCCGTTGTCGATCTGCAACACCGGGAACGGGATCTTGGCCGGATAGAAGGCCTTCTCCGCCAGCCGCAGCATCGTGATGCTGTCCTTGCCACCGGAGAACATCAACACGGGCTTCTCGAACTCGGCGGCGACCTCACGAAAGATATGGATCGACTCCGCCTCCAGCTGGTCAAGCTGACTCAGCCGGTAGTCGGTATGCGTGGACGTCATGGCGGGCACTCTAACGGCCGTCCGGTGGCGGTCGACAGTCGAACTGCCGGTTGTTCACGTGTCGCGACTGTTCGCAGATCATGAACACAGCAATATAGTGAACGCCATGACCGAGGCGATCGAGCTGGTGGAGGCGGCTCGATCGCGCCTGCAGGAGTACGGCGTCGAGGCCTCGGTCCGGTTCGAGAACTCGCCGCTGGTGCGAGCCGACGCCACCATCGCCCTGCGGTGGGGAAGCTCGCGGCAGCGGTTCGCGGTCCACGCGATGTCGGCGGTGCGCATGGCCCCGGTGCTCGCGGCGCGCGACGAGGTGGCGCACGCGATGGTCGTCGCTCCGTGGATCTCCCCGCGGATGGGGCAGCAACTGCGCGGCTCCGGTGTCGCGTACATCGACATGGTCGGCAACGCATCGGTGCGGTTCGGTACGGCGCTGATCGAGGTCTCCGGTCGGCCCAAGCCTCCGGTGGCGCGTCATCAGGCGAGCCGCGCGGGCAGCCTGGTCAGCCCGGCGAACCGACGCATCATCGCCGCGCTGGTCGCCGATCCGACCCTCGAGCAGGCCACGTTGCGCGATCTCGCCACCGCGGCCGGCGTCTCACTGGGCCAGGCCCACAAGTCGACCGTGCTGCTGGCCGAGGCCGGGTTCCATCGGGACCGGCTCGATGACGAGCAGCGCGCAGCGCTGGCCGCCGTACTGGCCGCGGTGGAGGGGCTCGGCTGAGCGCGGCGAGGGGAGATCCGGTGCCGGCTTCTCGATGTTCACGGGGGATCCATCTCGTTTAACCCGCGCCCTGAGCCGCACGCGCCTACCCTTGAGCGGTGAAGATCGCCATCGTCGGCACCGGTTACGTCGGGCTCTCGAACGCCGTCATCCTCGCGCAGCACCACGAGGTGGTCGCGCTCGACCTCGATGCCGAGAAGGTCGACCAGGTCAACCGCCGCGAGTCGCCGATCCAGGACGTCGAGTTGGAGGCATACCTCCGCGACGTGCCGCTCAAGCTCACGGCGACGCTGGACAAGAACGAGGCGTACGTCGACGCGGAGTACGTCGTGGTGGCCACGCCCACGGACTACGACCCGCGCACGCACTACTTCAACACCAGCTCGGTGGAGTCGGTCGTCGCCGACGTCATCGCCGTCAACCCCGAATCGGTCATCGTGATCAAGTCGACCGTGCCGGTGGGCTTCACGGCGCGGCTGCGCGCGGAGTATCCGGGCGTCTCGATCATCTTCTGCCCGGAGTTCCTCCGCGAAGGCCACGCCCTCTACGACAACCTGCACCCCTCGCGCATCGTCATCGGCGTCTCCTCGGGTGCCGGATCGCGCGGGCCGGGCGGCTCGAGTGCCGAGTCCGCGGTCGGCCGGCGCTACGCCCAGCTCATGCTCGAGGGCGCGATCGACGACGACGTACCGGTGCTCTACACCGGCGCCACCGAGGCCGAGGCGATCAAGCTCTTCGCCAACACCTACCTCGCCCTGCGTGTCGCCTACTTCAACGAGCTCGACTCCTACGCCGCCATGCACGGCCTCGACACCGCCGAGATCATCCACGGCGTGGGCCTCGACCCGCGGATCGGCCAGTACTACAACAACCCCTCGTTCGGCTACGGCGGCTACTGCCTGCCCAAGGACACCAAGCAGCTGCAGGCCAACTACCGCGCCGTACCGCAGAACCTGATCAGCGCGATCGTGGAGGCCAACACGACGCGCAAGGACTTCATCGCCAGCGATGTCCTGCGACGCAAGCCGACGGTGGTCGGGGTCTATCGCCTGATCATGAAGTCCGGCTCGGACAACTTCCGGTTCTCCAGCGTCCAGGGCGTGATGAAGCGGATCAAGGCCAAGGGCGTCGAGGTGATCGTCTACGAGCCGGAGCTCGCCGAGGACCGGTTCTTCAACTCCGAGGTCGTGCGTGACGTCGACGAGTTCAAGGCACGTGCCGACGTGATCATCGCCAATCGGCGCACCGAGGCGCTCGACGACGTCGCGGAGAAGGTCTACACCCGCGACATCTACGGGCGCGACGAGTAGGCCGAGACGTCACTTCGCTTTGAACGAATGTTCCAGATTTCAGGGGCCCCTCCCCGCCACCGTTGCCAGCGAACCTTTGGTTCGTCGGCAGCGAAGCGGGGAGGGGCCCCTGAAATCTGGAACATTCGTTCAAAGCGAAGTGACGTCTCGGCTCATCGCCCCAGCAGGTCGAGCAGGTAGTTGCCGTAGCCGCTCTTGCGCAGCGGCTCGGCCGCGGCCGCCAGCTCGGCGTCGCTGAGCCAGCCCATCCGCCACGCGACCTCCTCCGGCGAGCCGATCTTGAGACCCTGCCGGTTCTCGATGGCCCGGATGTAGTTCGAGGCGTCGTTGAGGTCGGTGAACGTGCCCGTGTCGAGCCACGCCGACCCACGGGGCAGGATCTCGACGTGCAGGCTGTCGCGTTCGAGATAGATCCGGTTCAGGTCGGTGATCTCCAGCTCGCCACGAGCGCTGGGCTTCAGCCCGCGGGCGAGCTCGACGACCGAGCTGTCGTAGAAGTACAGCCCCGGTACGGCGTAGGGGCTGCGCGGCTTGGAAGGCTTCTCCTCGAGGCTGATCGCCTGCTGGCGCTCGTCGAACTCGACCACGCCGTAGGCGGTCGGGTCGGTGACCCGGTAGCCGAAGATCGCGGCGCCGTCGAGGGTCTCGAACCGGCGCAGCTGGGTGCCGAGTCCGGCACCGTAGAAGAGGTTGTCTCCGAGGACGAGGCCGACTCGCTCGTTGCTCCCGGGCTCGAGGAAGCCGATGTCGGCGGCGATGGTGAACGCCTGTGCCAGCCCGTCGGGGCTCGGCTGCTCGGCCCAGCTGATCGAGATGCCGAGCCGGCTTCCGTCGCCGAGCAGCCGGTGGAAGCCCGGCGCGTCATGCGGCGTGGTGATCACGAGGATGTCGCGGATCCCGGCCAGCATCAGCGTGCTCAGCGGGTAGTAGATCATCGGCTTGTCGTAGACCGGCATGAGCTGCTTGCTCACCGCGAGTGTCAACGGGTGGAGGCGCGAGCCGGTGCCGCCGGCCAGAACTATCCCCTTCATAAGGCAACCCTAGAGAGTCCGGCCTCTTCTAGACTCACCGAGTGCAGAACATCCTCGTCACCGGCGGTGCCGGATTCATCGGCTCGAACTTCGTGCAGCACGTGGTCGCGTGCACCGACATGCACGTGACGGTCCTCGACAAGCTCACCTACGCCGCGACCCGGGAGTCGCTCGACGAGCTCCCGCAGTCGCGGGTCTCGCTCGTGGTCGGCGACATCGCCAGCGAGCCGGAGGTCGACCGGCTGGTGGCCGAGGCCGACGCCGTCGTCCACTTCGCGGCCGAGTCCCACAACGACAACTCGCTCCACGACCCCTCGCCGTTCATCCGCACGAATCTGGTCGGCACCTTCGTCCTCCTCGAGGCCGCTCGTCGGCACGGCGTCCGCTTCCACCACGTCTCGACCGACGAGGTGTACGGCGACCTCGAGCTCGACGACCCCACCCGGTTCACCGAGGCGACGCCGTACCAGCCGTCGTCGCCGTACTCCGCCTCGAAGGCAGGCTCGGACCATCTGGTGCGCGCCTGGGTGCGGTCGTTCGGCGTCCAGGCCACGATCTCGAACTGCTCGAACAACTACGGCCCCTGGCAGCACATCGAGAAGTTCATCCCGCGCCAGATCACCGAGGTGATCGAGGGCCGCCGACCGCGGCTGTACGGCGACGGGCTCAACGTCCGCGACTGGATCCACACCCGCGACCACTCCTCGGCCGTGCTGGCGATCCTCGAGCGGGGGCGAATCGGCGAGACCTACCTGATCGGCGCCGACGGGGAGCGCTCGAACCTCGACGTCGTGCGCGCGATCCTGCGCACCCTGGGTCGTTCCGAGGACGACATCGAGTACGTCACCGACCGGGCCGGCCACGACCGGCGCTACGCCATCGACTCCACCAAGCTGCGCACCGAGCTGGGCTGGATGCCGGAATTCTCCGACTTCGACAAGGGGTTGGCCGACACGGTCGCGTGGTACCAGGAGCACCTGGACTGGTGGCGCCCCGCCAAGTCCGCCACCGAGGCGGCCTACGCATTGAAGGGGCAGTGACCGGTCGGCCGAGCGAGGAACGCGACATGAACGATCTGACCGTCGACGAGACGCCCATCCCGGGCCTGCTCGTGGTGCGGCTGCCGGTGCACGGCGACGAGCGCGGCTGGTTCAAGGAGAACTGGCAGCGCGCCAAGATGATCGCCGCCGGGCTGCCCGACTTCGGGCCGGTGCAGAACAACATCTCCTACAACGCCACCCGCGGCACGACCCGCGGCATCCACGCCGAACCGTGGGACAAGCTCATCTCGGTCGCGACCGGCCGAGCGTTCGCGGCCTGGGTCGACCTGCGGCCGGGCGCGTCGTTCGGCACCACCTTCTGGCTCGAGGTAGGCCCGGAGATCGCCGTCTTCGTACCGCGCGGCGTCGGCAACTCCTACCAGGCGCTCGTCGACGACACCGTCTACACCTACCTGGTCAACGACCACTGGTGCCCCGGCGTGGCGTACGCCGCCCTCGCCCTGGACGACCCCGAGGCCGCCATCCCGTGGCCGATCCCGCTCGCGCAGGCGGAGCTGTCGGCCAAGGACCGCGCCAACCCGAGACTGGCAGACGTGACACCGATGGCTCCGCGCCGGACGCTCATCCTCGGCGGCGCCGGCCAGGTCGGGCGAGCCCTCGCCACGGCGTTCCCGGACGCCGAGCTCGCCACCCGCGAGGCGCTCGACGTCTGCGACGAGGGCTCGCTGCGCTCCTGGGACTGGCGCTCGTACGACGTGGTGGTCAACGCCGCGGCGTACACGGCGGTCGACGCGGCCGAGACCCCGCTCGGGCGCACGCGCGCCTGGGCGGCGAACGCGACCGCGGTCGCGACGCTCGCGGGCCTGTGTCGCGAGTACGGCGTGACGCTGGTCCACTACTCGACCGACTACGTCTTCGACGGGACCGCGGCCGAGCACCCGGAGGAGGAGCCGCTCTCGCCGCTGAGCATGTACGGCGCGACCAAGGCGGCCGGCGAACTGGCCGCCAGGAGCGTGCCGCGCCACTACGTGCTGCGCACGTCGTGGGTGGTGGGCGAGGGGCGCAACTTCGTGCGCACCATGGCCGACCTGGCGCAACGCGGCGCCGCACCGTCGGTCGTCGCGGACCAGGTCGGCCGGCTCACCTTCGCCTCCACGCTCGCAGCGGCCACCCGGCATCTGCTCGAGTCGGACGCGGCGTACGGCGTCTATAACGTCACGAACTCCGGTCCGCCGCTGTCCTGGCACGAGGTCGCCCAGGAGGTCTTCGCCCTGCGCGGCCGTGACCGCGACGACGTCACCGCCACGACGACCGCGGAGTACGTCGCCGCCCAGATCGGCGCCGGCAAGGTGATCGCCGAGCGCCCGCGCAGCTCCGTGCTGCCGCTGGATCGGCTGGAGCGGACGGGGTTCATCCCACAGGACCAGCTCAGCGCCCTGCGTTCATACCTGTCCTGAGCGGCTCAGAGCTGTCCTGAGCGCTCGGCCGTTTCGGGATCCGGGCGCTGCTCCTTGGTGATCCGCCAGGCCGCGAGGTTGTTGTCGAAGGCCGGGATCCCGCGCGTCTGCCGGATGAAGCCCCAGGCGAGCGGGCCGATCAGCAGCATCGCCCCTGCGATGATCATCAGGGCGTTGGACGAGGCACCGAGCATCTTCGCCCCCGACATCGTCAGGACGATCACGATGCCGCGGCGGATCACCGACTGCGAGACCCAGCGCGCCATGCGTGAGCCGAGGTAGGTGCCCGGCGTGCCGCCGACGATCAGCGGGACGAGCACCACCCACTCCACGCCGTGGTTGATCCACTGCCCGACGGCCGCCGAGATGATCAGCGGCACTGCCTGCACCAGGTCGGTCCCGACGAGTCGGACCGCGGAGAGCGTGGGGTAGAGCAGCAGCAGGGCGATCATGATGACCGACCCGGAGCCGACCGAGGTGACGCCGACCAGCAGTCCCCCGACCGCGCCGATGAGGATGGTGGCGACCGGCTTCAGCTTCGGCTCGCCGCTGGGCGCCTCGTTGCCGCCGGTGACCAGGCGGAGCTGCAGGTACATCCGGAACGAGTACGAGACGGCGGCGAAGAGCAGCGCGAAGCCGAGCGCGTACTTCAGGAACTGCTCCTTGTTGCCCCCGACCCAGTCGCTCACGAACGTGCCGAGGAAGCCCATCGGCACCGAGCCGATCACCAGGTACTTCGCCAGCTTGAGGTTGGGCGAGCCCTGCCGCCAGTGCGTCGCCGCGCCGACCGACTTGGTGATCGCCGAGGAGACCAGGTCGTTGGAGATCGCGGCCGTCGGGTTGACGCCCAGGAACACCAGCGCTGGCGTCATCAGCGCACCGCCGCCCATGCCGGTCAGGCCGACGACGATGCCGATCCCGAAGGCTGCGATGAGCACCTTCAGGGCTTCGATGGTCAGGAGTTCGTGCACCCTACGACTTCTTCCCTGTGATGGATGGACCCTCCGGTCGAATCACGACTAAGCCACTCGACTAGAGCAAGACCGGGACTTTAGCCGTCTTTGGCCGCTCTCGCCAAAGAACGTGCCAATGTGCGGGCGTCGTCAGCCTGCGAACGGAGGGCCGTCGCCACCCAGGTCGAGGTAGCCGGCGCGACGCAGGCCCATGAGCACGTCCTCGAGGGCCGCCTCGATCGTGCGGCCGGTGGTGTCGACGCGGACGTCGGCGTCCTGAGGTTCCTCGTACGGCGAGGAGATGCCGGTGAAATCGGGGATCTCGCCGGCTCGCGCCTTGGCGTAGAGGCCCTTGCGGTCGCGGCGCTCGCACTCCTCCAGGGGGGTGGCCACGTGCACGAGGAAGAAGGCGCCGCCGGCAGCCTCGACGTAGTCACGCACGTCCTGGCGGGTCGCGTCGAAGGGGGCGATCGGGCTGCACACCGCCACGCCCCGGTGCCGGGCGATCTCCGCGGCGACCCAGCCGATCCGGCGGATGTTGGTCTCGCGGTCCTCCTTGGAGAACGTCAGGCCGGCTGAGAGGTTGCGGCGCACGACGTCGCCGTCGAGGGAGGTCAGCGTGCGGATGCTCCGCTCGAGGATGCGATCCATCAGCGCGCGGGCCAGCGTCGACTTGCCGCTGCCCGAGAGCCCGGTGAAGAAGATGACCAGGCCCTGCTCCGCCGGCATGGGCTGGTCGAACTCGATGACCGCCGCGACGTCCTCGGGCCACTGAGGCTCGTCCGAGCGCGGCGCCAGGGTGTGGATCGGGCTGCCGTCGGCGTACGCCGCGACCACGGTGTCGCGCAACGTCGGGCGCGCGTCGCCGCCCGGCTCGTCGTGGGCGGCCAGCGGCACCGCGACCACGGCGGCGTCCTGCAGGTGGTGGGTCGCGACCAGCGTCGCCCGAAGGTGCGCGACTGGCGAGAGCTGGGGCGTGCCGTGACCGACCAGCGCGAGCAGGACCACGGGCCCGAGGCCGGCGATCTCATCGAGGTGCTCGTAGGTGAGCGGCGCGGTGACCGGGACGAACGTCCGTCCGGCGTACCGCTCCTGGGTCTGCGCGGGCGTGAGGTGGAGCCTGCGGAACGGACCGTACGCCGGGGTCTTGAGCGGCGTGACCTCCCCGCCGGGCCACGCGACACTGGCGAGTGGCAGCCCCTCGGGGTCGACGATCTCGACCGCGCCGGCCGCGGCGGCGACTTCGGCGACGCCGGCGGGCAGCGTGAGGGTGACCGGTGAGCCCGGGGCGTTGAACCGAGGATCCGGAAGGGCGCCGTTGACCAGCAGCTCCAGATCGTCGAGCTCGCGTGGAGTGGGGAAGTACGCAGGTGCGGCAGACACGGCCGTCATCCTCCCATGGCGGGTGCGGGCTCCTCGGGGCTCGTGTCCTACTCTGCGGGCATGGTCGCCCCCGTACCGGTCGTCGAGATGGTCCGCTCCGGCTTCGTCGAGGGCCATCATCACGGCTCCGCCGTCATCCTGGACGCCGACGGCTCGGTGGCGTGGTCGGTCGGCGACGTCGAGTCGGCGATCCTGCCGCGCTCGGCGAACAAGCCGCTTCAGGCGCTCGGCATGGTCGGCCTCGGCCTCGACCTGCCGCCGGAACTGCTCGCCCTGGCCTGCGCGTCGCACTCCGGCGAGGAGATCCATCTCGAGGCGGTCCGCCGGATCCTGGCCGGGGCCGGTCTCTCCGAGCTCGCGCTGGGCAACGTCGTCGACTATCCGCTCGACGAGGCCGTGCGGGTCGCATGGATCCGGGCCGGAGGCGAGCAGACGAGGCTCGTCCAGAACTGCTCCGGCAAGCACGCCGCCATGCTCGCGACCTGCGTGGAGCGAGGCTGGCAACTGTCGGGCTACTTCGAGCCCGACCATCCGCTACAGGTGGGGATCCAGCGCCGCTTCGAGCAACTCACCGGTGAGTCGGCGCAGGTCACCGTTGACGGCTGTGGCGCCCCGCTGCTCTCAACCTCGCTGCTGGGGCTGGCGCGGGCCTACCGCACCGTCGCGACGGCCACGGACGGCGACTCGTGGCGGATCGCCGAGGCGATCCGACGCCATCCCGAGCTGGTCTCCGGCACCACCCGCGACGAGTGCGCCCTGCTGCGCGCGATGCCGGGCGCCGTCGGCAAGATGGGCGCCGAGGCCGTCTACGCCGTGGCGCTGCCCGACGGCCGCTCCTTCGCGCTCAAGATCGACGACGGCGCCGGGCGTGCGCGGCCGGTGCTGATGGCCGCGATGCTGCGCCGGGCCGGCGTCCACGCCGAGGAGTGGGTCGACGGGGCCGCCGTACTCGCCACCGGGGAGGCGCCCGTGTACGGCGGCGGTGTCGTCGTAGGCGAGCTGCGGCCCGTGGTCTGAAGGATCGCTCGCCGGCCCGCGAGCGCGGTGCCTCGCGGGTGAACGGTCATTGTGACGCCGCTGACATCGGCGGGGTGCTGCACGCTCAGCTAGCACCCTGTTGAGCATTCAACTGCGTTTTTCGTGCGCCCCGGCTTGAGATTGCTTGCAGTTGTTAGCAGACTGGAACCTATGGTCAAGGGCAAGGTGAGCAGGACTGTGGGCTCCCTCGGGGAGTACCTCAAGGAGCAGCGCGTGGCGGCGTCGATGTCGCTGCGCCAGCTTGCTGAGCAGGCGGGTGTGTCCAATCCGTACCTCAGCCAGATCGAGCGCGGCCTGCGCAAGCCCTCCGCCGAGGTGCTGCAGCAGATCGCGAAGGCGCTGCGGATCTCCGCGGAGCAGGTCTACGTCCGCGCGGGCATCCTCAACCCCGAGGGCGGCGCAGGCTCGGTCGAACTCGCGGTGCTGGGTGACTCCCGGCTCAGCGAGCGGCAGAAGCAGTCGCTCCTCGACGTCTATGCGTCGTTCCTCGCCCTCAACGGTCGCGTCAACGACGACGCGCACGTACCCGAAGGCGCTGTGGAGGTCACGCCCGACGTGACGGCCGACGGCGCCACCGAAGACACCCCCCGCGGTGTCACCGAAGGCACCATCGAAGGAGAATTCTGATGCCTACCCTCCCCAAGCTCGAGCTCCCGAAGCTGCCCGAGCTGCCGAAGTTCGACGTCCCCAAGCCGGCGCTGCCGAAGCTGGCGGGCCTGCCCAAGCTGCCCGACCTGGCGAAGCTGCCGGAGCTGGCGAAGGTGGAGCTGCCCGGCGTGACGCTGCTCAAGGTCGAGCGCCCCACGGTCGAGTCCGTGCGGGCCCGCTTCGCCGGCGCCCGCAAGTCGGTGACGTCGTTCGACGCCAAGACGCAGTTCGCGAGGGCGAAGGCGACGGTCGTCGACTTCGACCCGCGCGCGCTGGCCTTCCTGCTCGCCGGCAAGGTGCCGACGACCAAGGGCACCCCGGCCACCCCGGCTGCCAAGAGCACCACCAGCAGCACCACTCGGAAGGCCGTGACCGCCAAGAAGGCCCCCGCGAAGCGGACCACCACCGCCGCCGCCAAGGCCCCGGCGAAGAAGGCCCCGGCCAAGACCACGGCCAAGAAGGCTCCGGCGAAGAAGGCTCCGGCCAAGAAGGCCCCGGCCGCGAAGAAGGCCCCGGCCAAGAAGGCGCAGACCAACGAGGCGTGACCCCGCTGCCCGCCACGAGGCCCGTTCCGCCGTACGGCAGAGCGGGCCTCGTCGCACTTGCCGATTCTTTTGGCGCGGACAGCGACGAGGTGAGAGCCTTGCGGGCATGATCGGTGAGTCGGACAGTCGCCCCTGGGGATCGTGGGTCATCCTCGACGAGGGTCAGGGCTTCAAGGTCAAGCGCATCGACGTCCTTCCGCACTCGCGGCTGTCGTATCAGACCCATGAGCACCGCGCCGAGCACTGGATCGTGGTCACCGGGATGTGCACGTACGTCCTCGACGGCGTCACCAAGACCATCGGCCCAGGCGAGTGTGTCGAGGTCGCTCTCCAGCAGGCCCACCGCATCATCAACGACACCGACGACCTGCTTTCGATCATCGAGGTCCAGCGCGGCGCCTACTGCGGCGAGGACGACATCGTCCGGCTCGAGGACGACTTCGGCCGCGCCTGACAGCCGAGACGTCACTCGTTGACAGCCGAGACGTCACTTCGTGACAGCCGAGACGTCGCTCTGTGACAGCCGAGACGTCGCTCTGTGACAGCCGAGGGGTCACTCCGTGACAGCAGCGATGTTTCGCGTGTCACGAGGTGACGTTTCGCGTGTCACGAGGTGACGTTTCGCGTGTCACGGAGTGACGTTTCGCGTGTCACGGAGTGACGTTTCGGCTGTCAGGAACTGACGTCTCGCGGGGCGGCCTGGCGCGCCTCCCACGCGCTGGCGACCATGTCACGCAGGGTGTGCCGCATCTGCCAGTCGAGGTCGCGGCGGGCCAGGTCGCCGCTGGCGACGATCCGGGCAGGGTCGCCGGGGCGGCGGGGCGCGACCTCGGGGGTGAAGTCGATCCCCGTGACCTCGCGGACCGTGTCCATGATCTCGCGCACGCTGCTGCCGGTGCCCGAGCCGAGGTTGTAGACCGGTTCGAGGGACTCGTCGGCGGCCAGGCTACGGGCGGCGGCGACGTGGCTGTGCGCGAGGTCGGCGACGTGGACGTAGTCGCGCACGCAGGTGCCGTCGGGGGTGGGGTAGTCGTCGCCGAAGATCGTCGGCACGCGGCCCTCGGAGAGGGCGTCGAAGATCAGCGGGAACAGGTTGTGCGGGCTCGTGTCGGACAGGTCGGGTGTGCCGGAGCCGACGACGTTGAAATAGCGCAGGCTGGTGTGGCGCAGCTCGCTGGTACGAGCCAGGTCGCGGATGAGCCACTCGCCGATGAGCTTGGTCTCGCCGTACGGGCTCTCGGGGTGGGTCGGGGTCGTCTCGGTGACCAGGTCGACGTCGGTGGTGCCGTACGTCGCGGCGCTGGATGAGAAGACGAGGTTGGTCACGCCGGCGGCCTGCATGGCCTCGAGCAGGGTGGTGGTGCCCGAGACGTTCTGGGCGTAGGTGTGCAGCGGCCGCTGCACTGAGACGCCGGCGTACTTGAACCCGGCCAGGTGGATGACGCCCTCGACCTCGTGCTCGGTGAGGGTCTTCTCCACGGCCTGCTGGTCGAGGATCGTGGCGCGCACGAACGGTACGTCGGCGGGCACGAACCGCTCGTAGCCGGAGCTCAGGTCGTCGATGACCACGGGAGCGATCCCGTCGCCGAGAAGGGCCTGAACGACGTGCGATCCGATGTAACCGGCGCCACCAGTAACGAGCCAACTCATGCGCGGCATCCTACGGTGGAGGCATGAGGCGAAACCTGCTCACCCTCATCCTCCTCGTCCTGTGTGGCTCGACGGCAGCCTCGCTCTCGGCCTGCACGTCGTCGTCGCCGTTGTCCGACGCGCCGGTCACGGTCCCGCCCCGCACCTCGCACGGCGGCCCGAACGCCGCCCGGCTCGCGGCGGCGACCGCGGGGCGCCCCCTGGCCGGCAAGGTCATCGTGATCGACCCCGGTCACCAACTCGGCAACCACAACTTCCCGCGCAAGATCAACCGCCTCGTGTGGTTCGGCGCGGGCCGGAAGCCGTGCGACACGACCGGTACGGCGACCAACGGCGGATACCCCGAGGCGACCTTCACCTGGCAGGTCGCGCAGGACGTCCGGGCACGGCTGGTCGCGCTGGGCGCACGTGTCGTGATGACCCGCACGGCCAACTCCCAGAAGCTCTGGGGACCTTGCGTCGACGTCCGCGGACGGCGCGGCAACCGGATCCCGGCAGACCTCAAGGTCTCGATCCACGGAGACGGCACGTACGCCGCGGGCGCGCACGGCTTCCACGTCATCTACGCCTCCGACGTCAAGCCGACCCGGGACACGTTCGCTCGCTCGCGGCGCTACGCGCGCGAGACCCGCAACGCCCTCGATCGTGCCGGCTTCCACCGGTCGACGTACATCGGCGGCGGCACCGGCCTCGACGTGCGCCACGACCTCGGCAGCCTCGACCTGTCCAACATGCCGGCCTGCCTGGTCGAGCTCGGCAACATGCGCAACCGCAAGGACGCCCGGATCATGACCTCCGCCAAGGGGCGCGCCCGCTACGCAGGAGCGCTGGTGGCCGGGATGCGGGCGTTCCTTGGCCGCTGAGCAGGCCGGTCTCGGCGCGCGGTCGGGGACTGCCGGTGCGGCAAGGTTAAAGTCGAGACGGTTCGGAACGACGACGCGGCTGTCGCTGCCGCTGTGGATGGTGAGTGATGAGAACGCTGGTGGGTGACGGCTCCTACGAGTGGCCGGAGGGTCCCTGGCTGCGCGCCAACATGGTCGCGACCGTCGACGGCTCGGCGCAGGGTGCCGACGGGCTGACCGGATCGATCAACAACGAGATCGATCAGCAGGTCTTCTCCGCCCTACGGCGCAGTGCCGACGTGATCGTGGTCGGTGGCGGCACTGCTCGTGCCGAGGGATACCGACCGGCCGAGAACCCGATCGTGGTCGTGAGTGCCAGCGGTGCCCTGCCGGAGACGATGCGCGGTGCGAAGCCGGGGCAGATCCGGCTCCATCACGGCGGCGACGCCGACGATCTACGCGGACTGGTCAAGGAGCTTCAGGCCGAGGGCCTCGAGCACATCCTCTGCGAAGGCGGCCCGGCGCTGCTCGGCGACCTGATCCGGGCCGGCCTGGTCGACGAGCTCTGCGCGACGATCACGCCGATGCTGGTCGCAGGCACCGGCCGGCGCATCGTCGGGGGCCAGGCCGTCGGCGTACCGCTGGAGCTGGCCTCGCTGGTGGAGCAGGATGGCACCCTGCTGGCGCGCTGGCGCATCCTGCGCTGACGCCGCGCCGCGGGGATTGGTCCCGCATGCCGGAGGGCGCCAGACGGGCCGAACGGTTCAGCGCCTTATCGACGCGCGTTCACGGGAGCGCCGTCTCCGAGTCGCTGGTGGTCGTTTGATTCTCGCGCGTGGCCGCGATCGAGAACTCCCAGCGCCTGAAGCGCTGGCGCGAGTATCTGCTCTTCGTCGCGCTGGTCGGCCCGAACCTCGCGCTGATCCTGGTCTTCACCTACCGCCCGATCCTCCAGAATCTCGTCTACTCCACACTCGACTGGCAGCTTGGCAACGACACCGCCCGAAGGGTCGGACTGGCCAACTACGAGGAGTTCTTCCGCACCGGTGAGGCCGTGGCGGTCTTTCGTACGACAGCGGTGTTCACGATCGCCACGGTCGGTCTCACCCTTGCTCTCGGCCTGCTGGTCGCCCTCGGGCTCGACCGGAAGGTGCGAGGAGCGGGCCTCGCCCAGGGCACCGTCTTCTCGCCGTACGTCCTCTCGGGTGTCGGCGTGGGACTGGCCTGGCAGTTCATCTTCAACCCGACGGTCGGAGCGCTGGGAGCGATCCTGCGAGCGGTGGGCCTGCAGAGCCCCGAGTGGTTCAACACCCCCTCGCTCAGCCTGGCGATGGTCGTCATCGTCTATGTCTGGAAGAACCTCGGGTACGCCGCCGTCATCTACCTCGCGGCGCTCCAGGCCGTGCCGGCCGAGGTGCTCGAAGCCGCCGCGATCGACGGTGCTTCCCGGGCGGGTCGGTTCTTCAAGGTGACGCTTCCGCTCCTGTCGCCGACCACGTTCTTCCTGGTGCTGACCACGACGCTCAACTCGTTGCAGGCCTTCGACCTGCTGCGCGCCATGACGCCGCTCGGGCGTGGCACTACCACGCTGATGTACGACGTCTACCTGCAGAGCTTCGGCGGCTACAACCGGGCCGGGTACGCCGCGGCGATCTCGACGATCCTGCTCGCGGTGCTCCTGGTGCTCACCCTCGTCCAACTCCTGGTGCTCGAGCGGCGGGTGCACTACCGATGAGCGCGACACACGTCGACTCCGAAGGAACGGGGCACGAGTGGGCGCGGGCGCAGGCTCGCCCGGGGCGACTGCGTGACTACGTGCCCCTGATGGTGGCCGTGCTGGTCGTGCTGGTGCCGCTGGCCTACATCCTGCTGTCGTCCTTCAAGACGCCGGGTGACCTGGTGACCCAGCATCTGGTGCTCTTCCCGCGCCCGTTCCGGGCCGCGAACTACAGCGACGCCGCGACCAAGGTCGACTTCGCCCGGCTCTTCCTCAACTCCGCGATCGTCGCCGCGGTGGGGGCCGGTCTGAAGGTCGTGCTGGCCATCACGACGGCGTACGGACTCGTCTTCGTTCGCTTCCCGGGCAGGACGGTGGTCTTCTGGGCGATCCTGGCGACGCTGATGGTGCCGTCCCAGGTCAGCCTCATCCCGAACTACTCGCTGATCGCGTCGTGGGGAGGGGTCAACACCTACTGGGGACTCATCTTGCCGGGTCTGGGCACGGGCTTCGGCACGTTCCTGCTCCGCCAGACCTTCCTTTCGCTGCCACTGGAGTGCCTGGAGGCCGCACAGATGGACGGCGCCGACCACCTGCGCCGGCTCTGGCACGTCGTCCTGCCGATGGCGGCGCCGAGCATCGCGACCGTCGGCCTGGTCAACGTCGTCTTCGAGTGGAACGACTATCTGTGGCCGCTGGTGATGATCACGAAGCAGTCGATGATGACGCTCCCCGTCGGGCTGACCGCCCTCGCCGACAGCGAGAGCAGCGTCTCGTCGTACGGCGTGGTGATGGCCGGCACCGTGATGGCGGTGCTCCCCGTTCTGGTGGTGTTCGCCGCCCTCCAGCGGCACATCGTCACGGGCCTGACGCAGGGCGGTGTCAAGGCCTGACCCGGACCATCCGGTCCACATCCACCTCGCATCAGGAGACGAACATGAACCAGAACCAGAACTCTGGCCTCGGCCGCCGTGGTTTCCTCGGCCTCGCGACGCTCGGCATCACCGGCGCTGCCGTGAGTGCCTGCGGCGGTGGCCCGAGCACGTCGGCAGACGCCGGACGCAGAACGGACGCCGCGATCGACTACTCCAAGGTCCAGCCCGCGTCGAGCATCACCTTCTGGACCTCCAACCCGGGCCACTCCGAGGCGGTCACCCGACAGATCGTCGACGCCTTCCACGCGACTCAGCCCGGCATCGAGGTCAACCTGGTCACAGCCGGCTCGAACTATGAGGAGGTCGCGCAGAAGTATCAGACCGCCAGGGCCGGTGGTGACCTACCGGACCTGGTGATCCTCTCGGACGTGTGGTGGTTCAGCTTCTACATGAACGACGCGATCATCCCGCTGGACGCGCTGATCAAGCAGGTCGGCATCCAGGGGTCGGACTACGTCGACTCGCTGTGGAGCGACTACACCTTCAACGGTGCTCAGTGGGCCGTCCCGTGGTCCCGTTCGACCCCGATCTTCTACTACAACAAGGATCACTGGAAGAAGGCCGGTCTGCCGGATCGCGCACCCCACTCGTGGGCGGAGTTCGCCCGGTGGGCGCCGAGACTGCAGTCGGCGCGGGCCGGTGCCAAGCACGCCTTTCAGCTGCCCGCGCTCGTCGACTACGCCGGATGGACCTTGCAGAACAACCTCTGGGGATGGGGTGGAGGCTGGTCGAAGCAGGGCACCTTCGACATGACCGCAAGCTCCGCACAGTCGGTCGCGGCGCTGCAGTTCCTCCAGGACGCGGTCTACCGGGACAAGTGGGCGGGAGTCGCCTCGCAGGACTCCACCGTCGATCTCGGTGCCGGAGCTGTCTCGTCCACCATCGCATCGACGGGCTCGCTGGTCGGCGTACTGGAGGCAGCGAAGGGCAGGTTCGACGTCGGCGCAGGCTTCCTGCCCGGCGGCCCGAGGGAGATGAAGCCGGTCTGCCCGACCGGCGGCGCAGGCCTGGCGATCTCGAAGAGCTCTTCGCCCGAGGCGCAGTTGGCGGCCGCGATGTTCCTTCAGTTCCTCACCAACCCCGACAACACGCTGACGTTCGCGGCGGCGACGGGCTATATGCCCGTGCGGAAGTCGGCCGACACGTCGTCGCTCGTCAAGAAGAGCCCGCTGTCGAAGATCGCGATCGACCAGCTCGCCGTCACCCGCTCGCAGGACTACGCCCGCGTGTTCCTGCCCGGCGCGGACCACGAGATGGCCAACACGGCTGCCAACATCCTGACCTCACACGCAGCCGTCTCCTCCGAGCTCACGACCCTTCAGGGCAAGCTGCAGGACATCTACGAGACGAAGGTGAAGCCGAACGTTCCGTGATCGATTGGCGAGGCGGCTCGATGTGGGCACGCGGCGCCGTGTGTGGCGAGGTGGCCTACGCTCGGCCCGTGGCTGATCTCGAGATCGTACGGCGCGAGGGCGTCGTCGAGGTGACCTTCAACCGACCCCACCGGCACAACGCCTTCACCCAGGAGATGTACGCCGGCCTGCGGGAGCTCTGCGTGGAGTTGGGCGCCTCGCCCGCGGTCAAGGTGCTGGTGCTGCGCGGTGCGGGCGGCAAGGCGTTCGCGGCCGGCAACGAGATCAGCGACTTCCTCTCCCGCGACGCGGTCGCCTACGAGGACTGGATCCGCGAGCTGCTCGGCATGCTGTACGCGCTGCCGCAGGTGACGATCGCCGCGGTCGACGGTGTCTGCGTCGGCGGTGGCCTCGCGGTGGCGACCCACTGCGACGTACGGGTGGCGACACCGCACAGCCGGTTCGGGTACCCGATCGCCAAGACCCTCGGCAACGCCCTGGCAGCTCCGATCGTCTATCGCTGCGCGGCTGTCTTCGGCGAGCCGCTGACCCGGGAGATGCTGCTGACGGCGCGGCTCGTCTCGGCCGCGCGCGCCTACGGCGTCGGCGCGCTCGCCGCGGTCACGGAGGCGGTCACCGAGGAGGTCGAGACGATCGTCGCGAACGTCCTGGCGCTCTCCTCGGTCACGGTGGCGGCCACCAAGTCGCAGCTGGCCTCGCGCTCGACCGCGCTCGAGGCTGCCCCAGCCGACGACGAGGATCTGCTGCGCGAGGTCTACACCGGCCCGGACTTTACGGAGGGCGTGCGCGCGTTCCTGGCCAAGGAGAGGCCCGCCTTCCGCTAGCCCGCCGAGTCGGGGGTAGCGTCCCGCCGAGTCGGGGGTTGGGGCCCGTCGAGTCGGGGGTTGTGGCCCGTCGAGTCGCGGGTTGTGGCCGGTCGAGTCGCGGGTTGTGGCCGGTCGAGTCGGGGGTTGTGGCCCGCCGAGTCGGGGGTAGCGTCCCCCACATGCACGACGACCTCGGCACACCGTACGACGGGCACAGGCCGGCGACCCGGGTGGTCTCGCTCGTGCCGTCCCTGACCGAGACCCTGGCGTCGGTCGCGCCGGAGCGGCTGGTCGGCGCCACCGACTGGTGCAGCCATCCGACCGACCTCGACGTCCCCCGCGTTCGCGGCACCAAAAACCCTGATCTGCGGGCGATCTGCGCGTTGCGCCCCGACGTCGTCGTGGCCAACAAGGAGGAGAATCGAGAGCTCGACGTACGTCGACTCCGGGATGCCGGCGTGCACGTCTGGGTCACCGACATCCGGACCGTGCCCGGGGCGCTGGACTCGATCGAACGGCTCCTGGATGCCCTCGGATGGCCGGAGCCGGCGTGGCTGGCCCAGGCCCGGTCGCTGTGGTGTGGCGACGTGCGCGAGGCGACCCGGCGGGTCGTCGTACCGATCTGGCGGGATCCATGGATGGTGGTCGGCGCCGAGACCTTCACCGGGGACCTGTTGCGCCGGCTCGGCTGCCTGAACCTGTACGCCGATCCGGCGCTGAACCCGCATGGTGAGCGCTATCCGCACGTGGACCTGGCGGAGCTGGACGCCGCCGGTGCGGACCTGGTCCTGCTGCCCGACGAGCCCTACGAGTTCAGCACCGACGACGGCCCCGAGGCCTTCACGCGTACGCCGACGCGGTTGGTCAGCGGTCGGCTGCTGACCTGGTACGGCCCGAGCCTGCTCGAGGCGGCGACCCTGCCGATCGGCTGAGGCGGGCCTCAACCCCCGATTCGGCGGGCCTCAACCCCTGATTCGGCGGGCCTCGACCCCCGACTCGCGGGGCCACAACCCCCGATTCGGCGGGCGGTCAGACGTTCCGGCGGTACGCGCCCCCGACCTCGAAGAAGGCCTCGGTGATCTGGCCCAGGGAGCAGACCCGGGCGGCGTCCATAAGGACGGCGAACACGTTGTCGCCGGCCATGCAGGCCTTCTTCAGTCGGTCGATCGCCTCGGCCGCGTCGTCGTGGTTGCGCGCCTGGAAGTCGCGTACCCGGGTCAGCTGGGAGGCCTTCTCCGCCTCGGTGGCACGGGCCAGCTCCAGGTGCGCCTCGACCGGGTGGGACCCGTCGCGCACGAAGGTGTTGACCCCGACGATGGGCAGGGTGCCGTCGTGCTTGCGGTGCTCATAGAGCATCGACTCATCCTGGATCCGGCCACGCTGGTAGCCGGTCTCCATCGCGCCCAGGACGCCGCCGCGCTCGGAGATCCGGTCGAACTCGGCCAGCACGGCCTCCTCGACCAGGTCGGTCAGCTCGTCGATGATGTAGGAGCCCTGCAGCGGGTTCTCGTTGAACGCCAGACCCCACTCGCGGTTGATGATCAGCTGGATCGCCAGCGCGCGGCGTACCGACTCCTCGCTCGGGGTGGTCACTGCCTCGTCGAAGGCGTTGGTGTGCAGCGACTGGGCGTTGTCGTAGATCGCGACCAGGGCCTGCAGCGTGGTGCGGATGTCGTTGAAGTCCATCTCCTGGGCGTGCAGGGAGCGACCCGAGGTCTGGATGTGGTACTTCAGCTTCTGGGAGCGCTCGGAGGCGCCGTACTTCTCGCGCATCGCGACCGCCCAGATCCGGCGGGCCACCCGGCCGATCACGGAGTACTCCGGGTCCATGCCGTTGGAGAAGAAGAACGACAGGTTGGGCGCGAAGTCGTCGATGTCCATGCCGCGCGCGAGGTACGCCTCGACGTAGGTGAAGCCGTTGGCCAGGGTGAAGGCGAGCTGGCTGATGGGGTTCGCGCCGGCCTCGGCGATGTGGTAGCCCGAGATCGAGACCGAGTAGAAGTTGCGCACGTGCTGGGCGATGAACCACTCCTGGATGTCGGCCATCATCCGCAGCGAGAACTCCGTGGAGAACAGGCAGGTGTTCTGCCCCTGGTCCTCCTTGAGGATGTCGGCCTGCACCGTGCCGCGCACGCTCGCCAGCGCCTTGGCCGGCTCCACCCCCTGCTCGCGCGCCTGATCCAGCACGGTGTTGAGGAAGAAGGCCAGCACCGTGGGCGCGGGCCCGTTGATCGTCATCGAGACCGAGGTCGTCGGGGCGAGCAGGTCGAAGCCGGCGTAGAGGTCCTTCATGTCCGCCAGCGTCGCCACCGACACACCCGAGGTGCCGACCTTGCCGTAGATGTCGGGGCGCTCGTCGGGGTCGCGGCCGTAGAGCGTGACCGAGTCGAACGCCGTCGAGAGGCGCGTCGCGGGCTGCCCGTGCGAGAGCAGCTTGAAGCGGCGGTTGGTCCGGGCCGGGTCGCCCTCGCCGGCGAACATCCGGGCAGGGTCCTCGCCGACGCGCTTGTGCGGGAAGACACCGGCCGTGTACGGGAAGGCGCCCGGCAGGTTCTCGCGGCGCCAGAACGAGACCAGCTCGCCGGCCTCGGTGGTGCGCGGCAGCGCGACCCGCGGGATGTAGTTACCGGACAGCGAGGTGCGCCCGGCCTCGTCCGCGCGGTACGCCGCGACGGTCTCGTCCCAGGTCGCCAGCTGCTCGCGCAGCTGTGCCGGCACGGCCTCTTCGGCCTTCGCGGCCGCGGCGGTGATCTCGGGGGTGCTCAGCTCGCCGGCCACCGTGCGGTAGGCCTGCGCACGGCGCGCGGCGTCGACCAGCCCGGCGGTCTCGGCGTGGTAGGCCCGCACCGTCTCGGTGATCTCGGCCAGATAGCGCACCCGATCGGCCGGCACGACCTGCCGCAGCTGGGTGGAGAAGCGGGTCTCCACATGGGGCAGCTGGCCTTCGCCGACCGGGAGACCGTGCTCGGCCAGCACCCCCCTCAGGTGCTGGTAGAGCGCGGTGACCCCGTCGTCGTCGAACGTCGCGGCGGACGTGCCGAAGACCGGCATGTCCTCCCATGATGCGCCGAACGCCTCCCGGTTGCGAACCAGTTGACGCCCCACGTCCCGCATCGCGTCGGCGCCACCGCGGCGCTCGAACTTGTTGATCGCCACCACGTCGGCGAAGTCGAGCATGTCGATCTTCTCCAGCTGCGAGGCCGCGCCGAACTCCGGCGTCATGACATACAGGGAGGCGCCCCGCTCGGCCAGGAACGGCACGATCGCCGCGTCGCCCTGCCCGATGCCCGGCGTCTCCACGATCACCAGGTCGAACCCGGCCGCCCGCACCACGGCGAGTACGTCGTCCAGGTGCTCGGGCAGCTCGTGCGCCCCACGCGTGGCGAGCGAGCGGTAGTAGACGTTCGGTCCGTCGATGCTGTTCATCCGGATGCGGTCGCCCAGCAGCGCGCCGCCACCCTTGCGGCGCGTCGGGTCCACCGCGATCACCGCGACCCGCAGCTTGTCCTGCTGGTCGACCCGCAGGCGGCGTACCAGCTCGTCGGTCAGCGACGACTTGCCCGAGCCGCCCGTCCCTGTGATGCCCAGCATCACCGACCGGGGCGGCGCCGCGCGCAGTTCGTCGAGTACGGCGCCGGGCACGCGCCCCTGCTCGGCGCCGGTGATCATCCGGGCGATGTCGGTGACCGAGCCGGCGAGCACGCCCTCGGCGCCGGCGGGCGCGTCGGCCCACAGGTCGGCGTCGACCTCGCGCACGACGCTCTCGATCATCCCCGCCAGCCCGAGGCGCTGACCGTCCTCGGGCGAGAAGATTCGCACGCCGGCCTTCGCCAGCCGCTCGATCTCGGCCGCCACGATGACTCCGCCGCCACCGCCCACGACCTTGATGTGGCCGGCGCCCCGCTCCCGCAGCGACTCGGCGAGGTACTCGAAGTACTCCACGTGGCCGCCCTGGTAGCTGGACACGGCGATGCAGTGCGCGTCCTCCTCGATCGCGGCGTCGACGACCTCGGAGACCGACCGGTTGTGGCCGAGGTGGACGACCTCGCATCCCTGCGACTGGAAGATCCGCCGCATGATGTTGATCGCCGCGTCATGGCCGTCGAAGAGGGCGCTTGCGGTCACGACGCGGACGTGATGGCTGGGCCGGTACGAGGTGCTCACGCACTAATACTAGGACGTCCAACCTTTTGGCGAAAGCCGCCGACTCGTCGAGGATCAGTCGACGGTGTCGCCCGCCCGCCGGCGTACGCCGCCCAGGAGGCCCGTGAGGGTGCCCAGGTCGTCGGACCACGGCTCGGTGAAGACGGACACGTTGAGCGCCTCGGTGGCGGCATCGACCACGGTGTGGCCCGACTCGGTGATCGCGGCGAGCACGACCCGCCGGTCCCGGTCGGAGCGCGAGCGGGCGACGTACTCCTGGCGCTCGAGCCGGTCGACCGCACTGGTCACCGACGTCGGGTGCACCTGGAGCAGCGAGCCCAGTCGTGCCATCGACATCGAGCCGGTCCGGGTGAAGGCGAGCAGCCGCAACACCTCGTAGCGTGCGAACGTCAGGTCGTGCGGGCGCAGCGCGGCGTCGACGCGCTCCATGAGGAGCTGGTGGACGCGCACGACGCTGGTGACGAGCGCCATCCCGTCGGCGGCCTCGCCCCAGCCATGCGCGACCCACTGCCGATGCGCCTCGCGGATGGGATCCATGGGCGACAGCGTAGGGGTCACTAGTTCCAGATGTGACCGAGGCGCCCACCGTCGGCAGCGAGTACGGCGCCGTTGAGCGCCATGGCACGGGGCGAGGCCAGGAAGGCGACGATGTCGGCGATCTCGCCGGCGTCGACCACGCGGCCGAGTGCGTTGGATACCGCGGCGTCATGCAGCGGGCCGACCAGCTCGCGCGAGTCGGTGCGGGTGGTCCCCGGGTGGACCACCGTGACGGCGATGTTGTCGCGGCCGAGCTCGTCGGCGAGGGTCTTGGCGATCGCGACGACGGCGATGTTGCGCACCGCGCCCATCAACGAACTGGTGAGCCGGGCGTTCATGCCCGCGATGTTGATGATCCGGCCACCGCCGCCGGCGCGCATCGCGGGCACGGCCGCCCGGGCGACGCGGAGGTATCCGAGCGATTTGGTGTCGACCTGCTCCAGGACGGCGCTCTCGGAGGTGCCGTCCAGGCCGGTGCCACCCGCGGCCGAGGAGGCGGGCGTGGCTGCGGAATTGACCACGACGTCGAGTCGACCGAAGTGAGCGACCACGGCGGTCACGGCCGCATCGACCTCCTCGGCCGAGCTGGTGTCGGCCGTGACCGTGAGGACGTCGCCGCCGAGCTCGGCCGCGGCCGCGGCGAGGGCCTCCTTCCCGCGGGCCAGCAGGGCGACCTTGGCGCCCTCCGCCAGGAGTGCCCGCGCACATGCCTTGCCGATGCCCTTGCTGCCGCCGGTGACCAGGGCGACCGCGCCGTCGAGTCTCAGGTCCATGGGTGTCAAGTAGACCAGATGGGACCAGCAGCCTCGCCGGCCCCACGGGCGCCCCGCGTGCGGTTCAATGAACTGTCCGGCCCGCTGTCTCGTGTCAGCGGGGGAGGTGACCATGACCAGCGGCGACCCGGAGGTCCTGCAGGAGCTCCATCGTGCCCACGGCTCGGCGCTGTGGGGCTACGTCGTGCGTCTGACCGGTGACCGTGCCCGCGCCGAGGATGTCGTCCAGGAGACGATGCTCCGCGCCTGGCAGCGGGCGATCTCGGAGCGCGACGAGGGATCGGCGCGCGCGTGGCTCTTCACGGTCGCGCGCCACCTCGTCGTCGACGACGCGCGCAGCGCCCGCGCGCGCCATGAGGCTGTCACCGAGCGTCTGCCCGAGGTCGCCGAGGTCGACAGGATCGATGCCCTCTTCGACCAGATGCTCGTCACGGATGCTCTCCTCGCCCTGTCGGAGGAGCACCGTACCGTCGTGGTGAAGGCCTACTACGGCCGCTTGTCCACCAACGAGATCTCCGAGGAGCTCGGCATTCCGCCGGGCACCGTGAAGTCTCGGCTGCACTACGGGCTGCGCGCGCTCCGGCTGGCGCTGCAGGAGAGAGGGGTGACCCGATGAACACACACGCCAAGTACGCCGACTGGGACGGCGCCTACGTCATGGGTGCTCTCTCGCGCACCGAGCGGCTCGAGTTCGAGGAGCACCTGGCCGGCTGCGCACGGTGCAGTGAGGCCGTCGGCGACCTCGGCGCGCTGCCGGGGCTCCTGGCGGTGCTGCACCGCGACGACGCGGAGCTGCTCCTGCGGCCACCGGTCGCCGACCCTCCGCCCGATCTCGCCCGGCGCTCGCTCGACGCGCTGCCGAACCCGTGGTGGCGTCGCGGGGTGGTGCGCTCGAAGGCCATCCTGGGCGCTGCCGCCTCGGTGCGTCTGCGAGCCGGGCTCACCCTGGCCGCCGCCGCGGCCGTGCTGGTCGCGATCGTGGTTCCGCTGGCGCTGCACCACGACACCGCACCGCCGGCCGGCACCGTCGCGGTGGCGCTCCAGCAGACCCAACCGAGTCCGATCACCGCGCAGGTCAGCCTCACCACGGCTCGATGGGGCACCCGGGTCGACATGGTCTGTGAGTACGCCGCCACCGGCGGCGGCTACCGCGAGCGCCCCTACAGCCTGTACGTCGTCGACCGGGCGGGCCACCCGCGGCTGGTCTCGAACTGGCACGCGGGCCCCGGGCAGACCACCCGCACCACCGGCTCCACCGCGCTCGCGGTCAGCGACATCGCCTCGGTCGAGCTGCGCGCGGGCGACGGCACCGTGCTGCTTCGCGGCGTGGTCTGAGCCCCGAGCCCGGCCGGCGCCCCGGGCCGCTCAGGCCGACGTCCGGCGTACCAGCGTCGGCGGGAAGATCACCCGCACCGGGGTGGCGCCGTTGTCGAACTGCTCGAGCAGCAGGCGGGTGGCCTGCTCGCCCATCGCCGAGATCGGGTTGCGCAGCGTGGTCAGCGGCGGGTCGGTCCGGTCGGCGATGCCGAGGTCGTCGTAGCCGGTGATCGCGACATCGTCGGGGACCTTGCGTCCCTGCGCCGTCAGCGTCTGCATCGCACCCAGGGCCATCAGGTCGGATGCGACGGCGATGCCGTCGACGTCGGGGTGGCGGGCCAGGAGCTGTTCGGCGGCGCTGGCGCCGCCTTCGACGGTGAAGTCACCGTGCACCACCGCGTCGCTCGGCATGCCGGCCGCGGCCATCACCGAGCGCCAGCCCTCGAGCCGGTCCGCGCTCGCGGTCATGTCGGGCGGCCCGGCGATGCAGCCGATCCGCGCGCAGCCGCGCTCCACCAGCACCTGGGCGGCCTCGCGGCCGCCCGCCAGGTTGTCGGTGTCGACATAGGCGACGCGCTCAGCGCTGGTCCAGGGGCGCCCGATGAAGGTGCACGGCAGCGAGAGCCCCGCCATGTGGTCGGCGAGGCTGTCGGCGCGGTGCGAGGAGACCACGATGGCGCCGTCGACGTGGCGGCTGCCGAGGTAGCGCAGCAGTCGGTCCTCCTCGTGCCCCGGGCGGGCGAGCAGGAGCACGGTCTGCAGGTCGCGCTCGGCGAGCACACTGGTCACCGAGTGCAGGGTCCGCGCGAAGAAGGGGTCGGAGAAGACGCGCTCGTCGGGCTCCGGGATGACCAACGCGACCGAGTCCGTGCGCCGCGTCACCAGCGAGCGCGCCGCCGGGTTGGGCGTGTAGCCGAGCTGGCGCACCGCCTCGTCGACGGCCGACTGGGCCTTCGGGCTGACGCGCTGGCCGCCGTTGACCGCACGCGACGCGGTCGCCCGACTGACACCTGCCAGTCGGGCGACCTCGTCGAGGGTCGGGGAGCTCCCCGGGCGCGGGGTGTGGATCGTCACGGTCAGACGCGACCCGTCGCCGCCACGTCCGCGTACCACCGGGCCGACGCCTTCGGCGTGCGCACCTGGGTGTCGTAGTCGACGTGGACGATGCCGAACCGCTGGCGGTACCCGTAGGCCCACTCGAAGTTGTCCATCAGCGACCACGCGAAGTAGCCGCGGACGTCCACCCCCGCCTCGATGGCGTCGTGGGTGGCGAGCAGGTGCTCGCGGATGAAGTCGAGCCGGTCGTGGTCCTCCACGGTGCCGTCGGCCTCGGCCACGTCGTCGTACGCCGCGCCGTTCTCGGTGATGTAGAGCGGCGGGACGGCGTAGTCGTCGCGCAGCCGGAGCAGCAGCCGCGTGAGGCCCTCGGGCTGGATCTCCCAGTCCATGTCGGTCACGTCGAGGCCGCGTCGCGGGAAGACGATGTCCTCGCCGCCCGGCCACGGCGTGCTGGTGGGCCGCTTCGGGTTCTCGATCCGCGTGCCGAGGAGCTCACCCGGCGCGGTGTGCGGTACGCCGGACGGCGCGTCCCCGTGGTAGTAGTTCACGCCCAGGGCGTCGATGGGCTGGTTGATCAGCGCGAGATCGCCGTCGAGCACGAACTCCTGCCACCGCTTGCCCTCGAAGGTCATCGACTCCGTGTCGGCAGCCAGGTCCTCGGCGTATCGGCCGTTGAAGATCGGCTCGAGGAAGACGCGGTTGAAGAAGCCGTCGACCCGGCGGGCCGCATCGACGTCCTTGGGTTCGTGCGCGTCGAACGGGTCGGCAGCGGTCAGGTTCAGGGTGATCCCGACGCTGCGGCCGTTCTCCGGCGTGGCCCCGCGGCGGCGAAGCTCCTGTACGACCAGGCCGTGGCCCAGCATCAGGTGGTGGGCGGCGACGACGCCCGCTACCCCCTCCTGCCGGCCGGGCGCGTGCTGGCCGCCGGTGTAGCCGAGGAAGGCCGAGCACCAGGGCTCGTTGAGCGTGGTCCACACCGGGACGCGGTCGCCGAGGGCGTCGTACATCGTCAGCGCGTAGTCCAGGAACCGGTACGCGGTGTCGCGGTTGGTCCACCCGCCCTGATCCTCCAGCGTCTGCGGGAGGTCCCAGTGATAGAGGGTGATCCAGGGCATGATGCCCGCGTCGAGCAGCTCGTCGGTGAGGCGGCTGTAGAAGTCCAGGCCCTTCTGGTTGACGGGGCCGGCGTTCGGCCGCACCCGCGGCCAGGAGGCCGAGAAGCGGTAGGACGTCAGGTTCATGGACTTCATCAGCGCTACGTCGTCGCGGTACCGGTGGTAGTGGTCGCACGCGATGTCGCCGGTGTCCCCGCCGAGGACCGCTCCCGGCACCCGGGCGAAGGTGTCCCAGATGGAGAGGGAGCGGCCGTCCACGTCGTACGCGCCCTCGATCTGGTACGCCGCGGTGGCGGTGCCCCAGACGAAGTCGGTCGGGAACTGGGCGGTGCGCAGGGCGGTGGTTGACGTGGTCGTCATCCCTTGACGGCTCCTTGCATGATGCCGGTCACCAGTTGGCGGCCGGTGGCGACGAAGAGGATCAGGAGTGGAACGGTGGCCATGAGCGTGCCGGCCTGCAGCAGTGCCTGGTCTGAGAGCTGCCCCTGGCCGGGTGCGATCTTCAGGTTATCCAGTGCGGTCTGGAGGGTCTGCACGTTCCCCGAACGCAGGGAGATCAACGGCCACATGAAGTCGGTCCAGACCTGCATGAAGGTGAAGAGGCCGAGGATCGCCATGGCGGGACGAGCGGCAGGGATCGCGACGGTCCAGAACGTGCGCAGCATCGAGCAGCCGTCGACGCGCGCGGCCTCGATCAGCTCGTCCGGGATCGCGTCGAGCAGATACTGGCGCATGAAGAAGACGCCGAAGGCGGTCACCAGCCAGGGCAGGATGACCGAGAAGCGGGTCCCGGTCAGGTGCAGGTTCGCCATCTCCTTGTAGAGCGGCACCAGCGAGAGCTGGGTCGGGATGGCGATGGTCACCACGACCAGCACCATCAGGATGCCCGAGCCGCGGAACCGCAGCTTGGCGAAGGCGAAACCCGCCAGGGTGGAGAAGCAGATCACGGACAGCGCCGCGATGCCGGAGACCAGCACGGAGTTGAGCAGTGCGCTCCAGAAGTCGATGCGGTCGAAGACGCGCGAGACGTTGTGGAAGAACTGGTCGCCGGGGACCAGCGGGGGAGGGTCCTGGGCAGCGCGCTGGCCGGTGACCGAGGCGATGACCAGCGACCAGTAGAACGGGAAGGCGGAGCCGAGGAGGAAGGCGCCCAGCAGCCCATAGACGAGGAAACGGGGTCGACGGGTCACTTGGCACCCCTCTTCTGGATCGCGCGGGTGAGCATGAAGTTGCCCAGCGCGATCACGATGATGATCAGGAAGACGACCCACGACGCGGCCGCGGCCCAGGTGTAGTTGTTGTACGGCGAGTTGGTGTGGTTGAACACGTACATCGTCAGCGTCTGGTACTGATAGTCGGCGCCGCCCTGGGCCTGCAGGTTCGTGTCGAAGAGCCGCGGCTCGGTGAAGATCTGCATCCCGCCGATGGTCGAGGTGATGATGACGAACATCATCGTCGGCCGGATGCTCGGCAGCGTCAGGTGGAAGAACTGCCGCGGGCGGCTGGCGCCGTCGACCTCGGCCGACTCGTAGATGTCACGCGGGACGGCCTGCATCGCCGCCAGAAGGATCAGTGCGTTGTAGCCGGTCCAGCGGTAGTTGACCATCGAGGCGATCGCCATCCAGCTCGGTACGCCGAACCCGTGCCACTCGGTGTCGTGCCACTTGATCCCGTGGATCCCGACGTGCGCGAGCAGGCTGTTGACCAGCCCGGTGTCGGCGAAGAGCGAGCCGAAGATCAGGGCGACGGCCGCCGGTGCGACCACGAAGGGCAGCAGGACGCTCATCCGCCACCAGGTCTTGGCGCGCAGGCTCGTGTCGAGCAGCGCCGCCAGGATGGTCGCCACCACGATCTGCGGAACCGAGGAGAGCAGGAAGATCGCGATCGTGTTGATCAGGGCCTTGTGGAAGACCGGGTCGGTCAGCGTCTTGACGTAGTTGTGGAACCCGACGAACGCGCCGTGGTGGGAGGTGAACGGCTTCCACTCGAAGAAGGAGAGGTAGCCGGAGTAGATCATCGGGTAGAGCCCGATGGCGATGAAGACGATGAAGAACGGCGCGACGTAGAGG
>Ga0131853_10000142_pt1 | contig 117691 bp, 132 predicted proteins | sample TergutLab28metaG_FD_92764 | JGI IMG/M metagenome (GOLD analysis project Ga0131853, IMG submission 92764) | Labiotermes labralis P1 segment gut microbial communities from Petit-Saut dam, French Guiana - Lab288 P1 (version 2) (version 2) | ecosystem: Host-associated > Arthropoda: Insects >...
AAGTATGAAGCGCCCTTGCTTCATACTTCCCGTTAGGTCGGTCTGGGGGCTCGGGGGGGCGATAAGCACCCCCGATTTCAATTATCCCTCGCTCTTATCCGGCAATCTTTTCTTTTACTGTTCTTCGTGCAGGATAAGTACCCGCCATATGCATCAAAATCTGTGTATAACGGGCATATTCATTGCTTTTGCAAGCCTAAGAAATCTGATCGGTTAATTGATTGCTAGTGCATCCACTTTTGCAAGGTTCTAGGTTAGAACAAAACGACTGATAGCGATAAATCCGCCGTGATGTTGTTTAATGTCTAACAGAACGTCTAACAAATTGGCCAAAATACGGGATTCTTTGTGTTTCAATTGATGGGCTTGTTTTGAGCAAGCCAGACGCCAGAATCCATTGGAATTGCTGGGTTTTTCCAAGCAAGGAATATCACTGTCTACTATCAAATAACACACGTCCAAGCAGACTGTAAATCTGTTGTCAGTGACTTCGTAGGTTCAAATCCTACCTCCACCACCAAGAGCGTGAGACCCTGTAATCGTAAACGATTACGGGGTTTTTGCTTTCTGCTGTTGTTTTCAACACCTTGAAGGGCTTGACCGTGCATGGTATAGTATTGTACCACAAAAAGCAACACTTTAGGTGCATGTTGTAAAGGGTGGTCATGATAAACCGCTACTATTACAGCAGAGTAGGCGGCTCATTTGCAGTGAACCTGTGGTTTTTGCGGAGAGGTTGGTGATAACCTCCATCTATTGCAGAGCAATAGCGCACTTATTTGTTGCCCACCTTCCGGCGGGTACTGTTGAAATTTTATATTCTACAAGCTAGGGAGGCGAGTGTATGAGATGTCGTGAGCCTTTTATAGATCAGACTGAGGTAGAGGCGTTGATCCGAGAAAACGCTGGGTATTATCTCAAAAAATGGGACAAATATTCCCATTCCATCTTTAAGGGGTGGAACGGGTCGGCGATGTTTTTGTGTGAAACATGGATGCTCTATAGGAAGATGTACTTGGAAGGTGCGCTGTTTTTTGCCCTTCGAATGAGTTTGAGTTTTGTTCTGGGAATACTGATTCCTTTTTTGCCCGCTTTTTTGATATCGAATTATCTTGTGCCGGGGATATTCATCGGAATATTCGGAAATGCGCTGTATCGTAGAAAGGTTTTGCGCATGGTACAAAAAGCACAGGAACTGAACGAATCAGAGCGCTTGGGATTTTTGCGTAGTAGCGGCGGGACGAGTATAGCGGCTACCTTTATCATACCGGTTCTGTTTCTTTTACTGACATTAGGCCAGTGCGCATTTCATGCTGTCAGTAGTAATGTAGTAAACCATGCGGACATAAATTGGTCAGACAGAACCGTAGAATACACGGTCGTCCACGACCTGGAGGGCCTAAATCTGGTAGATCATGACTTGACAGAGAGTACGCGGATGAGGACTGTCATTTTACAAAATGCGTATGTCATTACTGTGATGGATATACGCTTTGGGCTACATGTAGAGCCTTTCCGTGTGAGCGGAACAGTTGGATCCGTTTCGATGTATTATCTTGGAGGTGGTGGTAGCGCAGTTGAGCGTGTGCAAAGCAGAATGGAAAACTTCGTCCTATTTCCACTGAATCTCCAGAGAATAATGCGGGGGATCGACCAGAGGACGCGGGCGGCCATTGGCCCCCTGCGGGTGAGCGCCGATGATGACGTGGCGCTTCTCGTTGCTGTGGAGGAATTTAACAGGCCGTTGGCCGGCATGGATACACGGATCAACATCCTTATGGCACAAAAAATTTCGAGAGACAGAGAGGGTGTGGTTTTTCTGGAACTCTCGTTCATGTTAGATCAATTTTCAGACGAGTGCCGCGATTTTTTGGTTGAATTTAGTCAGCATATAGGTGTTGACCTATTGGATGCGGTTGCAGAGGTTTTGGGCCAGAAGCCTTAGCGTCATCCCTGCGGGATCAAGCGAATGCGGCCGCTGATCTATATTTTCCCCCTGGCGATTTTACAAAATAAATGGTAAAATAAACGACGAGATCAAAAATCGACGAAACCAAACAGGAGGAACCTTCCTATGATCGATCAAAAAGCGCTGGTCAAAGCGGCCATTGCGGCGAGAGAAAACTCCTATTCGCCCTATTCTAAATTTATGGTGGGCGCGGCTCTGCTGGCGAAGAACGGCACCATCTACCGGGGTGCGAATATTGAAAATGCGGGCTACAGCCCTACCATCTGTGCGGAGCGGAGCGCGTTTGTCACGGCGGCCACCGACGGGGAGCGGGCATTTGACGCCATCGCCGTGGCGGGCTGGGGCAAAGACGACCTTGACCCAGCCGGCGCCTTTCCCTGTGGCGTCTGCCGGCAGTTTATGATGGAGTTCTGTGACCCAGCTACGTTTCTCATCATTGTGGCAAAGAGCGAGGACGACTACACGGCCTATGGGCTGGAGGAACTCTTGCCCCACGGGTTTGGGCCGTTGGACCTCAAAGAGGAGAAAAAATAGCAAAAGCCGACGTCTTGGAAAAAGACGTCAGCTTTTTGTACGCGATGTTTAGAACTTGCCAGTTTAAGAGACCAGTGTCAGCGCCAGGGTGAGCAAAACAAAGACGATGGCGATCCACTTTGTCGCTTTCGCCAACTGCTTATCCAGCGCCTTACCCTTGTTTTTGGACATGAACGTATCCGCCGTACCCGTCAGGGTGCTGGACAGACCGGGGGTTTTCCCGGATTGGAGCAAAATGGTGACAATCAGGCCAATCGCCAAAATCACCTGGAGTATCATAAAGAGAATAAGAGGCATGTCGTTCTTCCTTTCTTTACACAGCGCAATGCTGATTCGAGAAAACATCATACCACAGGAAAGATACAATTTCAATCTTTTTTTTCGTAAATTCAAAATTTCCAAAGGAGCCACTATGTACTTCGACACCCACGCCCACTACAATGACCGCCGGTTTGACGCCGACAGGCAAGAACTCTTAGGCAGCTTGCCGGCCAGAGGGATATCCCTGGTAGTGAATCCCGGCAGCAGCATGGACACCTCCCGTAGGGCAGTAGAACTGGCGGATGCGTTTTCCTATATCTGCGCCGCCGTGGGCGTCCACCCGCACGACAGCCGCACCATGGACGACAAATCCATCGAGACCCTGGAGCGTCTGGCGGCGCACCCCAAAGTGGTGGCCATCGGCGAGATCGGGTTGGATTACCATTACGACCACTCCCCGCGAGAGGTACAGCGCGCCCGTTTTCGAGAGCAGATGGAACTGGCCCGTCGTCTGGCCCTCCCTGTCATTATCCACGAGCGGGAGGCCACGGCGGATATGTTGGAGATCGTCTCCGCGTACCCAGATGTCACCGGCGTGTTCCACTGTTTTGCCGGCAGTGTGGAGACGGCCAAGAGACTCTTGGCCTGGGGCTGGTATTTAAGCTTCACCGGCGTGATCACCTACAAGAACGCCCGAGTGAGTCATGAAGTCATAAGCGCCATGCCTCGGGATCGGATTATGATTGAGACAGACGCCCCCTATCTGACCCCTATCCCCTATCGAGGACAGCGTAACAGCTCCCTATACCTGCCCTACGTGGCCCAGACCGTGGCCGATCTGTTGGGGATTTCCCTCCAGGAGGCCGCGGCCCTCACCGCGGAGAACGGCAAGCAGTGCTTTGGGATCGAATAGCGGGAAATCGAAAAGAAATATATCCTCGTACTTGCTTAAAACGCAAAAACCCGGCATAGGATTATTTTAAAAGGAGTGACGTCTCATGGAGAAAAAACAGCCTATCCCAATCGGTGGACATACCCTGCCGCCCCTGCCCTACCCACCCGACGCCTTAGCCCCGGTGATCGACGCCAAGACCGTAATCCTCCACCACGACAAGCACCACAAAAAATACGTAGACGACCTCAACGCCGCCGAGTTGGCCCTCCAAAAGGCCAGGGAGGAGGAGAATTTCCAGCTGATCCAATACTGGTCGGATCAGGTGGCGTTCAACGGCTCCGGCCACATCCTCCACAGCGTGTATTGGACGAATATGACCTGTCCCGGCCAGGGGGGCGAGTTGGGGAAGTACACCCAGTCCTACATCGACTGGCAGTTCGGCGGGATCAAGACTTTTTTGGCCCAGTTCACGGCGGCGGCCACCAAAGTGGCGGGTTCCGGCTGGGCGATTTTAGGCTACAACACCGCCTTCCGACGGTTGGAGATTCTCCAGTGTGAAAAACACGAGAACCTGACCCAGTGGGGGATTGTCCCTATCCTGGTCTGCGACGTGTGGGAACACGCCTATTATCTCCACTACCAGAACGATCGGGCCGGGTACGCGGCCGCCTGGTGGAAACTTGTCAACTGGATGGATGTGGAGAACAGATTCATCCAGGCCACGAGAGGAAAGCTGCCCCTGGAACTGGACTCCCCTGTTGTTCTTGAAAAACGCGAGGAAAACTAGTATAATGCACCGTAGGGGACGGCGAGGGCATTGTTTTACAATGTACAATGCGGGCGCACAGTGTGCGTCTCTACGAAAAATTGCCCTTGTAGGGGCGAACAGTGTTCGTCTGCCGCATTACAGAGGATTGTACATTCTCTGAGACGCCCAGGGCGCCGCCCCCTGCGGAAGAGCGGAACGACCTAGTAAAAAATGGTCGCATCACAAAGATGAAAAAGAAGGGGGTTGATCTCCTTTGGTAAGAACTGCTGTTTTAGTCTCCGGAGGCGGGACAAATCTCCAGGCCATTATCGCCGCCCAGTTGTTTGGGGAGATTCAAAACTGTAAATTGGTGGCGGTGATCTCGTCCACGCCCGGCGCCTACGCCCTGGATCGGGCCCGTGCCGCGGGAATCGAGACAAGCGTGGTGGACTTCTCTATGTTCCCCACCAAGCGTACATTTAACACGGCGCTCTTGGAGAAACTCAAGGACTTAGACGTGGAATTGGTGGTCTTGGCGGGCTTTATGCCGGTGCTCCAGCGGTCTATCGTCAAGGAATTTGAGAACCGGGTCATCAACGTTCACCCGTCATTGATGCCCGCCTTCTGCGGCCCGGGACGGATCGGACTCCGGGTGCATCAGATGGTCTTAGATCAGGGAGTTAAAGTCTCCGGGGCCACAGTTCACTTTGTGACGGAAGAAATCGCCGACGGCCCCATCATCCTCCAAAAAGCGGTGGATGTCCAGCAGGACGACACGGCCAAAATCCTCCAGCGCCGGATCATGGAGCTGGGGGAATGGGATATTCTGCCTAGAGCCATTGACCTCTACTGCCGGGGCAAACTCCGGGTGGAAGGGCGGAAGGTGATAATCGATGAATAGTCTATTTACGCTTTTGCAGGGAAATCCTTATCCCGGCAGGGGGATTGTGCTGGGCGCAGCACCGGACGGGATACGGGCGGTGTTGGCCTATTTCATCATGGGCCGGAGCGAGAACAGCAGAAACCGCGTCTTTGCTCCCCACGAGGCGGGAATCCGCACCCAGGCTTATGACGAGAGCCGCATGACAGATCCCAGTCTCATACTCTATGCCCCTGTTCGCACAGTCGGAGTACGAACTGTGGTCACCAACGGGGATCAGACGGATACCATCTGCGATTATTTGGCCCAGGGCAAATCCTTTGCCGAGGCCCTCGCTATCCGTACATTCGAGCCGGACGCACCCAACTATACGCCCCGAATTTCCGGCCTACTGGAGGCGGACGGGAGGTATACCCTGTCCATATTGAAATCCGCCGATGGGAACCCCGCCGCCTGTCGCCGGTTTTTTTACGCCTATGACCCCCTTCCCGGCCAAGGGCATTTTATCCATACCTATCAAGGCGACGGCGATCCATTGCCATCGTTTGCGGGGGAGCCGTTTACGGTGGAGATGGAGGATAACACGGGCGCTTTCGCAAAAAAACTCTGGACGAGCTTAGATGTGGACAACAAAGTCTCCCTCTTTGTGCGCTATATCACGCTAGAGACAGGGGAGACGGAGACGTTGATTTTCAATCGACACGAGGAGGCGGAATAAATTGAAAGAATTTTCCCTAAAATACGGCCTGAACCCATACCAGACCCCTGCCAACCTGTCCGTTGCGGATGGGGCGTTGCCGATCCAGGTATTAAACGGCAGGCCGGGGTATATCAATTTTATGGATGCCTTAAACGCCTGGCAACTGGTACGGGAACTCCGTGCGGCCACAGGGCTTCCTGCGGCGACTTCGTTCAAGCATGTGAGTCCCACCGGGGTGGGCGTGGGACTGCCCCTCACGGATACGCTGAAACAAGCTTATTTTGTGGACGATCTCCACCTCTCTCCCTTGGCGGCGGCCTATGCCCGCGCCCGCGGGGCGGATCGCCTCTGTTCCTATGGGGACTGGGTGGCCCTATCTGACCCCTGTGATCGGGAGACGGCGGCGCTTTTGGCGCGGGAGGTCTCCGACGGCGTCATCGCCCCCGGCTACTCCGACGAGGCCTTGGCGATTCTGCGGGAAAAGCGGAAAGGCGGGTACAGCGTAGTACAGATCGACCCGGATTACGAGCCAAATCCACTGGAGCAGCGGGATATTTTCGGCGTTATCTTCTCCCAGGGGAGAAGTGAGTTGGCTATTACCCGGGACATGTTCCAAACCGTGGTCACGGCAACGAAGGATATCCCGGAGTCTGCGATTTTGGACATGCTCATCGCCCAGATCACGCTGAAATACACCCAGTCCAATTCCGTCTGCTACGTAAAAGACGGGCAGGCCGTCGGCATCGGTGCGGGACAACAGAGCCGGATTCACTGTACCCGATTAGCGGGACAAAAGGCCGATCTCTGGTGGCTCCGCCAGCACCCCCAGGTCTTGGCGCTCCCTTTCCGGGCAGACTTGGGCCGCCCCGGCCGGGACAACGCCATTGACGTCTATCTCTCCGACGAGTGGGAGGACGTACTCGCCGACGGCGTCTGGCAGGAGAGTTTCACCCAGCGGCCAGAGCCGCTATCGGCTGCGGAAAAGCGGGACTGGATCAAAACCCTCACCGGCGTCACCGTGGGATCAGATGCCTTCTTCCCCTTCGGCGACAATGTGGAGCGGGCCAGAAAAAGCGGTGCCGCCTACATCGTCCAACCCGGCGGGAGCATCCGGGACGACCACGTGATTGCGACGTGTGATAAATACGGGATTGCGATGGCGTTTACGGGGTTGCGGTTGTTTCATCATTAGGGAGGCAGTGGAAATGACACAAAAACAATTTGCAAGTTCTCTGGTTGAGTATGATAGAGAAGCGACCGAGGCGGCGTATGCCGCACTACCATTGGGCGTGGGCTGTGCCTGCTACACTTGTTGCAATTTTGAAAAAGCCACTTCTGACTTCCCCAATGAAGTTCGCATGTTTTTTGAAGCGTTGGGTGTTGATTTGACGAAACCGGGCGAGGTATATGATTTCACAGTTGAAAACGAGCGTGTGTGGTACGGAGGCTGGTATAATATTGTTGGTAACTATCTTGCGTATGATGACACGTGGCGACCTACTGCAGAAAGTCCCAGTCAACAAGAAAAATATGGATTTTTCAAAATTGCGGAGAATTTTTATATTGCTTTCTCGGACGGAGCAGAACTGGTACCAGCTAGTTTTTCTAGCCCTGTGTTGCAAATGGGAATTGACTTCACGCTGCCTTGGGTTCTGGAAGAATCTTATGAGGATTTGATAGAAAAATTATAAATCACCTTCCGCTGTTCAATGAAGAGGCACGAGCATTGCGAATTTTGCACTGCAACAATCAGCACATATGATGGTAATGTGCATAGTGGATATGCAACCGCAGTTGTTTTGATGACTTTAAGAATGAATTTAAGTGGTTTGCGCCACCACCCGCTCATAGGACACCTCATTCTCCGATGCCCGTCCGGCGAAGTAGTCCGAAAGATTTTGCAAAGTCGTCTCGGCAATTCCCCGGAGGGCCTCGTCGGTGAGGAAGGCTTGGTGGCTGGTAACTAAGACATTGGGTGTGGCCAAGAGGAGCTTTAGCGTATCGTCCTGGATTACACTGCCGGATACGTCCCGGTAGAAGAAATCCTCCTCCTCCTCGTATACGTCCAGCCCTGCCGCCCCTACCTTTTCGTCTTTGATGGCCGCCAGTAGCGCCTCGCTGTCGATGAGTGCACCGCGGGAGGTATTGATAATCACGACCCCGTCCTTCATCAGGCGCAGGGTGTGACGGTTGATCATGTGATGGCTCTCCCGGGTCAAGGGGCAGTGGAGGCTGATGACATCCGATTCCCGGCAGAGTTCGGGGAGGGAGACGTATTCTACGCCATGCCGCCAGGTGGGAAAGGGATCCGAGGCCAGAACCCGCATCCCGAACCCCAGGCAGATATCAATAAACGCCTGACCGACTTTGCCTGTGCCGACAACGCCTACGGTCTTGCCCTTGAGGTCAAAGCCCATTAAGTCCTTGAGACTGAAGTTATATTCCCGCACCCGGTTATAGGCCCGGTGGATTTTCCGGTTTAGGCAGAGGAGTAGCGCCATGGCGTGCTCCGCAATGGCATGGGGGGAATAGGCCGGGACACGAAAAATTCGGAGCTTCCCCTGGGCATATTCTAAGTCTACATGATTATACCCCGCCGAGCGCAGGGCCACCGCCTCCACCCCGGTCTGCCGGAGGGCGTCAATGGCGGGGGCGTCCAAGGTGTCGCTGACAAAGGCCACCGCAGCTTTGCACCCCTGGGCCAAAATGGCCGTATCGGGATTGAGGCGGTTGTAGAAGTATTTGAGGCGGATCTCATGCCGGTCTTTCAGCAGGTCAAACCAGAGTTTATCATAGGGCTTTGCATCAAAAAAAGCGACAGATTCCATAAGAGCACCCTCCTGACTATTACTGCGAAACAGAATAGTATGAGGATACCCCAAAAAACGAAAATTTATTGCAGAGGCGGTGATTTCGCCATGCCAGGTCTATCAGAAGAAGTGTATCACGTCGTGGCCCGGGTTCCGCCGGGGAAGGTGGTCTCCTACGGGCAAATCGCCCGGCTCATCGGGCGGCCCAGGGCCGCCAGGATCGTGGGCTACGCCATGTCTAAGGCCCCGGCGGAATTGCCCAGCCACCGGGTATTGCGCAAAGACGGCAGTCTGCCGCCGGGGGATGTCTTCGGCGTCCCCGGCCTCCAACGGGCAGAATTGGAGGCGGAGGGCGTGACCTTTTTGCCAGATGGCCGGGTGGATATGACCCGGCACGGATGGATGCAGACAAACATATGAGGAGGGATTCACTATGACAGTATTCGATGCAATTCAGGACAGAACCAGTTATCGGGGGAGCTATCAGAACACGGTCATTCCGAGAGAAGACCTGATTAAAATCATGGAGGCGGGCTTAGCGGCCCCGTCCGGGTGCAATACCCAGACCACAAGCCTCATCGCCGTAAACGATCCGGACTTGCTGCGCCGGCTGCACGAGGTGACCGGACTGCCCGCCGCCGCAACCGCCCCGGCCATGATCTGCGTGTTGACCCAGGCAATCGTCGCCTACAGGGACAGATGCTATAATGTCCAGGACTATTCGGCGGCCATTGAGAACATGCTGCTGGCTGCTGTCGCTCTGGGCTATGAGAGCTGCTGGTACGAGGGACAGATTACCGACGCCGATGCAATCGGCAGAAAAATGGCGGATATCTTAGGCGTCCCCGCCGACTATGAGCTGGTGTGTTTTCTGCCCGTGGGGGTTGCCGATCAGCCCGTCAAACGGGCGAAGAAAAAGCCCTTTGGAGAAAGGGCTTGGTTCAACGGATTTCAGGCGGGAGATGATTAGGTGATAGCAAAATCAAGAATAAAACAATCTATCGCTACCGTGCTCATATTCTTCTTTATCCCACTTATAAATTCCCCCATGGCAAGTGCAGACAGTTGGCCACAGCCAGAGCCCTTTTCTGTTCTCTCCGAGGATGGAACCCGCATATTTCATGTCACTCCGGATTCTGATTGGGGGCAGACGGAAATAGATGACTGGGCAGATTTCCCGCCTACCGGGCTATACTACAATACCGACCCTCTTACGCTTATTTATCTTGTAGAAAACCCGGGGTGGGCGCTTTGGGAACAGGATTTTATTTTTTCTCAGGATATGCAATACTTCGTTTGGGTTCCTCAGATGAATGCAGTTCAACATAATTTTCAGACCAGCGATGCGACCGCCCTTGTATTTTTTGCAAATGGCTCTGCCCAAAAAACTTATATGGTTTCCGATCTTGTGCAAAATGCAGATGCGGTAAGCTTTAGCGTTACTACGGTGCGGTGGACAGATAGAAATGTAGAATTTGATCCGGCAACGAACCGCCTTGCCCTTGCAACGGTTGATGGCATAAGCTATCAGTTCGACATCACCAGTGGTGCAATTGTGGGACACACAGAATTCCCGTTTGAGTTTTCTTGGTTCCAACTTGCGATTTTCATTGCGCTGGGAGTGACTGTTTTTGGCGGAGGCATCATAATTTTGGTTACAAGACGCAGACGCACCGAATAAGAAGTGGATGGCTTTGACTGCAAACGGCTACCCACCCTACGTCGGGAAATGTTCCGCCGGGAACTGGGCCATTCCCCGTGCGGATTTGCCGCTTTCGTCTAAGAACTTCACCATCATACACTCCGCCGGGGCGTCTACGGGGAAGGTGATCCCGTGGGGGGCGATGGGTTCGTATCCGAAGCGGGGGTAGTAGTCTGCGTGGCCCACTAGGACGGAGAGGGGGAACCCCAGAGACTTCGCCACGGTGTGGCCCCGCTCAATCAGTGCGCTGCCGATGCCTTGACGCATATGAATCGGCAAAACGGAGACCGGCCCTAAGATCACACCGGCGTGGTCGCCGATTTTGAGTTCGGTGAAGATACTGTGCCCCACGATCTCACCGTCCAGCTCCGCCACCAGGGACAGTGCGGGGAGAAACCCCTCCCGTTTTCGGAGCCGTTCCACCATGTCCTGCTCGTCCCCGTCGGCGTGTTCCATTTCGGCGAAGGCGGCCTTGGTCAGAGCGTATACGGCGGCGTAGTCGGCGGGGGTTTCCTGCCGGATGGTGAGGGGGGTCTCCTTGCGCAGGATCGTCATGGGGTATTCGATGTCGCCCAGAGGGAATGTGCGCTCATCGACGACTTTATAACCGTGATTTAGATAAAACTGGCGGGCTCGTGTATTGGCCGTCAATACGTCCAGCACAAAATACGTATATCCCATAGCGGTCAGCGCCTGTTCCGTCTTTGCGAACAGGCGGTGGCCGATTCCTTTCCCGATGTAGTCTTGATGCAGGTAGATGGCCGAAATCTCGCCGTCGTCCTCGTATCCTTTGGTGAAAGACGTGCCAAATACGGTGACGCCAATGAGCAGATCGCCGTCCAACATCATCAAAAAACGGGCGAGATTCTCGTCATATCGCTTACACAGCGCCTCGTGGCGGGATTCGACGGACATGGTATTCAGATAGTCGTCCGAGACGATGGTGCGGTATGTCCTGCGCCAGCAGTCGTCTAAAAATGCGGCAATCCGGTATAGGTCGTCCCGCTGGGCGGGCTGAAATCGGATGGTATTGTCCATTTTAGCGCCTCTCTAATTTCTATAGGTATTTTTCCACCGTTACAAAGGTGCGGTCTTTCCGAGATTTGCCGCCCAGCTCTGCGAGATGGGCCTTGCCGTGGCCCCGGAGGGAGAAGACATCCCCCGGTGCCAATAGCGTAGCGGGTTTTTGGCAGATCGCATAGTTGAGGGAGACCAGTCCTGTAGCGATGGCCTCGGCGGCCTTGTCTCGAGAGAGGCGGAACGTCCCGGCCAGGAGTACATCTAGGCGCAGGCTGGATGCTGTGAAAGAGACGAGCTCCCGCTGCCGCTCCGGCATAGGAACATGGACGAGGGGGATCTCCGTCACTTTGGCACCGCCTCTGCCCACATGGGTCAGTTCTCTTGCGATGTGATCCGCCACAGTGGACAGGCAAAAGAACCAGGCCTCCTCTCCCTGGGTATAGATATCCCCCAGGCTCCACCGGGCGATACCCAGTCCCAACAGACTGCCCAGAATATCCCGATGGACCGGCTGGGCGAAGCGGCACAGGACGTGGAAAGCGGTCAGGTAGTCCTGGGGATCGAAGTCTGCGGGGGAGAGATACTCCGGCAGGAAAAAAGCCGCTTGCCGCTCACAATCCGCCCCGCCGCCGGAGCTGTACAAACTGGAGGACAGGTGGGGGATCGTTTTTAATGTATATTGTTCCGCTGGGGTGAGGAAGTTCGTGTGGGTCACGATGCCTTGAGCGGCACTCCGTTGCCACAGGTCCTCCGCCCGGCGGATCAGGTCTTGGTCACGCATGGTGTTGGCTCACTTTACTAGTATAATCTCTTCCAGTTTAGCAATGCAGGCTGTTTCTGTCAAACAAATGTGATTGTTCCGGTGCAGCGCTTTAGACGATCTCTTGAACAAATTCATCCATGCGTTCCTTTGAAATCTGAAACTTACTGAAATCCCCCTTTGTAACGGCTTTTATGATCGTCTTATCCAAAAAAGTCATCTGTTCCAACCGGGCTTCACTTCCGAATGTTTGTATCGTTTTTACATGATGTAACAGTGCAGATGGAAAATTTGTATGTAGAACCTCATCTGCCTGCTCGGACAGCGCACAACAGAGAAATATACCGACCCTCTTTTTGCACAATAGATCAAGATTGCTTTCGCAGAATCCACGTAGATTTTTTGAGACCTTGCTTACGTATACCGATCCCCCAATGATAATTGTGTCGAAGCGATTCAGTTCCATTTGTCCGGAGGCTTTGTTGATGTCAATCAACGTTACATCTCCCGGCAAGTTGGTTTTTAAATAGTTGGCGCAGTCTGCGGTACATCCATATTTGCTGGCATAAATAATCAGTGTTTTCATTGTCCTACCCCTCTACAGCAATAATTTTTTTCTCATACGCACACGCTCCATAAGCGAATTAAAACAAACATCTATCCACAGCCTCGGAGACCATTCTATCATAGAGCAACACATGCTTCAATTAACTTCGGAAAGAACCCGTTTGTTTTAAAATTTCTCGCAGAACAAGTTTTTCGCTGAAATGATATATGATATAATATATGGTACAATAAAATGATGTTTACAAAGGCATGTGGGGGGCGGTCTTAAATGACGAGAGATGAAATTATATTGTGTGCAGAGAAATTTACGGAAACTTTTCTTGGCAACTATATCTCTGCGGAAGTTGCCATAGCTCCAGAATATGTAGGAATGCAACTATATGATCCCCCTATATTTGCATTTGGTTCCGCAGATGACGACCTCTATATAAAATACAAATCCCCCAATATTATTGGCGGTCATTTTTTAGCGCCTTCTGAATGGTTGCCGACGGCGAAAACGGTTATATCATTCTTCGTTCCGTATACGGAACAAATCAAATCGGCCAATGCCCAAGATGATCATTGGCCGGCGAATGAGTGGCTGCATGGGAGATATGAAGGCCAGCTGTTTTTAAAAGAACTCTCCACGTACATACAAAACATGTTGCTAGATGCAGGATATGTGAGCACAGTTCCCGCTTTGGATCCGCGATATGGCGTTGATGGCGTTACATCAAATTGGTCTGAGCGCCATGTAGCCTTTGCGTGCGGACTGGGGACATTCGGACTCTCTAAAGGAATCATTACGAAAAGAGGGATGTGTGGAAGGTTAGGGAGTGTTTTAACGGAGTGGAATCTGCCAACGGATACGAGGCCTTATAGAGATACTTACGAATACTGTACAATGTGCGGCGCCTGTGTACTACGCTGTCCTGTGCAAGCAATATCCCAGACAGAGGGGAAAGCGCAGTTGCCCTGTTCTGATTTCCTAGACAAAGTGCGCGAGAAAAACAGCCCTAGATACGGTTGCGGGAAGTGCCAAGTCAACGTACCATGTGAAAGTGAAATACCCGTGTCGCCGTGTGTTTCTTAATATAGTCATTTAACTTTAAAAACAGTTTTACTGTTTTTAAGTTTGGCAAGCATAGCTTGCCATGCGGCATATGCCGCAACATGATGTATCGCGGCGACTAACTGGCGCTATGCGCCGAGCAGGCCAGCGCCTCAAAAGCGAGACGCTTTTGAAGTTAATCTAGTATAAAAAGCAGGGAACGGGCCAAAACAAAAAAATTCACCTCAAATTACAAAATAGGGATTGACATCCCCTCGGGAATTTGTTATTCTATCAAAGCGTCTAATTGGGCAAGGTATGTCCATTTGATGTAGAAAATGCGATGAAGCGGGAGATTGCTCGGCATAGCGCCGGGGTCACTTCCGTGGAGTATGTCCGAGAATCGGGCGGCTGAGTGACTGTTCACCGGGGTATATCGCCCGGTCAGAGTTGGAACCGGCTCCAAATTGCCGGTTTGATTTTTGCACCGAGAATGATACGCACGGAATGGTGGACAGAATTTTCTCAGGCCGTACGGAAAGCGCGGGGGCGATCCCCAAATTTTACGTGCGTTATGAAGGAGGCACAACCAAAATGGCAGCAACAAAGAAAATGATTCGCATCAGATTAAAAGCCTACGATCACCAACTCATCGACCAGGCGGCAGAACGGATTGTGGAGACGGCCAAGCGTTCCAACGCGAAAGTATCCGGTCCCATCCCCCTGCCCACGAAGAAAGAAATTATCACCATTCTGCGGGCTGTCCACAAGTACAAAGACAGCAGGGAGCAGTTTGAGCGCCGCACCCATAAGCGGCTCATCGACATCTTGAGCCCGACCCAGAAGACTGTTGAGTCCCTCATGAGCCTGGAGATTCCGGCGGGTGTAGAGATTGAGATTAAATTGTAATTGACACGCCTTGGCGTGTTGAGAAGGTCATGTTGGTGGAGCAAAACCCCATCAACCAATAACCGGGCCCGGTATCGGGCCGAATAAGGAGGAAATGAGCACCATGAAGAAGGCCATCATCGGCAAAAAGGTCGGCATGACGCAGATCTTCGATGAAGTGGGGAAAGTTGTTCCCGTGACCGTCATTGAGGCGGGTCCCTGCGTTATCGTCCAGAAGAAGACAGAGGAAAAAGAGGGATACACGTCCGTCCAACTCGGATTTGAAGACGTAAAAGAAAAAAGACTCACAAACCCTGAAAAAGGCCACCTGGAAAAGGCCGGTGTCTCCATGAAGAAGCATCTGAAAGAGTTCCGCTTAGAGGACACAGAGAGTTTAAACGTCGGCGACGAGATCAAAGCCGATACGTTTGAAGAGGGCGACAAGATTGACGTGATCGGCATCTCCCGAGGTAAGGGCTTTGCCGGTGTCATCAAGCGCCACAATGCATCCCGTGGCAGAATGAGCCACGGCGGTGGGCCGGTTCACCGGCACGCAGGTTCCATGGGCGCAGGCACCAGCCCCGGCAAGATATTCAAGGGCAAGATCGGCGCGGGACATATGGGTGTCGAACAGGTCACCGTCCAGAATCTGGATGTGGTAAAAGTAGACCCAGCACTAAACCTCATCGCGGTGAGAGGCGCTGTCCCCGGCCCGAAAGGCGGCATCGTCTATCTCAAGAGCACCGTGAAGAATAACGGCTAGGAAAGGAGAGTAAAAGAGAATGCCTACAGCAAACGTATACAACATGGCGGGCGAGAAAGTCGGTCAGATTGAACTCTCCGAGGCCATTTTCGGCACCGAGCCAAACCCGGCGGTTATGCACGAAGCCGTGAAGAACCACTTGGCCAATCGGCGGCAAGGCACCCAGAGCACGCTGACCCGGGCCGAGGTATCCGGCGGCGGCAGAAAGCCCTGGCGGCAAAAAGGTACGGGCAGAGCCCGGGCCGGCACCACCAGAGCCCCCCACTGGACCCACGGCGGCGTGGCCTTCGCCCCCAAGCCGAGGGACTACAGCTACAGCTTAAATAGGAAGGTCAAGCGCCTAGCTCTAAAAAGCGCCCTGTCCGTAAAAGCAAACGAGACCGCCATCTACGTCATTGATGACCTAAAACTGGATGAGATCAAGACAAAGGCCATGAAGGCTCTGTTGGAAAATCTCGAACTGGGCGGCAAAAAAGCTATGATCATTACCCCGGAGCGCAATGAGAATGTCTACAAGAGTTCCCGGAACCTCCCCGGCGTATCCGTCACTTTCGGGACAATTTTAACCGCCTATGACGTACTAAACGCCCGCGCCCTGGTAATTGATCAGGCCGCACTGAAACAGATTGAGGAGGTGTTCGCCTGATGAGAAGCGCCTACGATATCATCATCCGCCCCATCATCACCGAGCAGTCCATGGAGCAGACCGACCTGAAAAAGTACGCGTTTGAGGTCGCCCGGGATGCGGGGAAAATTGAGATCAAGCGCGCCGTGGAAGAAGTCTTCGGCGTGAAGGTCGCCAAAGTCAACACCCTCCATGTGAAGGGAAAAGAGAAGCGGCAAGGCCGCCATCCGGCTGGCAAGACAGCCGCCTGGAAAAAAGCAGTCGTCCGCTTGACCGACGATTCTAAGACCATCGAATTCTTCGAGGGAATGGTGTAAGGGAGGAAAAAAGCACATGTCAATTAAAACATTCAAACCCACCACCCCGTCGAGACGACACATGACCGTTTCCGGATTCGATGGCGTGGATAAGAAGGCAAAACCGGAAAAAAGTCTGGTAGAGCCCCTGAAGAAACATGCGGGCCGCAACAGCTATGGCCGGATCACCATCCGCCACAGAGGCGGTGGCGCAAAAAGAAAGTATCGAATCATCGACTTTAAGCGCAACAAGATCGACATGGAAGCCAAAGTCTTGCGCTTAGAATACGATCCCAACCGGAGCGCCAACATTGCGCTTCTGGAATACACCGACGGCGAACGCCGGTATATTCTGGCCCCAGCCGGATTAAACGCAGGCGACACCGTAATCTCCTCCACCGGGGCGGATATTAAGCCGGGCAACGCGCTCCCCATCCAGAACATCCCTGTGGGTACTGTGATCCACAACATCGAACTATCCCCCGGCCGGGGCGGCCAGATGGTCCGTTCCGCTGGAACCAGCGCACAACTCATGGCAAAAGAAGCGGGTATGGCCCAGCTCCGGATGCCCTCTGGTGAGTATCGTCTGGTGCGGGTGGAGTGTAAGGCCACCATCGGCCAAGTGGGAAATGTGGACCACGGCAACATCTCCATCGGCAAGGCTGGCAGAAAACGCCACATGGGATGGCGGCCCACGGTTCGCGGCTCCGTTATGAACCCAGTTGACCACCCCCACGGCGGCGGTGAGGGCAAGAGCCCCATCGGCAGACCCGGCCCTGTAACACCCTGGGGCAAACCCACCCTGGGCTACAAGACCAGAAAAAAGAAAAATCCCACCGACAAATATATCGTCAAGCGGCGTAACGTGAAGTAAAGGAGGCAGATGATTCATGGGTAGAAGTGTGAAGAAAGGCCCCTTTGCGGCACCGAAGCTGCTAAAGCGGGTGGATGAAATGAACCAGAGCGGAGAGAAGAAGGTTTTAAAGACTTGGTCGAGAGCCAGCACCATCTTCCCCTCCTTCGTTGGACACACCATCGCAGTCCACGACGGCCGCAGACACGTACCGGTGTATATTACGGAAGATATGGTCGGACACAAGCTGGGCGAGTTTGCCCCCACCCGCACCTACCGTGGACACGCCGGCAGCAAGACCGGCAGATAAGGGGGATATGGAATAAATGGAAGCAAGAGCAGAAGCAAAATTCATCCGTATTTCGCCCAGAAAGGTCAAGATCGTCTGTGATCTGATCCGGGGCAAGGACGTTGGTGTGGCCCAGGGCATCTTACTACAGACACCCAAGGCTGCAAGTGAAGTTCTACTAAAGCTCTTAAAGAGCGCCGGTGCCAACGCGGAGAACAACCACGAGATGGATCCCGATAGCCTCTATGTCGCTGAAGTACACGCCAGCGGCGGTCCGATTCTCAAGCGGGGCAGGCCCCGTGCCCACGGCAGGATGTTCCGGATCAATAAAAGAACCAGTCACATCACTCTCGTGGTAAAAGAGAGAACAACAGGGGAGGAAGCATAATATGGGACAAAAAGTAAATCCCCACGGCCTGCGGGTCGGTGTCATCAAAGACTGGGACTCCAGATGGTATGCCAGAAATGATAAAGTGGGCGACCTCATCGTAGAGGACTATAAAATCCGCAAATATCTCAAAAAGACCCTCCAAGCCGCCGGTGTACCCCGGATTGAGATTGAGCGGGACAGTGTAAAAGTTAAAATCTATCTCCACTGCTCCAGACCCGGTGTGGTCATCGGCAAGGGCGGTACAGAGATTGAGCGCCTGCGTTTGCACCTAGAGGGGATGCTGGGTAAGCCTGTCTCCCTGAGCATCGTCGAGGTGAAGAGTCCTGACACCAACGCCCAATTAGTGGCGGAGAATATCGCAGGCCAGCTGGAGCGGCGGATCAGCTTCCGCCGGGCCATGAAGAACGCCATGGGCCGCGCGATGCGGATGGGCGTCCGTGGCATCAAAGTCACAGTCGGCGGCCGTTTGGGCGGCGCTGAAATCGCCAGAAGCGAGACGTATCACGAGGGAACCATTCCCCTGCAGACCATCCGTGCCGATATCGAATACGGCTTCGCCGAAGCGGCGACCACCTATGGCCGGATCGGCGTCAAGGTTTGGATCTACAAAGGCGAGATCCTCTCCCAGACCCTGCGCACAACCCCGCGCACAATGGACACCAGCCGTCCCCCCAGAGAGCGCCGCGACGGCGACCGCCGGGGTGGACGTGATGGAGATCGTCGCGGCGGCAGACCCGGTGGCGGATACCAAGGTGGCGGACGTCCGGGCGGCGGCTATCAGGGCGGTGGACGTCCCGGTGGCGGCTACCAGGGGAATCGCCCCGGCGGTGGCCCGCCTAAGGAAGGAGGAAGCCAATAAATGTTACTCCCCAAAAGAGTGAAATACCGTAGAGTGCACAGGGGCCGTATGAAAGGCAAAGCCACACGCGGCAATACCATTACCTATGGAGAGTTCGGCCTCCAGGCCGTAGAGCCCAGTTGGATTACCTCCAACCAGATTGAGGCGGCTCGTATCGCCATGACCCGCTCCACCAAGAGGGGCGGTAAAGTTTGGATCAAAATTTTCCCCGATAAGCCCGTTACGGAAAAACCCGCCGAGACCCGCATGGGTTCCGGTAAAGGTTCTCCGGAATACTGGGTGGCTGTAGTGAAACCTGGTCGGATCCTGTTTGAGATCGCCGGTGTTACCGAGGAGGCGGCCCGTGAGGCCATGCGTCTCGCCAGCCACAAACTGCCCTGCAAGACGAAGTTCGTCGTGCGTGAGATCGAGACAGGTGGTGAATCAGATGAAGGCAAGTGATGTGCGCGAGTTGAAGCCTGCCGAGCTGGAAGAGCGGTTAGGCGAACTGAAGAAGGATTTGTTCCATCTGCGGATGGCACACGCCACCAATCAGCTGGATAACCCCATCCGAATCCGGGATATTAAGCGTGATATTGCCCGAGTCAAAACTGTATTGCGTGAAAAGAACGGGGAGGTAAGCTGAGATGGCGGAAAAGAGAACAACATCCAGAAAAACAAGGATCGGCACTGTGGTCAGCGATAAAATGGATAAGACCGTCGTAGTGCTGGTGGAAGACAGAACTGCCCATCCCTTGTACAAAAAAATTATTAAGCGATCTATGAAGCTCAAAGCCCACGACGAGGAAAACCAGTGCGGCACCGGGGACAGAGTACGGATCATGGAGACCCGTCCACTCTCCCGCGACAAGCGCTGGCGTCTGGTTGAGATCATTGAGAAAGCCAAGTAAGGAGGTGCTGGTAGTATGATACAACAAGAGTCCTATTTAAAGGTTGCCGACAACACCGGCGCCAAAGAGATCAAAACCATCCGTGTGCTAGGCGGTACACGGCGCAGATACGCCAACATTGGCGATGTAATCGTTGCCTCCGTGCGTAAGGCCGCCCCCGGCGGCACTGTGAAAAAGGGTGAAGTTGTGCGGGCCGTCATCGTGCGTACGGCCAAGGGCGTGCGCCGTGCAGACGGCACCTATGTCCGATTCGATGAGAATGCGGCGGTACTGATCCGGGAAGATAAAAATCCCAGAGGTACCCGCATCTTTGGCCCTGTGGCCCGGGAGCTCCGGGATAAGGATTACATGAAAATCCTGTCCCTCGCCCCCGAAGTGATATAGGAGGGACCAGAGGATGCATATAAAAAAAGACGATATCGTGGTTGTCATCTCCGGCAGGGACGCAGGGGATGAACCCAAACAGGGCAAAGTCCTCTCCGTGGATCCCGAGAATGGGAAGGTCATTGTCGAGGGCGTCTCTATGGCCAAGCGCCACAAGAAACCCAGAAAACAGGGCCAGCCGGGCGGCATCATCAAGATGGAGACCCCCATTTACGCCTCAAAAGTGATGCGGGTCTGCCCCAAGTGTAAAAAGCCCACACGCCACGCTGTCAAAGTTGACCTCACGCAGCGGACGACCAAAAGCGGCAAGCCAAAAGCCATAAGCATCCGGGTCTGCAAAAAATGCGGCGCGGAAATCTAACAGGGAGGAGCAGTTCAATTGACTAGAATGAAGAAAAAGTATCAGGACGAAGTGGCTCCCGCCCTGATGAAGCAATTCGGCTACAAGAGCGTCATGGAAGTGCCGCGCTTAGAGAAGATCGTCGTCAACGTCGGTTGCGGCGACGCCCGGGATAATGTGAAAGCGTTAGACGCCGTGGTGAAAGACATCAGCGAGATTACCGGCCAAAAAGCCGTCGTGACCAAGGCCAAGAAGAGTGTCGCCAACTTCAAACTCCGTGAGGGGATGCCCGTCGGTGTGAAGGTGACTCTCCGGGCTGAAAAGATGTGGGAATTTCTCGACAGGCTCTTCAATGTGGCTCTGCCCCGTGTCCGTGACTTCCGTGGGATCAGTCCCAACGCCTTTGACGGCCGCGGCAACTACGCCCTGGGTATCAAAGAGCAACTGATTTTCCCGGAAATCGACTACGACAAGATCGAGAAAATCCGCGGCATGGACGTGGTGCTCTGCACCACCGCCGAGACAGACGAAGAAGGCAGAGCGCTCTTAAGTCTCATGGGCGCGCCGTTTACGGAGGCATAGAGCATGGCGAAGAAAGCACTGATCCTCAAACAGCAGAGGGAACCCAAGCACTCCACACGCCGATACAACCGCTGTAAGATCTGTGGCCGCCCCCACGCCTATCTGCGTGACTACGGCGTCTGTCGGATCTGCTTCCGGGAGCTGGCCTACAAGGGTCAAATCCCCGGCGTGAGGAAAGCAAGCTGGTAAATACCGGCTCTCTTTAGATGGCAAAAGGCCGGGTCACGGACTCGGAACCTTGCCACTACAACAGGTATCTGCCTGTAACTTCTTTAAGGAGGAGACTTATGCAAATTACAGATCCCATTGCGGATATGTTGACCCGGATTCGCAACGCCACTGCGGCGAAGCACGACACCGTTGACATTCCCGCATCGAAGATGAAAAAATCCATCGCCCAGATATTACAGGACGAAGGGTATATCAAAAGCTATCAACTCATTGACGACGGTGCCCAGGGCGTGATTCGTGTGACATTGAAGTACGGTCCCAGCAGGGAGAAAGTCATCACGGGCTTACGCCGTGTATCCAAACCCGGTCTCCGGGTATACGCCGGTGCCGATGAACTGCCGAAGGTGCTCCGTGGCCTCGGAATCGCCATTATTTCCACGAGCAAGGGTGTCATGACCGACAGGGCTGCAAGAGGCCAAAATGTCGGCGGTGAAGTCCTGGCCTTTGTGTGGTAAGGGGGGAGTTAAGACATGTCGAGAATTGGAAGAACTCCCATCATCGTCCCCGCTGGCGTAGAGGTAAAGCTGGAGGGAAACATCCTGACGGTCAAAGGCCCAAAGGGTAGCCTGACCCAGAAAATGCCTCCGGAAATGGGACTGGAAATTGAGGCGGGGCAGATCACCGTCAACCGCCCCGGCGAGCAAAAGCACCACAAGAGCCTCCACGGTCTGACCCGGACTTTGATCAACAACATGGTAGAGGGTGTGACCCAGGGGTTCAAAAAAGAACTGGAAGTCAACGGCGTGGGGTATCGTGTGGCCAAGGAAGGCAAAAAACTGGTTATGAACTTGGGTTATAGCCACCAGGTCATCGTAGAAGAGATCGACGGGATCGAGATCGAAGCCCCTGCGGCCAACCGGATCATCATCAGCGGTATCGACAGGCAGAAAGTCGGCCAGTTTGCCGCCGATGTGAGGAAGAAGCGTCCGCCGGAACCCTATAAGGGCAAAGGCATCAAATACGCTGGCGAAGTCATTCGTCGCAAAGAAGGAAAGACCGGAGCAAAATAAAAGGAGGTGTGCCGTAAATGATTAAAAAGATTGATACGAATAAACAGCGCCAAAAGCGCCATAGACGCGTTCGCGGTAAAGTTGCGGGCACGCCAGAGCGTCCCCGGCTCAACGTATTCCGGAGTCGCGCCCACATTTACGCCCAGATCATCGACGATGTGAACGGTGTAACCCTGTGTGCTGCCTCCTCCGCAGAAAAGGGCTTTGATGGCCCCAACGGCAACGCGGATGCCGCCAAGAAGGTCGGAAAAGCAATCGCCGACAAGGCCCGTGACAAGGGCGTTGAGACCGTGGTCTTTGACCGCGGCGGATACCTTTACCACGGTCGTGTCCAAGCACTGGCAGAGGGCGCCCGCGAGGGCGGACTCCAGTTTTAGCGGGAGGAGGAAGATAAGATGGCGCAACCAAATGACAGAAACCGGAGAGATCGGGGAGGTCGTCGGGGCGAAGAACAGCCCAGCGAATTCAGCGAGAAGGTCGTCTCCATCAACCGGGTCTCTAAGACCGTCAAGGGCGGTCGGATCTTCAAATTCTCTGCGCTGTGCGTCGTAGGCGACGGCAAAGGCCGGGTCGGATTCGGCCAAGGCAAAGCGGGGGAGATATCCGAAGCGATCCGAAAGGGCATTGAAGACGCGAAGAAGAACGTCGAGGCTGTCACCCTGTCCGGCACCACGATCCCCCACGAGGTGATCGGTGCGTTCGGGGCGGGCAGAGTGCTCTTAAAGCCTGCGGCACCCGGTACAGGCGTAATCGCCGGCGGGGCAGTCCGTGCAGTGGTAGAGGCCGCCGGCATCAAGGACATCCGTACCAAGTGCCTGCGCTCTAACAATCCACAAAATGTGGTCCACGCTACAATGGAGGGACTGCGAAGCCTACGGGACGCGGCCCAAGTGGCGAAAATCCGGGGCAAAACCCCCGAAGAAATCACAGGTTAGGAGGCGGTGTAGATGGCTAAGCTAAAGATTAAGCTCGTCAAGAGCCTCAATGGCAGATTGGATAAGCACATCGCCACAGCAAACTCCTTGGGGCTCCGCCGGATCGGTAGCGAGACGGTTCAGCCCGATAACCCCCAGACCCGGGGCAAGATAGCCAAGATCGGCTACCTCCTCCAGGTCACGGAAGACGAATAGGGAGGGAAAGGGAGCTATGAAGTTACACGAGTTAAAACCCGCCGCGGGGTCCACGAAAGTGGCCAAGCGGAAAGGCCGTGGACCGGGTACCGGCAACGGCAAGACCGCAGGACGTGGACACGGCGGCCAGAATTCCAGAAGTGGCGGCGGCGTCCGAGTCGGATTCGAGGGCGGCCAGATGCCCTTGGTGCGCCGGGTACCCAAGCGGGGCTTCAACAACATTTTCGCAAAACCCATGGTCAGCGTCAACCTCTCCGCACTTGAGCAATTTAGGAGCGGCAGTACCGTGACGATCCAGAAATTAATTGACGCAGGTCTCATTTCCAAGCCGAAATACGGCGTCAAGATTCTGGCAAATGGTGAGTTCACCAAGCGTCTGACTGTGCAAGCATCCGCATTTTCCGAATCTGCAAAAGCCAAGATAGAGGCAGCCGGCGGGAAGGCGGAGGTGGTATAGAGTGCTCCAGACAATCAGAAACGCCTGGAAAATTGAAGAGCTCCGCGGAAAGATGATCTTTACCGTGCTCATCATTGTGCTCTTCCGCCTGGGTAACGCAGTACCCGTCCCCTATGTGGATACGGTCATGTTGTCACTCCACTTCCAAGAATTACAGAACACCATCTTAGGGCTCTACAATACCATCAGCGGCGGCGCGTTTGAATCGGCCACCATTTTTGCCCTGAGCATTCAGCCCTACATTACGTCGTCCATTGTCATGCAGCTTCTCTGTATCGCCATCCCGGCGTTAGAGCGGCTACAGAAAGAGGGCGGCGAAGAGGGCAAGAAGAAGATCAACAAGATCACCCGGCTCGGCACCGTAGGGCTCGGTCTCGTCATGGGGTTTGCCTACTATCTGATGCTGGGCAACTGGGGCCTCCTGACAGAGGATGCCACAGGGTTCGGCCCGGGACTGGTTATCGTCCTGACTTTTGCGGCAGGTAGTGCCCTGGTCATGTGGCTGGGTGAGCAGATTACCGAGTTCGGCATAGGAAATGGTATTTCTATTATCCTGTTTGCCGGGATTATCTCCACGTTCCCTGGCGCCATCGGCAGAATGATCGACGGACTCATTCACGGATTCTTCCCCTGGTGGATGATTGTACTCTCCCTTCTGGGGGCATTGGCGCTGATTGTACTCATCGTCGTCATCACAAACTCCGAGCGGAAGATTCCCGTCCAGTACGCCAAGCGCGTAGTGGGCCGGAAGATGTACGGCGGACAGAGTACGCATCTGCCCATGAAGTTAAATATGGCCGGCGTCTTGCCTATCATTTTTGCACAGGCCATCGCCAGTTTGCCGGGAACCATCGCGGCATTCGCAAACCCCGCAGAGGGGACATTCCTCTACGGTATGAGCGACCTCTTTGGCCCGACCCGGCTTCCGTTCCTCCTCACGTATACAGTATTGATCGTATTCTTTAGCTACTTCTACACCCAAGTCCAGTTCAACCCCGTGGAAGTATCCAACAACCTGAGGAAAAACGGCGGCTATATCCCGGGCTTCCGGCCCGGCAAGCCAACCAGCGACTATCTCCAGAAAATGCTTAGCAAAATTACACTCTTCGGCGCGATTTATTTGGCCTTTGTGGCCGGTGCACCGATCGTAGTCAGCATGGTCAGCGAGACGGCAGCAATGACAGGGATCGCCCTGGGCGGAACCAGCATTATCATCGTCGTGGGTGTCGCCTTGGAGACGGTGAAGAATCTCGAGAGTCAGATGCTCATGCGCCACTACAAGGGCTTCCTGGAAACGTAGGAAGGATAGAAAATCAAATGAGAATCACGCTACTAGGCGTACCCGGTGCGGGGAAGGGTACACAGGCGGAAATTTTGAGCAAACGCTTAAATCTGCCCATCGTCTCCACCGGGAACATGCTCCGAGCAGCAGTCGAGGCGGGTTCACCCCTCGGGATGGAGGTCAAAGACCTCATTGAGCACGGAGAATACGTCTGCGATCAGATTGCCTTGGAATTGGTACGGGAGCGCTTAAGTCAAAACGACTGTCACGACGGTTGTATCTTAGACGGCGTACCCAGAACAGTAGTCCAGGCAGATGGTCTGGAAGAAATGGGATTCCACGTTGACTTCTGTGTCCGTTTCGACGTGCCGGATGAGATCATCATTCACCGACTGTCCCAGCGGCGGGTCTGTCCGGCCTGCGGCGACACGTACCACCTAGCTAACAATCCATCCCGTGTGGAGGGCATTTGCAACCTCTGTAGTACCCCTCTCTATATCCGAGCTGACGACAAGCCGGAGACCATCGCCCGGCGTCTGGATGTCTACCACAGCCGCACGGCCCCGCTGGAGCACTATTATGACGAGCGCGGCTGTCTGAAGGGAATTCCCTCTTGCGGGACAGTGGAGGAGACGACGGCCCTTGTGCTAAAGGCCATCGGTGCCCAGTGAGCCAGATGGGAAGAAGAACTGCTGTGATCCAACTAAAATCTGAACGAGAACTGACTGATATGCGCCGGGCCGGTCACATGGCTGACCGGGCCAGGCGCATGGCCGGAGAGATGGTGGTACCGGGTATCACCACCGCCGCCATTGACCGGGAAGTACGGCGCTTGATCGAACTGGACGGAGGGACCCCCTCCTTTCTCGACTACAACGGCTTTCCGGGCAGTAGTTGCATCTCCATCAACGACGAGGTGATCCACGGTATCCCCGGGAGCCGGAAGATTCAGTTTGGTGACATCGTCAGTGTAGATGTGGGGGCCTTCTTTCAAGGCTTTCACGGCGACTGTGCCGCCACCTTCGGCGCAGGAGAACTCTCACCCCAGGCGAGAATGCTCATCAATGTGACCCGGCAGAGCTTCTTTGAAGCCCTGGCCTATTGCCGAGAGGGCTATCGCCTATCGGACATCTCTTATGCCGTACAGGCACATGTGGAATCCCGTGGATTTTCTGTCGTGCGGGACTTTGTAGGCCACGGCATCGGCAGACATCTCCACGAGCCGCCGGAGGTACCGAACTTCGGCCAACCCGGCAGAGGTGTTCGGCTCCAAGCCGGCATGACCTTGGCCATTGAACCTATGATCAACATGGGCAGTGGAGATATTATCGTATTAGACGACGGCTGGACAGTGCGTACCTCAGATGGGAGCCTATCCGCCCACTACGAGAACACGGTGCTGATCACAGACGGCGAACCGGAAATTCTCACCCGATCAGGCGATGAGGTGGTATAGCATGGGTGTGGAAAAAGGGGATATCGTACAGTCGGCAAACGGCAGAGACAAGGGCCGCGCCCTATTTGTGCTGGATGTAGACGATCAATACCTGATCTTAGTAGACGGAAAGAGCAGACGGGTGGAACACCCCAAGCGAAAGAAGACAAAACACTGTGTATTTCTCGCCGCCGGCACCTGCCGTTTGGCGCAGAAGATAAAAAGCGAAGAACGGATAGCCAACAGCGAAATCAGAAGAGCTCTTGCGGCATTCGCCGCCGGGGCAGGTGAGACGACAGGGGGAGGTTTGTAACACTTGGCCAAAGACGATGTAATTGAGCTGGAAGGGACTGTAATCGAATCGCTTCCCAACACCATGTTCCACGTGGACATTGGAAATGGACACGTAATACTTGCCCATATATCAGGCAAGCTCCGGATGAATTTTATCCGCATCCTGCCCGGCGACAAGGTGACGGTTCAAATGTCGCCCTATGACCTGACCCGCGGCAGAATTACTTGGCGCAGTAAGTAAAAGTTTGCGCTCCAGCGGGCTGATTCCAGGGGATGGAGCGGCACCTCGGCTCCTTCCGCGGCACCTCGTGTCGGCCCAAACGAGACCCAGACTTTTCTAAGTCTTGCGGCAATCGCCCCAAGACACCGGATACCACCAAGTCCTACGCCCCTTGCCAGAAACTCGGCGGGCTCTCAAGCGACGAATCGTCGCTTGGGGAAAAACGCCCTTACGCCGGGAGTCCGGCGTTCAAGCATTTTCGCAGAGCGAAAATCTTGATACCGCCACGGCTTTGCCGTGGCGAGGAGATCAAATGAAGGGGCCCCCAAACGGCTTGCCGTTTGGGGAACAAGAAAGGAGTTATCGCATGAAAGTCAGACCCAGTGTGAAACCCATGTGCGAAAAATGCAAGGTCATCAAACGCAAGGGTACCGTGATGGTAATTTGTGAAAACCCACGTCACAAGCAGAGACAGGGTTAAATTCGAGAAAGGGGACCAAACAGTATGGCACGTATTGCCGGTGTCGATCTGCCCCGTGATAAACGGGTTGAGATCGGCCTCACCTATATCTACGGAATCGGTAGAAAGAGCGCAAAAGATATTCTGGCGGCCACAGGCATAGATCCCACCACCCGAGTGAAGGATCTCACAGACGAGGAAGAGGCAAAGCTCCGTGAGCAAATCGACAAGGAGTACACGGTAGAGGGAGACCGCCGCCGAACCGTAGCGCTTGACATCAAGCGTTTGACTGAGATCGGTTGCTATCGTGGCCTGCGCCACAGAAGAGGGCTTCCCGTCCGGGGCCAGCGGTCTAAAACCAATGCCCGTACCCGCAAAGGTCCGAAGCGGACGATTGCCGGGAAGAAGAAGTAAGGGGGGAAGTGAATCATGGCAGCACCAAAAGGTAAAAAGACCAGAACCAGACGCCGCGAGCGTAAGAATATCGAGAGAGGCGCCGTCCATATCCGGTCCTCCTTTAACAACACCATGGTGACCGTTACCGATACCCACGGAAACACCATCAGTTGGGCGACCTCCGGCGGCATGGGCTTCCGGGGCAGCAAGAAGAGTACGCCCTTCGCCGCCCAGACCGCGGCGGAGACCGCGGCCAAAGCCGCTATGGAACACGGCTTGAAATCCGTCGAGGTCTTTGTAAAAGGCCCCGGATCCGGCAGAGAGGCCGCCATTCGTGCGCTCCAGAGCGCAGGGCTTGAGGTCACCATGATCAAAGATGTGACCCCAATCCCCCACAACGGCTGCCGTCCGCCGAAAAGACGCCGCGTATAGGAAAGGAGGAGACCCGACATGGCTAGATATACAGGAGCAGTTTGCCGCCTATGTCGGAGAGAGGGCCAAAAACTCTTTCTCAAGGGCGACAGATGCTATAGTCAAAAATGTGCAATTGATAAACGTGCCTACCCACCCGGCCAACACGGCCAGGGCCGTTCCAAGGCCTCTGAATACGGTCTGCAACTCCGTGAGAAGCAGAAGGCAAAACGCTACTACGGTATTCTGGAGAGCCAGTTTAGAGGCTATTTCGAGATGGCCGCAAAGAAAAAAGGCCAGACCGGCGAGAACCTCCTGTCCATTCTGGAGAGCCGTTTGGACAACACGGTCTACCGCTTGGGATTTGGAATGAGCCGGGCAGAGGCCCGTCAACTGGTTCGCCACGGCCACTTTATCGTGGACGGGAAAAAGGTAAATATCCCCTCTTTCCTGGTCAAGCCCGGTATGGTAATCGCCCTTAAGGAGAGTAGCCGAGGTCTGGATAAGATCAAGGGGAACTTGGAGGCGGGTGCATTCCGCAAAGCGCCCAATTGGCTGGAGTTCGATGCAACCAATCTCTTGGCCAAAGTGGTGGGATCGCCGACGAAAGAGGACATTGATCTGCCCATCGCAGAGCACTTGATCGTTGAGCATTACTCAAAATAATAGAATCGTATGTCTCCGCACTTTTCTGGGCGGAGACAAACCCTCAAAATTGGTAAGCTGATGAGACCGAACATGAATAAATAGGAGGGTAGTCGTCTGATGATTGAAATAGAGAGGCCACGTATCGAGTGCATTGAGACGCCCGGTGACAGTTCTTACGGCAAGTTCGAGATTGAACCCCTGGAGCGGGGCTACGGAACCACCTTGGGGAACTCCCTACGGCGGATTTTGCTCTCGTCCCTGCCGGGTGCCGCTGTGACCACAGTGAAAATCGCCGGCATCCAACACGAATTTTCCACCATCCCCGGCGTAAAAGAGGACGTGACAGAGATCATCCTAAACGTCAAGGGGATTATCGCAAAGCTCCACAGCCCCGGTGTCAAGACCGTCTATATCGAAGCTTCTGGCGAGGGTGTCGTCACCGCCGGGGACATCAAGGAAGACGGTGAGGTGGAGATCCTAAATCCGGATCACCCCATTGCAACATTGGGCCCCAATGCCTATCTGAACATGGAGCTCACATTAAACCACGGCCGTGGCTACGTACCCGCCGAGCGGAACAAGCCCCAACAGACCATTATCGGTGTCATCCCGGTAGATTCCATCTACACGCCGGTGGCCAGGGTCAACTACTCTGTGGAGAACACCCGTGTGGGCAAGACCACAGATTTCGACAAGCTCACCCTGGAAGTCTGGACGGACAAGACCATTACCGCCCGTGACGCCGTGAGCCTGGGTGCCAAAATCTTGGTGGATCACTTTGAGCTCTTCATTGGTCTGTCCGAGACCGTGGGTGCAAAGAGCACTGTGGTTGAGCGCTCAGAGACACAACGGGACAAGGTGCTGGAGATGACCATTGAGGAGTTGGATCTGTCTGTGCGCAGCTTCAACTGCCTGAAGCGGGCCAACATCAACACTGTGGAAGACCTGATCTCCAAGACGGAAGAGGAGATGATCAAGGTGCGAAACCTGGGTCGCAAGTCTTTAGAAGAGGTCATCCACAAGTTGTCCATGATGGGCTTGGAGTTAGCGGCAGAAGATGCGAACAACTAGCAACTGCGTAGACGTGTTCGAGAAACACGTTTGGATGAAAGGGTAAAGGAGGGAAAAATATGCCCGGAACGAGGAAGTTAGGCAAACCGACCGACCAGAGAATGGCCATGTTTCGCCAACAGGTGACGGATTTGCTCAACAATGGCCGGCTGGAGACTACGGTCACCCGTGCCAAGGAAATTCGCCCCATTACGGAGAAGATGATCACCTTAGGGAAGAAGAACACCCTGGCCTCCCGGAGAGATGCAGTGGCATTCATCACCCGTGATGATGCGGTGCGAAAGCTCTTTGAGGAAATTGCGCCCAAATACGCCGAGCGCAACGGCGGTTATTGCCGTATCGTCCGCATCGGCCCCCGTCGTGGAGACGGCGCAGAAATGGCGGTCATTGAACTGGTCGAATAGGGTAAACGTGCATAAAAAACCTCCCAAGGAGAGAAACTACTCTTTCTTAGGAGGTTTTTCTTATGAAGATGACGAATCAGCAATATAGTACGTATATTGACCGGATGAGTCCTAAATCGAAACTGTGGAAGAATATGCTCTGCGCCTTCTTGGTGGGCGGGATTATCTGTACCGTCGGGGAGGGGTTCATTCGACTTTTTATCCATCTGGGGATGGAAGTGGATAACGCCCGAACCATGGGGGCCATCACGCTGATTTTCCTGGGCGCTTTGCTTACAGGACTCAAAGTGTACGACAACATCGCCCGGATCGGCAAGGCGGGTGCGCTGGTACCCATCACGGGCTTCTCCAACGCCGTGGTCAGCCCAGCCATGGAGTTCAAAAGTGAGGGTCACGTTATGGGGCTCTCCGCCAAGATGTTTTCCATCGCAGGGCCGGTGCTGGTATTCGGTACCCTGGCTGCGACGGCCTACGGGGCAATCTATTTGCTGGCGAAGTAAGAGCGGCGCCCCCGACGCCTCGCAACGTACAGTAGCATAAAAAGCGACAACCGCCCCTCCCCAAAAGAGTAGCGGTTGTCTTAATACCTAATTAGGCAAACCGTCTCACGGTTCACCCCTTCATCTCCTACACCTTCTTCACATTTTCCGATATCTCCGACAGGGCCTTAGACGCCTCCATGTCGTAGGAGTGGGTTTTGGCCATGTCGCCCAGAGAGACCATCCCCACCACACGGCCATCGGATACCACGGGCAGGCGGCGCACCTGTTCTTTGGCCATGATCCGGGTACCCACCCGGACATCGTCGTTGGGGCCGATAGAAGCGACGCCCTTGGTCATGATCTCCTTGATGGGTGTTGTGGCCGGATCGCTCTCGGCGGCGATACAGCGCAGAACGATATCACGGTCAGTAACGATCCCCTTTACCCTGCCATCCTCCGTACAGACAGGCAGGGCGCCGATGTTGTGGCGATAGAGCAATCTGGCCGCCAGAGCGGTGGACTCCTCCGGGGAGATGGAGACCACGTTGGGGCTCATAATATCACGAATCAGCATAGCAAATCCTCCGCAAAGTCAATACTAAGATACTCCTGTACAAAAAAGTAGGAAACTGTTTTTTCGTGTTTCCCCCGCCGTAGGCGGGGGAAACACAGTAAAACTTCCCGCTTTTTGATTCCAAAGTGATCGTACTTCTAGTATTGACCTGGTGTAGACGGTTTATACGGCTAAAATAAACTGCGAATACCCAGGGCAATGAGCACAATGCCGCCCACCAGTTCGGCCCGCTTGTGAAACGTCTCTCCCACCCGTTTGCCAAATAGGCCGCCGGACACCGACAGGGCGAAGGCAACGCCCCCGATCACGGCAGCGGCCACCGCCAGATTCACGGTCAAAAGGGCCAAGCTGACCCCTGCCGCAAAAGCGTCAATGCTGGTGGCAATGGCCAGCACAAACAGCCGCTTGTGGGAAAATGCCATTGTTTCGTCTGGCTTTTGGTTGCCTTTTAAGGCCCGCCAGACCATATTCCCCCCGATTAGCGTCAATAACACAAAGGCGATCCAACTGCCCGCCTGGGCCACGTATTGATTGAACGAATGTCCCAGAAGCGCCCCTAACAGGGTCATAAGCGCCTGGAATCCGCCAAAATAGATCCCCAGCCACAGGGCGTACCGCTTCCGAAACCCCGGTGACATGCCGCAGGAGATGGACACGGCAAAGGCATCCACCCCTAAGCTGAGGGCGAGCAAGGGTATCATCATCTGTAAGAAGCTCCTTTAAAAATATTGCCTCTTATTGTATCATACTAGCCATGTTGTGGACAATATGCTAAAATGGAGGTGTGCACTGCAACGATGATTCTTCTTTCCTCCCCGCCGGAGGCGGGGAGGAAAGTTGGAACACCTGCAGACGGAGGTGTAGATCAAGCGAAAAGGAGATGCCCTCATGACACATGACCAGTGGATGCAGCACGCTTTGACCCTGGCCCAAGAGGCCATGGCAGCGGGAGAAGTTCCCGTGGGGTGTGTCATCGTCGACAGCGGGGGCAATCTCATCGGCCAGGGCAGAAACCGCCGAGAGGAGACCGGGCAGGCCACGGCCCACGCCGAGATACTGGCCATTGAGGCGGCCTGCAGCGCCCTGGGGGATTGGCGGCTGGGTGACTGCAGTCTCTATGTCACGTTAGAACCCTGTCCCATGTGCGCCGGGGCGATTCTCAACGGCAGGGTGGGCAAGGTATTCTACGGCGTAAAAGACCCCACTATGGGGGCCTGCGGCAGTGTATTGAACCTGTTTATGGAGGATTTTTGGCATAGCCCCCAGCTGGTGGGCGGCATCTTGGAAGAATCCTGCGCCCGGTTGATGGTAGATTTTTTTCAAAAACTCCGATAATTTGAAATTTTCCAACATTTCTTCAGGAATCTTTTCGATTTTGTTCATTCTTTCGCCATATGTTTACGATAGGATATTAATTGAACGTTACCTAGGTGTCCGGGACACCTGATTCGAGGAGGCACTCGACATGAGCGACAACAATCAACGCCCCGGTTGGGGCGGGATGTTCAACGGTGGCGACCCGCCGCCGCCATCCGAGGTGCGGTTGGGAAACCAGACCGGTAATCGGCGGCAAATTCAGGGTCTGCCGCGTTCCGATCAGGGCGCGTACCCGCGCTGTGATAACCCGTATCCCCCCGGCATCTATGCCCCCAGCGCCACAACGCCGCCCAGCTATCTGGTGGATCCGGAACAACACGCCGGATACCAGGGGGAATTCAAACTCCAAGATGAATGGGCAAATCGATCCTTTCGAGAACCCAAACGGCGGGGCGGGTTTATGCGAACCCTCTGCCTGGTTTTGATCTGCGCCCTCATCGGCGGTGGTACCGCAGCAGTGGTCTCCCAGCGGGTTATTGAAAATTGGGAGGCCGCACAGCCAGATACCCCGGTCTCTATCGTCATGCCTACGCCGGAACCAACACCGGAGCCCACGCCGGAGCTAACACCCCCGCCGCCCGTCGCTACGCCCGTTCACGCAGGCGGGGTGATGACGGCAGAGGAGATTTTTGAGCTTGGCCGGGAACAGGTGGTGGGCATCACCACAGAGGTTGCCAGCACCAACATCTTCGGGCAAATGACAACGGGAACCGTCACAGGCACGGGCTTTATCGTGTCCGCCGACGGGTACATTTTGACCAACTATCACGTCATTGAGGGCGCGTCCCGGATCCTGGTCGTGCTGTCGGACGACACCGTCTACGAGGCCCGGTTGATCGGTGGGGAGAGCGTCACGAGTGATGTGGCAGTGCTCAAAATCGAGGCCTACGATCTGCCCTACGCCCGGCTCGGAAGCTCCGAGGAAATGCGGGTGGGGGCCAGCATCTTCGCCATTGGCAACCCCTTGGGGGAACTGACCTATACCATCACCTCCGGTATTATCAGCGCGTTGGATCGGAATATCGCCATCGAGCCGGGTGTCATCATCAATATGTTCCAAATCGACGCTGCGGTCAACTCCGGTAACTCCGGCGGTCCCGTGTATAACGCCTTCGGCGAAGTGGTGGGTATCGTCACCGCCAAATCCGCCATGGAGGGCGTGGAAGGCATCGGCTTTGCCATCCCCATTGACGACGCCATGCACTACGCCACACAGCTCATTGAGACGGGGCATATCGCAAGGCCCTATCTCGGTATCTACCCCGTCACCATCACAGAGGTCTATGCCTATCACCACCAAATGGTTGCGGGCGTACTCGTGGATACCGTCTTCCCCGACAGCCCCGCGGCCCACGGCGGGCTGTTGGTGGGTGATGTCATCATAGCCATGAGCGGCTACGCCATCCGCACGACGGAGGAACTCCGGGCCGCATTGAATCAATATGCCCCCGGCGACGCGGTGCACTTCGCCATCTATCGAGACGGGTATGAACTCACCATCACCGTCACGCTGGGGGATCGTCCCGTAGAAACGCACATCCCCGAGGACCCTGGTTACTACGATGCAGGGTACGGACACGGTGAGGGCGACTATTAGGAGTAGTGCAGTTGCATGAGAAAAAATCCCTGCCGGCCGGCAGGGATTTTCTTGTGATACTACAACAAAAAGCGGCATGTCGGTACCGTCACACGCTACGCCTTCCTTTTACGCTTTCCGGCGATAGTGGAAACAAAAATTTGTAACACTGTAACGGCGGCCAACTGGTTTGGCTGATACTGCGGCTTTCCCACAAAGCCGTATCGCTTCATCAAAAGATCCAGCCCGTGGATCTTTTGCGTTTCCTCCGCCACAATCGAGATAGTCCCCTCGCCGATTACGCTCTCGAATTCGGCAGCCCACTCGCAGGCTGCGGGGGCGTCCAGTGTGCGATAGGCGCAGTCCGCCTCGAAGCAGACATTGTGATTCTGTGCGATCATATCTATTTTCCGGCCTTCCGGCGCGCAATGAAGATAGATAGTGACTTGATCGTCGATCACTTCGTAGGCGAAGTTCATGGGGACGATATAAGGTTTGTTATCCGTGCTCAAACCGAGGCGTATGATTTCGCATTTGTCCAGTATCGCAAGGATATGTTCCAGTCCAACGACTTCTCGGTCCCGTCTTCTCAAAGATATTTCCCCCTATGTCTCGTCCTCTGCGATGTTGATCAGTTGTACGCCGACACTTAAGGCGTAGCTTGCGGTGTAGGCGGTGCCGCCTGTGGGACGATCCAGATAGCAGATGCACCAGCCGCTGCCTTCGGCCATGTGGCGGTTTCGCTTGTACATACAGCCGTTATAATATTTCTCGGCGGTGTAGACCACTTTGTCCGCCCGGGCCAGGATTTGTTCCAAGAGGGTCTTGTCCTCGCCCTGCCAGCTGAAATCGTGGTCTTTACACGGCAGGATCATAATCAGCCGGATGTGGGGATATGTACGCTTGAGTTTGATGACGGTCAAAGCGGCGATGGTGTCAAAGCCCAAAGCCCCGCCCCCGCCAAAATACTGCACCCCCTGATTGATCAGCCGCTCAACGGCCCGTTCCAGCCGTTGTTGGACTTTGGGGTACTCCTCCCGGGGGATATCTCGATGACCTGTGAAAAAACAGGTTTTTTCTCTGATTGTATGTTCGGTCATGGGTTTCACCTACTGTCGTCTGGGGGCAAAGTGGATGCCGGGGATAGAGATGGGACACGGTTGTTCGGTAGGGTATGACTTATTCAAAATTAGGAAGGGGCGCATTGCAGTATTCGCAAATATTGCTATTGTTATGTGCTCCACAACATTGGCAAGTAACCATTCGCTCCACCGAATCCGAGCCTTCATTTATCAAGATTGAGGGGTTTTTGATGAGAAAAATCGTTCTCTTCAATATGTAAAACAGGGGAATGTGTTCATTTTTTATAAGTTCTTCGGGCGACCCCTCCATAAGCGCTATTACATCGCTATTTGTTTTTATTTCAAAACTTTCAATTGCGATTCCCTTGTTTTTGTTTGTCGAGACAACAGATATGTCGATGATGTCAACAATATCTATCACTGTTCTCTTTTCCATCATAGGCTTATTGTAAAATCGTTTGTTAGTTAATAAATATCCTTCTTTTCCTGACCCCATAACAGTGCTATCAACAAGAAAAATTGCCGTCTCATCGTTCCCCATTTCCTGTGCATATTTCCGTTTTGCTCCTTGAAGTTTCTTTTCCGGTATGTTCTCCAAGACAAACAAGCCGAGAACTTGTCCCTCTTGTTTCAAAATATCTTTTATTTTGCTTTTAAGCTCAAGAGTCAATGACACGATACTTCCTCCCCTATATTACGTCAAAATATTGTACGAAACCCCTTCGCTACCATAAGAAAACACCAAGAACACCGAGAGTTCCCCACCTCCCCTACGGCTGCGTCTGATCCTTCAACACCACGTCATGCGCCCCGCCCTCGACAATGCTGACGGAGGAGACCAGGGTCAGGCGGGCTTTTTCTTGCAGCTCCGGGATGGTGAGGGCGCCGCAGTTGCACATGGTGGAGCGCACTTTGGACAGAGTCAGGGCCACATTGTCCGCCAGGGAGCCGGCGTAGGGGACGTAGGAATCTACCCCCTCCTCAAAGGAGAGACCGCCCTTTTTACCGTCGGCGCTGTACCGCTGCCAGTTTCTGGCCCGGTTGGAACCCTCGCCCCAGTATTCTTTCATATAACTGCCACCCACCGTCACCCGGCGGCCGGGACTCTCGTCGAACCGGGCGAAATAGCGGCCCAGCATACAGAAATCCGCCCCCATGGCCAAGGCCAGGGTGATGTGGTGGTCGTGGACGATGCCGCCGTCGGAACAGATGGGGACGTATATCCCTGTCTCTTTCAAATACTGATCTCTGGCTTTGGCGACTTCGATGACCGCCGACGCCTGGCCCCGGCCAATGCCCTTGGCCTCCCGGGTGATGCAGATGGCACCGCCGCCGATGCCCACCTTGACGAAATCCGCCCCGGCCTCGGCCAGGAAACGAAATCCGTCTCGATCCACCACGTTGCCGGCGCCAACTTTCACGCTGTCACCGTACTGGTCACGGATGAATTGGAGGGTCTGTTTTTGCCACTCGCTGTACCCCTCGGAGGAGTCGATGCAGAGGATATCCGCCCCGGCTTCGATGAGGGCGGGGACACGGGTCTCATAGTCGATGGTGTTGATCCCGGCACCTACCATGTAGCGCTTGGAACTGTCCAACAACTCCATGGGGTTGGCCTTGTGGCTGTCATAGTCCTTCCGGAACACAAAAGCCACCAGCCGCTGATTGGAATCAATCACCGGCAGGGTGTTCAACTTGTGTGCCCAGATGATATCGTTTGCCTCTTTGAGGGTGACGCCCTCCTGGGCGTAGATGATCTCCTCAAAGGGGGTCATAAACTCGGACACCAGGGTGGCGGGGTCCATCCGGCTGGGCCTGTAGTCCCGGCTGGTGATGAGGCCTAAGAACTTGCCGGAGGCGGTGCCGTCATGGGTCACGGCCACTGTGGAGTGGCCCATCTTATCCCGCAGGGCTAAGATATCGGCCAGAGTCTGATCTGGTCGGACATTGGACTCCGAGGAGACGAACCCGGCCTTGTACCCCTTGACCCGGCGCACCATCTCCGCCTGATCCTCCACGGATTGGGAGCCGTACAGGAAGGCAATCCCCCCCTCCCGCGCCAAGGCGATGGCCATCCTGTCATCGGAGACCGACTGCATCACAGCCGAGACCAGGGGGATATGCATGGTGATATCCGGGGTCTCCCCGACCCGGTAGCGGGTGATCGCCGTCTTGAGGGAGACGTTTTGCGGTAGACAATCCGCCGACGAGTAGCCGGGCACCAGCAGATATTCACTAAAGGTATGAGAGGGAGTATCGTAAAAGTACGGCATGAGACGGCTCCTCCTAGTCAATTTTTTGGTATATGCATAGTATACGAGATATTCTTACAAAATACAACCCGCCGCTTTCAGCGCCAGCGCACATTCCAGGCGCTTTTTGAACAGGGTACAGCCGTATGCGTCGATCCCCCGCAAATCGCCGGAGGTGTGGTAGGCGTTGGCGGCGCAGCCGCCGCTACAGTAGAGTTTGGCCCAGCAGTCGTGACAGGCCGGGCGGGTGTAGACGTTGCAACTGGCCAGCGCTGCCGCCACAGCGGGCGTTGTCACCCCCTGCCAGACATCGCCCATGGCGTATGCGGGGTCTCCCACGAATTGATGACAGGGGAAGAATGCCCCCGACGGGGTGACTGCCAGATACTCCGTGCCGACGCCGCAGCCCACCAGCCGCTTGTGGGCGCAGGGGCCGTGATCCAAGTCCAGGGTGTAGTGATAAAAGCGAAAGCTCTGCCCCGTCTGATTACGCCGCTCCATCTCGGCGGCCAGACGTTCATATTGGGTGAACAGTGTTGGCAGATGGGTCTCGGTGAGGGCGTAGGGGGCGTCGGGGGGGCAGACCACCGGCTCCATGGAGAGTTCGGTGAAGCCCAGATCGGCCATGTGGAGGATATCCTCGGTGAAATCCAGGTTGTGGCGGGTAAAGGTGCCACGGATATAATAGCCCTTGCCGCCCCGGCGGCGAACCAGCTCTTGGAACTTGGGGACGACAATATCATAGCTGCCCCGCCCGTCTGGGGTCTTGCGGAAGTGGTCGTGGACGGATTTTCGCCCGTCTAAGCTCAGGACCACGGTATCCATTTCCCGATTTGCAAAGTCCATGACTTCGTCGTTTAGGCCTATGCCGTTGGTGGTGAGGGTGAAGCGGAAGTGTTTGTCCCATCTCTCCTCCTGGGTACGGCCATAGGCAACAAGTTGTTTGACCACGTCCCAATTCAACAAGGGTTCGCCGCCGAAGAAGTCTACTTCTAAGTTTTGTCGTGTACCGGAGTGCTTGAGCAGAAAATCCAAGGCCGCTTTGCCGACCTCAAAGGACATCAGCGCTGCCCCGCCGTGGGATTGATTCGTTCCTGCAAAACAGTAGGCACAAGACAGGTTGCACGTGTGGGCCACGTGGAGGCACATGGCCTTGTATGCCCCGTGGGTCTGTCCAATCCCTGTCGCCAAGTCCTGATAGATGTCCGGGGTAAAGAGTTGTCCCGCCGATTCCAGGGCTGCGATATCATCCAGCAGGGCCGCGATTTCTCCAGGGTTCACGTCCGGCATGTAACTGTAACGCGCGAGGAGTTCGGTGGCGATCTCCTCCCGGGTGTGGGTCTCGTAGCGGGCAATGGCGTCGTAGGCCAGATCGTCCACTTGATGGAGGCTGCCGCTGTTTGTATCCAGCACCATATTTCGTCCGGCCAGTTTGTATTGGTGTACCATGGGCGCTCCTCGTTGTAAAAAGTGACCGCTTTGCCACTGGTCTGCGGCAAAGCGGCTCGGGGTGTCGGAAAAAGGGGCGGGGCGTCGAGGGCGCCGCCCCCTACATAGTGTTGCGGACTATTTGCTGTTCTCACAGGGCTGGTTGATGACGCCGCAAGAAGTCTTACAAGCGGATTGGCAGGAGGTGGGACACTCGCCGCATCCGCCGGTTTTTACGCTCTCTTGTAAATTGCCTGATGTGATGGTCTGGATTCTTGTCATGGGGATTTCCTCGCTTTGTTTCGTTGTTTTTCTTATCTTACCGGAAGGTTGCAAAAATGTCAATGCCGTCCTTGGGAAGTTGAATATGGCACAATAAGCACGTATAAAAGAGTGATGTTTGTCATAGTCATACCGAGTATGGCCCACAGCAGATACTGTTGCAATCCCGGCTGCCAGAGCCACAAGCTTATGATGATGGTTGATTGCAGGGGAATAACAATTCGACTTATTTTTTTATTCCGCTTCTTTTCTCATTTTTTGAGAGGCTTATTCGGATGTTGGACCGGGGCGCCTGCGAAAGTGACGACAATGGAAAAGAGCATTAAGATCAGTGTCCAATCCATGAGTGGCATAGGCCAGAAGAACCCAAATAGCAAAGCGGCGGCATAGCTGGTCATGGTGAGCAAAAAACAAGAAAAATATGTGCTTGCGTGATAGCCGCCGGCATAGGGGCGCAGGAGATAAAGGAACCCTAAGTATACAAGCGTTCCAAGAAATTCTCCCGCTACTGCCCCTAACAAGAGGATAGACAGGGTGGCACCAAGCGTAGAGAGGAGCAGTGACCAGCCATAGATATAGACTTCTTCATCCTCTGCCGAGACGGCTTCTTTTCGTATCATATATGTGGTTAATGTCGATGCCATCCTCTCTATCATGTTGTTGCCTCGCTTCCTGTATATAATGGCAACTTAATATTGACGGTGCAATAATATTCCTCGAACGTCGTATGAAGTTGACCCTTGATTTTTTCTGTGAGTCTCTTTGCAATTTGCAGACCCACACTTTTTTGATTATGTACCTCTTTTATTCGCTCTCTACTATCCGCAGGATATTCTACTATGATATCTAAAATAGCCCGTTTCCACCTCGAAGGAGAGAGAAATAGCTTTTTCACATTCCTCATCCTCAATGACTTCCACGGTTTCGATGGCAGTATCCAAAACATGAATAAGAATACCGCCGACAACTTCAGAATCATATTGGAGATTCGTCAACCGGCCAATATCTGCCTGAATTCTGATTTTTTTTGGCCAAGGTCGCCTTTGCTGGATAAGACCACGTCCAAAATCTCATCGCCGGTACAATAGGCGAGGTTGAAGTTCTATTTGAGTTGGTGTATACGGAAAAGCAAAGTTTGATATTGTTCAAACTGCCTTGCTCGGCCCTGTTTTGAGTAAACCAAAGCGCCCATGTTCCAAATGTCAGACGTGACCGCATCTATGGAGTCTTGATAGTTTTTAAACTTTTCATGGGTGGCGGCTAACTGCTCATAGTTTTTAAACCGCTGCAGTTGCACTTCCTGCTCTAATAGTTTTTGGCTTAGCGCTCGGTTCTTTTTGTTTGTGGTGTCGATATAAGCAAGAGGCAGACAATTTAAGAGCAGAACAAGAGCGGCAAAACGAAACAACACCTCTTGCCCTTGGATCGGGTCAATATACTCTGCTGTCTGAAGCGAAAACATTGCGTAGATACTCGCTGCAACTGCCATTGACAGCAATAAAACAATCGTACGCCCTAAGTGCTCCAGATATAGCTTGAGCCGCAATATAAAGAGAAGTAAAAGGACTTGTAGTATCGTTGCGCACAACATTGCTTGTATACGATAACTATTTTGTAACACTACAAGAACGTGACAAATCTCTGTGCTGCTGTAGTAGACGCTCTCCCGCTTTTGTGATACAATTCACAGTAACTTCACGTCATAGTTATGGAGGTGTAGACCATGTCCCAAGAAGCCATGAAAATCGTCGGCGAGGCGGAGGAGACCGTCCGGCAGATGCGATGGGAGGCCGAAGACCATGCCAAACAGGCGATGGAGGCCGCTGTCCAAGCCGGAGAGTCTAAAGTGGCCGAGGCGGTCAAACGGGCCGAGGCCGAGTGTACCCAGATGATGCAAGAGGCGGAACAGGGCGCCGCCAAAGCGGCCATGGATCTCGCCTCCAATACGGAGAATAAAAAAGCGGCGATCCGAGCCCGCGCTGAGAGCGCCATGTCCGTTGCCGTGGATCGGATCATCGAAAGGATCGTGAGGGGTTGATGGCGGGCAAGATGAAGCGGTTGCGGCTCATGGGACTACACGCCGAGCGGGACGATCTGCTCCGGCGGCTCATGGGGCGGGGGTGTGTGGAGCTGGCGGAATCGCGGGGCGATGAGGAGACGACGCTCTCAAAACAGGAGAGCGATCTACCAGCTCAAAAGGAGCGCTTGGACCGACTCAATCAGGCCCTGGATATTTTGCAGCGGATCGCGCCGGAGAAAAAAAGGCTGTTCCCCAAGCGGGACGAGGTCAGTGAAGACGTCCTCTTCTGTTGTACGGTTACAGGCCCGGCGTTGGAACTGGCCGATGATATTGCGGAAAAAGAGGCGCAGATCAATCAGCGCAACGCCCGTATCAATCAGATGGAGGCGGAACGTGTGGCGCTTTTGCCGTGGCGGGAGATGAATATCCCCCTCGGTACCCAAGGGACGGAGCATGTGGCTGTCGAGTTCGGCACTGTCCCCCGATCTGTGGTGGTATCCCAGTTGGAGGCCACCCTCTTGGCCGAGGCCCCCGCCGCCGCACTCTATCTGGTGGGGCAGAGCAAGGAGCAACTCTGCCTCATGCTGATCTGCTACCGGGCAGAGCTTACAGCCGCCGAGAGCGTGCTCCGAGAGGCGGGGTTTGCCCGGGTTATCTTGACCGAGACAGATACTCCCGACGCCGAGATAGATCGGATTTCAAACGAGATGGCAGACATCCAAGCGGAGATCGCCGCGCTTCGGGAAGAACTGGCGCATCTGGCGGACAAGCGTCCGGTATTGAAACTCTGCGCCGACCGTCTGGCCCTGGAAGTAATCCGGGAGGAGGCGAAAGAGAAACTTTTGGCCTCAGAGTCCACTTTCGTCCTAGAGGGCTGGCTCCCCACCCGCCAAGAGGCGGCGCTGGGCGCACTCCTAGACGAGTTCACCTGCGCCTGGGAAATCAGGGAGCCGTCACTGGAGGAATATAAGGGCAAAAGCCGAGGATTTCGGCCTCTTGCCATGGAGACGAAGTATCATCAGGTTACGAATGGGAACTAGAGCAGGAGGAGTATAGCGTGAACGGGATTGATAAAATCACCCAGCGTCTCATAGGGGATGCCGAGCAAGAGGTCGCAGCCATCCGGGCCGAGGCTGAGGGGGCGTGTGCGGAGGTGGCGAAGGCATACGAGCAACAGGCCCAGGATACATTTTGGCAGTTGGTCACCGCCGGGAAGCAGGCGGCGGATCTGCGAGGGTTGTGTATGTTTGATGCGGCGGCGTTAGAGTCGAAAAAGCGTATCCTAACCCTCAAGCAGGAGATGGTGGCCCAGGCCTTTGTAGAGGCCGAGGCGCAGATTTTGAATCTGCCGGAGGAAGAGTACATTCTCCTGTTGGCCAAACTTGCCGCGAAAGCCGCCCGGACGGGGGAAGAGCAACTCATCTTCTCTCCGAAAGATCGGGGACTCTATGGCAAACGGGTCACAATGGTGGCAAATGAGATGCTGAAGCGCGCCGGAACGTCCGCTGCCTTCACCATGGGCGAGGAGAGCCGGGATATAACGGGTGGCGTCATCGTCACCGACGGACGCATAGATACCAATTGCAGCTTGGAGGCACTGATTGCCGCCTGCCGCAGAGAATTGACACCCGTTGTGGCCCAGATTTTATTCGATTGAGAGGGGGGGCGGGCAAATGAGCGGGACAATTATAAAAGTCTCCGGGCCTCTCGTAATCGCCGAGGGGATGGCGGATGCCAAGATGGCCGACGCCGTCCGGCTGGGCAAAGCGGGACTCCTGGGCGAAATTGTGTATATGATCGGTGGCCAGTCCACCATCCAGGTCTATGAGGAGACGAGGGGAATCGGGCCGGGGGAGCCAGTGGTCACCACAGGTGCGCCGCTATCTGTCGAGCTGGGGCCGGGTCTTCTGGGGACGATCTGCGACGGAATCCAACGGCCTCTGGAGACAGTCTACGCCCAGGCGGGAGACACCGTCCCCCGGGGGATTCATCTCCCCGCCCTGGATCGGGCGCAAAAATGGGCGTTTCACCCCATGGTGACCGTGGGGGACAAAGTTGCCGCCGGAGATATCATCGGAACAGTCCAGGAGACGGATGCCATCTCGCACAAGATCATGGTGCCCATAGGGATATCCGGCACAGTGCAGGAGATCCACAGCGGAGCGCGTACTGTGGAGGAAACTGTCGCCGTCGTCCGGGCGCTACACGGTAACATCCATCAGTTGACAATGCTCCAGCGTTGGCCTGTCCGCATGGGGCGGCCATACAAGCGGAGAGTGGTTCCATCGGGCCCGCTACTGTCGGGTCGGCAGGGGGGTGACGCCATGCCGTCCCTGGTCAAAGGCGGCACCGCTGCCATCTCTGCCCCATCCGGGAGCGGGAAGACGGCGTTTTTGCAGACTTTAGCCAAACGGTCAGACGTGGACGTAGTGATTTATATCGGCTGCGGCGCACGGGGGAGCGAGATAGCTGATTTCATCGAGGCGTTTGAACCGCTCCGGAACCGGACGGTACTCGTCGCCAGTACCACCGATCTGCCCGCAGCGACCCAAGGGGCGTCCTTACACACGGGGATCACCATTGGGGAATACTATCGTGACATGGGTTGTGCCGTGCTGGTCATCGCCGATTCTGCGTTCCCTCCGGCATTCTGCGGCCGGGCCGGGGCGATGATCTGCCTGGGATCAGATGGCCGGCAGGGGAGCCTCACGGTTCTGGAGATATCCCATGAGCAAAACAATCAGGAGGGCGCAGTATGATCAGAGAATATCGCACCATTTGGGAGATTACAGACTCTCTCTTGACTGTAAAAGACGTCGAGGGCGTCACCTGCGGCGAACTGGCCCAAATCCTCCTGTCCAGCGGCGAGATACGTACCGGCAAGGTGCTGGAAGCGGCTTATGATCAAACTGTCGTGGAAGTTTTTGGCTCCACCGTCGGGATGAACCCCGCCGAGAGCAAGATTCGCTTTTTGGGGCATGGCCAGGAGCTGGGAGTCTCGGGAGATATCCTGGGCCGGATATTCAATGGCATGGGCCAGCCTGTGGACGGCGGGCCGGAGATATTGGCGGAGCACTATTTGGATATTCACGGCGCACCGGTCAATCCGGTGGCACGGGAGCGCTCTTTGAAGCTGATCCAGACCGGAATCTCTGCCATTGACGATGAGCGCCCCCTGATGCGGGGGCAGACCTTGGCCATTTTCTCTGAACTGGGTCAGTCTCACGCATCTCTGGTGGCGCAGATTGCCCAGGAAACACGGGCATCGGGCAAGAATACCGACTTTGCCGTAGTTTTCGCCGGGATCGACATCTCTTTCGAGGAGTCGGAACATGTTGTCCAAGAGTTGAAACGCACGGGATGCATCGGCCGATCCGCATGCTTCATCAGCCTGACCGACGCCCCGACGGGCGAACAGGTCGCCGCCCCCCGGATGGCCCTGACAGCGGCGGAGTATCTGGCCTTTGAGAAAGATATGCACGTATTGGTCATCCTGACGGACACGACCAACTACGCCGATCCCGCCGCACTCTACGAGCGGGCGGGCTGCCGGAAAGGGAAATCGGGTTCCATCACCCTGCTCTCCGTCCTGACCGGGCCGACGCATACAAACTCCCTCACGGATGGGCAGGTTACACTATGAGTTATCAAATACAAAAACTAGAACCGGAAAACTACGATAAGTGCAACAATATCTGGGACATGAGCCAAAGTCCCGAAACGGTGAAAAAGTGGTATGATGAACTCGTGTCCGGGAACCGGGTGATCTTTGTCTATATCGAGGACGGGGCGTATCTGGGCGAGGGTGCGCTTGTGTTCGACACGAGAGATACGGACTACACGATTGCAGATAAGCGTGTGTATCTCTCCAGGGTACTTACGAAGCCAGAATGTCAAAACCGTGGCATTGGAGGCAAGATCGTGGATGCTCTGGTTGACTATGCAACAGACTTAGGGTACAAAGAAATCACCGTGGGCGTAGATATTGCAAACGTCGGAGCCAGATGGCTCTACGAGAAAAAAGGATTTACGACTATTGTTTTTATAGGTGAAGATGCGGGCGGAAAATACGTCAAACTTTTGAAAACACTCTGATATACAATAATTCCCCCGCTTATAGCGAGGGAATTATAGATCATAACAAGGAGCAAATAACCCTATGACAGAAAAAATCACCCTGCCCAATGGAGTCCGCATGATCCATGAGCACATCCCCCACGTCCGCTCCGTCTCCATCGGCCTCTGGCTGGGGGTCGGCTCTCGGTATGAGCGTCTGGAAGAGGGGGGGGCTTCTCACTATATTGAACATCTGCTCTTTAAGGGTACGAAACACCGCACGGCGGCGCAGCTGGCGGAGGATATGGATCAGATCGGCGGGCAGATCAACGCCTTTACCACCAAGGAGTGCACCTGTTTTTATGGACGGGTGCTGGACACCCATATCCGGATGGCTGTAGATATCCTGGCGGACATGTTGTTTCACTCCAACTTTCACGAGGACGACATCCAGGGGGAGCGGAGTGTGATCTACGAAGAGATCGACATGTACGAGGACACGCCGGAGGATCTGGTCTCTGAACAGCTCATGACGGCTATTTTCCCCGACAGCGCCCTGGGGCGCCCTATCCTGGGTACCCGGGAGACGCTACAGGACATGGATCGGGGGCGTCTGCTGGACTATATGGCGACCCACTACGTTCCCAATCGGCTGGTGGTGGCCATCTCTGGCAGTTTCACCTCGGCGGATTTGGATTACATGCAAAAGATATTTTCTCACATGCCCCGGGGGGCCATTGTCCAGTCGGATGCGGCGGCATTTACACCGGCCTTCGTCCTGCGGGAGAAGTCTATTGAGCAAAACCATCTGTGTCTTCTGATGCCGGGCCTGCCCCATGACAGTCAGCACCGGTATACGGCGCAGTTGTTGAGCAATATCCTGGGGGGCGGCATGTCCTCCCGGCTGTTTCAGACCATCCGGGAACAACACGGACTCTGTTACAGCATCTATAGCTTCGGCTCAAGTTATCGGGATACGGGACTCTTCGGTGTCTATACGGCTCTCAACCAGGAGACGGAGGTGCAGGCCCTTCAGCTGATTCTGGAGATTTTGCAAGATTTACGGGAGAACGGTGTGACGGATCAAGAGCTGGATCGGGCCAGAGAGCAGGTCAAGAGCAATGTGCTTATGAGCTTAGAGTCAACCTCTGCCCGGATGAACAATCTGGGCAAATACGAACTCTACCACGGCGCCGTCCCCGCCCCGGAGGAGATCATCGCCCGGTACGACGGGGTGACGAAGGCGGATATCCTGGCCGTCGCCCAGCGGGTCATCGGGTTCGATCAGCTGGCCTTCTCCGCCGTGGGACAGGCGACGGACGAGGGGCGGTATCGTGAGGTGTTGGGAGTGTAGCCCTCCCCCGGTCAGCTCTCCCGGTCAGGCGTAGCCTGACAGCCCCCTCAAGACGAGGGGGGCGAAGGACAAGGGCGATCCTCCGTCAGGCTTCGCCTGCCACCTCCCTTGGAAAAGGAGGCTAAGGGACGATGCGGACATTTCTACACGGGCGCACACTGTGCGCCCCTACGGCGCAAACAGTGTATTATTGCAAAAGAAGACATCAAAAAACGCTTTGCAAATCTTTTGGAAGATTTGTAGCCGCATAAAGACCCAAAGCCTCCTTTCGTAAAGGAGGTGGCAGAGCGAAGCTCTGACGGAGGGTTCCCCTGCGCTGCAGGTCAAGGGCCTCCCTTCGGCACTTCGTGCCATACAAAACAACAGGGCTGACGTGTCTGCGTCAGCCCTGTTGTTATCATTCATATTACAGTGCAGAGAGCGGAATCATTACTGTCGCCGCCGGGTTAATGTCCCCTGGCGCGGAGTAGGGGCGCTCTAACAGTGTCCAGTCCCGTGGGGGAATCAGTTCCAGCCACAGCTCATAGGTGCCGTCGGCCTTACGGATGTATCGGAAGGAGTTGCCGGCCTCTTGGATATACAGGTAATACCACGCAGCCGCTACATATACGAAGGTCTCCTGGTGGTCGCCGCGGTATTGGAGGTGGCGCACCTCTTCCATGGGGAAATACCGGCCAGGACAGGCTGTGGCGTTGAAATCCCTGTGACCATAGACCGGGAGTTCACCAAAGCGGCTCTGTAAATAGCGGATCAATTCTACCAGGGCGTTGAACTGTGCGGTGGGCATGTGTCTGTCCACGGTGTCGTACCGACCTCTGACGGCGATCCCGATGGTGTTATGGTTGTGGCCGACTGTGTGGGCGCCTATGGCCATCAGGGGCCGTCCGGTCCAGATGGAGCCGTCTTTATCGACTTGGAAGTGGTATCCGATCCCAAACCAGCCACGGGACAAGTGGTCTTCATGGGTCCGATGTACGGGCCAGTCCGCACTGAGGTGGTGGAGGACAATGGCCTCGGTCGACGCCCGCAACGAGGGTTCGGCTGTGAAGATGAGCTGGGCGTCCAGGATGGGGGCCTGGTGTACCATTTGGCCCGCCGGATTGTCTGCCCAGACCTGCATATCGGGGTGTAAATCCCCCGGAGACGAGGTGGGGCGGCCCAGCATCCGATTGACCATGGCCGCGACTTCAGCGCGGGTAATCAGCTCGTTGGGGGAGAAGGCGCCGTCGTTGCCGCGCACCCAGCCCTCACGGGCTACGGCCAAGATGGCGTTTTCAGCCCAGTGGCCGTAGGTGTCAGAAAAGATGGGCTCACCGGGGGAGAGATCAAGGCCCCGGAATCGCGCCATGACCACGGCGACTTCGGCCCGGGTGATATATTGTCTGGGGGCGAAGTGATCCTCGTCCACGCCTGTGAAGAGGCCGGCGTTTGTCATAGTGGATATGGCGTTGTTGAACCAGTCCATGGCCTCCACATCGAGGAAGGGGTTTTCCTGGTTCCAGAGTTCTGTACGGGTCTCATCGGAAATCAGGCGGAAGAAGATAGTGGCCACTTCCGCTCTGGAGATATTGTCCCGGGGCCGGATATTCCCGAAGGTGTCGCCGATGAGATAGGCGTGGTGCTCTAAGACCTCAAATGCAATCCACTGGGCATAGAGGGAGAAGTTCTCTGTGACCGGGGTATGCCAGTCATAGGGGAGTTCTCCATAGGAATCCGTATACCAGCCCAGGAACATGTATTCCTCTTGGAGTGGGATTTCCGGCTCTTCCAACATGTTGCCGTAGACGACGGCTGCTTGAGAAAAGCGGTCCTCTCGGTCATAGTTTAAATCAAAAGTTATCGTCAACATATGCCCGGTATCCTCTGCCAAAGCAAATGCCGGGAAGATGCTAAGTAACATTGCACAGAGGAGCAGAAGGCTCACGCATCGTGAAAACCTCCGCCGGACAGGCTGTCTGGGCTGCCCTGTTCTGTCTGCGTACATGATATATATATCCTCCCAAAACTTTGGTAATTCATCCTAGTTGTCTAATAGGGTATTCTATTATAGCGGATTTTCGTCGAAAAGTATATACAATTTTTATACAAATGTTTGGAAGACATTTAATGCATATTGTCGGTTTTGTGCGGCTTTTGAGATGATTTTGGCGGTTGCGCTTGTACTGTCACAAGGGTTTGCTCCATATCCCCCCTATCTCTACCGTTCTAATCTCTTTTTGCAATCTATCAATGTGTAGACATCCGCAAGGGGTTCGACTGTGGTGATGTCGAACACCACCGGGAAGGTGGGCATCTTGCCCATTGTCTCGGCATCCCGAATCCGTTGTCTTGTCTCTTCGCTCACATGGGCGGTGCTTAGAAGTTCCGTACGGTTCTTTTCCTTAAACCAAACCGCCACGCTGAAATATCCCTCATAGACGTAGAGCCAGTAGAGGGTTTTCTCTTTCCTTGTCCCCCTCGCCGTCGTCCACCAGTGCTGTCCTCTTGCGAACCACGCCTTGTAGGGCGTATACCATTGCCACTCCTGCTCCATCTCTAGGCCGGGCAAGGCCTCTTGAAATATCTCATATGCGGCATAACTGCCGCCCAGGGTTTGTTCCAACACTGCGCTGGTGGGTCTCGTATCCGGGTCTCTGAGCCGTAATTGTTCGTGATTGTGCATGGCTTTTGCTCCTAACTTTTTAGAATTCCCCTATACCCGTTTCACCTGCTTATCCAACTGGGCCCGGGATAGGCAAAAGGAGATGGGTCTGCCGTGGGGGCAGTATTTAACTTCTCCCGCCAGGACCCGGCCCGCCAGTTGGTGGAGCTCCAGGGGATCGCTCCGGCGGCCGGCTTTGATGGCGGCTTTACAGGCGATGGTGTGGCGGATATCATCCCGGATTTCTTGGAGATCGGGAGATTGCCCCTGGATCAGCTTCTCCGCCAGCTCGGATAAAAACGGTTCCATGTGATCCAAGTCAATCTCTTCCGGCACCTGGCGGACGGCCACTGTCCCCAGGCCGAACTGATCCAGCTCGAAGCCGAATTGCGCTAAGTATCCGGCGTGTTCCGCCAGTGTAGCGGTGATTTGGGGGCCTAAGTCCACGATGATAGGTTCTAAGAGAATCTGGGGCATGGGGGCGTAGTCCTCGGATTGGAGGGCGGCGAACAAAATCCGCTCGTGGGCGGCGTGTTTGTCGATGAATAGGAGGGTATCCCCCTGCTCGACGAGGATATAAGTGCCCAAGGCCTCGCCGATGACCCGATAGGGGGGCATCTCCGAGGCGATCTCCGCAGGATCGGACGGAGCGGGTGATTTCTCCGGGGGAGCGGGCGCTTTGTTTTCGGAGTTCGATGTCGGGAGCGGAAGCGCCGTCTGCGCAATCGGCGGCGGGGCGGGGCTGGCGTCCGGCAGGGGGAAACGGCTCTGGTAGACCACTGCCGCCGTATCCCGCAGCGTCCCCGGATCGGAGAGGGGGGGCGGTTGGGTGTCGGATGCTTTCGATCCACCGGACACAGGGGGTGGCGGGGCATCCAAGACTCGTTGCGTCCCTTTGGAAAGAGAAATCTCCGGCATGTGGGTGCTCTGATCCAGGGCGGCCAGGACACTGTAATACACCGCGTCAAAGACCTCTTTTTCATAGAGAAATTTGACCTCGGTCTTGGCCGGGTGGACATTCACATCCACGGCCCTGGGGTTGAGCGCGAGATATAGGATACAGCCGGGGAATTTCCCGGAGAGCAGGGTGTTTTGATAGGCCCGCTCCAGGGCGGCGGCGAGAAACTTGGAGCGAATCTGCCTGCCGTTGACAAAGAAATACTGGTGGCCCCGATTGCCCCGGGACTCCTCTGGGGCGGTGACGAAACCGGACACGGCGATCTCCTCGCCCCGGTTGTCCACCTCCACGAGACTTTTGGCGAATGTCCGCCCCAAGAGGGTGTAGATGGCCGAGCGAATCTGCCCGTCGCCGGGGGTGTGGTACTCCTCTTTCTCGTCTTTGATATAGCGAAAGCTCACGCCGGGATGGGACAGGGCGGAGCTTACGAGCATGGCGGTGATAGCGGCCCCCTCGGCCTTATCGCTCTTCATAAACTTGAGCCGGGCGGGGGTATTGAAAAAGAGGTCCCGCACAATAATTGTCGTCCCTACGGGACAACCTGCCGGAGATACATCCGTGACCCGGCCCGCCTCTACTGTGACGCCTGTCCCCGCCCCGGCCTCGGATTGACAGGTGAGCAGATCAATCCGGCTCACGGCGGCGATGGCGGCCAGGGCCTCTCCACGGAAGCCCAGGGTGCCGATAGCCTCCAAATCCTGGCCCGTGGCGAGCTTGCTGGTGGCATGGCGCAAAAATGCGGTCTCGGCATCGGATTTCTCCATGCCGGAACCGTTGTCTGTGACCCGGATATAGGTCAGGCCCCCGCCTTTGATCTCCAGGGTGATTGCCGTAGCGCCTGCGTCCAGTGCGTTTTCCACCAATTCTTTGACCACGCTAGCAGGCCGCTCCACCACCTCGCCGGCGGCGATGAGATCGGCCACGTGGGGGTCTAGTTGTCTAATAATACCCATATAGGTTGCACCTCGAAATGTTACTGTATTTCCTCTTTCCTAATTATACCGGATGGCCATTGTAAATGCTAGGATAAAATGATAAAATAACCGCAATACAAAAATTGTGTAGGGGGCGGCGTCCCCGACGCCCTGTTTCACAGGAGGTTTTCATCCCTTGAAAAAACCAAAGCGCATAGAAGTGGCCCCGGCGGACGTCTCCCGCCAGCGGGAGATTGCAAAAGAAATACATGCACTACACCGACACAGGCAAACACCGCCCTTGGCCTTAGTGGACACATATGGCTGTCAGCAAAACGAGGCGGACAGCGAGATTATCCGTGGATATCTGGCCGAGATGGGCTATGTTTTCACAGATGCAGAGCGAGACGCAGACGTGATTATTATCAACACCTGCGCCGTCCGGGAGAGTGCGGAAAACCGGGTCTGGGGCAACGTGGGTGCCTTGACCCACACAAAGCGGGACAAGCCGGAGCAGCTCATCGTCCTCTGTGGGTGTATGGCCCAACAGGAGAGCGTGGCGGAGCGGGTGCGGGACTCCTTCCGCCATGTGGATCTGGTTTTCGGCCCCCACGCCCTGTGGCGGCTGCCGGAATTTATCAAGCAACTCCTCACGGAGCGAGGCCGGATTTTTGAAATCTCAGACACGGAGGGTACCATCGCCGAGGATCTGCCCCAGGTGCGGACAGAGGGGCCTGCGGCGTGGCTCTCCATCATGTACGGGTGCGACAACTTTTGCACCTACTGCATCGTCCCTCACGTCCGGGGCAGAGAGCGGAGCCGTGCACCGGAGCGGATTTTGGAAGATGCGAAAAAGCTCATCGCCGACGGGGTGAAGGATATTACCCTTTTGGGGCAAAACGTCAACGCCTACGGCCAGGATTTAGACGGGGACATGGACTTCGCCTGGCTCTTAGAGCAATTAAACGCCCTGCCCGGTGATTTTTTAATCCGGTTTATGACAAGCCACCCCAAAGACGCTACGGAGCGGCTCTTTGCCGCTATGGCCCGCTGTGACAAAGTGGCGAAGCACATCCATCTGCCCGTCCAGGCGGGCAATTCCCGTGTGCTCTCTGCCATGAACCGGGGGTACACGAAGGCAGATTATCTGGAACGCATTGCCACGGCCCGGCGGTATATGCCGGAGATTATCCTCACCAGTGATATTATCGTGGGATTCCCCGGTGAGACGGAGGCGGAGTTTACGGATACGTTGGACGTGTTGGAGACCGTCCAGTTCGACGCCCTGTTCACCTTTATCTTCTCCCCCCGCTCCGGCACCCCGGCGGCGGAGATGGATGACCCCGTATCCCGGGCGGAAAAACAGGTCTGGTTTGACCGGCTTCTGACCCTGCAAAATGATATCTCCGCCAAGCGGCACCGGGCCTACATTGGCACGGTACAGCGCATCCTGATCGACGGCAAAGGCGACGACGCCCGCTACGGCCTCACCGGCCGCACCGAGGGTGGACGGTTGATCCGCCTTGCGGGGGATGAGGCATTGATCGGGCAGTTTTGTCAGGTGGAGATCACAGATGCGTCCACTTGGTCTTTGACGGGGAAGTTGGTTGGGTGAGATCAAAAGCCTCCTTTAAAAAGGAGCCTATAATGAAAGGAAGGATCACCACATGGAACTAACCCCCATGATGCGGCAGTATCGGGATATTAAGGCCCAGTATCCGGACACCATCTTGTTCTTCCGGTTGGGCGATTTCTATGAGATGTTCGAGGACGATGCCCGTCTGGCCTCTAAGGAACTGGATTTGACCCTCACCTCCCGGGACAAGGGGAAGAGCGAGGAGGAGCGGATTCCCATGTGCGGGGTGCCGTATCACTCCAGTGAGGCGTATATTGCACGGCTTCTGGCCAAGGGGATCAAAGTGGCCCTCTGTGAGCAGACGGAGGATCCGACCCAGGCGAAAGGCTTGGTCAACCGGGAGGTCGTCCGGGTATTTACCCCCGGCACGATTATGGAGGGGGCTATGCTGGAAGAGGGGAAAGCCACTTATCTGACGGCGGTCTGTTTGAACGGTGACCGGGGTGGCATCGCCTTTGCCGATATCTCCACGGGGGAGCTGTTCGCCACGGGTTTTCCGGAAAACGCGGCGGATCACATAGTCAACGAGCTGGGACGCTTTTCGCCCTCCGAGGCGGTGCTGGATCTCCCGGCGGCGAAGGATTCTACAATCAACGGATATTTTCGGCAGCAGCGGGACTGTCTCTGCCAGACCGACGAGGAGCGGTTCGCCCTTGACTTGGCCACGGAGCGGATCGCCCGGCAGTTTGGCAAAAGTGCGGAGGAACTGGGCATCGCCGATGCGCCGGAGGTGATCTCCGCCGTGGGTGGGCTTTTGGCCTATCTCATTGACACCCAAAAGCGGGATTTGAGCCATTTGAACACTCTGACGTATTACGCCACCGGGCAGTACATGGAGTTAGACCTGGTCACCCGGAGAAATCTGGAACTTACAGAGACCCTCCGCTCCGGCGAGAAAAAGGGGAGCCTCCTCTGGGTGCTGGATCAGACCCGCACCCCCATGGGCGCACGGCTCCTGCGGGATTGGATCGCCAAGCCCCTCTTGGATACCACGGCAATTCGAGCACGGCTCTCGGCTGTGTCTGATCTGGTCGCTGACACCATGACACGGGGGGAGCTCCGTTTGATCCTCCGGGATATTGGAGATATTCAGCGGCTCATCGGCAAGGCGGTCTACGGCTCCGCCGGGGGGCGGGATCTGCGGACGTTGGCCCTCTCGCTGGAAAAACTGCCGGAGATCAAAGGGTTTCTGCAAGATAAGACCGACTCAAAACTGGCGGCCCTGGCCGCTGTAGATCCGCTCTCGGATATGGCAGTTCTCATCAACGCCGCCATCTGTGATGAGCCGCCCTTTTCCGTCCGGGAGGGGGGGATCATCCGGGTGGGCTACGACCCGGAGGTGGATCGGCTCCGCCATCTGCTCACCAACAGCAACGATGAACTGCGGCGGATTGAATCCCAGGAACGGGAGCGGACGGGGAAACGGCTGAAAGTTGGGTATAATAAGGTTTTTGGGTATTATATTGAGATCCCCCGCTCCGCCAGCGATGATGTGCCGCCGGAATATGTCCGCAAGCAGACCTTGGCCAACTGTGAGCGGTTCATTACCCAAGAACTGAAAGAACTGGAGATGGCCCTCCTCACGGCCAAAGACTCTCTGGAGGCGCGGGAATATGAGCTATTTACCCAGGTCCGGGAGACCGTTGCCGCCCAGGTGACTCGGTTCCAATCCGCCGCCGCCAAAGTTGCGGAGCTGGATGTCATCACGGGCCTCGCCGAGGCGGCGGTCAAGCGCAACTATATCGTGCCGGAGATCGAAGACAGTGCCAGCATTGAGATCAAAGATGGCCGCCACCCCGTGGTGGAGGTCATGCAGCGAGACAGCCTCTTTGTGGCAAACGACACGAATCTCGACGGGGAGAGCCGTCGGGCCATGATTATTACTGGCCCCAACATGGCGGGAAAGAGCACCTATATGCGCCAGACGGCGCTGATTGTTCTCATGGCTCAAATTGGGAGTTTTGTCCCCGCCCGGGCGGCAAAAATCGGCGTGGTGGACCGGATTTTCACTCGGATTGGGGCGTCGGATGACCTGGGCGCAGGCCGTTCCACCTTTATGGTGGAGATGACCGAGGTGGCGGACATCTTGAAAAACGCCACGGACCGCAGTCTCATCATCTTAGACGAGATCGGCAGAGGCACCAGCACCTATGACGGCATGAGCATCGCCCGGGCGGTATTGGAACACTGCGCCAGCCGGGAGACCTTAGGGGCCAAGACCCTCTTCGCCACCCATTACCACGAATTGACCACCCTGGAGAAAGAACTGCTGGGCGTGAAAAACTACAACATTGCCGCAAAAAAACAGGGGGACGATATCATATTCCTCCGCAAGATCGTCCCCGGTGGGGCCGATGACAGCTACGGTATTGAGGTGGCAAAACTGGCCGGGGTGCCGGAGGGGGTCATTGGTCGTGCCCGCGAGGTGCTCCGAGCCTTAGAGCAGGGAGAACACCCGGCCCCCGGCAGCTTCAAACAGGTGAGTCTCTGGGAGCCGGAGAACAGACCGGAACCCCTGTCGGATTTCGCCGTCCAGCGGTTGCGGGATTTGGATCTCAACGTGCTGACGCCCTTAGAGGCCATGCAGACACTGTTTGAACTGAAGAAGACACTGGAAGAAGAGGTATAATGTCCATGAGAGAAGAACGTGTGTTCATAGGCCCCAGCAGACGAGAGTGGATATTTGGGTTGGCTTATCTCTTTGCGCACGTGTTCTTCCTCCAGTCGATGATTCTGGAAATTCTGTTTTTGCTTATTTCGGCCTTTGACATTGTCGTCACGGACGTTTTGTTCAATATAATTTGGTTTGCCATCGCCTTCGTGGTTCTTGTGATTTTTTTATGGAGCTATCTCCGGGCCGGTTTTGCCCGGTTTTTGGAATACGGCCTCTCCAACCTAACCACGTTGCTGGCGGGGTATGGCATATACTTGGCTTTGGCTTTTTTGCTGAATAGGATCCTCTTTTCAATACTGCCGGAATTGCCCAGCCCAAATAACGATGTGGTAATGGAGATGGCCGTCTTAGAGTTCTGGCCCATGTTCGCTGTTGCCGTTTTGTTGGCCCCGGTGGTGGAGGAGATATTTTTCCGCGGGGTGATGTTTGCACCCCTCCGGAATGTTAGTCGGTTGCTGGCCTATGCCGTGTCCAGTCTGGCCTTCGGGCTTTGGCACGTGATCCAGTTTCTGATTTTCGACTTCTCGCCCCTGCTCTTTGTGACCGCGCTGATCTACGTCCCGGCGGGGATTGCCTTGGCCTGGGTCTATGAGCGGAGTGGAAGTATCTGGACGCCCATCGCGCTCCACGCCTTCATCAACGCTGTGGTCTTTGCTTTGATGAGGTAGGTATCAGCGGGATATAATTAAAATTTAATAGATATTTATATCAAACTTTATTCTTTTGTAACATTCAGGGGGTATAGTAAGAATGCAAGTCAGCACCAAATCCCCATCGCACTCACAAGTGCGGCAGTCAATCTTTTTCATTTTATCCTCTTTTTCAATTGGCGCTGTTCGGAGCAGATCTCCGGACAGCCCCTTTTTTTTCGTGGTTCCCCGCCGTAGGCGGGGAATCAGAGTAATAAATTTTTCTGCTTTTTGGCTCTAAAGTAATATAACAATCCCCGCCCTGCAATATGCTATATGGACAGGGGGTGGCATATTGGAAAAACAAGGCGTTTCTGGGATTAAAATTGCCATGGTGTATATCGGCACCGTGGTGGGGGCGGGGTTTGCCACGGGACAGGAGATATTGCAATTCTTTGTGTCCTTCGGCCTAAGGGGGCTGTGGGGGGCGCTGCTCACCACGGTGCTCTTTATGTTTTTTGGGGTTGTGACCATGCAGATCGGTTATACCCTCCGGGCCAAATCTCATCTGGAGGTGATCGGCCATGCCGGGGGAGGGCGGTTTCAGCCGGTGATGGATGTGCTCATCATGGTCTCTCTCTTCGGGGCGCTCACGGCTATGATGGCGGGGACGGGGGCGCTCTTTGCCCAGCAGTGGGGGATTAGCGCCGCCCTGGGGAGCTTGATCATGGGGGCATTGACGGTGCTGACTGTCCTCAGGGGGTTGGGCGGAGTGATCCATGCGATTAGTATTGTCGTCCCCTTTTTACTGGTGTCGGTTTTGACCATCAGTGTGTTTTCCCTAGTGCAATCCCCGCCGGATTTGACGGCGGGGATTGCACTCACGGGGCGAGGATTTATGGGCAATTGGCTCACGGCGGCGATTCTCTATGTCTCCTATAATATCCTCATGTCTGTGTCCGTGCTGGGGCCTGCGGGGGGGCTGGCCACGGATCGGCGGGCCGTTTGGCGGGGCGGTGTACTGGGCGGGGCGGGACTGGGGGCGGCGTCCATCCTGATCTATTTGGCGCTATCCGGCACACGGGCCGAGACGGGACATTTGGAGGTGCCCATCCTGCATATGGCGGGGGGGATCGCCCCTATAGCGGGCGCACTCTACTCCCTCGTGCTCTTAGCGGAGATATACACCACCGCCGTAGGGGCTCTGTACGGATTTTCCGCCCGGATTCTGGCGGGGCGGAATCGGCGTTTTGGGGTGCGGGTGATCATCGGTGCGGCGGCGGGGGCGTTCTTGGTCAGCTTATTCGGGTTCTCCGGTCTGGTGCGATATATGTATCCCCTACAGGGCTACGGCGGGATTATTCTGCTGATTGCGCTGGTGTGGGTGAAAGTTCGGGGCGGGTTAAAATGAGAAGAGGATTGCCGCCCGGCAGTCCTCTTCTCAAATGCTGTACATGAATGGGGCGGGCGAACACTGTTCGCCCCTACAAGAACAGTTTTCGTAGGGGCGCACATTGTGCGCCCGTGTTATACATTGTAGAACGACGCCTCCTTTGAAAAAGGGGCCTGTGTGCTGTTCCAATAAAAAACATGGAATTTTACAAATTTAGTATTGCAAAGTTGTCCGCAATTCGATATAATACAAAATTAGTGTAATACGCCTTCAACCAGAAAATACGTTGAATACTTTATCGATAAAGGAATGACAGCATATGAGCGGATCCAAGGACAAAAAGCGCAGACAAGATCAGAAAGGGCAAGGCGCCTTTGACCTGCGTAATCCGAAAGAGATGGAAGCAGACCAGACCAGAAAGAAGCAGACCAGAACGGCGGTCATTGTGATTCTTGCCGTTGTCGTGGCGGGACTCCTGTTGACCATCGTGAACTCCCACACCTTTTACCGCACGGTGCCGGCCTTACGCGTCGACGGCACCGGGGTTAGCATTGCGGAGATGAACTATTACCTCCATGCGGTCAGCCAACAAGCTGCCGGGGATCCGGATATCCAACTGGAGCGGGCCGTGGAAATGGCGACGCGCAGTACGGTGCTCTATCGGCAAGCGGTAGCGGCGGGACTGACCCTCACCCCGGAGTGGCAGGCCCAGATTGATGCCGAGATTCAGCGTTTTCAGGATACGGCTGAGATGTGGGATGTCTCGGTAGACGCAGTTTTGATCCATGAATTTGGAGATAGTTCCGCGCGGAGCATAAATCTGAATGTTTTGCGCAGACTTTTTGAGACGGCGGCCCTGGGACACATGTATGTCGAACACGCCATTGAAGAGCGGAGAGCCGGCTACAGCCAGGCAGAATTAGAGGCGTTCTATCAGGAGAACCGGGACGACATTGAGTTCATTGCCTTCCGTGTACACGCCATCCCCTTTACCCCGGAAGCGGATATTCCAGAATTATTGGAAACAGAGGGCTTCGAGCCGGAGATGGTCACCGCCCTAGCGGACGCCAGAGCAGCAGCCGATGCGATTGCCCAGGCCGCCCGGGACGGCGAAGAGGGCTTCGTAGAGGGTGTCCTGGAGAGCATGGATGAGGAGATGCGGGCATGGTTCAGTGAGGAAGAGACCCGTCACTCCGCCCCGCGGAGCCAATTGGACGCCCTTGCCTACGGCGACTGGCTCTTAGCGGATCAGCGGTCAGAGGGCGATGTCACTGTCGTCGTGGGAGACCATGACGTCTTCGTGGTGCTCTTCCTGAGTGCAGATGACAACCGGTACTACACCGCCAATGTCCGTCACATTCTCATCAGACCCGAGGAAGTGGAGTCTATAGATTTTAGTGACCCCGACCTGGACTTTGAGGAGATCGATTGGGAAGCCATCGCCGCCGAAGAAGAAGCTGCCCAAGCAGTGGCAGAGGCCGAAGCAGAGGCCATCTTAGCCCGGTGGAGAGCGGGGGCGGCCACGGAGGAGAGCTTTATTGAACTCGTCCGGGAATACTCCGACGACTACCACGAAGGTGCGGCAGATCCCGGTATGATTTCCGATATCAACCGGCAGTCCAACTTGGTGCCGGAGTTTTTAAGCTGGTCTACAGATACCGCCCGTCAGGTGGGCGATGTGGGAATTGTGCAGACACAATTCGGCTTCCACATTATGTACTTTGTAGGGTATAACGATGAAATATACCACCGGTATGCGCTAGCGCAGCAGGGGTTAGCCGCCCGGGACTTTGAGGAATGGCTGGAATCGGCGTTGGAGGCTGCGAATCCTCGGACAACCTTCTTCTCCCGGTTTGCAGGTGGACCATAATATTGAAATCATTTGTCCCGGTTTGACATTTCGTCAAACCGGGACTTGATAAAAGGGGACAAGCGGGCTGCTCACATAGGCCCGATGGTTTCACGCTCCGGGGTCTGTGTGGGTGACCCCAGGGCGGCAGATAAAAGGAGACCCACGGGGAGACGAGTGCTGAAAGGAGAGATGCAAGGCTATGAAGGGGTATCTAGTGTTAGAAAACGGCAAAGTCTTTGAGGGCAAGCGGTTCGGTGCAATGGGAGACGTGATTGCAGAACTTGTATTCACCACCGGGATGACCGGGTACTTGGAAACCTTGACAGACAAGAGCTACGCAGGACAGATGGTCGTACAGACATTCCCATTGATCGGCAACTATGGCGTGATCCCATCGGACTTTGAAAGTGACAAAATCGGCCCCGGCGGTTATATTGTAAAAGAGTGGTGTCAGATTCCTTCCAACTTCCGAAGTGAGGGAAATCTTGACACTTTTTTATTAGACAGAGGCATCCCCGCCCTGTCCGGGATTGACACCCGAGCCCTGACCAAACTCATCCGAGACGCCGGTGCGCTAAACGCATGCATCACCGACGATCCGGACAAAGTGGATCTCGCGGCCCTAAAAGCCTATCGCATCACAGGCAAAGTGGCCCAGGTGAGCACGAAGCAGGCCTATACGGTCCAGGCCGAGCAGGAGAAGTATAACGTTGTCCTCCTGGACTACGGCGTGAAGGCCAGCATCATCAAAGAACTGGTCAAACGGGGCTGCACCGTGACCGTTTTGCCCCACGATACAACAGCGGTGGATATCTTGGCGAAAAAGCCGGACGGGATCCTGCTCTCCAACGGCCCCGGCGACCCCACGGAAAATGTGGTGGCCATCGCAACGATCAAAGAACTGCTCGGCGCAGGTGTGCCAATCTTTGGCATCTGTATCGGCCACCAGCTCCTGGCTCTGGCCAACGGATTTGAGACCGGGATACTCAACGGCGGTCACAGGGGCAGCAATCAGCCCGTTCGGAACACGGAGACGGGCAAGGTCTATATCACCAGCCAGGGGCATCAGTATGTCGTATTGCGTGAGGGCGCATCCGACAACGCAACAATTTTCTTTGAGCACGTCAACGACCAGAGTTGTGAGGGCATCCGCTATGCAAACGCCCCCGCCTTCTCCGTCCAGTTCCACCCGGAGGCGTCCGCCGGTCCCCTGGATACACAGTTCCTGTTCGACGACTTTATCAAAATGATGGAGGGTTAAAGTATGCCGTTAAATAAAGACATTAAGAAGACAATGGTCATCGGGTCCGGTCCCATCGTCATCGGTCAGGCCGCCGAGTTTGATTACGCCGGGACCCAGGCCTGCCGCGCCCTGCGGGAAGAGGGGATTGAGATTGTTCTGGTCAACTCCAACCCCGCCACCATTATGACCGACAACGTCATGGCAGACCGAATCTATATCGAGCCGTTGACGTTGGAGACCGTCAAGCGGATTATCAAGAAAGAGAAGCCGGACAGTATCCTCTCGGGCTTGGGCGGACAGACGGGCCTGACTCTGTCTATGCAGTTGGCGAAATCCGGATTTTTAGAAGAGCACAACGTGCGTCTCCTGGGCTCTTTCCCCGACACCATTGACAAAGCGGAGGATCGCCAGCTCTTTAAAGAGACCATGATTGAGATCGGCCAGCCCGTCATCGAATCCCAAGTGGTCACCGATGTGCAGAGCGCCTTGGACTTTGCGGACAAGATTGGTTACCCCGTCGTCGTTCGCCCCGCCTTTACCCTGGGCGGCTCCGGTGGGGGGATCGCTTACTCCAGAGAGGAATTGGCCCACTACGCCAAAAACGGCCTCATGCTCTCCCCCATCACCCAGGTGCTGATTGAGGCGTCGATCCTCGGCTGGAAAGAGATCGAGTTTGAAGTCATCCGGGACAGCGCAGGGAACAGTATTATCATCTGCGGCATGGAGAATATTGATCCCGTGGGCGTCCACACGGGAGACAGCATCGTCATCGCCCCCACAGTGACTCTATCGGACAAGGAGTTCCAGATGCTCCGCACGGCGTCTCTGGACATTGTTCGGGCGCTGGGCATTGAAGGGGGATGTAATGTCCAGTTGGCCCTGCACCCCACCTCCTTTGACTATGCGGTCATCGAGGTCAACCCCCGGGTGTCCCGCTCCTCGGCGCTGGCGTCTAAGGCCACGGGGTATCCCATCGCCAAGATTTCCACGAAGATCGCTATCGGGTATACCCTGGATGAGATCCTGAACACTGTCACGGGCAAGACTTCCTGCGCCTTTGAGCCAACTTTGGACTACGTGGCCCTCAAATTTCCTAAGTGGCCCTTTGACAAGTTCATCTACGCCAAGCGGGATTTGGGTACCCAGATGAAGGCCACGGGTGAAGTCATGTCCTTGGCCGACAGCTTTGAGATGGCCATGATGAAAGCCGTCCGTGGGGCTGAGATCGGCCTGGAGACCATGAATATGCCGAAACTCAAACCCCTGCCAGATGCCGAGATTAAAGAACTGCTCACAAAGGCCACGGACGAGCGGATATTCGTCGTCTTCGAGGCCCTCCACAGAGGGCTCACCCCGGAGGAGATTCACGAGATCACCAAAATTGACAATTGGTTCCTATACAAGATGTTAAACCTCGTCCAATACGAGCAGCTCTTAGCCGAGGGCAAGCTAGACGAAGAAACTTATCGCCATGGCAAGAAGCTGGGCTATACGGACAAGGCCATCCGGTCCATCAGCGGCCAGCAGGTCCCCTGTCAAGTGGAACCCACCTTCAAGATGGTGGATACCTGCGCCGCCGAGTTTGCCGCCCAGACCCCCTATTTCTACGGCACCTATATCAGTCCCGCCGCAGGCGGCGAGAACGAGGCGGCTCCCTTTGTCCGCAAGGCCAAGAAAGGCACCGTGGTGGTGCTGGGTTCCGGGCCCATCCGGATCGGCCAGGGGATCGAGTTCGATTACGCCAGCGTCCACTGTGTCCACAGCTTAAAGAAGATGGGCTATGAGGTGGCCCTCATCAACAACAACCCGGAGACAGTTTCCACCGACTTCGACACCGCAGATCGGCTCTACTTCGAGCCGTTGAACCCGGAAGATGTCCTCCGGATCATTGACATGGAGCAGCCCATGGGCGTGGTGGTGGCTTTCGGCGGTCAGACGGCCATCCGGCTGACCAAGCACCTACAAAAGCACAATATCCCCATCATCGGCGCCGGTGCCGACTGCATCGACATGGCCGAAGACAGAGAGCGGTTCGACGGCCTGTTGGAACGGCTGGGGATTGCAAGGCCCCGTGGATTTGCGGTCAAAACCACGGAAGAGGCCCTGGCGGCGGCCAACAAAGTGGGTTATCCCGTCGTCGTGCGCCCGTCCTACGTCCTGGGGGGGCAGAATATGATCATCGCTTTCTCCGATGCGGATATTCGGGAGTATATGGCGATTATCTTAGAGTACGAGGAGGAGAATACAGTTCTCATCGACAAGTATCTGGCGGGTCTGGAGATCGAGGTGGACGCCATCTGCGACGGGGAGGATGTCCTACTTCCCGGCATTATGGAGCACGTGGAGCGGACGGGCATCCACTCCGGCGACAGCATCGCCATGTACCCCGCCAAGAGCGTCAGCGACGAGTTGGCGGAACAACTTCTGGCCACGACGAAGCAGATATGTAAAGGGTTAAACGCCATTGGGATGGTCAACATCCAGTATATTATCTTAGACGGCAATATCTACGTCATCGAGGTCAACCCCAGAGCCTCTCGGACGGTACCCTATCTCAGCAAGGTTACCGGTGTCCCCATGTGCGAACTGGCCACCCGGGTGAGTCTGGGTGAGAAACTGAAAGACCTGGGCTACGGCACGGGACTGTATCCGAAAGCCGACTATGTGGCGGCCAAAGTACCCGTATTCTCCTTCGCCAAGCTGACGGACGTGGACACCCACCTGGGGCCGGAGATGAAATCCACCGGCGAGGTGCTGGGTCTCGCCAAAACCGAGGAAGAGGCCCTGTTCAAAGGCCTGGTGGCCGCAGGGTATAAGCTGGATGACCGCACCGGCGGCGTATTCCTCACCGTACGAGACAGCGACAAAGGGGAGATTGCCAAATTGGCGGAAAAGTTCCACGGACTGGGTATCGCTCTATACGCCACAGCGGGGACGGCCAAAGTTCTGCAAGATGCGGGCCTCACTGTCCACGTGGTGGATAAGATATCCGAAAACGAGGAGAACAGCGTCATGGCGCTCTTGGAGAGCGGAGCGGTGGGGTATATCCTGTCAACCTCCGCCAGGGGCCGTGACCCGCGGCGGGACAGCGTGAAAATGCGCCGCCGGGCCTGCCTCTTGGGCATCCCCTGCCTTACCTCTCTGGATACGGCAAATGCGCTGGCGGACAGCCTGATGAGCCGCTATAGCCAACAGAATACGGAGTTGGTGGATATTTGTAATATGTAAGCGTGTTTCATAGAGGACGGGCGGCACACATGTGCCGCCCGTCCTCTATGAAAAAACACTTGACAGATGAATCTTCTTTGTGTATTATTGTATCATTAAAGCGACACAATAATACAGTGACACAAAAAGGAGGTGCTCTATTTGTCTTGGCAGTTTGCCAGTGATCGCCCCATCTATGCCCAGTTGGTGGAGGTGATTCAACTCAAAATCCTCTCCGGGGAGTATGAACCGGGGGGAAAGCTGCCCTCTATCCGGGATCTGGCCGCTGAGGCCGCGGTAAATCCCAATACCTTGCAACGGGCCTTCTCCGAATTGGAGCAAAAAGGTCTCGTCCACACTCAGCGGACGGCGGGACGGTTTATCAGCGAGGATCAGGATCGGATCGAATCCCTGCGGCAGCAGTACGCGAAACAGGCAGTACAGGGATTTTATGGCCGGATGCAGTCTCTGGGGTATTCTACAGGAGAGATTGTCACACTGGTCACGGAAAGAATGGAGGAGGAGAATCTATGAGTCTTTTGTTGGAATGCAGGCTTCTTACAAAGCGCTATCCCCTGCGTCTCGCCTTGAATCAAGTAAATTTGCAACTGGGGAAGGGTAAAATTGTGGGGCTTTTAGGCCCCAACGGGAGTGGGAAAACCACGCTCATCAAACTGGCCAACGGCCTTTTGACTCCGTCCGGAGGCCACGTTCTCGTCAATGGTCAAGAGCCGGGGGTTGAAACCAAAAAGGTGTTGGCCTATCTGCCGGAGCGCAGCTATCTGCCGGAGTGGATGACGGCGGGACAGGCCCTCGACTATTTCTATGATTTTTACGAAAATTTCAATATGGCCAAGGCAGAGGATATGCTGGCGCGCCTGGGGATCGACAAAAAGGATCGGATTAAGACCATGAGTAAGGGGACCCGGGAAAAAGTCCAGCTCATCCTGGTTATGAGCAGAGAGGCGGATCTATATCTTTTAGATGAACCCATCGGCGGCGTGGATCCGGCGGCCAGAGATTATATCCTCAACACCATCATCAACAACTACCGGGAAAATGCCACGGTGGTCATCTCCACCCATCTGATCCAGGACATTGAAAAAGTATTGGACGAAGTGGTGTTTTTAAACCGGGGGGAGATCAGCCTCCACATGACCGTGGATCAGGTACGGGAGGAAAGGGGCATGTCGGTAGACGCCCTGTTTCGGGAGGTGTTCAAATGTTAGGGAGATTGATGAAATACGAATTTCTGGCCACGGGACGGCAGATTCTCCCCGCCTATATCGGCGTGATCCTCTTTGCCGTGCTCAATCGAATTTTGATAGAAATCGGCGGCGGAATGGATACCTTTTGGCTCGATCCACGATGGGAGTGGATGGTTATTGTTGTGGGCTTTCTGATCTTCTTCTACATCATGGCCATCGCCGCCGCGCTCGTTATCACGATCGTGCTGATTATCCGGCGGTTTTACACCAATCTCTTCAAAGACGAGGGGTATCTCACAAACACCCTACCGGTGTCCGTAGATGTCCACATCTGGGGCAAGCTAATTCCCGCCGCCTGTTGGATGATCGCCAGTGTCATCGTGGTAATCGTCAGCGTTATCATCCTTCTGGGTGGAGTCATCGCTGATTACTGGCCGACGGAATGGCCGTTTGAGTTGGTTTGGACTTCGACAGCGACTCTCGCTGCTCTCCTATGGCTGTTGTCCAGCACAGTCGGCCTGTTGGCAGGTATTTTGGCCTATTACAGCGCCCTGTCCATTGGGCAACTGGCAAAGCGATACAAGATTTTATTGGCAATCGTCGTCTATTATGGGATAAATTATGCCTTCGCAATCATTTTCGTCATCGCGATCTTTGGCGTTGTTATTTTTAGCCCGGAGGCGTGGCTGGAGCCGGAGGCCTTCAACGTTCTGAGCATATACGCGATGGTTCTGGGGGCGTCGCTGTTGCAAGGCGCGGTGCATTATTTCATCACCCGCTATATTCTGAAGAACAAGCTGAATTTGGAGTAATTTGAGGGACAAGAGACAGGCGGGAACGCAATAACGTTCCCGCCTATTTCTGTCTATTTCGGTTCTCGCCCAATTAATCGCAGTTTCCAGCGCCGTAGTTTGCTGTTTTTCATCTCCGGTGACCGGGCGATTAAAACTGTACCCCATATCACAAGGGAGACCGCAGTTAGCATGAGAGTGTAATGCAAGGCGCTTGGAATGTCTATGAAGCGGTCCATGGTGTTTGTGACGCCCATGAGAAGCAATCCGCCCGCCGGTAAAATGGATTTGAATTTTTTCATACGCAATACCTCCTTAGATTTTTGTGTGATAATATAGCTTTAAAACACCACTTAAAATTCCTCCACTTCTGAAAAATCGAAAACATCTTCAATGGTCTTGCCAAAATATCGGGCAATTTTATACGCCAGCACCAGTGAGGCCGTATATTTCCCGACCTCAATAGATGTGATGGTTTGCCGTGTGACGCCCACAGCCGACGCCAGTTCTTCTTGGGAAAGTTTTTGTTGTTTTCTGAGCTCCGGTATTTGTGTTTTCACTCAATCACCTCGATGCATAGCAAGCTTTGCAAAATTAGAATAGCATGCTTTGCATGGTTTGTCAAGCATACTTTGCAAAAAATATAAATAAACGACCACCCAGTGGATGGTCGCTTGTTTTGCAAGGGGGAGCGGTGCAGTAGATTGTTACTCAAAGTAGAATAATTCCTCAAATTTCTTATCCAGTGCAATACAGAGAATAAGCGCCAATTTTGCCGTGGGGCAAAACTGCCCGGTTTCGATGGAGCTGATGGTGTTGCGGGATACGCCCACCAGTTCGGCCAGCGCCGCTTGTGAGAGGTCTTTTTCCGCCCTGGCCACTTTCAGCTTGTTTTTTAATACGATTTCGTCTCTCACGTTAGCCCCACCACCCTTGGAGCATTCCTATTTCTCGCACAAATAAAATAGCGGAGCCAATTCCCAAAACGGCAAAACAGATAGTGGCTACTAAGTATCTTTTTTGTTTTAGAAATTGATATTTAACGAGAAACTCTCCGACATTAGAAGCGTTTATAGTCGAAAATAATGCGTATGCGGGGAGCCATTGCTCGGTAATTAAAGATAAGAAAAACAGAAGCCCGCCCATTATTTCAATAGCAAAATAGTTGCCTTTCTTTGCCCCTTGGGTGACTGCATGTTCTATACCCTCGTCTTTGTTTGACTGCCTACTCTTTGCCAGTATTTCCTCTTTGCGGCTTCCGTTGCCTTCTGTTGCATTGTTCATTTCAATACCTCCAAGTTCATCTCTCATCGTAACAGTCCAAAGAAATGAGAAATTTCCCACCATCCGAATGATACCGCAAGGAGTGATATAATGCCAACAATTGCACTCACGCCAGTAACAATTGTAAATATGAGGTGACATTTTCTTTTTGTGAAACGGTACTCTATTAGGCCTTGTCCAAAGGCAAATGCACACATCGCTATGGCACTGGAAAAAAATGCAACAAGTTCTCTGGTAAATAAGGTGAAAACTGCAATAGGAATCAATACGGCAAACAGGGTATACTCGCCCAACTTACGCCCTTTTAGTTGCGCATACTCCATGCCCTCGTCTCTGTTTGCCTTTCTGCTTCTCTCCAGAACTTCATGTTTGTCCATGAAATTTAACCTCCAAGTGAAATTGTCTATTTGACAAGTTTTATTGTCAAAACGATCATAGCATACGACAAGCATACTTGTCAACAATAAAATCGAAATTTTTTTACAGACCGCAAAATGCAATCTCTCCACTTGACGGGGCGGGCGGGGAGCGTTTATACTGATTTGTAGAAATACCCAATCAAAGGAAACGGAGGCGGCAGAATGATTTACAGACCGCTGGGGAACACAGGGAAAGAGATTAGCGCCATCGGCATCGGCTGTATGCGTTTTTATCCGGAGGAGTATAAAAAAGGCCCGGAAAAGCCCGCAGAGATATTGTTGCGGGCCAGGGAGATGGGAATCAACTACTTCGACACGGCGCCCTACTACTGTGAAGATCACAGCGAGGACATTGTGGGCTATGCCGTCTCCCAGATGAAAGAGAAGCCCTACGTCTCCACGAAATGCTCTCTGGGCATGGCAAAAACGGCGGACGAGGCCTATGCCCGGGTGGAAAAATCCTTAGAGCGGCTCAAGATGGACAAGATCACCGTCTACAACCTGTGGTGCATCAAGACCATGGAGGAGTACCAAGAGATGCTCCGCCCCGGCGGGTTATACGATGGTGTCCTACGGGCGCAAGAGGACGGATTGATTGAGCACATCTGCTGTAGCGTGCACATTGACGGCAAGGGTCTTGCGGAGATCGCAGCCGATGGTCGGATGGCGTCGGTTACCCTGGGGTATAATGCGCTCAACTTTGCCTATCGCCGCGAGGGGATTGAAGCTTGCTACAATGCGGGACTCGGGGTTGTGATTATGAACCCCCTGGCGGGCGGACTCCTCCCCCAACACCCAGATAAGTTCGATTTTATCCGAAACAGCCCCGATGAGACCATTGTCCAGGCGTCCCTCCGGTTTCTCCTGGGGCAAAAGGAGATCACCGCCGCCCTGCCCGGTCCCGCCAACATTGCGGAACTGGAGGAGTGCGTCTCTGCCGTGGAGAACGTACAAGAGGTCACCCGGGAGCGATTGGCGGCCCTCTCCAAACAACTGACCCGTGAATTGGACACCCTTTGTACCGGATGTGCCTACTGTGACGACTGCCCAGAGGGGATTCCCGTGCCGGAATTTTTAGATGCCTATAACATGAAACTGTTGGAAGAGGATCCGGATGCCCTCGCCAACCGCATCAAGTGGCAGTGGGGACTCCAACCGGAGCTTGCGGCCAAATGCACCCGGTGCGGCGTGTGCGAGAGGCTCTGCACCCAGAAGCTGCCGGTCATGGATCGGCTGGCGGAAATCGCCCGGCTTGTGTAATATATAAATCAGCGGATAAATTTTCGCCGAAAAGATTGACAAGGGGCCGAGGATTGGATATAATAGCACTCGCCCATTTGAAGCGGGTGCTTACACGGCGGCATAGCTCAGTTGGCTAGAGCATTCGGTTCATACCCGGAGAGTCACTGGTTCAAATCCAGTTGCCGCTACCAGGAGAGATTCCCCACGGGGCGTTCGCCCCGCGGGGGCCCCTTTCGATTTGATCTCCTCGCCCCGGTAAAGCCGGGACGGTATCATCGAACGAAACTTCCGTTTGCGGGCGGCTTTCGCCGCAGAGATGGGCAACAGTTTCCCCCGATGAGAAGCCCAGCGTAGGCACCACTAGAGCGAGCACATGGCGCGTTGGTCAAGCGGTTAAGACTCCGGCCTTTCACGCCGGCAACACGGGTTCGATTCCCGTACGCGTCACCATCCCCACGGGGGCTTTCCCCGTGGGGGGCTCTTTTTTGAGATTCGGAGGCTTAGCTCAGCTGGTTAGAGCGCTCGCCTCACACGCGAGAGGTCGATGGTTCAAGTCCATTAGTCTCCACCAAACGACCCAAAGACGAACCGCTACTATTTTGGTAGCGGTTTTTCTGTTTTGTAAGTCCCTTTCCCGCCGCCGAGAGTATATCCAAAAACCAGAATCCGTCAAGGCTAAAATGAACGGGCAAAGTGCGCCCGGCCTTGACGGATTCTGGCTTTTGGATGGGCGGTTGAGCAAGTGGGAAAAGGCTAGGTGTCGGGTAGTGCTAAGTTGAAGTTGTCCTCTATCTGTGCTAAAATAGCTAGACGAGAGGGGGGATATTTCAATGGCAATTTCACGAGTAACTAAGGAGCACAACAGCCTTATCCGTGAATTATTTGAAAAGACTACAGGCTCAATCAAAATCGTGTCCCCGTTTATCACCAGAGCTATGGGAAATATTTTAGTGAATTGCAAAAAGCAAACTCCTGGTTTGAAAGCCGAAATAATTACTCGTTTTTACCGCGAGAACTTTATCCAAGGGGTAAGTGAGATTGGTGCGCTGAAAAAATTAAATGACTGTGGTGTTAAAATATATGCCTTGCAGGATTTACATGCCAAACTCTATCTCTTTGATGATGATTCTGCGCTCATAGGGTCAGCGAATTTCACATCAGGCGGATTTAAGTCCAATCACGAACTTTCCTTACATATAACAGATGAACCAGATGCAAATGGTTCTCTTGTTGATTATTTTGATGAGTTGCTTAAAGCTATCCTCTCACAATCAACAGAATATCTATTGACTTCTGAAAAAATTGCAGACGAACAAGCGGAGGTTGAGCGGAACATTAAGAAGTGCCGCGCTGACAAAGGAAATACCAACGAGAAAAGATTCGGAGCTAAATTGCCAACATTTGGTAAATTGGGAGAGGGCGATTCTGGTCTGAGTGGAAGCGATAGTATCCAAACAATTCTTTCAACAGAAAATGAAAGAGAAACTATAAAAACTAGAAATGAACAAACGCAAAGCGGAAAAAATACCCCTGAAATAATGACAGCGGCTTCTGAAGTTGCAAAAATGGTATATGATGGGACAATTAGCGGTGCTGAAGGCAAAAATATGATTTCGGAACAAACTGGAATGAATATAAACTCTGCCGCAGACTCCATCAATACTTACCGCAAAATGCATGAGGGGGAGCGCTATACACGTTGCATGAACTCATGGGGAACAAGGATTTTCTTTGAGAATATCCACAAGGAATACGGAGATGAAGCTCTGGGAAATGCCCTTAAAGCCGCCCGCGCACACGTAGATTATTATGAAGATGTAAATGGTTACAGACAGCGCAAGATTGTCGAACTTATCAATGAATTTGCCATGAAAATATAGAAGATACTGACATTTGAAGCGACGTCAGGCGCGGGGCAAAGATCAAGAGCACATGCCCACCCGCCTAATGAAAACAGGCCGAAATTTTCTTGCTATCGCTCGAAAATCCCAGCCTGTTTTCCTGCCACGCAAGGAGCGCACCGCCTAGCGGCGGCGGTGCGCTCCTTGCCCGTCAGTCGGTGGACAGGCATAACACACTAAACTTTGCTACGCAAAATGAAGCTTCCCCCTTTGGAAATCCCCGTGAAGAGTTCCTCAGTTCACGCTTAGTTGCGCCTATTTCACCACAATGGAGAAATCCGAACTTAATCCCGATAGGGAGTGGGTTCGGATTTCTTATATATATGTTGCGGATATTGCCCTTTAACCTCGCTGGCATAGCCGTTGGTGATCAAACGGTTTTTTACGAAGCGGAAGGATATACGAGTTCACGTGATGAGGCCACATATCCCTCAAATCACTTGCTTTTTCTCGCTACTTATTGTAAAATACACTTTCATCACCAGGGCTTGGAAGGTTTGGTTACAAAATGGTCATCCTATGGGGAGACTTTTCGTATACTGTAACAAAGATACACGCCCGTCTTCTTTTAATCGGAAGGATGTTTTATTTGGCTGAATCAGAACGCAATCAGAGTTATCTCCACGGTGCGGTGATTTTGGCGACTGCGGTAGCAGTGGTCAGAATTCTCGGGGCCCTGTTTCGGGTTCCCCTCGCCAATATTATCGGAGACGACGGCATGTCCACGTTCCAAGTGGCCAGTAACATTTATGCCGTCCTGCTCTCCCTGTCCACGGCAGGGTTGCCGGTGGCCCTCTCCAAAATGATTTCCGCCTCCGCCACCTTGGAGCGGCCCCAGCAGGTGAGGCGGGTCTTTGCCGTGGGGCGCAATGCGTTTCTTTTCCTGGGCGTCATCAGTTTTCTCGTCATGGCGATTTTCTACCAGGAACTGGCGAACTTCTTTCGGTCTCCCACGGCGGCCTATGCCATTTTGGCCTTGAGTCCCGCTATGCTCTTTGTATGTCTGCTCTCCGCCTACCGGGGCTACTGTCAGGGCTTCTCTATTATGATGCCCACCTCTGTCTCACAGGTGATTGAGGCGACGGCTCGGTTTTTGATCGGACTTGGGCTGGCTTGGCTTTTGATGAGGCATGGCTTCTCAGAAGGGATCACCGTGGCCGGCGCCACTGCTGGTGTCACTGTGGGGGCGGCGCTGGCCTGTATCTACCTGTTTTTCACCCGGCGCAAGGTGGAGCGGGAAATCACTTGGTCAGGCAGCCTGGACACGCCGGACTCCAATCGGCGGATTGCTCGAAATCTCTTAAATATCGCAGTCCCCCTGACGCTGGGCGCATCTATTTTCAGTATTATCAACCTGGCGGATACCCGGGTCATTATGGGGCAGCTCCAAACTGCGGGGCAAGCCAGCGGCCTGTCTCCAGAGGCGGCCTACGACATGGCTAGAAGCCTCAACGGCACCTACGCCTTCACCATGCCCGTTTTCAACCTGCCGTCCTCCTTTGTCATCCCCATTACCGTGGCCCTGATTCCGGCTATCTCCGCCTTTTTGGCCAAAGGGGACGGAGAGGCCGCCCGGAAGACCGCCACATCGGGCATCCGCGTGACCTGCCTCCTGGCCCTACCAGCGGCTGTCGGCATCACGGTGCTGGCGGAGCCCATTATGCACGCCCTCTACTACGGTAGATTTGCCGCACAGGGGCCGGGACTCATGGCCTATATGGGCGTCGCGGCTTTTTTCCTCTGCTTTTTTCAGGCCACCAACTGTGTGCTTCAGGCATATGGGTTCCAGCGGTATACAGTTTACACCTTGACCATTGGGGGCATTATTAAAGTAGTCATCACCTGGATTCTCCTGGCGGACCCCCGGGTCTCCATCTACGGCGCCGCTATCAGTACCGTGGTATGCTATGTGGTCATCTGTGTGATCAATATGGCACTGGTCAAGCGGCGGATTCCCAATTCCCCTAGCTTTCTTCAGATTCTCACAAAGCCGATCCTCTGTGCTGCCGCCATGGGGGCAGCCGCCTGGGCAAGCTTCGGCATACTGCGCAGTTTGACCCTTGCCCTCTTAGACGGAATCGGGCTGTCGCCCCGGTTTTTATGGGCAATTCCCCTGGCCGGGGCCATCGGAATTGCCATGGTGGTCTATTTGATTCTCATCATTGCCCTGCGGGCGATCACCCTGGAAGACATGCAAATGCTGCCCAAAGGGGAAAAATTAACGAAATTATTAAGAGTTCGATAGAATTTTTGCAAAATGTAAAGAAATGTCTTGCAGACGAGGGGAAAGTATGGTAAATTTTCAATGTAAAGATGCATACACCGTGGAAGACCTGCGAAGAATCATCGCACTGCTCCGCTCTGAGGACGGCTGTCCCTGGGATCGAGAACAGACCCACGAGAGCATCCGGCGCAATTTTATTGAGGAGACTTACGAGGCCTGTGAGGCCATTGACGCGAAAGACTCCGACCTGCTCTGTGAGGAGTTGGGGGACGTGTTGACCCAGGTCATTTTTCACGCTGAGATCGAAGAGGAAGCGGGGCGATTCGATTTAAACGACGTGGCGGACGTCACCTGTAAGAAACTCATATTCCGCCACCCCCACATCTTCGGCGATGCCCAAGCGTCCGATGCCGCCCAAGTTCTATTAAACTGGGATGAGCTCAAACGGCGGGAAAAGTGCCACGAGACCACCACCCAAGCAATGGAGGCCGTAGCCCGAAGCCTACCCGCCACATGGCGGGCTGAGAAGATCCAGGATAAAGCGAGAAAAGTCGGTTTCGATTGGCCGGATGCGCCCCCCGCCGTGGACAAGCTGGAAGAGGAACTCACGGAACTCAAAGCGGCAATAACCGGTGGTACGGGGATCCGGGAAGAGTTGGGAGACTTGCTCTTCTCTGTCATCAATGTGGCACGATTATTGGAGATCGACCCGGAGGCGGCCCTCCACGAGGCATCAGACAAGTTTATCCGTCGCTTCGCCTATCTGGAACAGGCGGCGGCGGACCGGGGACAAGTTCTATCCTCTATGCCCTTAGACGAGATGGAGGCCCTCTATCAAGAGGGGAAAGCGAGACTTTAATGCGTCTATTTGGCGCTTGAAGTAATAATTTTACAAGACAGACGGCTTATCCGCTGTCAACAATTTAGGAGGAAGTTTTAGTATGAACAAGGCAGAACTGATTGCTGCGGTAGCAGAGAAATCCGGTCTTTCCAAGAAGGATACGGAAAAGGCGGTCAACGCCACCGTCGATGCTATTATCGAGAATTTGCAAGGCGGAGAGAAAGTACAACTGGTTGGTTTCGGTGTGTTTGAAGTCAAAGAGCGCGCAGCCCGTACAGGCCGCAACCCCAAAACCAAAGAGCAAATTAATATCCCCGCATCTAGGGTTCCCGTGTTCAAGGCCGGCAAGGCATTCAAAGATGCCATCGACAAATAAGAACGTTCTAAGTTTGTGGGATAAACCGCCTCGTTTCGAGGCGGTTTTTGCTAAGGCGGGTAAGGCGAGGAGAAAATACGATGCGATTGGACAAATATCTCAAAGTCTCCCGGCTCATTAAGCGCCGCACGGTGGCGGCGGAGGCCTGTGATAATCAGCGGGTCATGGTAAATGGAAAAGCCGCCCGGGCGTCTTATGCGGTGAAAGTGGGAGACGAGATCGAAATCCGCTTCGGCCAACGGGTTACCTGTGTGACCGTGCTCCGTGTGACGGAACATGTGGGTAAGGACGAGGCGTCGGCCATGTATCGAGAAGTGGTCGTAGAGCCTTTGCCAGAGGATGGGGCCGAAAAGTGAAAAAATGCAACGCCCGGCGGGAGCAATCCCGCCGGGCGGTTGGTTTATTCGGTGCATAGGTTCCTTTTTCTACCTCCCCCGCCGTATCTGCTTCTCTGGCTTCACCAGACACCACTTGTGAAAGCCGATCAAATCCGCCCGCCCGGCGGCACGGAGGGCCTGGATCACCAGGTGTTTTTTCTCCGGCCGCTTCCATTGGAGCAGTGCCCGCTGGAGGGACTTTTCTCTGCCATCCCGGGGGACATGGATGGGCGCCATGGTCAGGGGGTTGATCCCCGTGTGGTACATACAGGTGGAAATCGTCCCCGGAGTGGGGTAGAAGTCCTGGACTTGCTCCGGGTGTTTGCCCGTCTTGTGGAGATGTTCCGCCAGGGCCACGGCGTCTTGAAGTGTCGTACCGGGGTGACCACTCATGAGATATGGGACGAGAAATTGCTCCTTGCCGTATTTCTGGTTGAGCCTGCGATATTTCTCCGCAAATTTGGCGTAGACGTCATTGCGGGGCTTGCCCATGGCGTCCAACACGTGATCCACACAGTGCTCCGGGGCGACTTTCAACTGGCCGGAGACGTGATAGTGCACCAGCTCGGCGAAGAACTCGCCGTTTGTGTCCTCCAGCAGATAGTCAAACCGGATGCCGGAGCGGATGAAGACTTTCTTCACACCGGGGATGGCCCGGATTTTCCGGAGGAGTTTCAAATAATCCGTGTGGTCGGCGTCCAGACTCTCGCAGGGCGTGGGCGCCAGGCATTTTTTGCCCTTGCATGATCCATGTTTTTTCTGCCCGGCGCAGGAGGCCCGGCGGAAATTGGCCGTGGGGCCGCCCACGTCGTGGACGTAGCCCTTAAAATCAGGGTGGTGGGTGAAGGCCTCCACCTCTCTGATCACAGACGCATGGGTGCGGGCGGTGACCATCTTGCCCTGGTGGAAGCTGAGGGCGCAGAAGTTACAGTCCCCGAAACAGCCCCGGTTATGGATCACGGAGAACCGCACCTCGTCAATGGCGGGGACACCGCCCCGATCCGCATACATGGGGTGGACTTCCCGGGTGTAGGGCAGGTCATATACGGCGTCTAACGCCGGGCCGTCCAGAGGGAGTGCCGAGGGATTGACGATGAGGAGCCGATCTCCCGTGGGTTGGAGCAGGGCGCGGCCCCGGACGGGGTCGTGCTCTTCCGTCTGGAGTTTTGCGGCACGGGCATAGGCGGTTTTATCGGCCCGGACATCCCCATAAGCGGGGCATTGAATCTTGGGATAGGGGCAGCCGGACGCATCCCGCGCGGCGTAGGCCGTGCCGCGGATATCGGTCAGCTCATTCACAGGGGTGCCGCTTTTTAACCGGGCGGCAATCTCCCGGACGGCGGATTCTCCCATGCCGTAGACTAAGAGATCGGCCTTGGCGTCAAAGAGGAGGCTCCGCCGGACTTTGTCCGACCAGTAGTCGTAGTGGGCGAAGCGCCGGAGGCTGGCCTCCAATCCACCGACGATGATAGGTAGGCCGGGAAAGACCTCTCGTGCTCGATTGGCATAGACCACCGCGGCCCGATCCGGGCGCAGGCCCGCCCGTTTGCCGGGGGAGTAGAAATCTTCGCTCCGAGGTTTTTTGGCCGCCGTGTAGTGGGCCACCATGGAGTCCAGATTCCCCGCCGTCACAAAAATGCCATACTGGGGGCGACCCATGGCGAGAAAGGCGGTGGTATCCTGCCAAGGGGGCTGGGCCAGGATAGCGACCCGATGCCCCGCCGCCTCCAACACCCGGCCGATGACGGCGGCGCCGAAGCTGGGGTGGTCCACATAGGCGTCCCCGGTGACCAGCAAAAAGTCATAGGAGGCCCAGCCCCGGGCCTCCATATCAGATTTGGATACGGGCAGAAATCGTGTGCTTGTCATAGGATTTTGACCTCAATATCTTTTTCCATCACTCGGAGCGGCCCTAAAGCGCCCTCCGCCGTGCCGGAGCGGGCGAAGCCGAACCGCTCATAGAAGCCGATGGCCTCTTGATGGTGGGGCGCCACTTTTAAGGTCAGCCGCCGCCGGCCCAGGGGCCGGTAGACGCTGACGGCGTGGCCGATCATCTGTATGCCCAGATTTTTCCCACGAAAAGCGGGGGACAGATAAAATGCGGCAATAGACCCCAGGCCCTGCTCGTGGCCGCAGGTGATATCCAGCTCCAAAAATCCGGCTGGCGATCCGCCCAGATAGGCCTCTGCGACGGCCTGGGGATGGAGTTTGACCCGTTCTCTGGCCTGGTGCAAAAAGTCGTCTGTATACCCCGTTAGATCCCCGTGGACGTGGGTCCAGAGATCCCGTCGATAGGTGAGATAACGCTCTCCCTCCCGGTCTAAATCCAGGGGGGAAAACTCCAGATTCCCCGGATCCAGGCTGTGGGAATTGCGCCACCAGGCCTGGCGGGCAAAGGTGCTGATCTCCGGGGTCAGATGGGCGGCGTCATTCATAAAGCGGACGTGAAATGCGTCCCCGTCAAATTCCAGCAGAGAAACCCCTGTGTTCTCACAGTGGCCCACCTCAGAGAGCCGATCCGAGGAGATGTCCAGAATATGGGCCAACAGGGTGCGGATCGTATTGCCATGGGTGAAGATGGCCACAGCCTGGCCGAGGTGCCGGGCGGTGATATCCTGTATAACAGTGGTGATCCGCTCTGTCAGAGCGGAAAAAGACTCGTTAGAGCCGATATCCCACAGAGCCGGATCTTGGGCAAAATAGCGAAACTGCTCCGGCTCCTCCCGCTGGATTTGACCAAAGGGGATATCCTCCCACCGGCCCACGTCCACCTCCCGCAGAGCGGGTGTGATGCGGATGGGGAGATTCTGGGGGATGCTGACTGCTCTGGCGGTAGACTGAGTGCGGGCCATGTCACTGGAATAGACCGCATCCACGGGGATATCCGCAAACCGTACCCCCAGGGCGTCGATCTGTTTGAGCCCCATGTCTGTGACCAGACTGTCATATTGGCCGTGGATTCGCCGGTAGAGGTTTCCCTCTGCCTCGGCGTGGCGGATGATATATAATTTCGTCATGCGTGTAACTCCACTCGGCCCGTCAAGTCCGACACGGCAGCGATCCCGTGCCGGGCCAGATAGGCCCACAATTGATTTTTAATATGTAACGGGGCCAGTGGATCTACAAAACAGGCCGTCCCCACTCCGATCAGATCGGCCCCGGCTAAGAGCATCTCTACGGCATCGTCCCCCGTGGAGATGCCGCCCATACCTAGGATGGGAATATCTACGGCGCGGGCCACCTGGCAGACCATCCGCAGGGCCACAGGGAGTACGGCAGGGCCGGACAGGCCACCGAAGTTGTTCGCCAAAATGGGACGTCGGGTGCGGGTATCGATTCGCATACCGAGGAGCGTGTTAATGAGGCTCAGGGCCTCGGCCCCGGCGTCTTGGGCAGCTTTTGCGATAGTCACGATATCCGTCACGTTGGGGGAGAGTTTGACCATCACCGGGACACGGCTGACGGTCTTTACCGCTGCAGTTACGTCACGGGCGCCCTCGGTTGTCGTGCCGAAGGCGAGTCCGCCCGCTTTGACGTTGGGGCAGGAGATGTTGACCTCCAGAATGTCCACGCCCGCATCCGACAACTTCTCCGCCATGGCCACGTATTCCTCCACGGTGTTGCCGGAAAGATTGGCGATGACTTTCATGCGATATTGGCGCAGGAAGGGGAGTTCGTCCCGGATAAAGGCGTCCACACCGGGATTTTGTAGGCCGACGCTGTTGAGCATCCCCATGGGGGTCTCGGCGATTCGGGGCGGGGGATTGCCCGCCCTGGGGCGGAGGGTTAAGCCCTTGACGCAGATGCCGCCCAACTCGTTTAAGTCCAGATACTCGCTATATTCCCGGCCAAATCCGAAGGTGCCGGAGGCCATGACCACGGGAGTTTCAAATGCCACCCCGGCAAAGTTGACACGTAGATTTGCCATATTAAAACACCTCCGTTGCGGAAAAAACGGGGCCGTCTTTGCAGACCCGCAGCATTTGTCCGTCGTTGGTCTCAATGGCGCAGCCGAGGCAGGCTCCCACGCCGCAGGCCATCCGCTCCTCTAAGGAGACTTGGCAGTGGATGTTGTATGTATCCGCCAGGGCCGCAACGGCCTGGAGCATAGGCGTGGGGCCGCAGGCCAGGATCGAATCATAGCCGCCCTGCTTCAGATGGTGCTCCAAAGGCCCTGTCACAAAGCCCTGTTCGCCGAAACTGCCGTCGTCGGTAGTGATTGTTACCCGCTTACATATCTCCCGGAAATGGGACTGGAGGATCACATGATCCGCCGAGCGGAAGCCCAAGATGGCCGTGGCGATTCCGATCACCTCTCTGGCCGCATAGAGCAGGGGCGGCACACCAATCCCGCCGCCGACTAAGAGGACATTGCGCCCCGCCAGATCAAATCCCCGCCCCAGGGGGCCGAGGATATCCAACTCCCCGCTCTTTTTCTCGCCGAGCCATTGGGTGCCGGGGCCTCTCGCCTCGAACACGATTTTGAGATACCCCTCCCGGCAATCGCAGATACTGATGGGGCGGCGCAGGAGCACCCCGTCCCCGCACTTCACATGGACAAACTGCCCGGGTCGTGCCGCAAGGCCAATGTCCCCCGCATCTAATGTGATGGCGTGGATATGATCCGTCAGTTGTTGGGCGGTGATGATGTCGCACTGTCTCTGCATGGAGTTGACCACCTTTCACTGTGTTCAGATGTACGGCTATCTGTAGTGGGCCAAGCGAACACTGTTCGCCCGTGTTATACATTGTAGAACGATGCCCTGGGCGTCTCGCATTGCGGCGCTGGACCCCTATGGGGGCGTCAACCCGCCGCCGCTGCCGCCGCTGTGGAGGCGGAGATTGCCGCAATCATGGCGACCTGTTGTGCGATGATAATATTGGCGATGCTGGTGGAGATGGTCGCGGTCAACACCCCGTCCTCCATGCTCTGGGCGTACGCACCCGCCACAACCGCTGATGCGAACAACAGGAGTTCCTGTTTGGAGACGGAGAACTTGCCAAAGCCTTTTTTTGTCCGCAAGGTCTGTTGCGTCTGGTGGATATTCTGTACAATGGTGCCCAGCTCCACGGGGAGCAGGGCGAGGATGCCCAGGGTTGGGAGCGTATAGCACTTGTCCAGCCGGAGATTCTCGGCCCGGAATGCGTCTCTTAAGGCGAGGATGCAGCATAGGTTGTCCTCATCTGAGCCGCCCAATACAAGGACCTGGGACAGGGCCTGTACGCTGTTTCGGTTCCAGAACTCGCCTTTTAATCGGCTGTGGAGTTGTTCTACCCGCTCCACGCCCGCAGTCACATCTATATCCGAAAGTCCCAGCATTGCGGCGAAGATGTAATCGTCCTGTCCCGTGGAGAAAAAACGCTTCGCTTTCATCCCGTCGTAAAAGGCCCGTGTGCGCTCTACTGCGATTGCATAGTTGGCGGGAGAGGTCTGAGAGGCGATCTCAAAGGCGGCGACCACGAGATAGTCGGAGGCCCGAAGCTTTGCACCCTTGAGTAAGTTGTAGACCTGTAGCGTCTCGTCAAACAGCCATTGGGGGTTGGGGGACAGGGACAGGAGCGTTGCGATGGATAGGGCCATATTGCCGCGAAATGTGGAGAACACACCGGTATTTTGCTTGATCAAATCCAGGCACTGCCGGATGGCGTCGCAGTTGATTTGCCTGCCCTTCTGGGCGTACAACAACGCCGCCAATCGCCTGGTTAGAATGCTATGCCACCGGAATTCTTTTCGGATTGTCTGGACGTTTGATGCGAATAGGGTCAATTTGTCTGACGTTTGGGTGGTCATAGGGGACACTCCTTTTGGTTTGATATGGGCGTTGCCCTCGGCACGCCGCAAATTTGCAGAAAATTATTCAAACACGGCGCGCCGGGGGCGTCGCGCCCTACACGATCACAAGAAAATCGCAAACAACCGCAAAAATCCCTGTAGAATCTTGCGCGGCAGGGACCGCTTCTTCCACACGTCCCCGTGGATCTCCTGACACTGGGCCAGGGTCTTCAGAAAATCGGCCTTGATGTCCGCAATCACCGGGGCGCCGCAGATCCAGACGGCGTTTTCAAAGTGGAGGTAAAAACTGCGAAAATCCATATTGATGGAGCCCATGATACAGTGGTCGTCATCAGAGAGAATGGTCTTGGCGTGCATAAATCCAGGGGTGTATTCATATATCCGCACCCCGGCCTGGAGCAGGGTCGCATAGCTGGACTGGGTAGCCATATGGACCAGCCACTTATCCCAGACATGGGGCGTGATAATCCGCACGTCGGTGCCGCCCAGTGCCGCCGTGCAGAGGGCGTCTACCATAGAGGTGTCGATGATCAGATAAGGGGTATAGATATAGACGTACTCCTTGGCGTTGTAGATCATACTGCGGTACATGATCTCGGCGGGGTTGTCCGGGTTGTTCATGGGGCCGTCGATAAAGGGCTGGAAGTATCCGGGGGCGGGCTCGCCCGACCACCCGGGCCGATATCGGTCGAAATCCTGCTCTGTGCGGGTCTGGGCCTCCCACATCTGAAGGAAGAAGACGGTCATGCTCCACACGGCGTCCCCTTCTAAACGGATGGCGGTATCTTTCCAGTGGCCCAGCTTCGCATAGTAGTTGGCATATTCGTCGCCGATGTTCGTACCGCCGGTGTATGCGATCTCTCCGTCGATGACGCAGATTTTCTGGTGATTTCTGTAGTTGACGTACAGCCTGCTGACGGAGTTGTGGATGGGGTTGAAGCACACCACCTGGATACCCAAGCGTTTCATGTCCTCCTCCAGGCCGTCGGGGAGGGTTAAGAGGCTGCCGAAATCATCGTACATGACCCGGATTTCCACGCCCTGGGCCGCTTTATGGGCCAAGACCGCGCGGATTTTATCCCAGAGTCTGCCGTGGCTGATAATAAAATACTCCAGAAAAATAAACCGCTTTGCCCGTTCAAAGTCTTGAAGCATGGCGGGGAACTGCTCGTCCCCTAAGGGGTAGTAGGTACAGGCGGTATTCTGGTACAGGGGAAAGCCCATCCGGCCCAGATATCCGCCCAGTCGCTTTCGGGCGGGGTGTTTATTTCCCAGCGCCTGGTAGATATCCGGGTCTTTTTGGAGAAAAGCTACGCTTCTGGCGATGGCCCTGCGGGTGCGCCTGTGCTTACTGCGCCTGCCCCAGAGGATATAGAGCAGATGGCCTGTGACCGGCAAGAGCAAGATCAGTACAACCCAAGCCATGGTATATGAGGTGTTCTGGTACTTGCCCACCAGGAGAAAAATATCGATGACGGCGATGACTTGAATGGCGAAGTAGAGGAAAAACGCCCGCTCCTGCATCACCTGAACCAAGAACACGATCAACAGAATCTGGGCGATGATCATCAGGGCTACCAGCGTTACACGCAGAAGCCCGGCCAACTTACTGTTGATTTTTCCGCTCATAAGAAGGGGCTCCTTTAGAGAGTTTCATCAGCATCAAGCAGGTTGTTTTCTGGTTTTTCTTCCTGTGGCGGTATAACGGGTAGCCGTGACAGATTCCTGCCCAACAGGAGTTGATAGACGAGAAGTATAAGCGCCAGTGCCAGAAAAATACCCCTCCGGAGTGGACTGTGGGCATCCCCCATGGTGACGGCGGTGAAATACACGGCGACGGAATTAGAAAACAAAAGCCCCTTTGGATTCCCTAGCCCAAAGGCGAATCCGGCTACGTGATAAAAGCCTAAAATGAGTCCGGCCAGGGCGAAGAAATAATAGATATAAGCCAAGAGTGTGGGATTCGTGGCGTGGTCGATATAGGAGAACACCAGCCACATACAGAGCCAGAGAACCGGCACCACGCTGGTGATGGCCACACTGTGTCCGCGCCGCCCCCGCAAGGACATATCCAAGAGACAGAGGCCTGCAAGAGAGGCGCTAATCGCCCAAAACCAGTCGCGTAGCGCCTCGTTTATTGCCCAGATAAATAGAGCTGTGAGCGCGAGGAGCGTAAAGCCAGAAAGGCGGATCAGAAAGGTCAGGAAGGAACTGCCGTCAAAGGCCATCTGAAAGGTGGCCACGCTTTGATTTGACACAGTGCGGCTCAAAGCAAACAAGAGGAGAACGGTGGCTCCGCTCAAGAGTATCAGGGCCAGGGAGACGGGGGTCCAGGTCTCTGCGAGACCCGTATAGGGATCAAAGATCGTGGCGACCTCGTGCCTTCGCAAAAGCCATCCGGTAGCGCCGGAGAGAAGGGCCAAAAGGGCCATGATGAATCCAGTTTTACGCATATTAAGTCTCCTAAATCCATATAGTAGAGATATCATGTCCAAATTGTAGGGGGACGTTGCGGACATCGCCCCTTACGATATCAATTGTCGCTATCTATTGTACATCAGCTTGCCCTGCCCGTCAATAAACGAGAGGAGAAGGCCATGCGATTCATTGTACTCGCTTCCCTTGGGATTTTGCTCTTAGCGCTTTTGCTGCCCGTGCTTCTGACTTCTGCCCCGGTGGAGGAGACTGCAATAGAGGAAGTCTCTACAGAACCGTCCCCGCCCCCGGAGGAAGTGGCAGATCAGCCCCCCGCACTTTTTTACACCCTCGAGCAGGACACACCACTGGAATTCTTAGACGAGGCTATGATCCTGCAAGTACAAATTGGGGATCAAATTCAAGCCATGACCATGGCGGACTATTTACAGGGCGTAGTGGCGGCGGAGATGCCTGCGCGATTTCATCTGGAGGCGCTCAAAGCCCAGGCGGTGGCAGCCCGGACCTACACCCTCCACCGAATGCTGGTCGCGCCTACGGCCCGCCATCCCGAGGCCTATGTCTGTGGCGACTACGCCTGTTGCAAGGCGTATCACAGCCCGGAGCGGCTCCGGGAGCGGTGGGGGGATGCGTACGACACGCATCGTCAAACCATTGCCCAGGCGGTGGGGTTGACAGACGGGGTAATTTTGCTCTACGACGGCCTACCAATCTTGGCGGCCTTTCACGCCGCTTCCAGCGGATTTACCGAGGCCAGCGGGGCCATCTGGAACCAGCTTCCCTACCTCCAAAGCGTTCGCACGTTTGAAAGTGCGGCGGAAGTACCGCGCTATTTAGTGGAAGTGGAACTGACCTTTGCAGAATTCCGACAGAAGGCCATCCAGGGTATCCCCGATGTACAATTGGACGAGAGCGAGATTCCCGAATGGATCAGCGACTTAACCTATACGGACGCGGGGCGGCTGGCCAGCGTAAACATCGGCGGTGTGACCGTTACCGGGGCAGAGTTTCGTCGGCTGTTTGGCCTGCGCTCCACGAACATCACACTCTCCTTCGGTGAGCGCGAGATGACCATTGCCACCAGAGGCCACGGCCACGGGGTCGGAATGAGCCAGTTCGGCGCCAACACGTTGGCGGGGCTGGGACTCACCCACGAGGCAATTTTAGACTGGTATTATACGGATATCACCTTTGCGCGGATAGATGAGTTGCTTTTTGTGCAATAATTTGTAAATAAATAATTAAATTTAACAAATATTTCTTGCTATTTCTTCTATAATCTCCTATACTTTCTTTAAAATACTTTGTTGCGCAAAATACCCTTGCACAGGTAAAAACATAAAAAAGAAAGTGGGTGCGTTGCAGTGAAAAAGAAAATTGGCATTTTTCTGGTCTTGTTGAGTTTGGTCTTCCTCCTACCGGGTGCCTTTGCTGCTGATGAGCAGATCAGCGTATTCTCTGTAGAGACAACAGGCGACTGGGCGTACAACGGATATCTGATCAGTGTGCATCCGGATATAACACCTCGGCTCTCTCCCTTAAGTGTAGGCGTGGAGCGGATTGCGGACAACCTGTACCACGCCGATTCCATCCAGGTCGCAGAGAAAAATTGGCGGGAAGATCAAATACTCTACATAGAGCCAAACTACAACATCGTCCCCTTGGGAATCCCCAACGACTTCAGTTTTTATCGCCAGTGGGATATGATCATGATCAACGCTCCCGCCCTCTGGCAGAGCGAGATTTCCGCAGACGGTGTGCGGGTTGCCGTCCTCGATACGGGCCTGTTTTGGGGGCATGAGGACCTGGACTACACCCGTGTGACTGAGGGGTTCAACTACATCACCAATACGACGGATGTCCGGGACAACGCAGGCCACGGCACAGCTGTGACCGGGATCATTGCCGCTACACGCAATAACGGCATAGGCATGGCGGGGCTTGTGTGTGAAGTGATCATTATCCCGCTCCAGGTCATGGATGTCGATGCAGGCACCCTCAGCATGTCAATTCAGGCCGTATACGACGCGGTGAACATACACGCCGCCGACGTGATTAATATGAGTTTCGGCATCCAGGGTAATCAGGCGTCCCGGGCGCTGGAGGACGCCGTCAACTTTGCCGCTTCACAAGGAGCGATTCTCGTGGCGGCGGTCGGGAATGACGGCAATCAAACGATACAATATCCGGCGGGATATGCCAACGTCATCGGTGTGGGAGCCGTTGACCAGGATGGCCGTGTGGCGCGTTTTTCTCAACGCAACGAAAGCGTCTTCGTCACAGCCCCCGGCCAAGGCGTACTCACTCTGGGGCATCGGGCGGCGGATGAGTACCGCTATGTAAACGGGACAAGCTTTGCCGCACCTTTTGTCTCCGCTATGGCGGCGGCGGCCAAGGGGGTGCGCCCCGACATTACCCAGGCGGAGTTTGCAGAGATTCTGACCCGCTCTGTAACCGATGCGGGGACACCGGGCTATGACGTCTACTACGGCCACGGTATGATTGATTTGACCCGGTTCGTCGCGGCTTTTCCGGAAGTCAAACAGCCCTACGGGTTTTGGGATATTGACCACCACTGGGCAAGAGATAGCATCCTCCGGGCTGTGGATCTCGGCCTGTTTACCGGGGTATCTGCGACCATCTTCGCGCCGGATATGGAGATGAGCCGCGCCATGTTTGTGACGGTGCTGGGCAGATTATACCGCCAAATGGGCGGCGATATCCCCCAGAGAAACGATACGTTCATTGATACCCAACGGGATTTCTGGTATAGCCCCTATGTGGCCTGGGCTGCACAAAATGGGATTGTAACCGGTGTCGGTGGCAATCGGTTTGCGCCGGATGATCCCGTGCGTCGACAAGAGGCCGCGGTGATCTTATACCGCTTTGCCGGATACGTCGGTCTGGATATAACCCAAAGCGGAGCCGACCTAGAGCGCTTTATAGACGCATACCAGGTCGCCGATTGGGCCTATCCGGCCATGATATGGGCGGTGGACAGAGGACTTATAACCGGGATATCCACCCAGGATGGCATGATGCTACGGCCGGAGTGGGCCTCCACTAGAGCCGAGGTGGCGGTTATCATGGGGCGGTTTATTGACCGGGTCGGGGTGACGCTGTTGGCGGCGTAGTGTGCGGACTGATAGAAAACAGGAACGCCTAGTGGGGGCTTGCACCCCGCTAGGCGTTTTTGGATTTGGATATGTGTGATAAGAGGACAACCCGCCCTATAGAACGTGCGAACCGATATATTTCGCCATGAGCAGACAGGGATTGTCTTTATCCCAGAATAGGGGAAACACTTCGAGGGGTCGAAATCCGACAGATAAGTAGAACAGCCTTGTTTTTTCGTAGTGCTCGCTTTCTCTTGATTCATCTAATGTTTTCACAGTCAAAAACTCAAATTTGTGTGCGTTACAATACGTCTCACAGCAATTGATAAGCAGTTTGCCAATCCCCTGTCCGTGGAACGTTTCCAGCACACCCATGACGCAGAGTTCAGCCGTGGAGGGGTTGTGTATCTTGATAGCGACAAAGCCAATGGGCGTATCATCGTCAAACGCTGCAAAAAAGGGCAGTGTTTGAACTTGTTTTACGTAGTCGACAATAGAGGATTCAACGCCGAACCAATCCGGCAATGCGCGGAGGATGGCGTTGCAGATCGTTGATTTTTCATTGGTGTTTTGGAGTTCTTTTATTTGAACCATAGTCAAACTTACCGCCTATGTTCCAAAATCTGTTTCAGCGCTGCGGGATCTGTATTGATTACCAATTCAGCTGGGAATTGGATTTCTTCCAAGAGTTCCAGGGCCAGGTTCAGGTTGCCCACGGCGGTGGCGAAATGGGCGTCGGAGCCGATGGCGACGGGGACGCCATAGCGTTCGCAGAGGGCCAGATACGTCTTTGTATTCTCTCTGGCCCCGACCCGGAAGTGGCCGGGCTTGAGAGAGGAATTGTTGAGTTCGATCAAGATGCCAACTCGCTTGGCCTCCCGTATCAGGGCCTCATAATCTACAGGCACGCGCCCGTCGTCGGGGTGGCCGATAATGGCGACGCCGGACTGCTCCATTGCGCCTAAGTATGCCCGGGTATTTTCCGCCTTGCTGCCGGGGGGGAATACAATATTATGGAAAGAGGCGATGCAAATATCCATTCGTTGCCGCATGTCCGCCGCCATGCTGACAGAACCGGAATAGTCGATAATATCCAACTCCACCCCGTAGAGCATCTCCACCCCATAGACGACCCTGTCTAAAACATCATAGTTGACGAAGTGGAGAAGATGAGTGGAGTCGTCCATGCAGGGGGCGTGATCGGTGATGGCCAAAAGGGAGAGTCCACGATCTGCAGCTACACGGGCGTTTTCCAGGATGGTGGAATAGGCGTGGGCGCTGGCCAGGGTGTGGGTATGGATATCCAGTTGAATTTGCATCGATGGCTCCTTGTAGGTGAAAGTGAATTACAAGGAAATTATACCATAAAAAGCGAGGCAGGTAAATACAAGGGCTTTTTAGAGCGCAACAACCCCGACACACCGTGGATATGCCATCAATAAGGGCAGAAAACGGCGCGTCGAGGGCGCCGGGCCCTACGAATGCTGATACAGGGTGTGAATTGTTGTCGGTGGCGTATTGCGAATTATGCAATGCCCTCGACACGTGCAAGGAGTGAGGTACATGTTTTGACCGTTGTCTCACGGACGCTTTTTAGCAACTGCTGGGGGTCTGCGCCGGAGGATTCCGCATCGCAGACGATCTGCTCGAGTTCGGCCAAAAGCTGGGACACACTGGAGAGGACATCTTTGATTGTATTTTCTACGGTCTGTTCTGTAGCCATAAGCACTTATATCCTTATCCTTTATTATGTGGCAGACTGTCCTGGATTTCGATTAGATACTCGGCGATGCTTCCCGGTCCGAAATCCGGCTCGTCTTTGCCAAAAATGTAACTGACGCCTAACTCATATAGCTTATTGTGTATCGCATCTGTAGTGATTGCGGTAATCACAATGATACAGGGAGAGACCTGTAAGTCTTTCGCTGACACGATGTTTTCGATCAACTCAATGCCGTCGCCTTCCCGCAGACTGATATCCACGATTACGATGGACGGCGCGTCTTTTACGATGATTCGAAAGGCCGCGGTGGCGCCGTCTACAACTTCCAGCATGTGAAAGCTTGGCAATTTTGCAAAAAAACTTGCAAACTCATCTGCTGTAGGCTGATCATCCTCCACTAGGAGGAGTTTTATTTTCGTACCCATGTTGTACCTCATTTCCGAATATTGCGACTGATTTATACTGAATGCGAGGCGTATAAGATCATTTCGTAGATACAGTATACTTCGCTTATTCTGCTAAAAAAGGCGAAGTTTGTCGAAACCAAAAATTTTAAAAAGAGCTTTGACGAATGCGAAAAAAGAGAGTATAGTTATGGAATGAAAGTTGGAAGAGGAGATTTTTGAGATGGCCAGTCAAAATCGGGAGTTAAATATCCTATCCATTGGCTTTAATGAACGCGATACGCAGGTGATGCGTGAACACTTCAATGGAGATAACGGAATCTCTCTGGTGGGTACCGCAACGGGCGGGACGGAGGCCCTCGAACTGTTTCGGCAGCTTGTACCCGATATGGTTGCTGTCAACATTGTGGAGGAGCCTGCTGTCCAAATGAATACTGTGCAAAGCATCTGCGCCATGACCCATGGGGGTTGCCCGCCGTTCTTTATCGCCGCACACTTGACAGAGGAGACCGATACGCGAAAAGATGCTCACAGCGCCCAATTGTCCAAAATAGGCTACGCCTTTTACCGCTACGGTGCAGAGCACGATATCCACTCCATCGTGCGCTTTGCCAACCGGATGGCCGGTGCGATTAAAACCAAGGACGAGCGGAAAGCCGCAGGGATTCATTGGAAGTGTGACACGGCTACAGAGTGAGGCGTTGTCGCAAAAAGAAACAGTCTGCAATTTTAGCTGCAGACCTTTTCGTATGCCTGAATATGAGTTGTTTCAGATCGAGGCGAAGGCGGAAAGTTGCTACGGCGCAAATGGAGTTCCCGCTGTTTTAGATCAAGATTGATTGCGGGCCGCTATCAGATATTTTAATTTGTTTCAATAGCCCATGAAACGTTGATAACAAAAGAGTTCATGCTCAATTGTTACCTCTGGCATTAAGATTGGACACAACAATAGTTTGTGCGAAATTTTAATGAGGAGGTGGCAAAGCAATGGCATGGATTCTTTTTATTTGGAATGGGGTAGTTTCGGCAAGAGGGTAACGAATCAAGCTACAATACTAACTCAAAAAACACCTTTTTGAAAGGTGTTTTTTGCATTCTGTTTCTTTTTGCAGTATACTGACTTTTAAGGGTTTCGGCCATTCAGAAATAATTATCCGAAGAGGTCAGACTATGAACTCCATTTTTTGGGAGCCAGTCCTAAATAGCATAGATGCCCTGTTTTACTTCTTGTTTTATGCGGCGCTTTCACAGAAGAAGGTGGTGTATAAAAAAGAGTGGTGGAAACCTGCGCTTTGCATGGTAAGCATAGTTGCATATATGTTTTTTGCGAAAACTTACATTATACAGCCATTTCGCCTTCTCCTTATGCTGGCGATTGTGCTGTTGCTCTTCACGCTACTCTTGGAGCACAGAAAAATTGCAAATGTTGCAATTGCCATTACTGCAGTTGTTATTACCTACAGCATTATTTATATCACAGCAATAGCAATAAGCGGGATTTTATTTTTCGCACGCAATCTTATCAGCGAAGAAATCATTAAATTTTCCACGGATGTAGCTTATTTTGTAAGCGGATTATTTCTCTATCATAAAATCAAAGCGAAAAATATGGCGTCCTTTTTTAATGAAATCGAAACAAAAGTTCTAATCTATATTTTGGGTGCAGTTATTCTTGGAATTAATTTATATTTTAATACAGCAGAAACAGTGGAGGAACTCAGCCCAGAGAATTTAATCATTTTAATGACGTTTATCGGTATTTCGTTGGCCGTATTGATCGTCATCATATACTTCCTGCGGCGGCATATGGAAAAAATACGTCTGCAAACGGAAAATGCGACCTTACAGGCAGAAAATAGCGGCCTGAAAACCAGTCAGAAAGAGATTTTTGCCGAAATCCACACGACACAAAAAGTGATCCCATCTGTGCTCCAGACGCTAAACGAAGCGCTGGGGAGCATGGGGACGGAGGAGCGCAGGCAGATGATCGAAGCGCATGGCAAAGAAATCGTCCAATTGAACCGGCTCTATTTGGACGAGGAGAAGAGCAATCTCATAAAACGCCAGCGGAATATGCGCCTGCCCAAGACGTCTTGGGTGCTGTTGAATCAATACTTTGTAGAGTGCAACGAGAGGGCGGTCAAACACGGGGTGTATCTGAAGATATTTGTGCATCAAGATGTGGGACATTTAGACGAACTGGGAATCCCGCAGCTGGAGGTCGTCAAAGTGTTTGCGGATCATATGGACAACGCGTTTAAAGAGATTGCAAAGCTACAAAACAGCAGACAGGGGATGATAAAAGTCCACTTCTCCCGGCGAGGTGGGGTGTATGCAATTTGCATCTCAGACAATGCGCCTGCCTTTCCGCCCCCTATTCTGGCGAACTTGGGGCATCGGGGCGTGAGCACCAACGGGACAGGAGACGGGTTTGCCAATACATTGAACGCTCTGGCCCTGTTCGGCGCAAGTTTGATCGTGCGGGAGTGTGGGCCGGAAGATCAGTGCCATTACAATAAGCGCATCACCATTCGTTTCGACGGACAAGGCGTATTTCAAATCGAGAGTTATCGCGCAGAGGCGATCAAAGCCCTTGCCGCAAACAGTTTGGCGGAAATTCAGTACAGAGAGATGTGGTGTGATAAACCGCCGGAGAAATATACGCATTTAAATGAGGCGGTGGCGGAAATCGGCTGTCGGGATGCGGACAGAACACCCGAAAAATAACAATTGATACTACAAATTTACTGCATTCGTGATATAATAGCGGCACAACATGCAAAACTTGATGGAGGTGGGGCCTGTGCAGGAAGAAATGCGGCTGAAGGTACTGCTGGTTGAGAGCGACAAAGAGATAGAAAATGAGTTCGCCGCCAAAATCAAGGGGAGCGAAGGATTTACCCTCATCAAGAGCGTCACGGGGGAAAAAGAGGCGCTGGATCTGCTCGCCAATGCCTATCCGGACATTGTGATTACGGAACTCAAACTCTCCCAAGGAGACGGCATCAATTTGATCTGTGAGATGCGGGAGCTGCAGGAGAGCTTGCCGGTCAAGCCCTATGTTGTGGTGCTCACCAACAATACGTCGGATGCGGTGACCAGGATGCTAAATCACTTTGCGGACTACACGTTCATCAAGGGCATTGAGGATTTTGGGGCCGATTTGGTTCTGAAGCATTTGAACCGGATGAAAGACTTTTTCAGCACCAAAGCCACCCGCAAGGGCTCTGTTGGGGAACTGGTGACAGCGCCGCTGGACAAGCGGCAGCGTCTGCGGAAGCATATTGAACATACCATTGTAAACCGGTTGAGTATCAGTACGAATTTACTTGGCCGGGACTATATTATCGAAGCGCTTCTCATCGGTGTCGGGACCGAGTTTGAGGGGCGGCAGACGTTACAGCATACCAAAGACGTATACCCTATACTGAAAGCACGGTACAAAAACCGTATACCGAATATCAACAGCGCCATTACCGTAGCAATCGCCCACGCCTGGGCCGAGACCGACGAGGACACCTTGCAGGAAGTATATTCTGCCTATGTGAATCCAGACCGCGGTATGCCGACCAGCGGGGAGTTTTTGAAGTATTTTGTGAAAAAGTTGAAGGACGAGGGTTGGAAGCTGTAGGGGAGGTGTCCAATCCGAGCTGTGCCTACACCTCAAATTTCATCCTCCGGCCCTTGTCTTTTGTGGCGTGCTGCGCTATACTGGACGTATCTTTCCATTGGGAGTTTTGAGGATGCCAAATAAACCAGGTCGATCCGGAAGGCGAATAAAAAGCGACGGTCTTCCCGCATTTTTTATCACTATGATCGCCATGACGCTGATTGCCGTTATTTTAATTGCAGCCCTTCTCTTTTGGCCCAGTATAGAGCAGCAGGGGGCGGAGTTTTTGAGCCCACTCTTGTATCCCCTGGAGTATGAGGAGCTGATTTATAGATACAGTGAACTCCATGAGCTGGATCCTTACTTGGTCATGGGGCTTATCCGGGCGGAGAGCAGCTTTATCTCCGACGCTGTCAGCCCTGTGGGGGCCAGGGGATTGATGCAGATCATGCCAAACACTGCCGAATGGCTGGCGGAGCGGATGGGGATCAACTTCCACCTGGACGATCTCTTCAACCCGGCCTATAACATCCGTATGGGGACGTATTACTTACGGATGCTCTTGCATATGTTCGAGGAACAAGATACGGCCCTGGCCGCCTACAACGCCGGGATGGGCAATGTAGGCACTTGGCTCCAAGATGAGCGATACAGTGCAGATGGGAGAACACTGCACACCATCCCGTTTTCTGAGACACGACACTATGTGCCCCGGGTGAATCGGTATATGGAGATATACAGAGAACTCTACGGAGAGCCGATTGAGGGCCAATATGAAGAGGTGTCGCCATGACACAGTGGCTGGAACTGACCATTGATGCCCCGGCGGGTCAATTGGATCTGATTACTGCCCAATTGGGTGCCCACGGGATTACGGATATCATCATTCAGGACGAGGCGGATTTCTTACAATTTTTAGAGGACCATCAAGCCTATTGGGACTACGTGGACGAAGACTTGCGCACCGCAATGGCGGGGATCAGTCGGGTGATTTTTTATCTGGAGGATACGCCGGTGGGGCAGAGGCAATTGACAGTCTTGCGGGAAGCCCTCTTCTGGTCAATCGCAGTGCGGCAAGTGCAAGAGGAGGATTGGGCCGAGAATTGGAAGCAGTATTTTCGCCCCATGCCTGTGGGCGAACGGCTCCTCATCGTTCCCCGGTGGGAGACCGTCGATCCTGGAGACCGGGCACCTCTGTATATTGATCCGGGCCTGCTCTTTGGTACTGGGTCTCACCCCACCACGAAGCTCTGCCTTGCGGCAATTGAGCGGCTGGTGGAATCCGGGCAGCAGGTGCTGGATTTGGGCGCGGGGAGCGGGATATTATCCATCGCCGCTCTGCTATTGGGAGCTGGACACGCTACGGCCTGCGACATTGACCCCAAAGCCCCCGACGTGATCCGAGAGAATGCGGCCCAAAATGATTTGGACGAACGGCATATCACGCCTCTGGTTGGCGATGTGCTGGCGGAAGGAGCTCTGCGCCGTCGGATCGATCAGGAGCAGTACGATCTGATCCTGGCGAACATTGTGGCTGATGTGATTATCGTCCTCTCAGACGTTGCCGCCCTCTGGCTCGCCCCCGGCGGACACTTCGTCGTCTCCGGCATCATAGATGGCCGGGAGGGGGAAGTAGAGGCGGCCCTCCGCGCCGGCAGGTTTGTTATCCGGGAGCGGCACGAAGCAGGTGGCTGGCACTGTTTTGTTTGTAAATTAGGAAAAGAATGTTAATCTGCGCTTCTTTCTTGACGAATTTTGTTGGTTGCGGTACAATGTAGTGTAAATTATAAGTTTCGCTCAAGATAAATCTGGCTGTGCCGTTTGCCGGAAAAACGGCAGTCGCGCCTTTTGGCGCGGGACGAGGGAGCGTTATGTCCATTGTTCCCAGAGTAAAATGCAACCGATGTGACAGGAGTTTTTCTGCGCTCAAAAATCAGTGTCCCTATTGCGGTGCGCCCAGAGCTCGTGTTGGCAAGATGCTTGCCAACGTCTCGGCCCCCGCGGCGGGGTTGATGATTCGCGGCCTTCTTTTGTTGGCCATTTTGATCACGGTCATCAGCATGGTCACCTTAGACTTAAGCGGCGATCCGGTAGACCGTCCCCCGGCTGGCGGCGGGACGATCAATGAGACCAATGGGCCGGAGGAGCCAAACGGCGAAAACGGTGAAGAGAACCCGGATCCCACGCCGCCCCCCGAGGATCAGCCCCCGACACCAGAGCCACCGGCACAAGCCGTGACCTCTGTGGAGATTGACTGGCGCTTTCGGGCCAATAATGTCAACGAGATGACCATTCACATCGGCGATATCTTGGACGTGTGGGTCAACGTGTTTCCCGTTGACGCCGATGTAGATGTCCATTGGGAAACGGCAAACGTCACAGTAGCTGGGATCACCGTCAACCCCGAAAACCATAGGGAAATCCAACTGGAGGCCAGAGGCACTGGTCAGACCATGGTCACAGTCACGGCGGGTGGACAATCCGCCGAGTTGATCGTCCGGGTTCGATAGGGAAAAAGTATTGACAACCTCCCCGCATTGGGGTACAATACTCTTTGCCTGTGGGGACGATTAGCTCAGCTGGTAGAGCATCCGCTTGACGTGCGGGAGGTCAGCAGTTCAAGTCTGTTATCGTCCACCAAACGACCCAAAGACGAACCGTTACTGTTTTGGTAGCGGTTTTTCTGTTTTGTGGATGAGTGGTTGACAAACGGGGAAAGGGCGTATGCCCGCCCGCCTTACGAAGCAATCCGAACTTCGCCTCATGGAGATGAAGTTCGGATTTTTTGTTTTGTATTGGGCGCCCAGTATGTTCAGCGAATATCGGTGTCCGTGGCAATACGCCCTACGAATCGCTCTTTTTCCCTTTTCGCCGCTTGACACTCTCTGTCAAGAGATACTCAATCTGCCCGTTGAGAGAGCGGAAGTCGTCTTTCGCCCAGGCGCTTAGTTCCTGAAACAGTTTATCTGAGATACGGAGGGGTACCTGTTTCTTTTTTTCGTCTGCCTTTTCCATAGGCACTCCATTTCTTAATACAGGGAGCCGCTATTGACCACTGGCTGGGCGTCCCGGCTGCCGCAGAGCACGACTAAGAGATTGCTCACCATTGCGGCTTTGCGCTCCTCATCCAGATGGACGATCTCGTTTTCAGTGAGCTTATTTAGGGCGGTCTCCACCATGCCGACGGCCGCTTCTACGATCAACTGTTTGGCGTCGACCACGGCGCTGGCCTGCTGGCGCTGGAGCATGGCGGCGGCGATCTCCGGTGCGTAGGCCAAGCTGGTGATTTTGGCCTCTATGATCTCCAGTCCTGCCACTTCCACTTTGGCCTGGATTTCGTTTTGCAGGCTCTCGGCGATCTCCATACTGCTGCCCCGCAGGGATTTTTCGCTCAGGTTGGAATCGTCCGTGACATCGTAGGGGTAGAGCCGTACAATATTGCGCAGGGCGCTGTCGCATTGGATGGAGAGAAATTCTGCGTAGTTGTCAACGCTGAACACAGCCCGGGCCGTGTTTGCCACCCGCCAGACCACCACGATGCCGATCTCGATGGGGTTGCCCAGCTTGTCGTTGATCTTCTGTTTGTCGTTGCTGAGGGTCAGGGATTTCAGGGAGATGCGGTTATTGGTCACGATCTCTCCCATTGACACTTTTGTATCCCCAACTGCAATTTCCGCCCCGGTAATGCCGTCCTTGTTCCCCGCCGGGTTGAGGGCCGAGGTAAAGGGGTTCACGAAGTAAAATCCAGGGCCTTTTAACGTGCCGTAATACTTGCCGAACAGGGTCAGGACATAGGCCTCATTGGGGCGCAGGATCTTGAGCCCGCAGTAGGGAAGCCAGCCGATGAGGATCACAATGCTCGTCAGGACAATAAGGGGGATCATCCGCTGCCAGATGGCGAGGCCCAAGCCCACACAGGCGGCGAGATAGATCAGGGTCGTCAGGATTAATACGGGCATCCCGCTCCGTTCGGTGGCGGTCTTCTCCTCTACAACCACGATGCGTTCGTTTTTTTCCATGTAAAACACCTCTCTCTTTTATGATATCATTTTGATATCAACATTATATCTGATTTCCAAGCGGGTGTCAAGGGCTTTTTTTGAGCGGGCGTTTGCAACTGCGCTGATACACTGTTTGCGCCGTAGGGGCGCACATTGTGCGCCCGTCAACCAGCTACCGCAACAAATCATATGCGGTATGTTTCCGGCCTCCGGGCGAACATTGTTCGCCCCTACATATGGGGTTACGCATGATTTTTCAAATTTACACAACCTGCCTCCTGTGGTATACTAGCCTTTGAGTATAAATTGAGGAGGCGTGTTCCATGCCCAGTGCCGCAAATGGGACCGGTACGTCTGAATATCTGCGCCGGTTGAGACAAAATATGTACGGCCCCTATTGGGTGATGTTGGGCCTCTATGCCGTCCTGTTGGCGGCGGCCTTTCTGCTGGATCACCCGCGGGAGATTTGGGCCGGACTCTGGCGGATTCTTACATCTCGCAGTCTTCTGGTGACGGATTACGCTGAACTGGGCGGCATGGGGGCCATGCTGGTCAGCTCTGTCCTGGTGGGTCTCTTTTCCATGGTCACTATGATTATGGGCGGCGTAAAGCCCAACGGCGGTACCCTCATGGGGCTGTGGCTCATTTTGGGCTTTGGATTTTTCGGTAAAAATTTATTTAATACCATTCCCATCACCCTGGGGGTCTGGCTCTTTGCCCAATACAAGCAGATGCCGTTCCGGGACGTGGCCGTCACCACTATGATGTGCGCCTCGGTCTCGCCTATCGTCTCCGAGGTGGCCTATTTAATGGCCCGGGAATACGGTCAGCCCTACGGTGCAATCATCGGGGGTCTGGTGGGGATTTTTATCGGCTTTATCTTCTCGCCTCTGGCCACGGCCATGGTCAAAGTCCACGGGGGATATCTGCTCTACAACGCGGGGTTTGTGGGCGGCCTTATCGCCACATTTGCCGTCAGCATCCTCCGTAGCGGTGGATTTGAGATCGTCACCATGAACATCTGGAGCACGGAATACACCTTGCCTCTTGCAATTTTGATGTATATCATCGCCGTGGGCTTTATGGTGCTGGGCATCGTCACGGGGGGGCCGGAGAAGTGGGCCAATTTCCGGAAAATCCACAAGCACTCTGGCCGATTGGTTACGGACTTCTATGCCCTATACGGCAATGTGGCGTATTTCAACATGGGTCTGCTCTGCGTCCTGGGTACTACCGTGACCCTCCTGGTGGGCGGCCCCATTAACGGCCCCACCATGGGCGGGATTTTCTGTATCGTGGGCTTTGGCGCCCTGGGCAAACATTTGAAGAATGTGATCCCCATTATGATCGGTCTGATCTTAAGCGCATTCTGGAACGAGAACGAGACCACAGGCCCCTCCAACATGCTGGCGATCCTGTTCGGCACCGGCATCGCACCACTGGCGGGCCAGTTCGGCCTGTTCTGGGGCATTGTCTGCGGATTTATCCATGTGAATATCGTGAGCTTCGTCGGTCTCTTAAACGGTGGGCTGAATCTCTACAACAACGGTTTCGCCGGCGGATTTGTGGTCATCGTCCTGGTGCCGATTATCTCCATCTTCCGACGGCAACAGGAGGTGGAGTAGGGGGTTGCGGCCTCATTCCGCCTTCTGGTAGAGCGAGCAATACTGACACACTCTACTGCTGGTTTACCTCGCTTTGCGCAATTCCACTACGGGCTCCTTGTGGGATTGCGCTTTTTCCTATAAAATAAATACATGAATTCGGAGGCTTCTCGAGTATGAACAGTGAAAAGATGGGACGATTCATTTCAGAGTTGAGAAAATCACATCAGATGACACAAAAGGAGCTGGCGGAAAAACTGGATGTCAGCGATAAGGCGGTATCCAAGTGGGAGCGCGGACTCAGCTATCCCGACATCTCTTTGCTATCGCCCCTCTCCAATGTCCTGGGGATCACGGTGACGGAACTGCTAAACGGTGAGCAGGCGGACACAGAGGCCATAAACGTGGAGACCAGCGTGGTCAACGCGTTGGAATATGTGGACAATACGACAAGAAGCAGAGCAAAGCTGACCCAGAGCATCTTGGCCGCTATTTTCTCCATTTCCATTCTACTGGGGATTTTTGTGGTCTCCATTGTCAATGTGGCGATTTCCGGCGCCTTTACATGGTCGCTCATACCGATTGGCGCCAGCGTGTTCGCCTGGCTTGTGGGCTTCCCTGCAATTAAGTTTGGCGTGAAAGGAATCATCGGCTCACTGATTGCTTTGAGTGTGTTCACAGTCCCCTTTCTACTCGCACTGGATCTTGCGATCAATCGACTGGTTGTAGATACTGCCCCGATTTTCTCCATAGGCGTTCGAATTGCGCCGGTTTCGATTTTGTTTTTCTGGATTGTGTTCCTCCTGTTCAAAAGATGCAGAGCCAGGAAGCTCATGGCTCTCGCCGTATTGGCGCTTTTGGCCAGCCCGCTCACCTTGTTTATAAACTTCATGATTGCAGGCGTACTGGGTCAGCCGTGGTTTGACGTGTGGACTATTTTTAATGTTTTAACCCCGATTATGGTTGCCGTTATCTTCTTTATCGTAGACCTTGTCGTGCAGAGAAGAGACGCAATATAAATTGATAGATAATCGGGTATCCTAAATTAGCGAAGAAAAAGGAGGAGACGACGTGGATATGCAAAAACGAGTAGAAATTTTTGGAGATTCACTATTAAAGGGCATACAACTCAACCCTGAGAACATGCGGTATCATATCAACAACAACATAGATATTGAGATGATAGAGAAAGAACATTTTTTGGACATTACGAACTTTTCCAAGTTCGGCTGTACGGTGACCAAGGGACTTGCATTAATTGAAAAGCGTCTCGGCGGAAATGACGCTTTCTGTGACGCGATTATAATGGATTTCGGCGGAAATGACTGCGACCATAACTGGCTTGCGGTCTCCCAGCGCCCGGACGACGAACATTTGCCCCGCACGCCTCTTGATGTGTTCACAGATACGTACCATACAATTATTACACTGTTAAAGGAAAACGGGATCCGTCCCATTTTGACCACCCTCCCGCCTCTTGACGCCCAGAAGTTTTTTCACTGGTTCTGTCAGGGGCTGGACAAGGCGAGCGTGCTCAAGTGGCTGGGGGATGTACACCTCATCTACCGCTGGCAGGAGAGCTATTCGAGAGCTGTGGAAAAAATCGCGGCGGAGACCAACACACTCTTAGTTGATTTGCGCGGCGCATTTTTGATGCATAGGAGCTTGGACGGCCTTTTATGTGAGGACGGTACACATCCAAATACCGCAGGACAAAAGATCATCACCCAAGCGTTTTTGGAGTTTATTGAAGATGCCAAAATAAAAGGGGCAATACGGATCTGAGGAGCGATTATTCCACAGGGGGCTGAAAAATCAGCCCTCTTTTTTTGACGGTAACGTAGAGAGGCAACCACAGGGCGCCCCCTCTACGGCTGAAAAGCACTGGTTTCATGTAGCCGCTTCCAAGGTGATTATATGGACATTTTGGAAATTTTATGTGAACTAAGTGAAAATTCTAGAGGACTGGTTTTTGGTCGCGTATTGCCTGAAATAGGCAGCGAAAGACGTTGTTTTGCAATATATTCCACAGAAAAACAAAGTTTCGCTCGTTGGAATATTACAATTTTGAAATATTTATGTAAACATGTTGACAAGTGGGTAGGTTGTGTTAAAATGACGTTGGTATAATACACTGCGAATATTAATTGAACGTTAATATTTGGGTTGATACACATGCGGCGACAATAACTATGCGTGTATTAGAAAAAAGAATAGAAGAAATGGGGAAGAAAGGAGCGGAAGATCCCGGAGCAGCCAATGTAACGTAGTAAAAATCAACCCAGTCGCGCTAAACTATGTATTAACAAACAAAAAGGAGAGCGAATTACAAAAATGAAAACAAGACGATTTTTAGCAGTCCTTCTGGCCGTGCTCATGGTTGTGACACTGTTCCCAGCCGTTGCATTTGCAACAGAAGACACGGCAATCGAAGCACAATCTGTTCCAGCTGATTGGCTACCACCGTCAAACGCAAATATTACGCGCAGAGTCAGCCACTGGTGGCCCAACCTTGACCTCGATGTTGACATTAGCCTGCTCCCCCCGGGGATTGATATCAACCTTGGTATCCAGTGGAATATGTTTGTCCACCTGACAGAGCTTGCAGCGCTGAGCCTTCTGCCGGGGAGACAAAGTATGGTAATCTATGTTGAAAATGACATCAACATGCCCACCTTTGCACCTCCTGCATTGGTTCCCCGCAACACCACTCTGATCTTGCGGGGTGTTGGAAACGAACCCGTCACCATCAGAAACCTTGGTTTTCTTGAGCACTTCATCGTAGCGCCCGGCGACGCACTTGCGCGGGGCGGCACATTGGTTCTTGAAAACGTCATCCTCTGCGGCGGCGAATATATTGAACCCGGCGCCCGCCACGGCGGCGTCCGTGTTATCGGTTCCGTTTTCGCAGAAGTCCTTGGTGTAGGCGGTCCCGGCCGTTTATACATGGGTGCAGGTAGCACCATCCAGAACTCCGCTGCCCGCGGTGGAGTCATCACGGGTCGCGGCGGCGGCGTCTACTTAGAAGGCGGCGGTCTGCTGGATACCGGTGGTCTGCTCAGCCAACGTCGTGGCGGTATTCTGACCATGTTACCCGGCAGTGCAATCATGAATAACTCCGCAGCGCGTGGCGGCGGCGTCTACGCCGGCACAAACGCCTGGATCCGGATGGCGGGCGGTGTGATCGCTAACAACGAAGCCCTGCCGTATGGCAGAATTGGTACCGCATATGGTACTGGCACCGGTGGCGGCGTGCACCTCTCTGACGATGCTACCTTTGACATGGTGGGCGGTATCATTGAGAACAACACCGCAGTGTATGGCGGCGGCGTCCGTGCTGTAGGCAACACCAGATTCTATAATACAGTCTTTAACATGAGCGGCGGCGAGATTCGCAATAACGAGGCCCTCAGCAGCCCTGCATTCTTCCCCAACATGCCAGCCCGTGGCGGCGGTGTCCGCATCTGTGCAAACGCCGACTTCAACATGAGCGGCGGAAGAATCCACAACAACTCTTCTGACCACGGCGGCGGCGGTGTCAGCATCGGCTACCACAGCCTATTTACCCCGTCTCTGATCAGCCTTCTCAACCGTGGCGGCAGAATGGAAATGACCGGCGGCCAAATCGACAATAACGAAGCGGCCCACAGCGGCGGTGGTGTTCGGATTAGCGCCGGCGCACACATCAGCACCATCTTTGAAGAACCCATTCTCAGAATGCGTGGCGGTGTCATCAGCAACAACGAAGCGCCAGAAGGTGGCGGCCTGTGGCTGCAGTATAACACAAGGTTCCATATGGGTAGAGAGCTAGACTGGTTGGGTCGCCCTGACACAAGGCTTCCCCTTCCGGTCATCCGGGACAACGAGGCAGATCGCCGTGGCGGCGGTATCTTCGTCGGCTCCTTTGCAGACCTCTACATTCTGGAAGGGTATCTCATCGACAACCATGCAGGTCGGGAAGGCGGCGCAATCTTCGCCCAGAGACGTACCTATGGGCCGATTATTAACCTCATCACCCCGCTCTGTTTCCCTGACCTTAGACGTATCGACAATGACCGGACCGGGTTCCTTCAGTTGATCCCTCCCTTTACCGTAGGTGCAAGATTTGATGGTAACACGGCAGGTCGCGGCGCATTCATGCCACCTGTAAATGCGCATATCCCTTACATCGGCATTGGCCACAGAGTACCCAACTCGGTTTCTGTATCCCCCGACGGCGTCAGCCATGCCCTCAACAACTTCGATATCAACTACATCGGACGGGTTAGAGCGGACGGTACGCCAGCACCTGAGTTTGCAGAAGTAGAGTTCATGTACAACTATGAGAGCGCAGTGAACTACGGCATCTTCGACGCCGACCTCGCTTTCGTAGGCGAGCTTCTAGATGAGCCGCATTCCGATCCCGTACGTGACGGCTATATCTTTAAAGGCTGGTACTTTGACGCCAACACCGAAAACGCCTTTGACTTCGATGTTCCAGTCGAAGCCGAATGGATTCGTACACGTCAAGTAGACAGAGACGGCGAAATCTTCAACGAGCGGTACTTCCAGCTCTTCGCCCGCTGGGAAGAAATCCCTATGGCTGACGTCGTATTCCTCTGGAACTACGAAGTCGCAGACGATAAAGACGAAGCGTTCTACGAGACCACAATCGTACTGGGCCAATATCTGGCGTTGCCGACCACTGGTAATCCAGAGCGTGAAGGCTACACCTTCGAGGGCTGGTATTTAGACCCGGATGGTGATGACGCAAAAGACTTTGAGCTCCCGGCAACCGCAGAGATGCTCAGCGATGAAGGCACCCTGCGTATCTACGCCCGCTGGGAAGAGGAGCCGGTAGGGCCAGAGCCATATTTCCACTCTTGGTTCATGCAGGGCAATGAGCATGGCCAGTTTAACCCCCACGGTATCATCACCAGGGGCGAAGTCGCGGCCATTCTGGTCCGCACCTTCGCACCGAATTCTGACCCGACGACACCTCCAATATCGGTATTTACGGATGTCAACGCCGCCGATCATTGGGAGGCAGGCTACATTGCCTGGGCGTATTACCATGATTTTGTTCGAGGGAATACTGACGCAGCAGGCAACCAAATATTCAGACCGCGTGAGCCTGTTACAAGAGAAGAACTTGCAGCCATGGTTGCAAGGGCGTATGGTCTTGACCTCACCGACACCGGCACCGTCGATTTCCCGGATGCCGATGAGATCACCGACTGGGCATATGCTTACATTTACGCAGTTGCCAACCAAAAGTGGTTGCGAGGCGATGGGGCCGGTCTGCTCAGGCCGACTGATGATATCGAAAGAGCCGAAGCAGCGGCAGTGATCGCCCGTGCGCTGGGCCGTTACGGCTCGCTTAATTCAGCCAGCCTAGTAGATGTTGTAAATGATCTCCGTCGCTTCCCGGATGTTGCATCAACACAATGGTTCTACTTCCTGGTCATTGAAGTTTCCCATAGTCACTACTTCTTGATGGAAAATGTGGGGACTGAAGACGCGCCAAGATATGTGGAACGGTGGACTGAAATCACTTGGCCCACCGGATCCTAACAATTGTATGAATCACAGACGCTGAAAAGCGCTAGACGCATACAACTGCCTCCGGGGCGACCACATGGTCGCCCCGGAGATTTTATTTTTCCTATTGACAACCATCTTTTTTTGCGCTATAGTTAGTTATATAACCGATTAACCGATTGACTGGAGAGGAGGCATGAAATGAAAATCAACTTTGCGGATGAGCGGCCCATCTTTATACAAGTCGCCGAGGGGATCGAAGACGGTATTCTGGTGGGCGCCTATCCCGAGGGAGAGCAGGTGCCCTCGACGACAGAGATTTCCGTCACGTATAAAATCAACCCCGCCACGGCCCTGAAAGGGGTCACGCGTCTGGCGGAGGAGGGGATTCTCTACAAACAGCGGGGGCTGGGCATGTTCGTGTCCCAGGGGGCCGTGGAGCGGGTGAGGCAGAAGCGAAAAGCTGCCTTTTCTGAACAGTACATCTCCCGGCTAACCCGGGAGGCCAAGCGGCTAAATCTCACCCTGGGGGAAATTGTGGAGCTAATTGAAAGGAGCTATAACCGTGAAAAAGATTGAACTGACCAACGTCTCAAAGAGCTACGGCCACGTGGAGGCTGTGAAAAACGTGAGCCTGACCTTTGAGCAACATAAAATCTACGGCCTGTTGGGCCGAAACGGGGCGGGGAAGAGCACCCTCCTCAACATGATCACCAGCCGGGTTTTTCCCGACAGCGGCGAGATCACGGTGGATGGCGACCACGCCATTGAAAACGATTACGCCATGGGTAAAATCCATCTGATGAGCGAGAACAACTACTACCCGGAATCCATGCGGATCCGTGATGCGCTCCGCTTGGCGGGCGCCCTGTACCCCGATTTTTGTATGAAGACCGCCAACTCCCTGGCAGAGAGCTGGGGGCTCGACACGAAAAAGAAGATGAAAGAGCTGTCCACGGGGATGAACACCATGTTCAAGGCATCGGTGGCCCTGGCCTCCGGTGCGCCCTACATCTTTTTAGATGAGCCGGTCTTGGGCTTAGATGCCGTCCACCGGGATCTGTTCTATAAACTGGTAGTCGCACAGTTTGAAAAACATCCCGCCTGCTACGTCCTGTCCACCCATCTGATTGAGGAGGCGGCGGGAATCATTGAGGACGTGATCATTATCAATGCGGGCGAGATCTTAGTCAACGAGCCGACAGAACAGCTCTTGTCCCAGGGCTACACTGTCACAGGTCCGGAGGCCGTAGTCAACACCTTTATCGCAGGTCGATCCTGTATCGGCCACGACCAATTGGGCGGCATGAAGTCGGCGTACCTCTTAGAACCCCTGGATGGATCCCAAGTGCCAGACGGACTACAGACCACAAAGCTGAACTTACAGCAACTCTTTGTCCAACTGACAAAAAGGGAAGGGGGAAACGGACATGATCTTGCGTAGACCTGTTTTGGAGTATTATTTGAAAAATACCTTTACGGTATTCGGCTGGTTTCTTCTGGTGTACACGGCTATATTTGCGATTTTTGTCATTATTATGAGCGGCGTCATCATCGGAGGCGATGGCTCCTATGGATCGTTTGGCGGCTTTGAGGGCGTCGCTGTCATATGTCTGTTTATTGTGGCGCTCAACTCATTCCGGGAGGAGTTCCACCTGTTTCTGCAACTGGGCGTCTCCCGCAAGAGTGCGTTTGCCGGATATGCCCTCCATGTGCTCATTGCCAGCGCCCTCATCGCTATTGCAGCCCTCATCGGCGATGCGCTGTTTAGCGGGATCGCATCCCTCGTCGGCAGCCAGGTGGAAGTTGCATCCCTATTCTCCCAGTCCTACGGACAGTGGATGGAAAGCGGCAGCGGGGTTTTCGGCATGTTTCTCTGGACTTGGACCCTGTTCCTCTCTGTCTCAGTTTTCGGCTATTTTTTGACCAATCTATTCTATCGGTTAGGCAAGCTGGGGAAAGTCCTTGTCCCCGTTACGGTGGGCGTTTTGCTTTTCGTTGTTTTGCCCATTCTCGACCGAGTTACGAACGGTTGGGTGTTCAACACAATATGGGGTGCCGTGGCCACAATCTTCCGGGGCAACGGCGAGATTGCAAGTCCGGTCAACAGTATCATATTCTTCTTCGTCGGCGGCGTTGTCGGACTCGCCCTCTGCTGGCTCCTCATGCGCCGTGCGCCTTTGAAGAAGTAGGGGGCAGCACCGTTGACAAATTTACAAATGTAACATATAATAGATCTATAAAAAGAGGGAATTGCCGCTTGTAGCATGGCGGCTCGGCCCGAAATTGGGTGAGACGCCTTACTGCGTAAGGCGTCTCGTATTTATTTATTCCTGCGTCTAAGACACAAGCTAATAATAGCTACAATCAATATACAGAAATAAAATAACTCTATATATGTAACCATAGCGCCACCTCCCTTCAAAAAGAGAGTGGCCGATTCGCCTAGCGGCAATTCCTGACTATATTATACAGGTTTTTGTAGTGAAATCAAGACCGCTTGGGGCGTCATGCGCTCCAAGCGGTCTTTTCTATGTGTGGCTGAAGATTGCTCTTAAAAGCCTCCCTCGTTTCGAGGGAGGTGGCAGGCGAAGCCTGACGGAGGGAGGGAGCACAGACCCTCCCCCAGGCAGCTAACGCTGACAGCCCCCTCAAAACGAGGGGGCCGAAGGTCAAGGGATCACAGGGGCGGCAATTTGCCGCCCGTATTTGCTATCTCTAACTCAAAAAGTCCCGCAGTTTCTTCGATCTGCTGGGATGCCGTAGTTTCCGGAGCGCCTTGGCCTCGATCTGGCGGATGCGTTCACGGGTGACGTTGAACTCCTTGCCCACTTCTTCCAGGGTCCGGGTGCGGCCGTCTTCGATGCCGAAGCGCAGGCGGAGAACCTTGGCCTCCCGCGGGGTCAGGGTGCTCAAAACTGTAATCAACTGCTCTTTCAAGAGGGTAAAGGATGCAGCTTCTGACGGCTCGGAGGCGTCCTCGTCGGGGATGAAGTCCCCCAGGTGGCTGTCCTCCTCCTCGCCGATGGGGGTCTCTAAGCTTACGGGCTCCTGGGCAATTTTTAGGATATCCCGGACTTTTTCCACGGGGATATTCATCTCCTCGGCGATCTCCTCTGGGGAGGGGTCGTGGCCCAACTCCTGGAGGAGTTGTCGGGAGATGCGGATGACCTTGTTGATGGTCTCCACCATGTGTACCGGAATCCGGATCGTCCGGGCCTGGTCGGCGATGGCACGGGTAATGGCCTGACGAATCCACCAAGTGGCGTAGGTGGAGAACTTGTAGCCCTTGGTGTAGTCAAACTTTTCCACGGCTTTAATCAGCCCCAGATTGCCCTCTTGGATCAGATCGAGGAACTGCATACCCCGGCCCACATAGCGCTTGGCGATGGAGACTACCAGGCGGAGGTTGGCCTCGGCCATGCGCTTTCTGGCGTCCTCGTCCCCCTCGCTCATCCGGGTGGCCAGTTCAATCTCTTCGTCCGCTGTGAGTAGGGCGACCTTGCCGATCTCTTTGAGATACATCCGCACGGGGTCGTCGGTGGAAAACGTGTCCACCAAAGTCTCCGGGTCAACAATCTCTTCCTCGGCCAACTCCAGTTCTTTGATCTCCTCCACGTCGGGGCTGGCCTCGTCCTCCAGGGCGACGAGATAGTCCTCTCCCGTGGTCTCGATCCCCAGGTTTTCCAGGGTGTCGTAGAACTTGTCCAATTGATCCGGCCCCAGGCTGATCTCTTCCAGCACATCCATCATTTCCTTGGAGGAGAGCTTACCTGTTTTCTTACCCTTTTCGATCAACTCCCGCAATTTTTCCTCGTTGGCGGCCTCCACGGCTGGGTCGTAGGCAGTTGGGGTCTGTTCCTCCGTCTGCTCGGTCTCTTCGATCTCGTCCAAAATCAACTCTTTGTTCTTATCCATCTTGTTCCACACCCTTTGTCTTTCTATAGTTTGCATATATGTCTTGCAGATTGTCCTCCGGATTTTGCTTGAGCTTCTCTGTCTGGATTTTAGCTATGTAGTCGGTGATCGCCCGGCCTGCGTCGGTGAGATTTTCTGGCTGGGTAAACAGCCGTGTGATCTGGCCCATCTCCTCTTGGTTAAACAGGGGTGAGAGCGTTGCAGGCGTGTTCTCTTTCCCCGCCCGGATCCGCTCCCGGATGACTCCGTAGGCCCGGCCCAAAAAGGGGGAGGAGAAGTCCTCCGGTTCCAGTTCCAATTCTTCCCGGTAGAGGGCCGGGTCTCGGAGCAGTAATCGCAGCACCCCCTGCTCCGCCATAGCGGAATAGGCATTGGTGTAGCGGAGTTCTCGGCTCCCCGGTTGCATGGCCCGGCTGGGGCGGGTGCCCTCCTGCTCGACTTTGCGGCGGGACTGTTTTTTCGCCTGGGTACGACGTTTTTTTACGCCAGTCTTGAGGGCCTCCAAACTGACTCCCGCCTCCTCCGCCACCCGGCGGCCGTAGACTTCCAATTCCACATCGCTGTTCAACCCCGCCAAGAGGCCCTCCGCCTCCTTGAGATAATTCAGGCGATCCTGATCTCTGTCAAAATCATATCCCTGCCGCAGAGAGAGCAGGCGGTATTCCATGTGGGTCTCCCGTTGTTCGATGAGGTTATGAAAGGCATCTTTTCCCCGTTTTTTGATGAACTCATCGGGATCGTTGGCGCCGGCCATCCGGAGCACGCGTACGGCAATCCCTGTCTTTTCCAGGGTGTCGATGGCCTTACCTGCGGCCCGTTGTCCGGCATCATCGGCGTCGAAGGCGATAATCACCTCCTGTTTGTATCGGTGCATGAGCCGTGCCTGATCCGCTGTGAATGCAGTGCCGAGAGGTGCCACGGCGCTGTCAAATCCCGCCTGGTGGAGGGCCACCACGTCAATGTTGCCCTCTGCCAGCAGAAAATATCCAGCCCGGCTCTTTTTGGCTAAATGAATGCCGAATAAGTTCCGGCTCTTATGAAACACCGGGGTGTCCGGCGTATTCAAATACTTCGGCTCCCCGTCGCCTAGAATCCGCCCGGAGAAGCCCAGCACATTGCCTCGCACATCGATGATGGGGAAGACCAATCTGCCGCGAAAGGCGTCGTATATCCCGCCGGTCTTGCCGCTCCTGCGGGCCAGTCCTGCTGTGACCAGTTCGTCTGCCGCAAAGCCCTTCTTTGCCAGATGATCCGTCAGGGCAGACCAGGTATCGGGGGCGGCGCCTATACCGAAGGCTTTGACCATCTCGCCGGAGATGCCTCTGGCGTTGATATAGTCGATGGCGGGGTTGCCCGCGGGTTCGCCCAGCATACCGTGGAAGAACCGGGCCGCCTCTCGATTTGCCCGGAGGATCCGCTCCCTCCGCCGGACGGCCTCGTCGTCTCGTCCCTCGTCGGGGACTTGCATCCCCGCCCGGCGGGCCAAAAAGTGTACGGCGTCGGGGAAGTGTAGTCCCTCAATCTCCATGATAAAGTTGATGACGCCGCCGCCCTTGCTGCAGCCGAAGCAGTAATACATCTGCTTGTCAGAGGAGACGGAAAAACTAGGGGTCTTCTCGCTGTGAAAGGGGCAGAGTCCAAATTGGTTGCTACCGCTCCGCTTGGTGAGGCTTACATAGCCGCTCACCACGTCTATAATGTCGTTTCTGGCGGCGAGCTCCTCCAAAAACGCCTCGGGAAAGGCCATGTCTGCAATCACCTCGTATTCTGTCCAATAACGTTTCGATTCATGCGTCAACTGCACCAGCGCACCCTACGAGCTATCGCACCTGCCAGGTGCGGGGGATAAACAATCGGGAACATTCATCCATGGCGAATCTATCACTCATGCCGGAGACGTAGTCGCAGACCACCCGCTCCAGGCCGTCTTCTTCAATGAGTCCACGGTAGTCTTCCGGCAACTCTTCGGGATGCTTCGTATAATGGCGAAAAATCCCGTCCAGCACGCCCTTGACCTTGATCTCCTCGCCTTTGGCCGTGGGATTTCGATAGACCTTCTCAAACATAAATTCACGAAATGCCAACACCGCCCGCTCCACATCGTCCCGCATGACGATGTCGTCTTTCCCCGCAGATTCGGCGATCATATCCCGCACAATGGTATTGATCCGCACGCTGAGCCGATCCCCCAGCACGTCACGCACTTCCCGGGGGAGGGCATCTGCCGTGAGGATTCCCGCCCGGATGGCGTCGTCGGCGTCGTGGTTGATATAGGCCACCCGGTCGGCGATCCGCACCACACGGGCCTCCAGCGGATCGTCGGGGTACCCTTTGGTATGGTGATGGATTCCCGTCCGGGTCTCCTGACAGAGATTGAGGCCACGTCCGCCCTTCTCCAGCCGATCCACCACCCGTAGGCTCTGATCGTAGTGGCGGAAGCCCTCGGCGTATATCTCATTGAGCGCCCGCTCCCCGGCGTGGCCGAAAGGGGTGTGTCCCAGATCGTGTCCCAGGGCAATGGCCTCGGTCAAATCCTCATTGAGCCCTAAGGCTCTTGCCACCGTCCGGGCAATGCGGCTGACCTCCACTGTGTGGGTCAACCGGGTGCGGTAGTGATCCCCCTCCGGGTGCAGAAATACCTGGGTCTTGTGCTTCAATCGACGAAAGGCCTTGCTGTAGACGATCCGATCTATGTCCTGCTGGAAGCAGGTGCGGATGGTGCAGGGTTCGTCGGGGAGACGCCGCCCCTTGGAATCGGCGGCGCAAATTGCGGCGGGGGAGAGGACCTGCCGCTCCAACGTCTCACGGGTCTCACGTATACTGCTCATGGCCCCACCTCCCTGGTTTGTCTTTCTCTCTATCTAGGTTATACGCCATGTACAGGCATTTTCCCTTTTTATTTGCAAAAATAATATTGGAAAAAGCTCCTTTCTCAAAGGAGCTGTCGGCGAAGCCGACTGAGGATTGCCTTTGACCTGCGGCGCAGGGATAATCCTCCGTCAGAGCTTCGCTCTGCCACCTCCTTTACGAAAGGAGGCTTTTACGTCATTGAGAATATACAAGTTCTCTGCGTACTTAGCTGTCCTACCCCCGCCGAAAACCGCCCTCGCTGGCGATGACTTGCCCTGTGATCCATTTTGCGTAGGCGCTGTGCAGAAACAGCACCAGATCGGCGGTATCGTCCGGGGTGCCCCAGCGGCCCGACGGGAACATCTTTGCGATGGTCTCATGGGTCTCCCCGACGCAGTAGCCCGTATCGTTTGGCCCCGGATTGACGCAGTTGACTCGGATATTTTGATCTCCCAGCAGATACGACGTCTGCTTGCAGAGACAAATAATCGCCTCTTTCGAGACGCAGTAGGCGATTTCGTTCGTCATAGGCCCCAGATACTGCCCGCTGGTGAATAGGGTGATGGCATTGTTCTTTGTAGCGTCCGCCTGGGCTGTAAAGGCCTGGCTCATCAGCATGGAGGCCCGGACATTGACGGTCAGGTGGGCGTCAATGTGTTCCAGTGTCCATGTACCGATCTCGCCATAGGTGGAGTAGGCGTGGTTCAAGACCAGCCCGTCTAGGCCGCCCAGTTTCGCAGCGGCGTCTGTCACGACTTGTTCCGCAACCCCCGGTTTGGATAAATCCCCGGTTGGCAAAGCCGTGATCGGCAGTCCCAGATCACGTAGCTGTTGTGCTACCGTCTCCGTGCCGTCTGGCATGGCGGATTGGTAGCCGGCCATCAGGTCATATTCTGAAAATCCGTGGATGGCGACAGAGGCCCCCGCCTCCGCCAATCGCCGGGCTAGGGTCGCACCGATACCCAGGGGACGGCTGACCCCGGTGACTAGGATTTTTTGTCCGTCTAAACGGATGGAGGATTGTTTCATAATGAATTGCCCCTTCTTGCATGTTCCACACGGCGTGCCGAGGGCGTCGCGCCCTACAGTGTTATGCGCATTCCGTGCGCAAGGCTCCTTTGGAAAAGGAGCTGTCAGCGAAGCTGACTGAGGATTGCCCTACGATTCAATCTTCACCGCCAACTCTTGAATCCCCATCTGCTCTAAAAGTATTGTCCCGGCGGAGACCTCCGTCATGTGGGCGCAGAACGCATCGCCTTCGCTGTCCGATACCAGGAGGGACAGGGTTACATCAGCGCCGAAGTCCGTGTGTTCGATCACGGCGCCCTGTTCTGCGGCAATCTTGGACAGCCGCTCATATTGGGCGTATGTACAGATGAGTTCCAGCTGCCGCCAGGGGCGCACTTCGGCGATCCCGGCGGCTTCCAGGGCGATTTTCGCCCCGTGGGAGTAGGCCCGCACGAGGCCGCCGGCCCCTAGGAGCGTTCCGCCAAAATAGCGGGTGACCACACAGAGGACATTGGTGATCTCCTGCCGCTCCAACACGTGGAGCACTGGTTGGCCCGCCGTTCCCTGTGGCTCCCCGTCGTCGGAGTAGCGCATACTATTTCCATCCCGGAGGATATACCCATAGACGTTGTGGTTAGCGTCCCAGTGGGCCTCCCGCATGGATTTGAGCAGGGCCTGGGCCTCCTGTTCCGATTCCACAGGCCAGACCCTGCCGATGAATTTCGATTTTTTCTCCACAAATGCCGACTCACCGTGTCCAGCGGGAATCCGATAGGGCTTCACGGCTGTCACCTCTCCACGACGTATTGTTCCAACTGGCCCATGAGCCGGTCGGATACCGTGGCCTCAATCTCGACGCAGTTATCCAGATCGTTTCTCTGCAAAATCTCTCCGTCCCGATAGATGAGCTCCACCAGTCGGGAATCCCGGTAGGGGATGGCAAACCAGACCCGCTTGCTCTGGGCCAGGAGAATCTCCGCGACTTTCTCTAAGAGTGCATCCGTCCCCTCTCCCGTCTTGGCGGAGACCCGGAGGATATGCTCCCCCCGGGGGAGTACGTCACCCGTGAAAATATCGCTCTTGTTGAGCACTTCCAACCGAGGCGTATCGGCGGCCCCCAGTTCGCCAATCAGCTTATCCACCACCGCCGCCTGATCCTCCCAGCCGGGGTTGGACACGTCGATGACATGGAGCAGCAGGTCGGCATAGGCCAACTCTTCCAGCGTGGCTTTAAACGCCTCCACCAGATGGTGGGGGAGCCGCTGGATAAATCCAACCGTATCTGAGAGGAGCACTTCCCCCAGTTGATCCAGCTTCACCCGCCGGGTGGTGGGATCCAAGGTATCAAAGAGCCGATCCCCCGTCTGGATGTCCGCCCCCGTGAGGCGGTTGAGCAGGGTGGATTTCCCCGCGTTGGTATAGCCCACCAGGGCCACCATGGGTACAGTATTCTTTTCTCTCTGCCGCCGCTGGACGGCCCGGACACGGCGCACCTGTTCCAGTTCTTCCGTAAGTTTTTGAATCTTCCGGCGGATATGCCGCCGATCACTCTCCAACTGGGTCTCGCCGGGGCCGCGGGTGCCGATGGGGCTGGCTGTCCCAGTCTGGCTCACCAAGTGTTTCCACATGCCTGTCAGGCGGGGGCGCAGATAGTTGTATTGGGCCAACTCCACCTGGAGCTTCCCTTCTCTCGTCCTGGCCCGCTGGGCGAAGATATCCAGAATCAGGCCGCTCCGGTCAATGACACGCACGCCCAACTCCTCGGACAGCGCCCGCATCTGGGAGGGGGACAACTCATTGTCCACCACGGCCAGATCGCACTTCTCCGCCTCAATGATCTCTTTCATCTCCTGAACTTTTCCCTTGCCTAGAAACGTGCGGGAATCTGGGGTGGGCCGGGCCTGGAATACCACGCCGCAACTCTCGCCCCCCGCCGTATCCAGCAGGGCCTCCAGTTCTTCCAGGCTCTCCTCCGTGCTCCGCTGGTCTTGGGCCATGCTCCCGGCGGATAGGCCTGCCAGGACGGCACGTTCTAGTTTTTTCGTTTTTTCTAAGATAAGAATCAGACTCCTCTTTTGTAAGATATGCGAACCCCTGTAGGGACGGCAATCTATCGTCCCCTACGCTCTCCGATACACTTCCACAATCTCGCCCATGTACATCACATGGACGCCGCCGTGGTGGTCGTTGTAATACTCTGTGGGGTCGAGATCAATTATCCGCTCTGTCTCCAAGGGGGTGCGGTACCGTTTTTTGCAGAGGAGCACCAGATCGGCCTCCTCAAAGTAGACGCCGCCCTCGATCCCCTGGGCCACGGTGAACCCGCAGACCGCGACTTTATCTACGTCCCTGCCGCTCTTGGCCCCGCAGAGGGCCAGGGCTTTTTTATGCTCCGGCGAAAAGAACGCCACGGAGAAATAGTCTTCTGCCTCTACAAATTCGTACGTATACCGCTCGGGCCGGACGAAGATGTTGACCATCTCCCGGAACCACAAGACGCCGATCCCGCCCCAACTGGCGGTCATGGTGTTCAGCTTCTCGGTTGTCCCCGCCGTGATGAGCATCCACTCCTTGTCGATCCGCCGGAGCACCTGCCCCACATCCCCCGCCTGGGAGAGGTCTACTTTCTGTAACTTGCCCATATGGCACCACCTTTCATCAGTAGTATATTGCCGCACATCGCCGATTATTAAAAATAGCCCGCACCGGTTTGGTGCGGGCTATTGAATGATACACGCTTACAGGCCAAATTTCTTGTTGAATTTGTCCACACGTCCGCTGGTGTCCACCAGCTTCTGCTTGCCTGTATAAAAGGGGTGACACTTCGAGCAGATTTCCACCTTAATGTCACTGCGCGTACTACCCGTCTCAATTACCTCACCGCAAGCACAGCGAATTGTCGTCTGCTGGTAATTTGGGTGGATTCCATTCTTCATCGATGTTCACCTCTTTTCAAGAACTCAGGTCTAAAGGTGTCTATCCCATACGGAGACACGTATAGTAGTTTAGCATACCCAAAACACAATTGCAAGCTTTTTTTACGAATTTTAAACACATTTTTGCGTCTAAAGCCCATCGTTTTACACCAGATCGCTCCAACCCAGCACGCTCTCCAAGAGATCGGAGTGGAAGAAGAAGCTGACCCGCACCAGTCTGCCGTCCATATGCACCGATGCGTTGAGGCTGTAATACACCCGATTTCTGTCCAGCGGTGCGCCCTGCTGCGCTTGAACCTCTTCCAACACTGTGCCTACAATCGCTCGCTCCCGACGATCCGGGTTTGATCTGATGCTGTACTGTTGGTCGTTGTGTAAGCCGTGGCTGCGGATATGTAGCCAGTTCACACTGCCGCCGCCCATAACATACCCTAGAATCCGCTCTGTGTCCTCGAAGCTTTCTGCGTTGGTATGCCGGACAAAGAGATCCGCAGTGCGGGGCGTGATGCTCGTGACGGGATATATAGAAAAATACGTCTCCCTGCCGATAAACCCGCTCACATGGAGATCGCCATAGTGGGCGACGTCGTCCGGCACATTCCCGACAGGGGGACAGCAATCGCAAGAGGAGATTCTCGCGGCGGATACTTTGCGCCAGTCCTCTATATCCAGACCCCGGACTTCTTCCCGCAGTACGGCGTAGATCTCCCGCACCGCCGCTTCCGAGAGATCTCCCGACCAGAGTTCAGCCGGGTTCTCCGGCAAGGTCAATCGGGCGGCGGTATACGCTTCGTTTTGGTCTAAGATCCGCCTGATGTCATTGGCCTCTGTGTCCGTCAGTCGAATATTCCGCTGAATCCGCCGCCCGGAGGCGGTCTCGAAGACAATCACGCTGTTCTGCCTTCCCTCAGGAGTGTTATGGCTGCTCTGCCGTATCGTCCGCACATTGCGGGCCAGGGCTTCGGTGAGGACATCGGTCAACGCCTCGTCCTGGATTGCCAGCATACGCACCCGCTGCCACTCGTAGGACATCTGGCCCTGGGGATCCCATCGGTCGTGAAGAGACAAAATCCGCACCGATTGGATCTGATGGGCCGCAAGGGACCTGTTGAGAATCACATGCTGGGTGGTCATGGCCCCGGTGATGAACACGATATTCAAGAGCACTAAGATTCCCAGCCCCGGCAGGGCTTTCTTAATATTGGACAGCTTTCTGGTGGTAATCAACTCATAGGCGAAATATCCGATCAGAGCGATGACGTAGAAGGTCACCACTGCCATGGGCTCTCCCCGGGGCGTGGTGAACCATTCGACGACAAACCCAATGGCCGGCAGACACAGGAGAAACGCCCCGGCGACCCGGATCGCAGTCTGCACAATCCGGTTGGGCGCCGGATTCTGGGCCGTCTCGCTCTTTCTGCGCTTGAATAGGAACAGGGCGGCCCCGAAATAGAGCAGTGCCAGCACAAGGGTGTACACAATTCCCGTTTCAAAGCCCACCCCCTGACCCACATTCCCGAACAGGCCGATAAAAGGCGATACCAGCATTCCAAAGGGGATATGGTAGAACCCGCTCCCGAAGAATCCGAAACTGTCTATGGACACCACAGGGGCAGCGAAGGTGACGATAGAGGTGAAAACCAGCATAATGGTCCGGGGGAAAAATAGAATCAGTCCCGTGGTGATAATATTGGCAAATCTCCCGCCCGTGATGCTCATGGCCATCAGTGTGGCGGCGACCACCAGCAGACACCCCGCTGTCAGCCCCAGTGTGGCAAGGAGCACAGAACCCACATGTACTGTGACATAGGCCGACCCAGTGGCGAAAATCGCCAGGGCGATGCCGGTACAGACCCAGATTCCGCCGATGACCCAAGTCAATATGGCCGCCGCATAGGACAGGAACAGGGCCTCCCGCTTGTGGGGGATGCTGTGATAGAAGTCACTGCTGTTTCGCTTATTCAAAAACGAGAACAGATACAAGGTTAAAACCGGTGCCTGGACGACCATGGCCAAGACCAGGGTCCAGTTCTGATCCAGGCCCCCAATGAAGGACGGCATCGTTCTCCCGCCCCGCGCCATGGCCTCTCTCACCCACGAGATCTCGCCTACGGGCGTGAGGATTGCGCCCAGTAGCATGATGGCGATAAACAGTGCCGCTATCGCCACGGATTTTCGTAACGCCTCTCTATATAATCCAACATGAAACATGGTCTCACTCCTCCCCTATGATACTGTCGAAGGCATAGCCAATGGCCTGCATCTCGTGGATGAACACTTCCTCCAGAGAGAGCGGCAGAATATCCAGCAAAATCGGCGATTTCTCCGCCAAAAACGTCCGGGTCTGCTCCCGCCCTCCGCGGACGATAAAGTTCGCCACAGAGCCTTTTTTGCTGTAATTTAAGAGGTCTAACCCGGCAAACATCTCCTGGCCAAAGTCCTCGTGGAAAGCGATCTGGACTTTGAACAGGGACGTCTTCAAATTCTGCACATCGGATTCAAAGACAATACCGCCCTCGTGTAAAAGTGCCAGTTGATCGCAGGTGTCCTCCAATTCCCGGAGGCTGTGGGAGGTGATAATCACCGTGGTCTCCCGTTCCAACACGTCCTCTGTAATGAGATTTTTCACCAGATTGCGCATCACGGGGTCTAACCCGTCAAAGGTCTCGTCAAAAAAGATGTACTCGGGATTACAGCAGAGGGCTAAAATCGTCGCCGCCTGCCGCTTCATGCCTTTGGAAAACGTGTTGATATTGGCCTTCGGCTTCAATTTGAACAATTCCGTGAGCCGTGCAAAGCGCGCCCTGTCGAATCCGGGGTAGATAGCCTGATACAAGCCGGCCATCCGGTTCATAGAGGCCCCTTGCAGGAAGAATAACTCGTCCGGGACATAGGCGATCCGGCGTTTTGCGGCGGGATTTTCGTAGATCTCCTCGCCGTCCAGTGTGATCCGGCCCTCGTCCGCCCGGTATACGCCGGTGGCCAGGCGCAAAAAAGTCGATTTCCCTGCGCCGTTGGAGCCGATGAGACCGTAGATACAGCCCTTGGGAATCTCGCAACTCAAATTAGAGACGGCGCGGAAATTGCCAAATTTTTTGGTGATATTCTCTGTTTTAATCATGCTGTCCCTCCTCGTATGCCGTATCTACAAGGGCTTTGATCTCATCCTTTTCGATTCCGGTCTGCCGCAGACCGGAAACCACGGTTTTCAAACTCGATAAGAGCATCTTCCCTCTCCTCTCTTGGAGCAGCGCTTGACCGCCCTCGCTGACAAAGGCACCTCTCCCCGGCGCTGTGACGATGACATCGTTTCGCTCCAGCTCCGTATAGGCCCGCTGCACAGTGTTGGGGTTCACGTTGAGTTCAATGGATAAATTCCGCACAGAGGGCATCTTGTCGCCGCTTTTTAAGACGCCGGTCAGAATGTATTGTTCCATTTGATGTACAATCTGCTCATACACTGCCTGCCGCGATTGATTGTCAATCCGGTACATAGCCTCGTCCTCCTCTCCTGCCCGTGTTATGTATGTTGGTACAGTTATATCATTGGATAGGGGTGGTTGTCAATGGGTTTTGTGAAAATGTAAGGTATGACGTTTCTTACTTGCCCGGCTTTGCCGGGCAAGTAAGAAGAAAACAAAAAAGAGACGACTCAAACATCGTCTCTCAAAAAAAGTCACCGAGATATCGCTTTCCCCATTGCATTACCAACAAAACTACGATATAATACCAACAAGCCGATTGAAGCAAAGTCGGTAGCGGTGGCAGCGGGCGAGCAGCAACTCCCCACTGTCATAGGTGTCAGGACACCCATGCATGACCTCAGGCCCCACCGCTTGCACCAGTATAGCATTTTTCTCAATCTGGCGCAAGAACAGGATTGTATGGCCGTGAGGGCGTAGCTTTCATCAGAAAACTATGTCGCAGTATGGGTTGCCCCGTGCTGCGACTTTTTCATCGGTCCGCGGTGAGGGCCTGATCCCAACGGGG
>Ga0131853_10000143_pt1 | contig 117283 bp, 96 predicted proteins | sample TergutLab28metaG_FD_92764 | JGI IMG/M metagenome (GOLD analysis project Ga0131853, IMG submission 92764) | Labiotermes labralis P1 segment gut microbial communities from Petit-Saut dam, French Guiana - Lab288 P1 (version 2) (version 2) | ecosystem: Host-associated > Arthropoda: Insects >...
ACAGCATTACGCTAATGCAACAAACTAGAATTGGTTGGTTCAGCGATAAATGCGTAGATTATCTCCTCTGCAAATCACCTCCACGCAACAACATCAGTAGCTTTGTTCAGTTGAGCAAGGGAATATGAAAACATAACTAAAGCCTCTATCGTTCGATAGAGGCTGGTTTTGTTTGTGTTGGGGGTTACGGAGGTAGATATTATAATTAACCCTCATTCGCGTGGAATGATATATCGCTTGGTGTGACAGTTTTGCAATAGTCGATCAGCGTTTTGATATGCGTCAGCGTGGCAGCTTCGGGATTAGTGAAGTTTATCGTGTGCTGGCTGCACACATTCTTCATGTCTTTGCCAAAAATCGGCAGGTCAAACCCGCCGGTGCAGCCCTCATGGCAGACCCAGCAGCATTGCAGATGTTGTTGCATGCAAGCCTCGAAATCCGCGCCCAAGTCATTGTGATAATCACCTTGCAAGTGCGACAGAAAGAATGAAAAGTCATTTCTAACGGGATGCACCCAAACTTTGCAGATGTTTTTGCCGTTGTGCGCCAATTTCCAGCTGTTTTGTTCACCGCTTTTTTCCAACTGTCCGTCAAACAATTCCCAAACGGCGTTTTGTGGCTTTAAGTATTTTTCTTTAGCATGTACGACCTCCCTAAATATGTTATAGCTAGTTTAGCACAAATTTCGCGCATTGTCAAGCAAAAGTGCTGGACAAGCAGAGCAGAATGTGTTATAATAAAAGGAATAGCGACTTAGGAGGACTTTATCATGCAAATTGAAATGATGCGCCACAGCTTGGCGCACGTGCTGGCGCAGGCCGTAACCGAGTTATTTGAAGGCACGCAGCTGGCCATTGGCCCTGCGATTGATCATGGGTTTTACTATGATTTCGACTTGCCGCACACGCTGACAGATGCAGATTTTGCGGCCATCGAAGCGAGGATGACAGAGATTCTCAAACGTCGTGCAAATTTTACTCGCTGCGTGGCGACGAAAGAAAAGGCACTGGAAACTTTCGCAAACAACCCCTATAAAACTGAATTAATTTCGGAGCTGCCCGGCGACGAAGAAATTTCGCTATACTATACCGGCGACGAGTTCTGTGATCTCTGCCGCGGCCCGCATGCCGATAATACGCAGCAGCTACTGGGCTGGGCATTCAAATTGCATGCCGTCACAGGCGCGTATTGGCGCGGCGATGCTAGCCGCAAAATGCTACAGCGCGTGTACGTCTATGCGTTCCCCAACAAGGCGGAGCTCAAGGCGCATCTGCACATGCTGGAGGAAGCCAAAAAGCGCGATCATCGCAAAATTGGCCGTGAACAAGAGCTGTTTGCGCTGATGGACGAAGGCCCTGGTTTGCCGTTTTATCTGCCCAAAGGGATGATTTTGCGCAATCAGCTGCTGGCCTTTTGGCGGCAGCTACATACCGAGGCAGGTTACGAAGAAATCAATACGCCCATCATGCTCAACCAGCAGCTGTGGGAGCGCAGTGGCCACTGGTTTCATTACAAGGAAAACATGTACACCACACAAGTGGAGGAGCAAGAATTCGCCATCAAGCCCATGAGCTGCCCCGGCGCGCTGCTGTATTATGGTATGCGGCCACGGTCGTATCGCGAGCTGCCCATGCGGCTGGCGGAGCTTGGATTGGTTCATCGCAACGAGCTTTCGGGCGCACTGCACGGATTGATGCGCGTACGTGGCTTCACGCAAGATGACACGCATATTTTCATGACGCGTGAGCAAATCAAGGATGAAGTTAAGGCAAACGTTGCGCTCATTCAGAAAATTTATGGCTATTTTGGCTTCGACTGCCGCATAGAGCTCTCCACACGTCCCGAAAAAGCCATGGGAGATATCGCAGACTGGGACGCTGCCACCGATGCCCTGCGCGAAGCCATCACCGAGCTTGGCTATGATTACCAGCTCAACGAAGGCGACGGCGCGTTTTATGGTCCCAAGTTGGACTTTCACCTCAGCGACTGCTTGGGGCGTTCATGGCAGTGTGGCACTTTGCAGCTAGATTTTCAATTGCCCGAACGCTTTGAGCTGGAATATGTTGGCTCTGATGGCCAAACGCACCGCCCCACGATGATTCACCGCGCAACGCTGGGCAGCATTGAGCGCTTCATTGGCATCATTACTGAGCATTTTGCTGGCAAATTCCCGCTGTGGCTCTCACCGCTGCAAATTGGCGTGGTACCCGTGCGCGACGAACACAACGCCTATGCCGAACAAGTGGCGCAGCAGCTGCGCGCGGCTGGCCTGCGCGTGCAGGTTGATACCAGCGAGGGCAACATGGGCAGCAAAATTAAAACGTTTCGCCAAGGGCTGACTCCCTACATCGTCATTGTTGGTGATGCTGAGCGCGACAGCGGCACTATTTCGCTGCGCGTGCGCACTGGAACGCAAGTGAATGATATTTCGCTTTCGCACTTCACTGCAATGTGCAAACAGGCGGTAAATAGCCGCCAAACGGAATTGCAGGAAAATTTCGCAGAGTAAAATCGCGAACTTTACACCGCGAAACAGAAAGACCAAAATTCGGAAAAAAACAACTATTTATTGCCAAATCAAGACAAAAAACATGAAAAAACATATAATAAATTTCAAAACCCCTCTTGACTTTTGTGTCGAATACTGTTATAATTGTATTAACAAGTCACCGCGCTGGCGTGCTAGCTTGGCGGTGCGTTGTGGGAAAAATCAGGAGGTTGAAAATTGTGAATTTAATGAGATTTGTCAATAGCTCAGGCAGGGAATTGACGGTGTACAGCGACAGCAAGTTGTCAATCAAAGTCGGCATGCTTTATCGCGACAGCGCGTGCTACTGCGTTTGTGATGCGCTGGAGGACGTGGTGGCGGTCATGTACAAAGTATCGTCCAACGGCGTGCACAAGGTTGGTTTCACCGACTATGTGGACGGCGTGCAAATGGATTAACGCAGATTTTTTCAACACAGTAGCGAAAGCTGCTGTGTTTTTCATGTTTTAGCGGGCAAACTAAGAGTAAAATCTTAGGAGGTAACGCAATGAAGCGTGAAAGCAATACCGAGATGATACCGCCCGAAATTTCTACTGAAGCGAACAACGAGCCGCACGGCGATCACCGCCATGCGCTCAATTCCACAGACATGGGTGTGGTGCCAACCAGCGGGCCGGTGCAGTGCCTAACCATTATCGGACAAATTGAGGGGCACAGCGAATCAACGGCCGAAACAAAAACCACCAAGTACGAGCATGTCATCCCGCAACTGGTGGCTATCGAAGAAAATCGTGATGTGCAAGGGCTGCTGATCTTGCTCAACACCGTCGGCGGCGACATTGAAGCCGGCCTCGCCCTAGCAGAACTCATCGCCAGCATGAAAACCCCCACCATTTCGCTGGTGCTGGGAGGGGGGCACTCCATTGGTGTGCCATTGGCAGTGGCTGCGCAACGCTCGTTCATCGTGCCCAGCGCAACCATGACCATTCACCCCGTGCGCATGAACGGCTTGGTGCTTGGGGTGTCGCAAACCATGAATTATTTTGAGCAAATGCAGGAAAGAATTGTCGATTTCGTTGCGCGACACAGCAGTATCACGCCGGCGCGCTACCGCAAAATCATGCTAGAAGTCGGCGAACTCACGATGGATTTCGGGCGCACGCTCACCGGCGAGCAAGCCGTGCAAGAGGGCCTCATCGACGAAGTGGGCGGGCTCGCGCAGGCATTGGAGCATTTATATGGCATGATAAAATAAGGTTAGTACGCGCTACCACATTATTTAAACCAAGCCGACATCCGGCAAAATCCCGCTGCCCCGGCAGCTAAGCACGCTTGCGCATTTTCGTCTGTGATGCCGCCAATGGCAAACACCGGCACCGTCACGCTATCGCACACCGCATGCAAAAAGTCCAAGCCGCGCGGTGGCAAACCGGGCTTGCTTTGCGTGGCAAAAATGTGTCCGGCAATCACAAACGCTGTACCAAGAGCTTGCGCCGCAATGGCCTCTTCAACACTGTGAACCGACACACTAAAAAGCTGCGACACCGGCTTAACTTGCGAAAACGGCATGTGCACAAAGTCTCCCGCATGCGGCTGATAGGCAATCAACCGCACGCCATGTGCCCGGCACAGCGGAGCAACTCGTGCGGCCAGCTCGGCATATTGCGCGGGCGCTAAATCTTTTTCACGCAACAACAAGCCCCACGGTTTCGACTGTAGGGCTTTTTCGATTTGCTGCATAAAATCGCCGCTGCACAGCGCACGATTCGTCACAATAATTTCTTTCATACGTAGTCCAAGTATACGGGTTGCAGCCCGTTATTTTTCAGCATATCGTGAATTTCGCTCACACTGCGTGAGTCAGCAATGGTGAACTGCGGGTCATCCTGCTCGCTTACGCTGGTGCGCACCCCGGCAGACATCTTCGTGGCGGCCAGCCGCACGGCAGCATCGCGCAGGGCAGGGCGCTCGCGCGTGCTGATGGCAATGCCCGCCTGCGGCATCAACAAGCGCAGTGCCAGCATCGCCTGCGTGAGTTCGCGCTCGCTCACGCGGCTGTGTGGGCGCATGCGCGGCAGCGAAAACGCAATTTCCGCCTGCGGGTGCTTTCGCTGGGTAAAATACGCATGTAACCCGGCAGCAAAAATATCGCGCCGCCAATCACCCAAGCCCAGCAGCGCACCAAAACTCACGCCACGCATGCCGCCCAGCAATGCACGCTCCTGCGCGTAAAACCGATAGGGATAGCAGCGCTTTGGCCCCTGCACATGCACTTTATCATACAAAACCGGGTCGTAGGTCTCTTGATACACGCTCACGTAATCCGCCCCGGCCTGTTGCAATGTTGCATATTCGTCACAGTTCAGCGGATAAATCTCAATGCCAATGGCAGGAAAATAGTTGTGCAGCAACGCAATGGCCTGCGCGATGTAGTCCACCGAGCTCTCGCTGCGGCTTTCGCCCGTCAGCAGCAGAATTTCCTGCAAGCCCGTGGCGGCGATTTCCTCGGCACGGCGCCGCAAATCCTCCATCGAAAGTTTTGTGCGCGTGATATCTTGGTGGCAGCTAAACCCGCAGTAGCTGCAATGATTTTCGCAGTAATTCGCGATATACAGCGGGGTATACAGTCCAACGCTGTTGCCATGCCAGCGGCGTGTTTGTGCCTGCGCAGCTTGGGCAATCTCCTCCAGCAGCGGCAGCGCAGCAGGGGAAAGCAGCGCAGCAAAGTCAGCGATGCTCGGCGCTGAGCAAGCTAACGCCGCGCGAACATTCTCCTCCGTACATGTTTCCGGTGAAAACTCGCGCAGCAACGCCTGCACCCTTGGCAAACTATCGCTATCAATTTCCTGCATTCCCGGCAGATAATCAAAACTACTCATCTAAAAATCCCGTCAGTGGGCTGCTAGCCTCCGCGCCATGTTCAAGCACGCGCCCGGGGCGAGCGAGATATGCCGCACGGCCTGCTTCAATCGCCAGCTTGAACGCGCGCGCCATCACGGCAGGGTCACCGGCTGTAGCCACAGCAGTGTTGCACATCACGGCCGCGCAGCCAAGCTCCATGGCCTCGCAAGCGTGCGATGGGCGGCCAATGCCGGCATCCACGAGGATGGGCAGGTCGATTTCGCGCACCAAAATTTCAATGAACTCGCGGGTCAACAGCCCCTTGTTGCTGCCGATTGGCGCGCCCAAAGGCATTACAGCAGCAGCACCGGCGGCTTTTAGGGCGCGTGCCACAGCCAAGTCTGGGTATACATAAGGCAGCACGGCAAAGCCCTCGGTCGCTAGAATTTCCGTTGCGTGAATGGTCTCAGCATTTTCAGGCAGCAGATAGCGGGTGTCGCGCATGATCTCCACCTTCACAAAATCGCCGCAGCCCAGCGCACGCGCCAGCCGCGCAATGCGCACGGCCTCTTCGGCGTCACGCGCACCCGAAGTGTTGGGAATAATCGTCACATCCGGCGGAATGAAATCCAGAATATTCTCTTGCCCACCGGCATTTGCGCGGCGCAACGCTAGGGTAATCATCTGCGCGCCGCCCTGCTCGGTCACGGCCTGCACCAGCGGCAGCGAAAACTTGCCGCTGCCCAAAATAAAGCGCGAGGCAAAGGCCTTGCCGCCTAGCTCGAAGATATCGTCCATCAGCCGCCTCCCATAAAGTGCAAAATATTCAGCTCGTCATTGCGTTGCAGCACGACATCGCTAAATTGCTCGCGTACTATGATTTCGCCGCCGCGTTCCACCACTACGCAGTCCTCGCGGTAGCCATGTTGCAGCAGATATTCAAGCAGTGTGCCCGCAAACTCACCTGCGGGTTTTCCATTCACAATCATGCGATACTCCTGTGAAACAGCGGGCCATTCGGCACGCCGAAGTCTGGTTTTTCGTGCAATAAATCCGTGAGCCAGCGCTTAGCTAAATGGCAACTTTCCAGCAAATCATGTCCAAGCGCTAAATTACAGGCAATCGCGCTGCTTAGTGTGCAGCCGGTGCCATGGGTGTCATCAATCGGCACGCGTGGGGCACGCAGCCATGTTGCTTGGCCATTTGCAAATAGCAAATCAGCGGCCTCATCGCCGCCGGCATGTCCACCTTTGAGCAGCACCGGGTAACCAAACTCGCTTGCCGCCCGCAGCATGTCCTCTTCGCTGGCGATGGTATGTCCACACAGCGTCTTCATTTCGCACAAGTTAGGGGTGATGACCGTGGCGAAGGGGAACAGTCGCCGCAGGTTGTCGGCCTCGGCTAGACGCGCACCGCTGGTGGCCACCATCACTGGGTCAAGCACAACGGGGCAGCTCAGCTGCTGCAAAGCCTCAGCCACAACGGCCACACATTCTTCATTCGGCAGCATGCCAATCTTCACCGCCGCCGGCGGGAAGTCGCAAATGGTCTCGCGCAGCTGTGCAGCAAGAAAATCAGCAGGCGGCACGTGCACCGCCGCCACGCCGCGTGTGTTTTGCGCTGTTAGCGCCGTGATGCAGCTGGTGCCATAACAATGATGTGCTGCGAACGTCTTCAGATCCGCCTGAATGCCCGCGCCGCCGCTTGAATCAGAGCCGGCAATGGTCAATACAATAGGATGCATGGTTTCTCCTAGAAATATTTTAATTCCCGGGCGTCGTAGTCTCCCGGCTTCGAATAAGTGCAAAAGGCCTCGCTGTGCGTGCCGTCAAACATGGGGATGTAATCCTCAAAAAATGGCGTAAACTCGGCCTTGCGCAGCAACAGCTCGTCCAAACCAGACCAAAAATGCTGCCCCTCGTCCGTATCCATTAGCGTGCCCGAAAACGCGCTAGTCTTGTAGAAAAACACAAAGTAGCGGCACTCTGCATCGTCACTTTCGCGCCAGCATTCATGTTTGAAGCCGCAAAACTGCAGGTCGCGCACCGCCAGACCGGTTTCTTCCGCCACTTCGCGCACCGCACAATCGTGCAGGCTTTCGCCCGGCTCAACATGCCCGCCGGGGAAGCTCAGACCCGTGAACGACGAGCGCAGCCGGTTTTGCACCAGCACTTGCCCGCTCGCAGGGCATTGAATCATGACCATCGTGGTCAGCGTAATCTTACTCATCAGGTAATGCACTCCTGCGGCAAATGGTCAACGCGGTTCATGTATTGCAGCTGAACGCGTTCGTAATCCGGCACGTTTTCGTTGCAGAATATCACACGTGAAACGCCCGTGTTGTGTTGGAAAAATCGCACCGTGTGCGGCGGACTAGGCAGCCCCAGCAGCGCATTGAGCAAAAAATTGTTGAACACGCCGTGCGACACCATCATCACTCGCGCACCGGGCGGTGAGTCCCCACGCAGCGCACGCACCACACGCAACGTACGTGCTTGCCACTGCTCGGGGTCGCTGCTGCCGCAGTCGAACACCTCGCAAACTTCGGGTTCAATGCGCAGTTCAACCGGCTTTGGCTGATACTTCACCACCGCCTGTGCCGTCGATTGCGCACGCTGCATGTGGCTGCAAATCACTTGATCAAGTGGCAAGTCCGCATAAAACCGGCCGAGGTAATCCGCCTGCTGCAAGCCCAGCGGGGTCAAATGCCAGTCGTTGGGCACGCGATGGGTTTCGATGTCATGCGGGCGCTCGCTAAGCGGAAGCTTCTCCGGCCAGCGCTCGCCATTCAGCGGCACATTGCCATACGACTGCCCATGCCGCACCAGCACAAGGTCTAGCAAAACATCTTCGATTGGGGGGATATACATCGCAGCGCCGCCTCCTTTAAATGTAATGTTGCGTGCTGCACATCAGCAGCAGCAAACAGCCCGCCAGCCACAGCAAAGCCAGCCATGCCACAGCCGCGCAGTTCGTGGATATTCGTCCCGTCAATGCCGCCAATGGCCACCACGGGAATCGTCACAGTCCCGCAAATTTCGCGGAATAGCTCAAGCGGCATGCGCGTGGCATCGTGCTTCGTTGCGCTGCCAAACACCGCGCCACTACCCAGGTAGTTTGCTCCGGCAGCCTGCGCAGCCAAGGCTTGCTCAAGCGTGCGCGCCGTTGCGCCGAGAATTTTGTTGCTACCCAGCACAGCCCGCGCGGCTCGCAAATCACCATCGCTCGGCCCAAGATGCACGCCGGCGGCGTCAACTTCCACGGCAAAATCCACCCGGTCGTTGATGATCAGCGGCACGTTGTGCTTGTCCGTCAAGTGCTTCACCTGCCGCGCAAGCAGCAAGAGTTCATCGTCGGGCAGGTTTTTTACACGCAGTTGCAGCAGCGTAACACCACCCTGCAAGGCAGCCTGAGCCTTGGCCAAATCGCCATCAGAAATGGCATAAAGCAACAGGTTGTTTCTCATTCGCAGCACGGGTTCACAATGTCGTTCATCGTGTAGCGCCCCGGTTGCTTGCTGGCCATGAACCGCGCGGCACTGATGCACCCGGCAGCAAAAATCGCCTTGCTGTGCGCCTTGTGCGTGAGTTCGACCACTTCGTCAAAGCCCGCAAACAGCACCGTGTGCTCGCCGGTGATGGTACCGCCGCGAATGGCATGCATGCCGATTTCTTCGCGCGGGCGCACTTCACGGCGTGATTCACGCTCGTGCACCAGTTCACGCGGGCTATCCAAGCCCTTATTCACCGCATCAGCTAAAATGAAGGCCGTGCCGCTGGGCGCATCAAGTTTTTGGTTGTGGTGCGCCTCAATAATCTCAATGTCGAATGCCTCGCCCAGCACTTGTGCGGCTTGGCGAGCTAATTCCTTCAGCAGGTGAATGCCCAGCGACATGTTGCCGCTTTGCAGCACGGGGATGTGCTTTGCAGCGTCGTCAAGCACAGCCAATTCTTCGGCCGTGTAGCCCGTAGTGGCAATCACCGCGGGAATCTTCTTGGCCACAGCGTAGTCTAACAGCGCCGGCAGTGCGCACGGCAGTGAGCAATCGACAATCACATCGGCCTGCACGGTCACCAGCGCCGGGCTTGCAAACACGGGGAACGCAACAGATTTTGCAGGCGCACAAGGGTCAATGCCCGCCACAATTTGCACATCGTCGCGGGTTTCGGCGTAGTCAATCACGGCGCGGCTCAGGCGGCCGTTGCAGCCGCTCAATAAAATATTCAGCATGATATTTTCTCCATAGATAACAGTAGGGGCGGCGATTACGCCGCCCGGATTTTAGATTAAGCCATGTTTTTTCAGCGTCGCCCGCACTTTTTCGCGCCCGGCTGCGCTAATTTCGCACAGCGGCATGCGGCACGGGCCCACATTCAGGCCCATCAGATTCATCGCTTCTTTCACGGGAATGGGGTTCACATCGCAAAACAGATCGTTGCACAAATCCAGATACTTATATTGCGCTGCGGCAATGTCGGCTTGGCTGCCAGCGCTCACAATTTCTTTGCACAGCTTCGGTGCACAGTTGCTCAGCACCGAAATCACGCCCTTGCCGCCTAAGCCCATCAGTGCGGCAATTTGGTCGTCGTTGCCGCTGTATAAGTCAAGGTTGCCCTCGCACAGCGCCATGGTTTTGGCAATGGCACTCACATCGCCGCTGGCTTCTTTCGTTGCCACGATGTTGGGATGCTTGCACAACTCGGCATAGGTTTCCGGTGCAATGCTCATGCCTGTGCGTGACGGCACGTTGTACAGAATCATCGGCAGGTCAACATTGTCTGCAACCACCAAAAAGTGTTTGATGAGACCGGCTTGCGAAGTCTTGTTGTAGTACGGCGTCACTTGCAGCAGCGCATCGGCGCCCACTGCGGCCGCATCTTGCGAAAGTTGCAGGGAGTAAGCCGTGTCGTTGCTGCCTGTGCCTGCAATCACTGGCACGCGGCCAGCGGTTTTTTCCACCGCCGTGCGAATGCAAGCCACGTGTTCGTCGTGGTCAAGCGTGCTGGCTTCGCCGGTGGTGCCGCAGATGATGATGGCGTCGGTGCCGCTATCAATCTGCCAGTCAATCAGCTCGCCGAGTTTATCATAGTTCACGGTAAAATCGTCGTTGAACGGGGTAACAATCGCCACGCCCGCACCGGTAAAAATCGTTTTTTTCATGGAAACTCTCCTCAATTGAAATGTAGGGCGGATGCTAATCCGCCCGGGTGTTAGCCCTCAAAATAACCCTGCTGACACAGCAGCTCAGCCATCAGCACTGCACCACCGGCTGCACCGCGCAGCGTGTTGTGGCTCAGGCAAATGAACTTGTAGTCATACTGCGCGTCCTCACGCAGTCGCCCAACCGAAATCGCCATGCCGCCTTCAAGGTCGCGGCACAGGCGGGTTTGGGGCATGTTGTCTTCAGTGAAATAGTGCAAGAATTGCTTCGGTGCGCTGGGTAGATCAGCAGCAGGGTAGTTCGCCCATGTGTTTAGAATTTCTTCTTTGCTGGGCTTTTTGCCCGCAGCAAAGCGCACAAACACGGCAGCCATGTGGCCATCGCTTGCGGGCACGCGAATGCACTGCGCCGTAAAGCGCGGCAGGGTAGCATTCTCAATGCCGGTGGGCGTCACTGTGCCATAAATCTTCAGCGGCTCTTGTTCGCTTTTTTCTTCTTCGCCGCCGATGTAGGGGATGACATTATCCACCATCTCCGGCCAAGTCTCGAAGGTCTTTCCGGCGCCGCTGATGGCTTGGTAGGTGCACACGGTCACATCTTGCACATCGGCAAGGGGAAACAGCGCGGGCACATAGCTTTGCAGCGAGCAATTGCTTTTCACCGCCACGAATCCGCGTTGTGTCCCCAAGCGTTTTCGTTGCGCGGCAATCACTTCACTATGGTTGGCGTTTAGCTCCGGAATAATCATCGGCACGTCAGCAGTGCCGCGGTGCGCAGAGTTATTGCTCACCACCGGGCACTCGGCCATGGCGTAGGCATCTTCAAGCGCCTTTGTTTCGGCTTTGCTAATGTCCACCGCGCAAAATACAAAGTCCACCTGCGCGGTCACGGCTTGCACGTCAAAGGCATCATAGACCATCAAATCTTTTAGGTTTTCTGGGCAGGAGCTGCCATCAATCTGCCAACGATCTGCCATCAACTCGCCGTAGGTCTTACCTGCAGAGCGCGCACTGGCGGCCAGTGCTGTGACTTTAAACCACGGATGATCAGCCAGCAGCAGTGCAAAACGTTGCCCCACCATGCCGGTTGCGCCCAAAATTCCAACGCGATATTGTTTCATGTGAAAAATTCTCCTTGCTTTTTTGCGTGATATCAATTATAATCTATATTATAACATACTATGACGCCACACGTCAAGTAAGAATTAAAGGAGATTTTTTATGTAAGAGCCAACCCCACGCTTCACCGACGAAGAATTGATGAAACAAGCCAAAGCAAATGTGCAGCGCAAAAAGGAATTCAAAATTCACTTGGCGGTTTATTTGGCAGTTAACGCATTTTTGGTGGGCATCTTTTTTGTCACAAGCCGCAATGCCTTCCACGCCTATTTCTGGCCCATGTGGCCGATGCTGGGCTGGGGGCTAGGTGTCGCCATCCACGGCGCGGTGGTTTATCTTGGCGGCAACAGCGCCAAAGAAGCTGACCATGTGCGCAAAGAATACCAAAAGCTCAAAGACGCGCAAGGCAAACACGACAATCAATAGTTAACAGGGGAGGATTTTTGATGAAAACCAACTACGAACAATGGGCAGTCTATCAAATCTGGCCGCGCAGTTTTGCTGACGGCAACGGCGACGGCATTGGCGATTTGCACGGCGTGCTGGCCAAGCTCGACTACCTCAAGTGGCTGGGCATTGACGCCATTTGGTTTTCGCCGCTGTATCCCAGCCCCAACGCCGACTACGGCTACGACTGCGCCGACTACAAGAACATCAATCCCGAATACGGCGACCTAGAGCTATTCAAGCAGGTCATCGACGAAGCCCACAAGCGCAACATCAAAATCATCATCGACCTTGTGCTCAATCACACCAGCGATCAACACGAGTGGTTCAAGCAATCGAAGATACCGGGCAGCAAGTACCATGACTATTACATCTGGCGCAAAGGCAAGGGCAAAGACGGCAAAAAGCCCCCGAATAACTGGCTTTCGATGTTCGAGGGCGGCGCGTGGGAGTACAACGAAGACTTGGGCGAGCACTATCTGCACGTGTTTGCCAAAGGCCAGCCCGACCTCAACATGGCCAACCCTGCTGTGCGTGAGGAAGTCAAAGATATCATGCGCTTTTGGCTGGACATGGGTGTAGACGGCTTCCGCGAGGATGTCATCACCTACATCGCCAAGCGCGAGGGCCTGCCCAATGGCTTTCCGCTGCCCATCGCCACCGGCTGCAAGCACTACACCAGCCTGCCCAAAGTCAAAGACTACCTGCGCGAATTCAAGCATGACGTGCTTGACAAGTATAATGCCTTTACAGTAGGCGAGGCACCCATGATGACCACCAAAGTCGCCAAAGATTACATCACCGGCGATGACCATGTCCTTGATGTCATGTTCCACTTTCAACATATGGAAGCCGACTGCATCATGAACGACTGGGTGGCCACGCCGTTTCGTTTGGGCAAGCTCAAGCGAGTCTTCAAGCACTGGCAGCGTGAGCTGCATGGCCAAGCCTTTAACGCAAACTATATGGAAAACCACGACCATCCGCGCGTGGTGGACAAATACGGCTCGCGCAAATATCGCGTGCAAAGCGCAAAAATGCTCGCCGCGCTGTACATTTTGCAAAGCGGCATGCCCTTCATCTACCAAGGCCAAGAAAACGGTATGACGAACATCGAGCTGCAACGCCTCGATCAATTTAAAGATGTCGTGACCTTCAATAACTATAATCTGGCGAAAAAGTTCGGGCTCAGCGAGAAATTCTTCGTCAAGTATGCAAATCGTCGCAGCCGTGAGAATTCCCGCACGCCCATGCAGTGGACCGCCGAAAAAGACGCCGGCTGGGCAACGCCCTGGTTCCCTGTCAACGAAAATTGCAGCGAAATCAATGTTGCCGCCGCTGAGGCTGACCCCAACTCCATCTTGCACTGGTATCGTGCGCTACTGAAGTTTCGCAAAGAGAACCCCGTGGCCATCTACGGCAAGTATACACCACTGCGTGCTGGCCGCAAAGTTTTTGCCTACGAAAGTGAGCACGAGGGCAAACGCCTAGTATTCGTGGGCAGCTTTAGCGACAAGCCCAAAGCCTTTACACCCCCGGCAGGCGGCGAACTCGTCTTCTGCAACTACAACACCGTGCAACAAAAATTACAACCTTGGGAGTGTAGAGTTTATGTCATGGAAAATTAGACCGGCCAAAGCCGAAGATTACCACGCCGTGGCCCGCGTGCAGCAGCAAGTTGCGCAGCTGCATCACAACTGGCGGCCGGATGTCTACTGCCCAGCAAAGCAGTACGACAAAACCCGCTACGAAGAACTTCTCGTCAACCCCGACACTCCTATTTTCGTTGCTGAACAGGATGGGCAAGTGCAGGGCTATGCGATGCTGCGGGTGATCACCCCGCAAAACCCAGTGATGGTGCAGCGCAGTTACGCGCATGTCGAGGACCTATGCGTGGATGAAACATGCCGTAAGCAAGGCGTGGGCGAGGCACTCATGCGCGCTGTGGAGGATTTTGCACGCCAGCGCAAGCTTGACGCCATTGAGCTGGGCGTGTGGGAATGCAACAAAGCCGCCCGTAAATTTTACGAGCGGCTGGGTTATACCACGCAACGGCGCGGACTTGAAATTAAAATTAGCTGAAAAAGCCAATTGCTAGCAGAATCAATGCAACCGGCACTGCCCACGAAGCAAGAACGCCCGCGGCCCAAAGTGTTAAGTCGGTAATAGTCATTAAGAAGCCCATGAGATTTTCCTTTCACAAAAAAATTTAGTTAAATGCCCAGCGAGCCAAAGTAATCAGCAACGAGATGATTGCGGCGATAATGAGAACACCGCTACCAAGCATCCAAAGTTCATTCAGCAGCATAAGTAGGATCTCCTTCCTAAGTCAAAATCAAACAAAGCCCCCCTCGCCCTCGCGCAGGGGGCGCATGGTTCAGTTAAAATACATAGCGATTCAGCAGGCCAATCACGCCCAAAATAGGCAGAGCAAGGGTCGCAATGCCCAGTAGCACGCCGCCGACACTAACCAACAATCCAGTAATGGCTTCCATAAATGAAGTTCCTTTCTTTAAATAGATGGTTAAAAGAATGCCCAATTCACTACACTAATGAGCAAATAAACAATCGCTGTAATCATCACGACTGCGGCAGCCAAAGAAAAAAGTTGCGATAACATGGCTAATTTCCTTTCGTTTTGTCAGTAATCTAGCTAAGCACGCCAAAGCGATACAGCAGACCCATTACACCAATCGTGCTGGCAATAGCGCCAAGCATTGCACCAACAAGAGCCAAAATTTCCATAGTAATTCTCCTTTTCTGTCAAGTAAGTTTCGGTTTGCGGTTGATTAGGACATCATCACAGAAACGCCCAAAATCGACAAGAGTACCCCTACCACGAGGAACGCAAGTGAGCTAAAAATGCTAGGCATACGCTGCACCTCCTTCAAATTGATGCTACAAGTATATCACAAATTGTCCACTTTGTCAAGCATAGAAATTTACATTTATGCATTGTTGCATGACAAAATTTGCGTATTTATGAAAAACACTTGACATCTTGCGCAGTATATTGTAAAATAGTAGCATATTAAATCGCGAAGGAGTGTGCTTTATCGCATGAAAACTGCACAAATTTACCTGCAAGGCAACGCCTACCCCGGGCGCGGCTTGGTGTTGGGCATGCACAGCGATGGCCAACATGCCGTGGTGGCGTATTTCATTATGGGGCGCAGCGAAAACAGCCGCAATCGCATCTTCAGCTCCTGTGGCAACGGTTTGCGCACCCTGCCGTATGACCCAAGTCGTCTGAAAGATCCTTCTTTGGTCATTTACTCGCCAGTGCGTGTGTTGGGCAACCAGATTATCGTCACCAACGGTGACCAAACTGACACCATCGCCGACCATCTGCGCGAGGGCAAAAGCTTTGAAGAAGCGTTGCGCACGCGCGAGTTTGAGCCGGATGCGCCGATTTACACCCCGCGCATCAGTGGACTGCTGACGAAGAAAGGTCGCTCGTTTAGTTACAAGCTCAGCATCCTCAAGGCCAGCGAAAGCGCAGAGAAAGTTTGCCAGCGCTTCTTTTACGAGTACGAGCCAGTGCTGGGCGAAGGTCACTTAATACATACTTACTTGCGTGACGGTGACCCCGTGGTGCCTAGCTTCGTGGGCGAACCCGTGCGCGTGGCCATTTCCGGCAGCATCGACACCTACACCCGCACCTTTTGGAATGTCCTGCACGACGACAACAAAATCGCCCTGTTTGTGCGTTACATCAATCTGCTCACTGGTGAAACACAAACCAAAATTGAGAACAAGCACGGATAATAACTTGTGTTGAAAAATAAAACGCACCCATTTTCGTGGGTGTGTTTTTTGATGTTGCGCGGTTCAGCAAATCTCATGTGTTTTTTTCTTGACAACCCCCCGCGCAATATGCTAAAATAGATTCTAGACGCTAGATTCTAGAAACCAGATGATGCGTGCACAGCGAAGCGACTTGCTCACCGCAGGTGTGCTAAAATAAGATGGGATAATTTTTTAAGAGGGGATTTTGTATATGAACGAATTCAAGCTCAAATACGGCTGCAACCCAAACCAGTCACCGTCGCGCATTTTCATGGCAAGTGGCGGAGTCCTGCCCATCGAGGTGCTCAATGGCAAGCCCGGCTACATCAACTTTTTGGATGCCCTCAACGGATGGCAATTGGTGCGCGAGCTGCGTGCTGCTACGGGTCTGCCTGCGGCGGCTTCGTTTAAGCATGTTAGCCCTGCGGGGGCTGCCGTTGGTCTGCCGCTGACGGACGTGCTTAAAAAAGTCTACTGGGCAGAAGGCTTGGAGCTTAGCCCCCTAGCCTGTGCCTACGCCCGTGCACGCGGCGCCGACCGCATGAGTGCCTTTGGCGATTGGATTGCTCTGAGCGACGTGTGCGATGCCGCCACCGCGCGGGTTATTCAGCATGAGGTCAGCGACGGCGTCATTGCTCCCGGCTACGACGACGACGCCTTCGAAATCCTCAAGAGCAAGCGCCGCGGGGAGTACAACATCGTGCAGATTGACCCCGCCTACGAACCTGCTGCGCTGGAGCGCAAGCAAGTGTTCGGCATCACCTTTGAGCAAGGCCAAAACGATGTGAAAATTGACACAACCCTGCTGCGCAAGCTCGTGACCAAGCGCACAGAGCTGCCTGAATCCGCCAAGCGCGACCTGCTCATTTCCCTCATTACATTGAAATACACGCAGTCAAACTCCGTGTGTTTTGTTAAGGATGGCCAATGCATCGGCGTGGGTGCTGGGCAGCAAAGTCGCATCCACTGCACGCGTATGGCGGGCGACAAAGCCGATGTCTGGCATCTGCGCCAGCACCCGAAAGTGCTAGCCCTGCCGCTGCGTAATGACCTCGGCCGTGCCAACACCGACAACGCCATTGACGTGTATCTTTCCGCCACGCCGCAAGATGTTCTCGCTGACGACGTGTGGCAAAATTTCTTCACCCAAAAACCCGAGCCTCTCACTGCCGACGAGCGGGCGGAATACCTCAACAGCCTCAGCGGCGTGAGCTTGGGCAGCGATGCCTTCTTCCCCTTTGGCGACAACCTTGAGCGTGCAGCCCGCAGCGGCGTGAGCTACATTGCCCAGCCCGGCGGTTCAATCCGCGATGACTTGGTCATCGAAACCGCCGATAAATACGGCATGGTTATGGCTTTCACGGGGCTGCGACTATTTCATCATTAGTGGTTAGTGGTCAGTGATTAGTGATTAGTGAATGTGAGGAAAATCCCCATGAAAATTCTAGTCCTAGGTTCCGGCGGGCGCGAGCACGCGATTATTCGTGCCTTGGCGCAATCTCCGCGTGTGACAAAACTTTACGCCGCGCCCGGTAACGGCGGCATTGCCCAGCTGGCCGAGTGCGTCGATATTGCGGCAACGGACATCGAAGCCGTGCGCGATTTCGCCGTGGCAAATGCGATTGATTTTGCTGTGCCCGCTGGTGATTCTCCTCTGGTTGCAGGTGCGGTGGATGCCCTAGAAGGCGCGGGCATTCCCTGTTTTGGGCCCAACAAAGCTGCCGCGCAAATCGAGGGCAGCAAGGTTTTCTCTAAGGATTTAATGCGCAACTATAACATCCCCACCGCAGGCTACGAAGTCTTTGATGACGCCGCAGCCGCGCTTGCCTACCTCGACACTTGCGCCATTCCCACAGTCATCAAGGCCGACGGCTTGGCGCTGGGCAAGGGTGTCATCATCGCCCAAACGCGTGATGAGGCAAAGCTTGCTGTGCGTGAGATTATGCTGGACAAAAAATTCGGCGCAAGCGGTAATCGCATTGTGGTGGAGGAATTCCTCACCGGCCCTGAAGTAAGTGTGCTGAGCTTTACAGACGGTAAAACCGTGGTACCCATGGTGTCGTCTATGGATCACAAACGCGCCTTGGATGGCGACAAAGGCCTCAACACAGGCGGCATGGGCGTGATTGCGCCCAACCCGTTCTACACCACAGAAATTTCGACATGGTGTGAAGTAAATGTCTTTACACCCACGATTGAGGCCATGGCCGCCGAGGGCTGCCCCTTCAAAGGTTGCTTGTACTTTGGGCTGATGCTCACGCCCAACGGCCCGCGTGTGATAGAGTATAACTGTCGCTTTGGCGACCCCGAAGCGCAGGTGGTGCTGCCCCTGCTCAATACCGATTTGTTGGACATCTTCGAGGCCGTGCAGCAAGAGCGTCTCGCCGAGTTGGACATACAATGGAAAGACGAGTCTGCTTGTTGCGTGGTCATCGCCAGCGGCGGCTACCCGGAGAAATATAGTACCGGACATGCCATCAGCTTTGGCGACGCAGGCGACGCCTTTGTGTATCACGCAGGCACCAAGCTTGCAGGCGGCGATATCGTCACCGCCGGCGGGCGCGTGCTGGGCATAACCGCCACTGGCGCAAGTTTGCAGCAAGCCATGAACAAAGCTTATGCTGCCGTGGATAACATTCATTTTGACGGCGCGTTTTACCGCAAGGATATTGGACAGAAAGCACTGCAAGGGAGTTAAAGAATGAACAAAGTCTTGGTGCACAAACCTGCGCCCAACGCAATTCCACCGCCCAACCGGCCGCTACCATCCAAACCAACATCTAAATTTTGACTTGAAAGAGAGATAATTAATTTATGGTACATCGCATCTATAAAACAACCAAGGAAGAATTCGACGTAGAGGGCAAAGCACTGTTGCACGAATGGCGCACGCACATGGGCTTGCAACAATTGCAGCGCGTGCAAGTGTATGGTCGTTACGACGTGCAGGGCATTGACGAAGCTCAGTTTGCGCGTTGTCTGCCCGCTGTGTTTCAGCAGCCGCAGACCAACGAAATCATGGCGACCCTGCCCAACACGCCGGGCGCAAGGGTCATTACGATGGAACTGCTGCCCGGGCAATATGACCAGCGGGCAGACTCCACTGCGCAGTGCATTCAAATGGTGCTGGGCGGCGAGCGCCCGCAAGTGCGTGCGGCCAAAATTTTTGTGCTGCATGGCGAAATAACCGATGATGAATTTGCCCGCGTGAAGAAGGCAACCATCAATCCCGTGGAGTGCCGCGAGGCTCGGGTTGAGAAGCCGGAAAGCCTCGATTTAATCGTGGAGCAACCCACCAGTGTGGAAGTGCTCGAAGGCTTCACTAAACTGGATGATGCAGGGCTGGCAGACTTTCTTAAGCAGCGTGGCTTGGCCATGGACTTGGACGATCTGCGCTTTTGCCAAACCTACTTTATGCGTGAAAACCGCGACCCTACCGTTACGGAAATCCGCATGATTGATACCTACTGGTCGGACCATTGCCGCCACACCACCTTCCTCACACACCTTGAGGATATTAAAATCGACGACCTGCGTGCACAGCGCACTTACGAACGCTTTTTGGACATCAAACGTGAGTTGGGCCGCGAACACAAGCCCACCACGCTGATGGAAGTGGCCACGCAGGCCATGCGTTATCTGCGCGAAACAGGGAGACTGGAACGTCTGGACGTGAGCGACGAAATCAACGCCTGCACGGTGAAAACCGAAGTTGAAATCGACGGCAAAACCGAGCCTTGGCTGTTCCTGTTCAAGAATGAAACGCACAACCACCCCACCGAAATTGAACCCTTTGGCGGCGCGGCCACCTGTGTGGGCGGCGCAATTCGTGATCCGCTGAGCGGGCGTGGCTATGTGTACCAAGCCATGCGCATCACCGGCGCAGCAGACCCAACTGTGCCGCTTGACCAAACCATGCCGGGCAAGCTGCCCCAGCGCAGGCTGTGCACGGTGGCAGCAGAGGGCTATTCGTCCTATGGCAACCAAATTGGCGTGCCTGCTGGCTTGGTGGAGGAAATCTATCACCCGGGCTACGCCGCCAAACGCATGGAGCTGGGCGCGGTGGTTGCGGCTGTTCCGCAGGCGCAGGTGCGCCGAGAAGTGCCCGCACCGGGCGACAAAGTCATTTTGCTGGGCGGACCCACTGGCCGCGACGGCTGTGGCGGTGCCACAGGTTCGTCTAAGTCGCACACATTGGATTCTCTTGAGGAATGCGGCGCAGAAGTGCAAAAGGGCAACGCGCCCGAAGAACGCAAAATCGTGCGGCTGTTCCGCAACCCGGCGGCAACGAAGATGATCAAACGCTGCAACGACTTTGGTGCAGGCGGCGTGAGCGTAGCCATTGGCGAGCTCTGCGATGGCCTCAAGATTAATCTGGATACGGTGCCGGTGAAATATGCGGGCCTTGACGGCACGGAAATTGCCATTTCGGAATCGCAGGAGCGCATGGCCATTGTGGTTGAAGCTAGCGACGTGGAGGCGTTCTTCGCCTTGGCGCATGAAGAAAACCTAGAAGCCACCGTGGTGGCCGAAGTGCAGGCCGAACCACGCCTGCAAATGACTTGGAAAGGCCAGCAAATCGTTGACCTAGCGCGGGAGTTTTTGAACTCCAATGGCGCAACGAAAACAACGACTGCGCGGGTTACTGAGGCTGCGGGCGGCGCGTCTGCCGCTCCTATATGCTTGCGCGAACTCGCTGCTGATTTAAATGTTGCTTCGCAACAAGGCTTGGTTGAACGCTTTGACAGCACTGCCGGTGCGGGCACGGTGTTCATGCCGCTGGGCGGGAAATATCAGGCTACGCGTGCGCAGGTGATGGCTGCAAAAATCCCCGTGCGGCATGGCGAAACGAACACGGCCTCCGTGATGGCCTACGGCTATGACCCCTACATGACCGAAGCTGACCCCTACAAAGGCGCATACTGCGCGGTGGTGGAAAGCGTGGTAAAACTGGCCGCCGCCGGCTGCTCGCTTGATGAATGCTACCTGAGCTTCCAAGAATACTTCCAACGCTTGACCAGCGATCCAACCACTTGGGGCAAACCCCTTGCCGCGCTGCTGGGCGCGTTGCAGGCGCAACTTGACTTGGGCTTGGCGTCCATCGGTGGCAAAGACAGCATGAGCGGTACGTTTGAGCAATTGCATGTGCCGCCTACCCTCGTTAGCTTCGCTGTTGCGCTGACAGACTGGCGCAACCTAGTATCGAACGAATTCAAGCAGGCGGGAAGCAACATTGTGCTTGCCGCACCGCCCTGCGATGAGCATGGCATGCCCATGCCCAAGCATATGCTGGAGATCTTCAAGCAAATTGCTGAGCTTGCCGCTGAAGGCAAGGTTCTTGCTGCGCAAGCGGTGACATCGAAAGGCGTTACAGGCGCGGTGCTCAACATGAGCTTGGGTAATCGCATTGGCGCGGAATTTGCTTGCGACAACGCATTTGCGGCAATCCCCGGCGCGGTTGTGCTGGAACTTGCCGAGGGCGTGAACTTCGGCGAAGTGATTGGCAAAACAACCGAGGCCTATGCCATCAATGGCGTGTGTGGGCTGGAACTTGAGGCTTTGTATAACAATAAGCTTGAGTCTGTCTTCCCCACGCAGGTACAGCAGGACAATACTGCTGTAAAGGCCTTGAGCTTTACACAACGCAGCAACGTTTCGCCTGCCATCAAAACGGCAAAACCGCGTGTGCTCATTCCGGTGTTCCCGGGCACGAACTGTGAGTATGATAGTGCACGCGCCTTTGAGTATGCCGGTGCCGAAACCGAGATGCTTGTCATCAACAACATGACCCCGCAGGGTTTGACCGACAGCGTGCAGCGCATGGCCAAAGCCTTAGATGCAGCGCAAGTGCTGTTTATTCCCGGTGGATTTTCAGGTGGCGACGAGCCCGACAGCAGCGGCAAATTCATTGCGGCGTTTTTGCGCAATGCGCAGCTGCAAGAGGCTGTGACCCGCTTGCTGGACGATCGCATGGGTTTGGTTGGCGGCATTTGCAATGGCTTCCAAGCGCTGCTGAAGCTGGGTCTGTTGCCCTATGGCAAATTTACCGACACGACTGCTGATTGTCCCACGCTCATCCAGAATGCCATTGGGCGGCATCAGTCCAAACTGGTGCGCACGCGTGTGGCCAGCGTGCTCAGCCCTTGGCTTGCGCTGTGCGAGCCCGGCGACGTGCATCTGAGCCCGGTTTCGTATGGCGAGGGCCGTTTTGTGTGCTCGCCCGCGTTGCTCGATCAACTGATTGCGAACGGCCAAATTGCCACGCAATATGTGGACGCCGATGGTAACCCTACGATGGATATTGCGCATAACCCGGCCGGCAGCATGCTGGCGGTGGATGGAATTACCTCGCCGGACGGCCGCGTGTTTGGCAAGATGACGCACAGCGAGCGCAGCGGCCCGGGCTTGTATCGTAACGTGCCCGGCGACAGCGACAACCGCATGTTTGCGGCAGCAGTGAAGTATTTTAGCTAGGCTTAATGTTTGAGTAGGGGGCGGCAATTGCCGTCCCCTACAGGTGAACTTGGAGGATGGCATGAAGAAACCCGAATTGCACACCGCGCTGCTGCTGCTGCGCCCGGTTACCATGGACGACTTCAAGTCAGTGCATGCTTGGGCAAGCGTGCCCGAAAATGTGCGCTGGATGACTTGGGGTCCGAACTCCGAGCAGGACACACGCTGGTGGCTGGCGGAAGCTGCGGCCAAGCCGGGCTATGACTTTGCGGTGGTGTTGAAAAGCACCGGGCAGGTGATTGGCTCGTGCGGGATTTACGCTGATGAGGCGAACGACACCGGCACGCTGGGCTGGATTTTGCACCGCGACCACCATGGCTGCGGCTATGGCACGGAATTCGCCCAAGAGCTGGTGCGTTATGGCTTTGAGGACTTGCGGCTGCGGCGCATTATTGCGACATGTGCGGCGGTGAATGTTGGCTCGAGCCGGATTATGGAGCGTGCGGGCATGCGCCGCGAGGGTTTGCGCGTGAAGGGCGTTTGGGCGCGCATAGACGAAGAATGGGTTGACCGGGCGGAGTACGGGATGCTAGCGGAGGAGTGGAACGCGAAAAACCAATGCGTAGGGGTGGCCATTGGCCGTCCGGGATATTCCGCGTGCTCAAAGAGTTCGGACGCGCAATGCGCGCCCCTACATGCGAGATGATGCGAATCGTAGGGACGACCGCCCCCGGTCGTCCGGGTTTTTAATGACGACATCAAGAGGAACGGACGGTCGGGGCGACCGTCCCTACAAATATAGCATAAGGAGCACCCCATGGAAAAATATCTGATTATCAACGCGGATGACTTTGGTTCGTTTTATGGCGCAAACAAGGCGACGGAAGAACTCCTCGACCGCGGCTGCATTACCTCGGCCACGGTGATGATGCCCTGCATGTGGGCACGCATGGCATGCTTGTGGGCGGCGAAAAATCCGCAGCACGCAGTGGGGATTCACCTGACCAACACCAGCGAATGGCAAAGCTGCAAGTGGCCGCCGGTGCTCGCCGCGGGCACCGCCAGCTTGCGTGACGCCGAGGGCTACCTTTGGGAAGATTGTAGGAGTTTTGAAGAGAACGCCGACTTAGATGAAGTGAAGGCCGAGTGCCTGGCACAGCTGAATCTGGCCAAGCAGCTGGGGCTGAATCCCTCGCACTGGGATAATCACATGGGTTCGCTATATGGCGTAGCCACTGGTCGTCTTGAGCTGTTGCAGCAAACTTTAGAGCTTTCGGCACAGCAGGGGCTGCCGTTTCGTTTTCCGCTGCGTGGCATGGAACAAGAAAAAGCCGCCAGTAACAACGTCATGGGCATTTCGCCCGAAACACTGGCGTTTGTGTTCAAGCAAATTGCGGAATTTGTGGATGCACGCGGCATTGCCTGCCCGGATTTTCTCATTCCGGGTGAATGGACGGACGACAACACGCGTAATTATGAAGCATACCGTGACTATATGTTTGAGTTTGTCAAGTGCTTTCCCCATGGGGTGACGGAGACATTCATTCACCCTTGCATTGACACGGGTGAGATCACCGAGGCCAGCAACACGGGCATTCGCCGCGTGTGGGAATATCAGCTGTATCTGGATCCGAAGTTCCAGCAGCACATGAAGGACATTGGCATTGTGAAAATTAACTATCGTGATTTGGCGAAGATGAGAGGAACAGCAAAATGAGTTTGCCCCGTGGCATTTACCCCACCATGATTACCCCGTTTACGGACGATGACCGGGTGGACTACGACCTGCTTGAGCCGCTGCTGCGTTGGTATGAAGAACGCAATTGCACCGGTGTGTTTGCAGTGTGCCAAAGCAGCGAGATGTTTTGCCTTTCGCTGGACGAAACGCTGAAGATTACGCGTAAGCTCATGCAGCTGCGCCGACCCGAAACCGTGATGCTCGCCAGCGGGCATACGAGCTTGGAAATACCCGAAATGGTGAGCACCGCCCAGGCGATTATTGCCGAGGGGGTAGATTGCTATGTGTTCATCGCCAACCGGTTTGCCGCGCAGGACGAAGATGATGACGTGCTGCTGCGCCGCGTGGAGCAAGTTACCCGCCATTTGGGCGACTTTCCACTGGGGTTTTACGAGTGCCCGGCACCGGTGTATAATCGCTTGCTCACGCCCTATGTGATTGAGCGACTGCCGAGCTTGGGCAATTTTGTTTTTCTCAAAGACACTTGCTGCGACATGACACAACTGCGCGCAAAACTCGCGGCTGCGCAGGGCACGCCTTTGCAGATTTACAACGCGAACTCTGCCATGCTGCTGGAAAGCTTGCAGGCCGGTTGCGCGGGCTACAGCGGGGTGATGGGCAACTTTCACCCGCGATTATACGCCAAATTGTGCGCCTGCTGGCAGGATGAACCCGAGCTGGCGCAGCGCATTCAAGCCATGCTGGGCATCACCAGTGCGGCGGAAAAACTGGCGTACCCCATTTGCGCGAAATATCACATGCAACTGCAAGGCATGCCGGTTGGGCTGCACGTGCGCACGCCGCGCGTGAACCCAAAAGACTTTGACCACAACGCGCGCTATGTGATGCAGCAAATGCTGCAGCTGACGGACGCGCTTGAAGATGAACTGGAATGGTAGGAGATAGACACAACGTATGAAGCTTAAACGCAAGATTGAATCGCAGGATATTGTGCGCCTGATTGGCATTGCCATTGTGCTTGGCTTGCTGGTTTTGGGCGGAATATTCTATGCCCGCACTTTTGTGGGGGTGGGCGACCAAAGCGGAAATTTTATTGAAAATTTGCAGTCCTCCGGGCTATATTTTCAGGAGTTTATTGTGAATACGCAACCCGGCTGGGGCCTTGTGCTTATGCTGTTTTTGCAGATTATGCCGGTGGTGGTTTCAGCGGTGCCGTCATCGCTAACGTCCCTTGTTGGCGGCATGGTGTATGGCTTTTGGGGTGGCATGGCATTGGCCATTGTTGGCTCGGCCATTGGTGCAACCATTGCGTTTTTCCTCGCACGCATCTTGGGCCAGCGGGTGCTGACGCTGTTCATCAGCCAAAAAAACATCACAAAAATTGAGGGCATGCTCGATGGCAATGCATCAGTGTTGGTACTGCTGTTTTTGTATGCCATTCCCAGCCCAAAAGATTTTTTCTCGTATTTTCTGGGGCTTTCGAACATGGCGTATTGGAAGTTTATTCTTATCTCTACCATTGGGCGCATCCCCGGCATGCTGGTAACGGTTTACTTTGGCACACTGGCGCTGGGCGAAAGCCCAAACTGGACGCTGATGATTGCTGTGGGTGTGCTGGCGCTGGTGACTTCGCTGCTGGTGCTGGTGTTTAGCAAGCGCATCACGGCTTTTCTTAAACGCAAGGGAGGGAAAGCTACAGATGCCTAAACATCTGCCCAACGTGCTGTCGTTTTCGCGCATTCCGCTGTCGATTTTACTGCCGTTTTTGGTGAATCACTCGGGCTGGTTTGTGACGGTATATGTATTGACGGGGTTGACGGATGTGCTAGATGGCCAACTGGCGCGCAAGCACAGCCGCTGCACGGACTTTGGCGCAAAGCTTGATGGCTTTGCGGACATATTCTTTATGCTGTCTTGCTTGGTGATTGTGTTTGGCTTGCAGCAGCTGCACCGCTACATTGCGATATATGTGCTGGTTGTTCTAGCTATGATTGTTGCGCTAAAAACCTTCAATGTGATTTTTGGCCGGGTGAAGTTTCGCGTGTGGTCCACCATGCACACCAAGGCCAACAAGTTCACTGGGTTGCCGTTTTTCTTTGTGGTGCCGGTGCTGGTGGTAACCGGCGCGGTAACCATGTGGCTAAACGTGATTTTGATATTGCTACTGCTGACGGTGCTGGTTGCCAGCGCGGAAGAAGCGTTGATTTTGCTGCGCAGCAAGGAATATGATGCGAACACGACGAGCATATTTGCCATGAACAAGTGCGAAGAAAAAGAGGTAATTGCCACATGACAAAGCCGATATTGGGTTCAACCCCTGCGCCTGACCATATTATGCTGAGCCTGAATGGCTGCCCAAGCACTTGCCGTGCCATCACTTGGCGTACCTGTGAGCAGGTGCAGACGGGGTATGTGTTATATTGGGCAAGTGACGTCCCTGCGCAGGTGATGCGACAGGACAGCGAGACCGGCTTGTTTGTGAGCGACATTGACCGCAGCACCATGCATTGGGCGCGGTTGACTGACCTGAAGCCCGACACGAGCTACACCTACACTTGCGGCGATGAGGCGCATCGCAGTGCTGAGTTTAGCTTCACCACGGCGCCTGCACAGATTGACAAGTTTAAGTTCATTTGCATTGCTGATCACCAAAAGGGTGAGCCTTTTGACGTGAGCGACTATAGCGTGCTCAACGGGTTTCTCAAGCAAATGCTGTGTGAGCACCCCGACTGCGCGTTTATTCTCACCGGTGGCGACAACACTGAATGCGGCCAACACGAACAGCAATGGAACGCGTATTTCCACAGTGGTGTGCGCGGCGTGTGCGAAAGCATGCCGCTGATGATGAACATGGGCAACCACGACAACCGCGGTTTTCGCGAAAGCTACAAAGAGGGCAGGGGGCGCTACTACAGCGAGCCGGGCGAGTTTTGGCAAAAGCAGTTTTGGGGCGCGTACCCGCTCAATGGCCCTGCCGGCTGGGAGTGTGAGAACTACCACTTTAGCTACGGCAACGTGCAAATTAACGTGATTGGCTTGACGGATGATATCCGTAACGACTGGCTGCTGGAGACAGTGGGGAAATCTGCCGCGCAGTGGAAGCTGGGTGTGTGGCATTTTCCCGTGTGCTACACTGGCGCGGACATGGAATGCAACGATCACCCGCCGCTACAACAGGGCTTGGAAACCCTTGATCTGCTATTTGCCGGGCATGAGCATGCCTTCGGCCGTAGCTTTCCAATGAAAGATGGGGCGTTGTTCGAGCGGCCGTCGCAGGGCACGATTCACTATGAACTGCCCAATAGCCACCGCAATCCGCCGCCGCCGGGGCAAACCGTGCCAAAAGTATGGAACGCCGCGTATCATCCGCATGAAGAAAAGCTGTGTGCGGCCACGATAGTGGAAGTTGACGGCCCGCGCATCACGCTAACCAGTGTGCTAGAAGATGGGCGCGTGATGGATCAATGCGTGATTGACAAAGCCGCTGACCAAGTGACACCGCGCCAGCTGCCGCCTTATTTCCGCAGCACACGCATGATGTTCAAGGGCATGGATTTGGGCTTGATTGCCCAAGATGCCGCTTGTGAATGCCGTGACGGTGTGTGGTTTGCGCCGCTGGGCACGCTTGTTGCGGCCATTGGCGGCACGGTGACGAAAACGCCCGGCCAACTGCGCGTGGAAGTCTACGACTGCTGGGCGCAGTTCACCGAGGGCAGCGATGTTGCCCAAACGGATTTCCGCCCAATGAAACTGCCTGCGCCGGTGTATCGCGGCGAAAGGGGGCAATTGTATGTTCCTGTGCAGGGCTGCGAGCCGCTGCAAATGACTTGGAAATACGTGGCGCACAACAACTTCATGAGCTTTGAGCACCCCAGCGAGGCGCACCCGATGACTCCACAACCTTAGTGAAAAATCTCGGGCGGATTTGCATCCGCCCCTACAAATAACAATCGCGAAGCGGCTAGGTTTTTTTGGTTCTTTTTTTGCAAAAAAAGAACAGCTAATCCACGCATTTTTTGATGCGGTCGATGGCACCTTTTTCTAGGCGCGACACCTGCGCTTGCGAAATGCCAATCTCTTGTGCAACTTCCATCTGCGTGCGGCCAACCATGAAACGCAGGTGGAGGATTTTTTTTTCACGCGCGCTAAGCGCCTGCATGGACTGGCGAATCATCATCTCGGAAAGCCAACTTTCCTCGTTGTTACGGTCGCCCACTTGGTCCATGACGTAGATGGTGTCGCTGCCGTCGGAATACACCGGCTCGTGCAGCGAAATGGGATCAACAATGCTTTCAAGCGCGAGCACCACATCACGTTTTTTTACGCCCATTTCGGCGGCGATTTCCTCCACGGTGGGCTCGCGCTGCAAGGCAATACCCAGCCGTTCGCGCGCTTGCATGGCGTGGTAGGCGGTGTCGCGCATGCTGCGGCTGACGCGGATGGCATTGTTGTCGCGCAGATAGCGCCGAATTTCGCCGATGATCATGGGCACAGCATAGGTGGAAAAACGCACGTTGTGCGACAGGTCAAAGTTGTCGATGGCTTTCATTAGGCCAATGCAGCCCACTTGGAAGAGGTCGTCCATGTTTTCGTCCCGGTTTGTGAATCGTTGTAATACACTCAAGACTAGTCGTAAATTCCCGTTGACCATTTCCTCGCGGGCTTGTTTGTCGCCGTCGCGCACGCGTTCAAGCAGCACACGCTTTTCGGCCTCCTTAAGCACCTTGAGCTTGGCCGTGTTTACGCCGCAAATCTCCACTTTGTTGAAATACATGGCAGTCCTCCCACATTTTATATGGTAAGTATGGGATTTTACTCTTGCTTTCATACACGTGGTGTGATATAATGAATAGAAATAGCGAGGAGGGCACGCGATGGGATTGCAGGAAAAGTTGCGAAACAACAAAGTTGCTAGCAAGGCCATAGTTGTGGTAGACGAAATTCGCGAGAACGAACAAGACCCCGAAAAGATGAAACTGAAGGAATACGTCAGCTTTGCGTTGGGGCGGCTGAGTTTTGGATTAATCCGAACGTTGTCGCAAGGGTATCGCCAAGAGTTTTATATGGCGGCCGGCATGCAACCGGAGCGAGCTGGTTTGCTGGTGTTTTTGCAAACGATGTTTGATGCAGTTGCGGATCCTACCGTTGGCTCGTTTATCGACAGGCGAAAAAACACAGGAAAAGGCCGTTTTAAGCCTTACATCGCGCCGCTGGTGCCGGTGCTTGGCATACTTTCGATTTTTATGTTCTTCTTGCCCGGCTTTGTTGGCGCAGGGCAGATATTCGCGTGGTTCTTCATCAGCTATGCAATCTGGGAAGTGGTGAACACGGCGTCGGGCGTTTCGTTTGATGCGATTGAAATGGTAATGAGCGCCGACAAGCGCGAGCGCACGCTAAACACCACCATCGGCAGCTTTGGCTTTCAACTGTCGGGCATGGTGCCGGGCTTTATTCCTGCGTTTTTGGCGTGGTTTGCCATTAGCAATGAGGAAGGCGTTTACTCTGCAGTGTCGCAGCAGACGTTTTTCACGTTCACGGCACTACTGTTTGCGATAATGGGCATCGCCTCCGGCTTGTTCACCGTGAACCTGAAAGAACGCATTGCGCCCGCAAAGAAAACCGAAAGCTATTTTGACAATCTGCGCATGTTCTTCAAAAACAAAGACCTATTGCTGCTTTGGACAACGGATATTCCGCAGCTGATTTCCTCTGCTGCGGGCCCTGCGAATGCACAGTTTTACACCCACAGCGTGGGCAGGCGCTACATTCAGTCCATTCAATGGACGGTGGCGGGGATTCCGCACTTTTTGGCGCATGGCTTGGCACCGTTTTTTCTCAATCGATTCCGCCCCAGCCGCATTATTTTGTTTGCCACTTGGGCAAATGGGCTTAGCTTTATTTTGCTGTTTATCATCGGTCGCATTGTGGGCTATGAAAGTTGGCTGGGCATTGCCAACATTTTGATTTTCGCTTCCATCGGCTGGATCCCCAGTGGCATTGCGGCCATTGCCCGCCGCCTGCTGCAAATGAACACCTTTGACTACATGGCGGCCAAAACCGGCAAACGTGCCGAGGCGACCTCCCTTGCGGCATTTAATGCAGGCAGCAAGATGCTGTGGGCAACGGCGGCACTGCTGGGCGGGCTTGCACTGGCTTACATCAACTTTGTTCCAGACATTGACGGCGTGATGCAAGTGCAAACACAGGCCACGCGTGACGGCTTGTTCACGATTTTTGCGTTGTTCCCGGCCATTGGTAACCTGTTGGGGCCACTGCCGCTGCTGTTCTACAAGCTGGAGGGCCCGGAGTTTGACCGCCGTATGGCAGAACTGCACGCAATGCAGAAAGAAAAAGAAACGGTTGAACACTAATTTTTTGTGCGATATGTCAATTCTCAGGTTGGGAATTGACAGTCGCACTTTTTTGATGTATAATGTATGGTTAGAGAGCGCGAAAGGAGAATCACACTGATGAGTGCAGCAAAAAGATATTTGGTGCTGGAAGATGGCAGCGTATTTGCTGGCCAAGCGTTTGGGGTCTCGGTTTCGGCTGGTGCGGGCGGTGAAATTGTTTTTTCCACGAACATGACGGGCTTTACCGAAACGGTGAGCGACCCTTCGCATTGCGGCCAAATCGTGGTGCAAACCTTCCCCCTTGTGGGCAATTACGGCGTTAATCCCGCCGATGTTCAGGCCACCCCCAAATTAGCCGGTTACATTGTGAGCCAATTGTGTCAAACCCCCTCTCATTTTAAGAGCCAGGGAACGTTTGATGCTTTTTTTGTGCAACATGGCATCCCCGGGCTTGCGGGTATAGACACCCGCGCGCTGACGAAGATGATTCGCAATGCCGGGCAGTTGCGCGGCGTGCTGGTGGACAACCCTGCCGACGCGAAGTTCAACCACCTGCCGGATGACTTGATTGCCAAGGTGACGGTGAGCGAGCCGAAACTCGTGCCCGCTGACGATGCCAAACATCACGTTGGACTGTGGGACTTTGGCGTGAAGGCAAGCGAACTGCGCGAACTAAGCGCACGCGGCTGCCAAGTGACAGTGATGCCAGCGAGCAGCACCGCCGAGCAGATGCTTGCGCACAACCCACAAGGCGTGTTGTTGAGCGCTGGTCCCGGCAACCCCGCGCAATACACCGCCTTTGCGGCGGAAATTGCCACGGTGAGCAAAACCGGCGTGCCGGTGTTTGCTTGGGGCATGGGCCACCAGCTGCTTGCCATGGCTTGCGGCGGCAAAACCGAGCGTCTGCCTTACGGCCATCGCGGCGGTTACAGTGTGTTTGACCAAGCGGCGAACAAAACGGTGATTGTTAACCAAAACCATGGCTATGCGGTGGCGATGAATGGCCTGCCTGCCAACGCCGTGGCGAGCTACACCAACATGAACGACAAAACCTGCGCCGGTCTAGACTACACGGGCATCAACGCGTTTTCGGTGCAGTTTGAGCCTGCCGCCGCGCAGTGGGATAGATTTGTGACGATGATGGGAGGGAAATAGGATGCCGCTTAACCTGAATCTCAAAAAAGTGCTGGTGATTGGCTCGGGGCCGATTGTCATTGGTCAAGCTGCTGAGTTTGACTACGCCGGCACACAGGCTTGCCGTGCGCTGCGCGAAGAAGGCTTGGAAATCGTGCTGATTAACTCCAACCCGGCCACGATTATGACCGACGCGGGCATGGCCGACAAAATCTACATTGAACCGCTCACGCTTGAAACCGTCAAGCGCGTGATTCGTAAAGAAAAACCCGACAGCGTGCTCAGCACTCTGGGTGGGCAAACAGGGCTGACCCTTTCGATGCAACTGGCCAAGGAAGGCTTTTTGGAAAGACATGGCGTGAAACTGCTGGGTGCAAAGCCCGAAACCATCGACCGCGCCGAAGATCGCCAAATCTTCAAAGACACCATGGAAAGCATCAACCAGCCCTGCATTCCCTCTGTAGTGGTGACGGACGTTGAAGAGGCCGTGGCTTTTGCAAACGACATTGGCTACCCCGTGATTGTGCGGCCTGCGTTCACCCTCGGCGGCAGCGGCGGCGGCAGCTGTGCCGACGAAGCCGAGTTGCGCGAGATTTGCGCGGGCGGGCTGCGACTTTCGCCCATTACCCAATGCCTGATTGAAAAAAGCATTGCGGGCTGGAAGGAAATTGAGTTTGAAGTCGTGCGCGACGCCAGTGGCAGCGCAATCGCCGTGTGCAGCATGGAAAACCTCGACCCCGTGGGTGTGCACACCGGCGACAGCATTGTGGTGGCGCCCTGCGTAACCCTCGCTAAGAGAGAATTCGACATGATGCGCCAGGCATCGCTTGACATTGTGCACAGCCTTGAGGTGGAGGGCGGCTGTAATGTGCAGTTGGCGCTGCACCCCACCAGCTATGAATACGCCGTGATTGAGGTGAACCCGCGGGTGTCGCGTTCCAGCGCACTGGCGAGCAAGGCAACGGGTTTCCCCATTGCGAAAGTGGCCACGAAAATTGCCGTGGGCTATCACCTGCACGAAATTGCCAATGCCGTAACAGGCAAAACCATGGCCTGCTTTGAGCCAACGCTTGACTACGTTGCGCTGAAGTTCCCCAAGTGGCCCTTTGACAAGTTTGTGTATGCCAGCCGCACCCTCGGCACGCAAATGAAGGCCACTGGTGAGGTGATGAGCCTTGGTGTGGACTTTGAAGATGCACTGCGCAAAGCCGTGCGTGGCGCGGAAATTGGCCGCAACGATCTGTTTACGCCCGCGTGGTTTGACATGCCGACCGAACAATTGCTGAAGAACATTGCCACGCCAACAGATGAGCGGCTGTTCCAAGTATTTGAACTGCTGCGCCGCGGCGTGAGCGTAGATGACATTCACGATATCACCTGGATTGACCGCTGGTTCTTGTGGAAGCTTGAAGCGATGAGTCAAACCGAAACGCCGCCCGTGGGGCAGCGCATTTTCCGCACGGTAGACACCTGCGCCGGTGAGTTTGACACCGCAACGCCTTATTTATATAGTGTGCCAAGCGGCGAAGAAGACGAAGCCGCCAAGTTCATCGCACAAGGCAGCGGCAAAGAAAAAGTGGTGGTGCTGGGCAGCGGACCGATTAGAATAGGCCAAGGCATTGAGTTTGACTATGCCAGCGTGCACTGTGTGCAGGCGCTGCGCAAGCTGGGTTATGAGACTGTGATCATCAACAATAACCCGGAGACGGTGTCGACGGACTTTGATACGGCAGACAGACTGTACTTTGACCCGCTGACTGCCGACGACGTGGACGCCATTCTGAAGCTGGAGAAGCCCATGGGCGTGGTCTGCGCGTTTGGCGGGCAAACGGCCATTAAGCTGGCGAAATTTTTGCACGAGAACAACTACCCCATGCTGGGCACGCAGTTTGAAGGCATTGACCGCGCCGAAGACCGCGACCGCTTTGACGAACTCCTCGAAAAAGTGCAAGTGAAGCGCCCCGCAGGTGAAACCGTGATGACCATGGAAGAGGCCATCACCGTGGGCAACAAGCTGGGCTACCCGGTGCTGGTGCGGCCGAGCTATGTGCTGGGCGGGCAAAACATGGCCATTGCCAACAACGACGACGAAATGCGCCAGTTTATGCAGATTATTCTGGATGGCGGGGTAGAGAATCCCGTGCTGGTGGATAAATATCTGATGGGCTTTGAGCTTGAGGTGGATGCCATCTGCGACGGTGAGGAAATTCTCATCCCTGGCATTATGGAGCACATTGAGCGCACCGGCGTGCACAGCGGCGACAGCATTGCGGTATACCCTGCTATCCACATTGATGACGACATGATTGAGGAAATCGTGGGCGCAACCAAGCGCATTTCCGCAGAACTTGACATCAAGGGCATTGTCAACATTCAGTACCTGATTTGGGAGGGTGAGCTGTATGTCATCGAGGTGAATCCCAGAGCATCGCGCACCGTGCCTTACATCAGCAAAGTGACCGGCGTGCCAGTGGCTGAACTATGCACCCGCTGCATGCTGGGCGAAAAACTCGTTGATATGGGCTTTGGCACCGGGCTGTGCAAAACCGCGCCCTATTACGCGGTGAAGGTGCCGGTGTTCTCCTTCCAAAAGCTGCATGGCGTAGACACCCAGCTTGGGCCGGAGATGAAATCCACCGGCGAGGCATTGGGTATTGGCAAGACCCTTGAAGAAGCACTCTACAAAGGCCTGTTGGCTGCGGGCTTCAAGATGCACACCAAGGGCGGCGTGCTGATTACCGTGCGCAAGCAAGACAAGTCGGAGATTCCCGCCATTGCCAAGAAATTTGCTGACTTAGGCTTTAAGCTATATGCCACCGAGGGCAACGCACAAGTGCTGCGCGAGGCCGGCCTGCAAGTGGAGGCCGTGCCGAAAATTCAAGATAACCCCGAGCACAACACCGCCACGCTCATCGACAGCGGCAAGGTGCAGTACGTGGTATCCACCAGCGCAAAGGGCCGCGACCCCGAACGCGCCAGCGTGCAAATTCGCTTGTTGTGTAGCAAGTTGGGTGTGCCTTGCTTGACTTCCATCGACACAGCAAACGCACTGGCCGAAAGCCTGCAAAGCCGCTACAGCGAAATCAACACGGAGCTGGTGGACATCAACGCCATGCGTGCCGAGCGGCAAACACTGCGCTTTACCAAACTGCAAACTTGCGGCAACGGATATCTGTACTTCAACTGTTTTGATCAGCACGTGGGTAGCCCCGAAAGCCTTGCCATTGCGCTGTGCAACCGTGACTACGGCGTGGGCGCAGACGGCATTGTGCTAATCATGCAAAGCAAGATTGCTGACGCAAAAATGCGCATGTTTAACTTGGACGGCAGCGAGGGCCAAGCCTGCGGCAATGGTCTGCGCTGCGTGGCCAAGCATCTGTATGACAGCGGCATTGCGAAAAAACGCCAGCTGACCATTGAGACCTCCACCGGTGTGGTGAATGTTTGCGTGCGCACGGTGGAAGACAGTGTAACCGGCGCAACTGTGGACATGGGCACGCCCAATTGTGTGGGTGAAAGCATCACTGTGCAAGGCGAGCAGTTCGACATCGCGCGGGTGAACATGGGCAACATGTACTGCGTGTTGTTCCCCAGCGAGCAGCTGGAGGGCTATGATGTGCAGCGCGTGGGCGAGCTGCTTGAGAACGCACTGGAGTACTTCCCCGACCGCACCAACGTGGCCTTTGCACAACTGGCCAATGAGGGCACCATCAACCTGCGGGTTTGGGAGCGCGGCCAAGGCGAAACACTCAGTTGCGGCACGGGCGCATGCGCCGCCGTGGTCGCGGCCGTGGACGCAGGCCTGCTGGCCAAAGATCGCGACATCAGCGTAAAACTGCCCGGCGGCGAGCAAGTGGTTTGCGTGGGCGACGACGGCGTGACGCTCAGCGGCGACGCGAAAAAAGTGTTCGACGGCACGCTTCAAATATAGGAGATTTTGGGGAATAGCCATGCTTAACGTTTACGATTTTGATCACACCATTGCCTACTTTGACAGTGGCTTTGCGTTCTTTGGTTTTTGCTTTCGGCGGCACCCACTGCGCTTGCTGCGCTGGCTGCCACGGCAAGTGGTTGAATTGCTGCGCTTTGCGGCCAAACGCAAGCGTGGCAGCCCCAAAGGCAATTTCTATCTGTTTGTGCGCAGCTTGCCGGACTGGCAGGCTGAAGTGGCCGCCTTTTGGGCGCGCTATGCCGACGAAAAACTCAAGGGCTGGTATCTTGCACAAAAGCAGGGGGACGACATCATTATTTCATGCACGGCGGAGTTTTTGCTGCGGCCGATATGCGACGACCTTGGCGTGCGGCTGATTGCCACCACATTGGATGATTCGTTCAGCTTGGTGGGATGCTCGTGCTATGGCGAAGAGAAAGTGCGCAGGCTGCGTGATGAATATGGCGACGTGCAGGTGGCAGAATTTTACTCAGACTCGCACGCCGACACCCCCCTTGCAAGTATTGCTCAACAAGCATTTTTTGTGCAGGGTGACGATATTACCCCTTGGAAATTTGGCTGATTGAACAAAATTAATTCCAAATGTTTGCTGCCCTGTTCTGCGGGGCAGCGTTTTGCTTTAACGCACAAAAAGCTTTGTAAATTTTATTAAATTTTTGTTGACAAACGAGTTCTAGCGTGCTATAATGTTGGTAACTAACTTTGGAGGAGTGTTTTGCGATGAAAAAGAAGGGTACGTATTTCCGGCGCAGCTTGAGTGTCCTGCTTTCGTTGGCATTGGTGTTCACCATGCTGATGATTGGCTTGACCAGTGCTGCAGGAGCCCCGCACAGCTTTGATTATCTTCCGGGCGAGCCGCCGGCTGCAACGCCAGGGCTGACTTTCCTTGCGCCTGAGGTGATTTATCTAACACCAAGCAGGGCAACTGGACAAGTGGCTTGGCAGTTCTTTGCCGACCAATACTTGGATGGCACGCCGCGTGCGAACGTTGCAGAGCGCACAGTGGGTACGCTGTTCTTCAACTACGCCGGCGCAAGCTCGGTGGTGATTGAGTTGATTAACAATCCCGCGGGCGTAGCTGTGAATCACAATGCGATACCGAGTGGGACGACCACCGTGAACCACGACCTCACCGGTACCTCCACGCAACCGCCGGCACCCGGTGGTGGCTATTTGCTGACGTGGCGTGCTACCTATACGGTGGCTGGCGTTGCGCACACGGCCTATACATTCAGCTATGTTTATCGCCCGGTCTACACCCCCACGGCGTGGGGCGTGCATGTACGCCGTGGCGGCGATCCAAACAGGGGCAGGGGTGCCACGCACATGTTTTGGGTGAACGGCCTGCATCGCAATTTTGATGGACCGCAGAGCTTGTTTGAGCCGACAAACGACGCCACGAATGGCATTCGTGGCGGAAATGACACCGTGCGTAACCGCAGTTCGTTGTATACACTGCTACAGGGCCAAACTGGCCTTTGGAATGGCGCCAATGCAGTGACGCCGTTGCCGGGTAGCGCATGGAATAACGCCAGCTTTGGCGCCACCAATGATGACCGTCGCGGCCACGAAACGTACATTCGTGCCGGTGCGGGCACGGCGATGTTCACGCAAATTACCGGCGCTAATAACCAGTTTAATCCGCAAAACGTTGCAACCACAAACGTGGCTTGGATATCCAATAACTTAACAATTTCTTCGCAATTGGATGGCCCCGATACCAACACAGGTTGCCCAATGAGGATGGTATACTGGCAAAGTTCTAACCACGCAGATGGGCACCTTTGGGTTGATACTTCTCGACATGCCCATTATGGTCAAATCCCCAATTTATCGACGTGGCTTGGCCGCACACGCACGGAACGTCCATTTTGGGGTGGTGGCGGTTCAGTCTGCCCACACTATTATTTCATTTCTTGGACGAATAGAGATGAGATGTACGTTTCTGCTGCAGGCGGCGATCAGGCTGTCCGCATGGGCTATGGCCATCGCAGAGACACTGCGACAAGCCTATTCAGTTACCGTGGCCTTGCTTTTGAGACAACGGTTACTCACGCAAACCGTAGTAGTGTGCTCATTAATAACGACGCATGGTTTCAGCACAATGCTGCAACCAACCGTGATCAAGGGCTGAATGGCATTGTGAGGGGTGGCGCGTGGAATAATATTCCAACGACTGAAACGCCGAATATTGTGTTTTCAGTACATCAGGAAAGCTTCTATACTTCAGGCAATAGTCAATGGCGGTTTCGCACACAGTACCGCGCACAAATGAACATTAACCAAATTACGCATGACAACACTGCACTGCGCACGGCGTTTAACGATGCCATTGCGTTGGGTCTGCAGCGCAATATGTTCCGTCCGATTGACTGGGATAACTACTTCACGGCGTTGACCAACGTAGCCATGGCGCTGATGCGCGTTGACTATGCCCCTGCAGATGTAAATGGCTTGATTGAATCACTCAATAGTGCAGTTACGCTGCTGCTTGACGAAATTTTTGATTTCACGCTTTCAACCTTGATTGTGGCGACAGCACAACACAGAAATATTCGCACAAACGCAAATATTTTCACGGAAAACCTAACGCCCCTGCGTCTTGTGGACGATTTCATCATCGGTCACCAGCAAGCAAACGCTTTGGGCACTAACAACTACTTCCTTAACAACCCCAGCAGTCTGTATAACGCACTACCCATCATCACTGATGCTGACGGCGGAGTTTACAGCTGGATATACGTTGAACAGTTTGACCCAACCTTGGATGACCCAAGCTTTGAGCCAACCGGCACAACGTTCCATGCCACGCATGACAATTTGCGTCAGGTTCAGCTAACTGATCCACACCCCATGGTTAGCGGCAACGTTACCCTCACGTGGCGTTTCTTCTATAGTCCGCGCATTCGTGTGCAATTTTTGGCCAACGGCGGCGTATTTGAAGGCGGCGCAACCACAAACAACATTTTCTATGCGCTTTCGGATGACGTGAGTGATCCGTTGCCAATTTACAACGCGCCTGCAACCAACCAAGGCACGTATCGCCGGCCCACGCGTGCTGGTTATGCCTTCACAGGCTGGCGCTTGGTGGGGCTGGGCTGTGATTGCGATGACTGCGAATGCACAGACTGCGACTGTGAAAACGATGTACCCGTTGGCGGGTTGATTAATACGGCAGGTGCCCTGCAACAAGACACGAACCATCGCTTGATTGCCGTTTGGGAAGAAGCCTTCACCCTGCGTTACGTGCTTAACAGTGGCGTATTGGCCAGTGGTGTTTCTCGTCCCGAACAAGTGATTATTATTGACGGCGACTGCGACATTCCGCTAACGCCCGAATGGCCTGCGGAAATTACGCGCCCCAACAGCGAATTGCTCTATTGGGCTCTGTATCGCTACAACACCGAAACGAGCGAGTTTGAGCGCGTCGGAGAATTTGATCCCGGCGAGAGTGTGGCTGATATGCTGCACGATATTGGTGAGCACCACGATGTGTTTGAACTGCGCGCGGTTTGGGAATCCACACCGCATGGTGTTCGTTTTATGCACAACGATGACACAACCAATTTCACTGACGAGCGCCGCGATTATGGCGAGGAGCTGGGTCCCTTCCCAACCCTGACCAGAGCTGGTTACCAGTTAATCGGCTGGGCAAGTGCGCCAACCGGCGGCACAGATGTATTTGCGGATTGTGTAGTGGAAGACGGCCTAGTTGGTTTTGATTATACCATTGAATACCCTGATATTGCTGCAACGTTTTATGCGCTGTGGGCACCTAGCTACTTCACCGTGACTTTCCATGCCAACGGCAATGCAGCTGACCCCGTGACGGGAACCACGGATTCTCCACAAGATTTCGTGTTTGGCACCCCGCAGTATCTGAATGAAAACGGCTTTGCACGCGTGGGCTTCACGTTTGACGGCTGGGCACTCACGCCCACCGGCGTGGTTGAATTCACCGACGAACAAGAAGTAGAAGACCTCACTGACGTGCACGAAGGCAATGTTGACCTGTATGCCGTTTGGACACCGATTCAGTATATCGTATCGTATAACGCCAGACCGGGCGAAAATGTTTCGGGCAGCATGGCAAACACCACGCACGTTTATAACGTGGCGCAAAATCTGCGTGCAAACACGTTGACCCGCCCGGGCCACACCTTCATTGGCTGGACGACAGAACCCTGTGTGAACTGCAACTGCGACCCTGATTGCGAGTGCGCGGTAGCCTGCGATTGTGCGGTTGCGTGCGATTGCATTGACTGTGATGATTGCGTGGATTGTAGCGAAGATTGCTTGAACTGCAGTGCTGCAGCCTGCTGCGAAACAGATTGCTGCGCAATTGCTTGCGACTGCACGACAGATTGCGACTGTGATGTAGAATTCACAGACGCACAATCTGTGGTGCGCCTAACCAGCGTAGCAAATGCAGAAATTCGTCTGTATGCCCTGTGGGCACCGCTGCCGTTCACCATCAACTTCATCAATGGCGAAACGCAAATTAGCACGGAAACAGAGTACTATGGCGACGAAGTAACCGTGCCCGATTACACCGCGCTGACTCCGCCGACTGGCTATGAATTCGGCGGCTGGTGGACCACGCCCGCGCCGGTGGAAGACGTTGACTGTGTTCGTGTGCTGCCAAATGTTGGGCCTTGGACAGTGAACAGCAATCTGCCGCTGAGCGAAGCCTCGCTGCTTGACAATGAAGTGCCCACGAATATTTATGTTCGCTGGGTTGGACGTCAGCTGCCCGTGCATTGGCACCTTGATGGCGGGCACTATTATGACGATCCCACAAACACGGCGAATATCGAAACGTACCAAACGTTCAATAGCACCTTCGAGCTGCCCAACCAACCTGTGCATCCCGACCCCAACATCACTTTTGTACGCTGGGTGCGCGATGTTGACCGCTCGCAAGTAATTACTGGCGATAGCGATGTGAACGCAACTACCCTAGATGCTTTGACGATTGAAACGGGAACCGTTCCAACTCTCATGCGTGCAGTGTGGAGATTTGCCGGCGAACACCACATTGAATACCACCTTGAAGGCGGCAATGTGAACGGCAACGCCAGCAGCCCCGTTCTGTTCAGCATGGAAGTTGATGACCAGTTCAGAACGGCTGATGCAATTACTTGCGAAGAAGACGAAGCAGATTGCGAATGCCCGCGCCAAAACATGCCGCAAGACCCGGTGAAAACTGGCCACACCTTCTTGGGGTGGTTCAGCCAGCCACAGTTCTGCGATGAAGATGACGAAGATTGCGACTGCCCGATTTGCGAAGACGAAGCAGTGCGCATTCAGGCTGGCGACACCCTCACTGAAGAGCTGGTGGCAAATGTGATGGACGGCAATGTTCCCACACCGTTTTTTGCGCACTGGGCACCGGTTAACTACAATCTCGTGTTTGATCTGAATGGCGGCAACATTGCCGGCAGCACCACAAACCCGACGATTGATGATATCCCCTTTGGCACTGAAATTGAACTGCCAACCGAACCCACCCGCGAAGGCTTCACCTTTGGCGGTTGGTGGTTTGAAGTTGCAGATCCCGCCGCTGACGAGGAAATCTACGATGGCAGAGAGCTGTGCAACTTGATTTTGAGCGTTGAAAGCTTGGCCTTACCCGCCACGCCAACGATCTATGTTGCGCTGTGGATTCCGATTGATTACCAAGTTGTGTTTGACCTGCAGGGCGGTAGCATGTGCGGTGATTTTGATGACTGCGATTGTGATGACCCGACCGACACCGTGCAGTTTGATGATTACTTCGTTCTGCCTGCCCCAGAACCCACCCGCTTTGGCTACACCTTCGTGGGCTGGTTCACACAACCGGGCGGCGACGGCGATGAAATTGATGAAGACACCGTAGCGGGTGAAGACAACCTCAACTTGACTAACGGCGACTACGTTGACGTTTGCGAGTGCGTACCATGCGGTGAAGAAGAACCCGATTGCCTGTGCGAACCCTGTGAACCCGAATGGCAATTAGATCCCACGCGTTTCTATGCGCACTGGGTGGCACAAACAGCTACACTGACCTTCAACCCGCAAGGCGGCACGCAAAACCGCAACAGTCAAGCCATCACGTTTGGCGAAGCTTTGGGTGCAGCGCACATGGTTGACGATGAACCCACACTGGCCACCGCAACCCGCACCGGTTTTGACTTCATTGGCTGGCATGATTTGCCACAAGACCATGCCGACGCAGCTGATGCTGTGGAATGGGAAGCCGATTGCGACGTGGACTTCGAAGGCAACAAGACCCTGCATGCATGGTGGCAAGCGCAGGAATTCAGGTTATACTTCACCTGCGACTATGCAACGCCGAGTGAAGACTATATCGACACCGTGTTTGACGAAGCATTTGGCTATATGGCAACCATTGAACGTCCCGGCTATGTATTCGACGGCTGGTTTGTGGACGGTGAAGAAATTGACGAAGATTCGATACACGATGTGGCGGCGGATATTACCGCTGTGGCACGTTGGACCCCACGCGAGTTCGTGTTCGACTTCATTGGCAACGGCGGTCTGCCCAGCACCTATGGTGTGTCGCAAACCTACGACACAACGGTGAACTTCCCTGCCAATGCCAACCTGCCCACAAAAGAGGGTCACAGGCTGCTTGGCTGGAACACCGAGTATGACGGCAGCGGCACCGAAGTTAATGCCACCACCATCGTCAACGTGGATATCATCAACCCGTTTGCTATGGCGGACAACATGGCTAACAGCGATATCCCCACCCGCATTTATGCACAGTGGGCACTCGTTGAGTTTAACTTGAGATTTGACCTGCAAGGCGGTAACATTGGCGGCAATGAAAATAACATTGACACGACCGTGGAATGGGGCCAACGCTATGAGCAAGCCCTGCTGTGGCCGGGCGAAGACCCAGCCGTGATTGTGCGCGATGATTATGTGTTCGTGGGCTGGTACACCACGCCGCTCACTGGCGGCAGCCGCATTGTTGGCTCGATGTACGTGCCGACCACGCTGCCCTTGCCGCCCGGCGTAACTACGCTGTATGCCCGCTGGTTCCCGGCAGACCACTATGCCTACTACGTGCATGTGTATCTGGAGGAAGCTGATGGCACGTTCACGCGCTACACCAGCCAGCGGTACTATGCGCACATTGACAGCACGGTAACACGCGATGGCGATTACTGGGGCGATGCATTCTTCGTGTTTGACGCAGGCAACCCAGACAATGTGCTGTCTGCCCCCATGACGAATGACGGCTCAACGGAACTGATTCTGCACTATCGCCGCATGACGGTGAGACTGTATGTGGATCTCAATGGCGAAGGTGCCGAGATTGCACCGAACCCGGCAGGCGAATATCGCTGGGGCCAACAGCTGACGGTGGTTGAACCCACACGTCCGGGCTGGAGATTTGATGGCTGGCGCGTGATTGGTGCTGGCTCTGAAATGACTGATGATGAACTCATCTTGGGTCGTGTGGATACGACCATCATCGCGCAATGGCAAACCGCGCCAATTGCCGTGGTGCGCCAAGTGGATAACCATGCATTCTACGATACCTTGGTTGTGGAACTTGGCATGCCGCTGAACACGCATGGTGTTCCAACTGATCCCGTTTTGGCTGGCTGGCATTTCCTTGGCTGGTCGCAAGATTTGGGCGAAACATTCCTCACCGAATATTGTAGGATTATGCGCCTTGACCCGATTGACGCAATTTTTGCGCGCGTGTACACGGTGACCTACGATGCGACCTATGGTGAAATTATAACCGAAGGCGGCCAGACTACCGTGCGTCAAGTCTGGTATGGCGGCAGATTTGGCCAAGGTTTGGGCGGCGGTGAATCGGTGCCCGGTGCCGAGCGTGCGGAATATGTGTTCGCTGGCTGGTTCTTGAATCACAATGATGAAGAGATTCAGGTGTTCACCAACACCGTGGTTCCGCGCTTGAACGCTCTGCCCACGCATAACCCCAGCGGCAGCGTGCTTGCGCTGAGCGATGTAATCATCGACACCGATGCGGTGATTGAAGCGCGCTGGGATTGGCTGCGCTGCCCCAATCACCCTGAACCTCCCAATGAGTTCCCGTGGTGGATTCTACTGCTGATTGGTATTCCTGCAGCGCTTGTGGTCGTCATTGGGCTTATCCTAGCACCAGTGCTAATGATTTTGGCAGCGTTGCTGCCCGGTCGCCTGCTGTGCTGGCATTGGGAAAACTGTGACCCTGCCACACAAACGGTACAGGTGCAGCAACCGCTGCAAGGCGTAGTAGACCAACTGGTGGAAGTGACGCAAACCAATAGTGTGGTTTGGGGCCTTTCGCTGCTGGTGTTGCTGATTGCTGGTGGCGCGCTAACTTGGCTGCTGCTGCAACGCCGCAAACAAAGTAAAGTCGTTGGTGAATAACCCATGCGAAAACTTGTTTTGATTATGCTTACGCTTGCCTTGGCTGCGGGTCTAACCGCCTGCAGCCGGGCAGGCGACCCTTTTAGACCACAATATGGTGGAGAAATAATCGCAGTGCAGCGGCAAAATGTGCTACAAAGCCGCACGGTGACGCACGAGGTTTTTTTGCAAATGCTGCAGCGCATGCCGGATTATCAACCGATTTCACGCAGCTATATGGTGCAGCGGCAGCAGATTTTCCGTGATCATTTCAGCCGGGTAGTGTACTACGCTTATCCGCGATTCACGGCGAGCACTCTCGAGAACCCTGCACGGCGACAAATTAACCGCTACTATCGTGCGCGGCAGCGTGAAAACAACGCACTACGTGACTTTGAATGGCTGCGCGGGCTGGAAGAGATTGCCGACACCACTGACCAAGAGTTGCGCTATCGTTTGCAGGTTTACACTGTGCAGCTGCTGGAGGACTACGTGGCAGTACGGTTTCGGCGCAGTTATCACACGGCGGGCGGCGTTGTGAATACCACACTACTGGGTGATGTGTTTTGCCGCCACACTGGCGAAAAATTAACCCTAGATGCCATCATCGATGTGGACGCACGCGCGGCGGAAATTAACCTTGCCGTGGCCAATTACCTGCGTGTGCGTGATATTCATGTGCACCAGCCATTTGATGTGCTGGCGTGGGATGATTTGCAGTTCACCCTTGTGCCGCAAGGCATTGTGCTGATGTTTTCGCCCGGTGAATTGGCACCGCGCGCAGTTGGCGTGATTGAAGTGACGATACCTTGGTAAAATTTGCACTTGTGGTGCGGATATCAATAAGGGTTTTGTCGCGGGAACAAAAAAACACGCACTCACGGAAGTAAGTGCGCGATTTTGTGAGTGGCGACTCGCCACCGGGGCGACCATCTCGGTCGCCCTTGAATGATGTGTCTTGGAGGAAACATGAACGTACTTTTACTCAACGGCAGCCCAAATGCTGCGGGCTGCACCTTCACCTCGCTTAACATCATCAAAGAACAACTGGCGATGCACGGCGTGGCCGCGGAAATTCATCACATTGGCAGCGAACCTGTGCAGGGCTGCACCAACTGCAAAGCTTGCTTTAAATTAAAACAGTGCGTATTTAATGACCAAGTGAATGAACTTGCCAGCAAGCTTAACGGTGCCGACGGCATGATCATCGGCTCGCCGGTGTATTATGCAGCGGCAAATGGTGCGCTCACGGCGCTGCTAGACCGCCTGTTTTTCAGCACGCCGGTGAACGTGAAACGCATGAAATTCGGCGCTTGCGTGGTGAATTGCCGCCGTGGTGGCAACAGCGCAGCGTTTGATCAGCTCAACAAGTACTTCACCATTTCGGAAATGCCGCTGGTGTCGTCGTGCTATTGGAACGGCACGCACGGCTTTGTGCCCGAAGAAATGCTGCGTGATGCCGAGGGGCTGCGCATCCTTAAGGTGTTGGCAAACAACATGGCTTATTTGACCAAGTGCAAGCACGCGGCTGCGCTGCCGCTGCCCGAAAAAGAACCCTTCGTGATGACTCACTTCATCAACTAATATCAAAAAACTCGGTTGCCAAGCAGCCGAGTTTTTTATTTTTGCTGAGGAAATTCGCCTGCGAATGCGACTGAATGGGTAGACAGATTAAGGAGGGCGTGTATGAAAAAGTTGTGTGTTGTGGTGGCGTTGCTGATTGTGTTTACGCTGCCGGCGGCGGCATGTTGGCTGCCACCCGAATCGTTTGAAGCACATGCGGACTACGCAGGGCGCGTGTTCACCTTTGAACCTGCCGATTGGGAAATTGACGCCACCGCTAGCGTGAGCTTGAGTGATGCGGCCGGCGAAGAAATTTGGCGCATCGATGATTTCCCGCCTTTGGCGTTTGAGAGCAGCTTTGCGTTTTCGCACTGCATGAACGAATTCGCCTTTTTTGTGCCGAATTCACACGTTTATGCGCTGAAGCTTTACGCTGACGGCGAGCTGCAATTTGTATACCGCGTGGATGATTTCATCACGATTGATGAAGATGCGCCAATGCTTTCCATCGGCCACCACTGGCTAGAGGCGCGCGACTTTGACCCCGACACAAACCTGTTGACTCTCACCACTGTGCAGGGTGATGTGCATGTATTGGATCTGTCGCGCCGCGCTGAAGCGCATATTGAGCCAACTTTAGAGAACCGCGAAGTGGGGGGCTACGCCGCAGGTAGCCGCGATAATCTGATGGTGGTGCTTGATGTCACCCCGCAGGGCGTTGTGTATTCACTGTTGGCTATCGCAACGGTTGCGCTTGCTGTGGCTGCACTGCGCAAAAAAATGAAAAAAGCCTGAGGAAATTTATGCCTTTGTGCGACAGAATAGATAGAAGCATGAAAAGTTGTGGTGCGCAGCGGCCATTTGCGTTGCGCAAACAAAAGCCCCCTTCACAAAATGAAGGGGGTCGTTTTTTATCCCAGCACCGATAAATCAAAGGGCGTTTGTTGGTATACGCAGAAGTTAAGCCAGTTGGAAAATAACAGATGTGCGGCCGCTCGCCAAGTCATTTGTGGGGGCAGGGCAGGGTTGTTGTCGGGGTAATAATGCTGCGGCGGAGCGATGTTGAGGCCGCGTTGCAAGTCACGGGTATATTCACCCGCCAAGGTGTCGCGGTCGTATTCTCCGTGCCCAGTGGCGAAAAACTGCCGCCCGGCATGGTCGCACACCAGCGAAACTCCGGCCACAGGCGACGCACTCAACAGGCGCAGTGCGGGCACAGCGGCGATAGCCTCGCGGGTAACGGTGGTGTGGCGCGAGTGTGGCAGCATGAAGGGGTCATCCAAGCCGCGCAGCAGCGGGTGAGTGGGGTCGGCTACATCGTGTGCAAACACGCCGAAGCACTTGCTGGGCAGCGGCTGTTTGTTGATGCCGTAGTGGTAGTACAGCCCTGCCTGCGCGCCCCAGCAAATGTGGAACGTTGACCATACGTGTGTTTTCGTCCAAGCGAGAATTTTGCATAGCTCGGGCCAGTAGTCAACCTGCTCAAAGGGCAGATGCTCCACGGGTGCACCGGTGATAATCATGCCGTCGAAGCGCTGGTGCTTGATGTCATCGAAGGTCTTGTAAAATTGTAGCAGATGCTCTTTGGCTGTGTGTTTGGACTCATGGGTGGCCATTTGCACCAGCTCAATGTCCACCTGTAAAGGTGTATTACTTAACAGGCGCAGCAGCTGCGTTTCGGTCTCGATTTTGGTGGGCATCAGGTTCAAAATGGCAATGCGCAGCGGCCGAATGTCTTGCTGCTGGGCGCGGTCGCGGCACATGACAAAAATATTTTCTTGCTCCAGCACGCTGCGTGCGGGCAGCTGTGGGTCAATATTAATGGGCATGGATCTCACCTCCTCTGCACTCCATTATAACACAAAAAATGGCTTGGCGCAAGTAAAAAAATTCCCCTTGCAATTCGCACAAAATTATGCTATAATGAAAGTATAGTTTTAGCTAGGAGGTTTTACTTTGGACGAAAACGAAAAACGAACCGGGTTGCGCGGGCGCATTTTAGACAGCAAGATTGTGACCCAGAAGGTGCCCGAAAGCGGGCAGGAAGAACTTGCTCACGTGCTCTATACGCCAAAGTCATGGTTGCGAGGCGATTTCATGCCAGATGGCGGAGCGGAAAAGCTGTTCCCGTGGGAGAAAGTGCTGTGGGGGCTTGCTGCGTTTTTGCGCAACACCTCTGGCCAGTTTGACGGTCGCGACCTGCTGTGGCGCACTGTGTTTGGTGTGCAACCGATGATGATTATGGCGCAAACCATGGTCAATACCATTTGGAGCGGCCTCAATAACCCGTTCGTTGGGCAGTTTATGGATCGCCATCCGTTCAAAGACAGTACCTACCGTTGGATGGTGCGGGTGCAAGCCGTGATTGGTCAAGGGCTGACATTGTTTTTTATGCTGGACTTGGGGCTAACGCCCATACAGCGCGTGGCAATATTTGCTTCGATTCAAGCTGCCATGAATATATATAACACGATGACCGGCATTGGCTGGGAAAAAGTTTTTGCAGGCTTTACGCCGATTTCAGGCGAGCGCGCCAAGCTTGAAACGTGGCAACACACTTTCCACAAATTCGCCTATCCCATTGCCAATCTGCCGCAATATATGCAGGGCTTTATTATTGGCGAAAATCGCTATGTTTGGACAGACAAAAGAATCTTCCTTACCGGCTTTGCTATTCTCATTCCTTTGTCTTTGGCAGGTGGCATCATTCACACCTTTGGGCGCAACCGCGTGCCGTTTGACCACACCAAAAATGCAAAAGCCAAAAAAGCTGAGCAGCCGACTGAAAAACTGACGGTGCGTGAAATGTTCATGGTGTTCAGGCACAACAAATACGTGCTCTATACGATGATCGCAGGTTTTTTCCGTACCTTTATACCCGGCTACAGCACCGGACTCTACTGGCGCTTTATGGTGCCGAATATTCGCTTGCCAATCGTGGGCGAAGTGGCAGGGCCGGGCATTTCGGCGGTGATGGGGCAGTTCACGGGTCTACCCATCACATTCTTGGTGCCGTTTATGCCCAGAGTCATGCATGCCTTGGGTGGACCGAAGAATACGTTGCTTTTCCGCGACGCTGGCAACATCGTTGTGCGCCTTGCGCAATATTTCATTGGCCTGCAAAGCCGTGGGCGAATCTTGGGTTATTTTGCGCTAGACACCTTCCGCGAAACCATTTGGCCCATTGCAAACATGAGTGATCGCGTATTGAACTTTGAAATGCTGGACTATGTGGAATACAAAACCGGCATTCGCAGCGAGGGCATCACGCATGCGATTCGAGGCTTTATTGGCGAATTAGTTAAAGCCAACATCAACACCTTCACCGGCGAGATGTTCCAGCAGTGGGCACGTGTGCACGAAATTGACGGCAACCTGCCCCACCCGCCAATCCCCGAGCGTTTTGCTCGCTGGGCTTGGCCGGTGTGGATACTGGGCGATATGCTGTCCACTGCGTTCTCGTTGGTTGCAATCATTGCGTTCCCGTATAAATACGGCCAAAACGTGCACATTGAGGCAGAGCTAGCTGCCCGCCGCGCCGCCGAAAAGCAAGTGCGCGAAGAAATGGAAGAAGAAACCACCACGGTTTAATGCAAAAACAAAAGCGAGCCATCCAAACGGGTGGCTCGCGTGATATCACAACATCAAAGGAGAAAGCGATGAACATTCCACGTGCGGAACATCCCAACCCGCAATGGCAGCGCAACAGCTGGCAAAACCTCAACGGCACATGGCAGTTTGGCCTAGATAATCCCAAGTTAGACCGCGAAATATTGGTGCCCTTTTGCCCCGAAAGTGAGCTCAGCGGCATTGGCCACACCGACTTCATCAGCGATGTGTACTATCAGCGTGAATTTGAGCTGACGGCTGAGCAACTGGCCGGGCGCGTGGTGCTGCACTTTGGCGCGGCGGATTACCTGACCACGGTGACGGTAAACGGCAAACAGGCCGGGCAGCACGAAGGCGGCTACACCAGCTTTAGCTTTGATGTGACGGATCACGTGCAGCAAGGCACAAACACGCTGCATGTGCATTGTAACGACGACACGCGCAATCGCTTGTGGTGCAGCGGCAAGCAAAGTGATCGCTACGTGTCCTATGCTTGCATGTACACCCGTACCACGGGCATTTGGCAAACGGTTTGGTTGGAGTTTCGCCCGAACGAACATATTCTGTCCGTGGTGTATCACCCGGACGTGGAGAATGCCTGCTTGCATATTGAGGCGCAAGTTGTGGGCAATGCAGACTTCACCGCAACAGCACTTTGGGATGGCAAAGAAGTGGGTACAGCAAATGTAAAACCCTGCGGTGGCTTTGTGCGGCTAACGCTGCCGCTGAGCGAAACGCATTTGTGGGAAGTGGGCAAGGGTGGCCTGTATGACCTAAAGCTTTGCTATGGCGATGATGTGGTCAACAGCTATTTCGGGCTGCGCAGCGTGCAACTGGATGGCTTTAAGTTTCTCATCAACGGCAAAAGTGTGTTTCAGCGGCTGGTGCTGGACCAAGGCTTTTATCCCGACGGCATTTATACGGCGCCGACAAAAGAGGCCCTAGAGCAGGATATTCTGCTGGCCAAAGAGGCTGGCTTCAACGGCGCGCGCCTGCACATGAAGGTTTTCGAACCGCTCGCGCTGTATTACGCTGACCTGCATGGCTACATCACCTGGGGCGAGTTCGCCAACTGGGGCGTGGACGACAGTGATCCGAAAGTGCTGGGCAAGTTCTTGCCGCAATGGCTGGAGGCCGTGGCACGTGACCGCAATCACCCCAGCATCGTGGGCTGGTGCCCGTATAACGAGACCAGCGAAGAGCAGTATGACGACAACATCAGTGTGGTCTATGAAGTGACCAAGGCGCTTGACTCGAGCCGCCCGTGTATTGATACCAGTGGCTATGTGCACGTGAAAACGGATATCTACTGCGTGCATGAATATGGCCAAGACGCGGAGCAATTTGCTAGCCGCTATGCGCCATTTATCGATGGTGACAGCTTTTTTGACCACAAGCAAGATGATAGAAAAGTGCAGAAGTATAATGGCGAGGCTATGTTTGTGAGTGAATACGGCGGCATGGCTTGGAACGCCTTGGACGGCTGGGGCTATGGTGAAGCACCGCAGAGCGAGGAGGAGTACAAGGCGCGTTACAAAGCGTTGACCATCACGCTCATCGACCACCCGAAGATGTTCGGCTTTTGTTATACCCAGCTCACTGACGTGGAGCAAGAGAAAAACGGCGTGTTCACCTATGACCGCCAGCCCAAGTTTGAGCTGAGCTTCTTCCACGAGGTGAACAGCAAAAAGGCCGCGATTGAGGATTAGTCGGCTTTGTTTGGAATGATGCGCTCTAGCATAGATGCAACTTGGCGCACAAACGGCAAAAACAGCAACATCGTTGCGATATTATATAGCGTGTGGAACATGGCTACTTGGCGTGCGGGTTCAGTCCATGTTGTTTCAAACCAACCTAGTATACCGGGAATGGCGAAGATTAGCGTGCCAAACACAATGCTTCCAACCACATCAAACAAAATGTGGAAAAAGGCGGCGCGTTTGCTTTCGCGGTTTGCAGGAATGGAAGCCAGCAGCGTGGTGATACTAGTGCCGATGTTCACGCCAAGGATGATAAAAGCAGAAGTTTCAAACGAAATGGGAACACCTGAAAGATGTGCGGTGAGTAATATTCCTGTGGCTGCAGTGGAGCTTTGCACAATTGCGGTGAACAGAAAACCTGCCAGCAGCGCAAGCACAGGACTGGTAAAGTTAATTAAGAAAGCCTCGAATTGGGGTTCGCGTGCTAGCTCACGCATGGGCGAGCTTAGCGTAGCGATGCCGAAAAACAATAGCCCAAAACCAAGAATGATTTGCCCCAATTTTTTCAAAGCAGGCTTTTTGATGAACATGAACATCAGTGCGCCAACAAAAATGAAGATGGGTGCGTATTGATCGATGCGAAAGGCAATTAACTGCCCGCTAAAGGTGGTACCAACGTTTGCACCCAGCTTGATGCCAATGGCTTGCGTCAAGTTAATTAAGTTTGAGTTAACAAAGCCTACAACCATGATGGTGGATGCCGTGGAACTGTTAAGAATAATCGTGATGATTACGCCAAAGGTTGCGGCAAAAAAACGGTTAGAAGTGGCTCGTTGCAAGACTTTGCGCATGCGCTGGCCTGCGGCTTCTTTGAGGCCTGCAGACATAATTTTCATGCCATAGATAAACAATCCGAATCCACCAAGCACTGGCAACAAAAGTTCAATTAAACTCATTTTAGCTCTCCTGAATCATGCAATATAGAGCCCTAGTAGTTTGACCAAGGCAATGCAATTATTTCAATTCGCTAAACAATTAACATGCAGTCGCCGAATGAGTAGAAACGATACTCTTCTGCAACAGCCGTGCGGTAGGCATGCATGGTTTTTTCGTGGCCATAGATGGCACTCACCAGCATAATCAGCGTGCTTTCGGGCAGGTGGAAGTTCGTCAGCAGGCCATCTAAGCCGCGAAACTCAAACCCGGGATAGATGAAGATGTCCGTCCAGCCCTCGCAGGCCTGCATGCTGCCATGCTGCGCCATCACGCTTTCGAGGGTGCGCACGCAGGTGGTGCCCACGGCGATTACACGGCCGCCACGTGCCTTGGTTTCGCGAATCATCTCGGCGGTTTCGGCAGGCATAGCATAGTGCTCGGCATGCATGACATGATCGGCGATATTCTCGCTTTTCACCGGGCGAAACGTACCCAGCCCCACATGTAGCGTGACATAGCCAAGCTTCACGCCGCTGGCCTCAATGCTTGCAAGTAACTCGGGCGTGAAGTGCAAGCCCGCCGTGGGCGCAGCCGCACTGCCGGCATGCTCGGCATACACCGTGTTGTAGCGGTCGGGGTTTTCCAGTTCCTCGGTGATGTAATGCGGCAGCGGCATTTCGCCAATTTGGTCCAGCACGGCATAAAAACTTGGCGCATCGTAACTAAAGCGAACTACGCGGTTGCCGTCTTCGCGCACTTCAATGACCTCGCCATGCAAAATGCCCTCGCCAAAGCTGAACTTGCTGCCCACTTTGGCGCGCTTGCCGGGGCCGGCAAGGCACTCCCAGATGGGGCTGTCGCGTTCGTCTAGCTGGTTAAGCAGCAAAAATTCCACGCGTGCACCGGTGTCGCTGATGCCATAAAGGCGTGCGGGCAACACTTTGGTGTTGTTAAGAATCAGGCAGTCGCCGGGTTGTAGCACGTCGGCGATATCGCGAAAAATCTTGTGGTCAATGCGCTCGCTGTCGCGGTGCAGCACCATCATGCGGCTGCTGTCGCGGGGTTCAATGGGAGTTTGGGCGATGAGCTGCTCGGGCAGGTCGTAGTAGAAATCACTTGTTTTCATGGTGTGTCCTTTTCTCAAGATATAATGAATTTTGGCACAACAGGGTATATTATAACGCAAAGCGGCGGGTTTGTCAACAAAAAAATCCCTCCAAAATACAGGGAGATTTTGTCGCTTTTTTAGTTCGTGAAATGAAAAAGAGGCGCCGAAGCACCTCTGATTCTTCATTACGCTAGCAGCATGTGCGTTTGCACACGCATACGCAGCGGCAGGTTTGTTCGGACACTTGCCGCTAGCCCATTCGACAGATAAAAAGAGTGCTTGCAATGCTTGAGGGGTAAATTCTTTTGTGGTTTGATAAGTAATCATGTTATACATTTTAAAATATGACCACCCATGTTGTCAACTAAAAATCCCCTCAAGAGGGGATTGTCGTTGTTCGCTAAACCGGAATGAACCACTGGAATGCGACCACGATGTTATCTGCATTGAAGAAAAACCGAGCACCAAGAACACCCCACTCCTCGGTGAAGCCACCCCAGTTACTATGTTCATCATAGGTATATAGGTAAGAAAAAACAGCATCGGCGGGGCGATGTTCATCGTCACGTCTGCCGCCAGCAAAGCCAAAGTGTGTCACAACGTCGTCGTAGGTTGAGCCAAAGGTCAATCCATCAAAATGAAAGCGGTCGTCCCGCCCGCTATAGCCAACAAAAATGATCCACAGCCCTCCATTTGCAGAGACCAGTACACCTGTATCATACTTAATCACTTCGCCGCGATAGCCCTGTTCGCGGTGTACTACGTTGCCAAACAAATGCTGCACTTCGGCAAAAGGCTGCAAAAGCATAGGGCGAATATTGATCGTGGCGGCATATGGCGTTCTTGTCATTGACGTAGATGTTGTTGCTTGCGCGGTGGTTTCATATTCGGTGGAAGTGGTATGTTCCGCTGTGGTTTCTGAGATTATTTCGATTGGCTCGTCCGGCACTGCCGTGCCGCATGCAGCTAGCAGCAAGGCTAGGACGATGGATAGAATCAATAATTTTTTCATATGAATACCTCCTTATCCGTAGTATAGCACATTTATCGCGCAAAGTAAAGTTACAATATTGTAACCTTTTGGGCATGAAAAAGAGGCGCCGAAGCACCTCTGATTCTTCATTTGGTTAGCAGCATGTGCGCTTGCACACGCATACGCAGCGGCAACGGCAGGTTTGCGGGCGCGGCTTGGGGCGACAGCGCGGTTGGCAGCGTGGGCCGGCAAGCAGACAATTGCCCATGCCAGTCAATACATCCAGTCCGCAGCAAACACCTTTGCCAAAACCGCCAATGACACACTGAATGCCCTTGCAAACATCTTGCACACCGTTGTCGCGGCAAATGGGGGTTCTGCAGCGGCCGCAGGAATTGTTGCAGCAGCACGAGCCGCCACCGGGAATATCCATCATAGTTAAAACTCCTTCCATGGCTATGTTTCATGCCATTATATGCGGAAGGGGTTAAAGTGGTTATTGAGATGTGTGCAAAAAAAAATGCCTCTTTCACGAAACTGGAGTAGGACACAGCGAAGCGACGGAGCTCCACCGCAGGTGGTTATTGCTATCGTGGGCCAACGCGTGGCAGCACATGCAATTGCTTTTTGCGGCTTTTGTTGCGCCGCTGCACCAGCAGCAAAATCACTAGGCCAACCGCCGCCAGCACAATCAGCCCCATCATCACTTGAAACAACAAAGAGCCTGCCACATTGCGCGCCACCTGCACCATGTACTGCGTGCCGGAAAGCGCAACGTCTTCTGCTGCAACCAAATCAACGCGCGCGAACTCCACACCCGCAAATAAGATGCGCGCTTGCCCCACCTGTTGCCCGGCCTGCACCGGCGCAGTGAGGCTTTCGGGCATGGTGTCGGCGATGGGTTCGATCATCACGTTGCCGGCATGCACGCCCTGCGGCACAAAGGCAAAGACCGCCTGTGCGGGCATCAGCTGCACGTGGTCGGTGCCGCGCGCAAACTCCACTGGGATTTCCGCCACAGCGCGGTCAGCTTCGGCAACCTGTTGCATGCGGATATTCGCAAAAGCCCAGTGGATGAGCGCACGGGCGTCCATCAGTGCGCTGTTGCGCACCGGGCTGCCGCCGTCTTGCCCTTGCATGACGATGGCAAGATAGCGAAACCCTGCCTGTTGTGCGGCGACCATCACACATCGCCCGGCAGCGGCGGTTTGCCCGCCTTTGCCGGCGAAGGCCTGCGGCATGAAATAATGCGGGCGATAGCGGTTGGTGATGTGGTTGAAGTTCACCAAATGCCGTGGGCCGCGCAGATTGCTTTCGGGGATGGTATGCCGCAAGCTGCCGCTGATTCGCTCCAGCACTGCACTGCCCGGGAAATCACGCCGCAGGGCATGACGCACCATCAAGGCCAGATCATAGGCGGTGGTGTAGTGATTATCTTCGTCAAGGCCATGGACGTTGGCGAAGTTTGTATTTTCAGCACCCGCGCGGGCCGCGAAGTCGTTCATCAGCGGCAAAAAGTCCTCCACACTGCCTGCGATGTGCGCCGCAAGGGCTTGCGCGGCATCGTTGGCGTTGTGCAGTAGCATGGCAGCAATGAGGCTTTCAGCGCTGAGTTGCTCGCCGTCGCGCAGGTCGGCATGGGCGGTGCCGCGCACAGCGATGAGGTCGTCGCCATGCACGGTGACCAGTTCGTCAATGCTTTCCAGCTGCTCTAATGCAATGGCGGCTGTGATAAATTTGGTCAGCGAAGCAGGGGCGGTGCGCTCGTGCTCGTTTTGGCTGAAGATTACACTGCCGTCGTCCAGGCTAACGAGCAGGAAGATTTCCGAAAGCCCGGTTAGATTGACATCGCGCAGCAGATTGTTAAACACCGCGCTGGCAGGCATGGCTAAGCCCGCGCATAATGCTATCACCATGCATGCAGCAAAAACTTTTTTCGCAAATTTGCGTTTACCCATTTACAAGCACCCCGATATCATGTATAATATCTATTATACGCCTGCGGCGAGCAAGCCGCTTCGCTGTGTCCTAATATCCCAGCATATAAAATTCAATGTCTAGTTTCTATTATACTACATTTGCATGAAAAAAGTCAATGGCAAGGAGCAAGAAAACATGGTTTATGTCACCGGTGACATGCACGGCGATGCTAGCCGCTTTAAATCCAGCGATATGCGCTGCCTAAAAAAAGGCGACACGCTGCTGGTGTGCGGCGATTTCGGCTTTGTGTGGGACGGTAGCCGAGCCGAGCAAGCTCTGCTGAAAAAGCTGGGCAAGCAAAAATTCAACATTGCGTTTGTGGACGGCGTGCATGAAAATTTTGCGCTGCTAGAGCAATATCCCGTGGTGAACTGGAACGGTGGTCGTGCGCGGCAAATCAGCGGGAATTTATATCACCTGATGCGTGGCGAACTGTTCACCATTGAGGGCAGCACGTACTTAGCCATTGGCGGCGGTGTTTGTCCGGACGATGACTATCGCACGCACGACGATGCCCGCATGGCGCGCGAAACGCCTAGCTATGAGGAAATGGAAAATGCTGCGGCCAACCTGCAAACCACCAACGGCCACGTGGACTACATCATCACGCATGAGCCGCCCATTCGCCTCAAAGCCTTTTTGCAGCTGAAAAAACAGCAGCACGAAAGCGTGGAATCCACCGGTCTGCATAGTTTTTTTGACGAAATGCTGGCCAAGTGCACCTTCAAGCGGTGGTTTTTTGGTTCCATGCATGTGGACAAACGCATTTCGGCAGCACACATGGCGCTGTTTCGCCGCGTGATTGCCGTTGATCAACAAGATTAAGGAGAACATAGACATGAAAATCGGCGTTAGTAGCTACAGCTTTGCTAAACTCAAAAAAGAAGCAACCGAACTCATCGCCATGGCCAAAGAGCTAGACTTTGCGGCCATTGAGTACACCGACATGGATTGCCCCGACCGCGAAACGGCACAGGCACTTGCTGAAGAAAGTGCGCGCGTGGGCTTGCCCATCATTTGCTACACCATTGGTGCGGATTTCTTGCAGACGGACAGCCTGGATGAAGAAATTGCGCGTGTGAAAGACATGGTGGACATTGCGGAAATCTTGGGCGTTAAGCTCATGCGCCACGATGCAAGCCGTGGCTTTGGCGAACCCCAAAACGCCCACAATAGCTGGGCGCAGGCACTGCCCATTCTCGCCCGCGCTTGCCGTGAAGTGACGGAATATGCTGCCGCAAAGGACATTGCCACCATGGTGGAAAACCACGGCTACTTCTGTCAGGATAGCGTGCGTGTGGCGCAACTTGTGGGCGAGGTGAATCACCCCAACTTTGGTGTGCTAGCGGATATGGGCAACTTCTGTTGCGCCGACGAAGACCCCGCAATCGCTTGCGGCAACGTGGGCGCGATGACCAAACACGTGCACGCCAAAGACTTCCACATCAAGCCTGGTAATACCGACAACCCTGGTGAGGGCTGGTTCCACAGCCGTGGCGGCAACTTCCTGCGCGGCGCGGTCATCGGCCACGGCGATGTGCCCATTCGCCAATGCTTGGGCAACTTTGCGCGCGCGGGCTACGACGGCTATGTGTCCATTGAGTTCGAGGGCATGGAAGACCCCATGGTTGCGTTGCGTATTGGGCGGAGTAATTTAGAGCGTTTTTGTGAATAACTGCAAAGAAATAAAGAACCAGCCTAGTAAAACAGGCTGGTTGTTTTTTATGCTGTTTACATGGCGGATTTCATGCTGGCGATGTATTTTTCCACGTGCGGAGCGGCGTGTTCGCCGTGTTGTTCAATGAGTTGCACAATGGCGCTGCCGACGATGACACCGTCGGTCACTTGGGCGTAAAGCGCGGCTTGTTCGGGCGTGGAAATGCCAAAGCCGATGGCCACAGGCGTGTTGGTGTGCTGCTTGATATCCGCGACGATAGCGGCTAAATCTGTGGTGATTTCGCTGCGCACACCGGTGACGCCAAGCGATGACACCAGATAGATGAAGCCCTCGGCCTCACTTGCAATCTTCGCCACGCGCTCTTGCGACGTGGGCGCGATGAGTGTGACCATTTCCACGCCGTGTTGGCGGGCATGCACTTGTGCCTCGGCTTGTTCCTCAAAGGGCAGGTCGGGGATGATCACCCCGCACACGCCCACTTCGGCGCAGCGGGCGAAAAATTTCGCGTAGCCATACACATAAACCGGGTTGCAGTAGGTCATCAGGAGCAGGGGAATGTGCACGCGGTCTTGGATGGAAGCGACCATGGTCAGCACGTCTTGCAGCTGAGTGCCAGCGGCTAGTGCGCGCGCGGCGGCGGCTTCAATCACGGGACCTTCCGCCACAGGGTCAGAAAAAGGAATGCCGATTTCGATTAAATCTGCGCCGCCTGCTTGTGCCGCGAGGATGTTTTCGGCGGACTTTTCTAGGCTTGGGTCGCCCGCCATCAGGTAAGCAATGAATGCCTTTTTGCCGTCAAATGCGTCAGCTATTTTTTTCATCGATGTCCTCTCCTTTATATCTTGCAATGGCGGCCACGTCTTTGTCGCCGCGGCCCGAAAGATTGCACACAATCACCTGTTCGGGCGGTAACGCTTTGGCTAGTTTCAGCACATGTGCCACCGCGTGTGATGACTCAATGGCCGGGATGATGCCCTCGATGCGTGATAGGGTTTCGAAGGCGTTTACGGCTTCTTCGTCGGTGACGGCCACGCATTCAGTGCGTCCGCTGACGAGCAGTTGCGCATGTTCCGGTCCCACGCCGGGATAGTCTAGCCCTGCGGAAATAGAGTGCACTGGCGCAATCTGTCCGTGTTCATCTTGGCAAAACAGGCTCTTCATGCCATGGAACACGCCCTTGGTGCCCACGCTCATGGTGGCGGCGTGCATGCCGCTGGCAATGCCGTGGCCGGCGGCTTCGCAGCCAATCAGACGTACACTGGGGTCGCCGATGAAGTCATAGAACGCGCCGATGGCGTTGCTGCCGCCGCCAATGCAGGCGACCACAGCGTCGGGCAATCTGCCGGTTTCGGCCAGAATTTGCTGCTTGATTTCGCGGCTGATGATCGCCTGAAAATCGCGAACCATGGTGGGGAAGGGGTGCGGCCCCATCACCGAGCCGATGAGATAGTGCGTGTCGTCCATGCGGCGTGTCCACTCGCGCATGGTTTCGTTCACGGCATCTTTCAGCGTTTGTGTGCCGCTGGTGACTTCGTGCACTTGCGCGCCCAGCAACCGCATGCGATACACATTGAGCGCCTGGCGCTGGGTGTCTTCGCGCCCCATGAAGATTTCGCACTCCATGCCCAGCAACGTTGCCGCGGTGGCCGTGGCTACGCCATGCTGACCCGCGCCGGTTTCGGCAATCAGGCGGGTTTTGCCCATGCGCTTGGCCAGCAGCGCTTGGCCGAGCACGTTGTTGATTTTGTGCGAGCCGGTGTGATTGAGATCCTCGCGCTTGAGATAAATTTTCGCGCCGCCCAAGTGCTTCGTCAGGTTTTCTGCGTAATACAGCAACGATGGCCGGCCGGCATAGTCGCGCAGCAGTGCGGCATAGTCGGCTTGAAATTGCGGGTCTTGTTTGGCCTGTTCATAGGCCGCGATGAGCTCGTGCAGCACCGCCATGAGTGTTTCGGGCACATATTGCCCGCCAAAATCGCCAAATCTTCCTGGGGTCATGGTAGCCTCCTAACTTGTGATACGAATTGCAATATTTTTTCGCGGTCTTTCACGCCGCTTGTTTCCACGCCAGAGCTAACGTCAAGGCAATAGGGCATGTGCGTTGCAGCTTTTGCGATATTTTCGAGCGCTAAGCCGCCTGCTAAGAAGTATGGTTTATTATAACACGAAATCGTGTTCCAGTCAAATGTCTGGCCGCTGCCGGGTTGCGGACTGTCGAACACCAGGTAGTCAGCGGCATTGCTTTCGCCGAGTTTAATCACCGGCAAGCTGTAAAGGGATTTTACTTGTCGCACAAAAACTTCGCTTTCGTTACCGTGCAGCTGAATTAAATCAAGAAACTCGCTTGCCTGTGCAATTTCTTCGAGTGATGCATTCACAAACACGCCAACGGCTTTGGTGCGCGGGTCAAGCGCTTGTTTGAGATGTCGAGCTTGTATAACCGTCACCCTGCGCTGACTTGGCGCAAACACAAAGCCAATGTAATCCGGCAGTGCAGCGTTGCAAGCTTCAATGTCCGCAAGCCTTGTCAGTCCACAAATCTTAACCTTCACGCAGTGCCTCCAATGCTGATTTTTTGCAAGGTGTCCGCATGAGCGTTTCGCCCACCAGCGCCGCATGAATGTCGTGCTCGCGCAGCAGTTGCACGTCCGCGGCGCTAGCAATGCCGCTTTCGGCCATGAAAATCACCTCGGGCGGCGCAAGCTTGCGCAGGCGAATACTGTTGTGCAGGTCAACCTCAAAGGTTTTGAGGTTGCGGTTGTTCACGCCAACTACGCGTGCGCCAGCGCGCAAAGCTTTGTGCAGCTCTGCTTCGTCGTGTGCCTCCACCAAGCACGAAAGCCCAAGATTATCAGCCAGCTTGATAAACTCGCGCAGCTGCTGTTCGCTTAAAATCGCGCAAATCAGCAGCACGGCATCCGCGCCCAAGCTGGCCGTTTGCTCAATCTGGAATGTATCAATGGTGAAATCTTTGCGCAGCAGGGGAGTGCGCACGGCGGCGCGAATCTCTTGCAGATAGCGGTCGTGGCCGTGGAAATAGTCAGGCTCGGTGAGCACTGAAATGGCCGCCGCGCCCGCGGCTTCGTACTCGCGCGCAATGTCCACATAGGGAAAATCCTGCGCGATGATGCCTTTGCTGGGCGACGCACGCTTGACTTCGCAGATGAAATGCATGCAATCACCGCGCAGGGCATTCTCAAACGCAAAGGGCTGTAAAGGTGTTTTGCTTGTCGGTGTAAAGGTCGAGGCCTTGTCGCGCGCAACACGCAGCTTGGTGGATTCAACGATGTTGTCAAGAATATTCATTGGTTGCCCTCACAAACGCATTCAAAGTATCCATGGCGCGGCCGCTGTCGATCATCTGCTGTGCCAAGCGCACGCACTCACGCATGGTGATGTTGTTGTGCGCCATGTACAGGCAACACGCAGCGTTAAGCACCACGATGTCACGCCGTGGGCCGGGTTCGCCGCCGAAAATTGCGCGTGCGGTTTCCGCGTTTTCGGCGGGGTCGCCACCTATTAGGTCGTCAATCGTGCAGCGCTGCAGGCCAAATTGCTCCGGCGTGATGAAATAACTGTTGAGCTGCCCGTCGGACACTTCGCAGATGGTTGACGTGCCGGTGAGTGTGATTTCATCCAAGCCATCATGCCCGTGCACCACCATGGCACGCTTCACACCTAGGTTGAGCAACACCCTAGCTAGTGGCTCCACGAGGTTTTCGTCGTACACGCCAAGCAGCTGCAGCGTGGCACCGGCGGGGTTAGCGAGGGGGCCGAGAATGTTGAACATCGTGCGCACGCCAAGCTCGCGCCGCACAGGTGCCACATGCTTCATTGCGCTGTGGTAAACCTGTGCCATCATGAAGCACATGCCGGTTTCGTCCAGCACGCGTTGGCTGGCTTTGGCGGAAATCATGATGTTCGCACCCAGTGCCTCAAGCACGTCCGCGCTGCCGCATTTGCTGCTGACGCTGCGGTTGCCGTGCTTGGCCACAGGCACACCGCCCGCCGCCGCCACAAAGGCAGCAACCGTGCTGATATTAAACGTGAATAGTTCATCTCCACCTGTGCCAACGATATCGAGCACGTCGGTTTTGGGCTGTAGCTTCACACATTTTTCGCGTAGCACACGCGCACAGGCGGTGATTTCATCAATTGTTTCGCCTTTCAGACGCATGGCGGCCAAAAACGCACCCATCTGCGCGGCAGTTGCCTCGCCAGTCATCATTTGCTGCATCACGGCGGTGGTTTGGTCAAGCGACAAATCGCGCTTGGCCAGAATGTCATAGATAGCTTGATTAATCATACGTTACCTCCAATGTGCAGGAAGTTTTCAATGATTTTGCTGCCCTGCGGCGTGAGAATGGACTCCGGGTGGAACTGCAGCCCAAACAGTGCGTGGCTGCGGTGCTTCACGCCCATGACTTCGCCGTCGTCGGTTTCGGCGATGACCAGCAGGTCGTCGGGCAACGTGCCGCGCTCGGCAGCAAGGGAGTGGTATCGCCCGGCCTGCAGCAGGGGAGGCAGTCCGCGGAAAATCGGGTTGCCGTTGGCGATGTGCAACCCACAAGCTTTGCCGTGCATGAGTGTTTTCGCGTAGCCCACCGTTGCGCCATATACTTCGCAGATGGCTTGGTGACCCAGGCAAATGCCCAGCAGCGGGATTTCCCCGGCAAAGCGCGCGACGACATCTTTGCACACGCCGGCATCGGCGGGTCTGCCCGGTCCGGGGGAGAGGATGATGTGGCTGGGCTGCATGGCGGCAATGTCGTCGCAGGTGATTTGGTCGTTGTAGGTCACGGTGACATCGCTGCGCAGTTGCCCCACCAGTTGGTATAGATTATAGGTGAAGCTGTCGTAGTTGTCGATAATTAAAATCATATGTGTGCTCCTCATTATGGTAGGGGCGCGCATTGCGCGTCCGGACGGCCAATGGCCGCCCCTACAGTTTTTGCGCGCCTTGTAGCGCCATCATCATGGCAAAGGCTTTGTTTTGCACCTCGGCGTACTCGGCCTCGGGCGTGCTTTCGGCCACCACGCCTGCGCCGGCCTGCACATGCACGCGGCCCTCTTTCAGCACCGCCATGCGAATGCCGATGCACATGTCCATGTTGCCGGTGAAGTCAATGTAACCCAATGCGCCGCCATAGACTCCGCGTTTGTGACCCTCGCACTCGTCGATGATTTCGCAGGCGCGTTTTTTCGGCGCACCGCTGAGCGTGCCCGCGGGCAGCGTGGCCGCCAGTACATCAAGAGCATCGTACTCGGGTCTCAGCTTGCCCACCACGTGCGACGAAATATGGCTAACATGCGAAAACTTCTTGATGGCGCGGTAGTCTTGCACCTGCACGCTGCCGAACTTTGCCACGCGGCCAAGATCATTGCGGGCAAGGTCAACGAGCATGTCGTGCTCAGCCAGCTCTTTTTCGTTGGCTAGCAGGGCATCGATGAGCGCGGCGTCTTCCTCAGGCGTGGCACCTCGCTTGCAGGTGCCCGCCAAGGGGAATGAACTGAGCTTGCCGTCTTGCAGCGACACTAAGGTTTCGGGCGAGGCACAGGCGATTTCTAGATCGCCCAGCTTCATGTGGCACATATAGGGCGAGGGATTGATGGTGCGCAGCAGGCGGTAGGTATTGAGCAGCGAGCCGCTGAAAGGCGCACTAAACCGGTTTGAGATAACCGCCTGAAAAATATCGCCTTGCGCAATGTGATGCTGTACGTTTTTCACCATGGCGAAAAATTCGTCCTTGCTGTGCAGCGCGCTGAATTCGCCGCAATGGCTTTGCTCGGGCTCGGCGTTCACTTGCGTCATCAACACATGCTCCATGTCTTTTAGCGTCTGCACGCCTGCGATGTAGCTGCTTTCAATGTCCTGCGCGGGCACATTAACAATGAGATAAATCTTTTGCTTAAAGTGGTCAAAGGCCACCACTTTGTCAATGCGCATCAGATGAAAATCGGCGAAGTTCTCGTCATTTTTGGCATGCAATTGCAGCCCGGGAATGAATTGTTGCACAAAATCATAGGCAAAATAGCCCACAAAGCCGCCGGTGAAGGGGGGCAGGTCTTTCACATGCGCACTACGATATTTCTGAATCAAGGTACGAACTTCAGACATACCGCCTGTGCAAATTTGCTGCACGGGCTTGTAGCCCAGAAAGGTGTAGCGCCCCCAGCTGTCGCCACCGTTCACGCTTTCAAGAATGAACCAGTCTTCGCTGTGGCGGCGCATTTGCCGCAGAATTTCCATGGGGGTTTTGGTGTCGCTGAAAATCTCCAGGGCAATGGGTACGATGCTGTGTTGTTGCGCGGCTGTTTTGGCCTGTGCAAGGGTTGGACGAATCATGGGGGTCTCCTTTCAATGGGCAAATAAAAAATCCTCGACAAAGCCTGTCGGCTTCATCAAGGACGAAATAATACAGTTATTCCGCGGTGCCACCTTGTTTTCACGGTTGCCCGTGCACTTTGACAGTACTAGCATACTGCTCACAACTCACGCGTGTGTGACGTCGCCGCTTTTCAAGGCGCCCTCAGCAGTCCATTTAACAGCCTGCATCTCTGCCCGGTTCTCAGCTACCCCGGACTCTCTGGATTGCGCATTTGCTGCCTTTATCTCTGCCTCATCGGTTTGGTTGGCTATTTGATTGTTATCCAGTATAGCACACGAAAGCGAGGATGTCAAGCTTTTTTTCAAAAAAAATTCATCACAGCGTGGCGAGGTTGACTTTTTGGTGGCTTTTTTATGCTTAATCATCCAGCGCAGCAAAGCGCACCGTGGCCGGGTTGTCGCTCATTTGGCTGCGGTGTAGATAGGCGTCCAGCAAGGCGTTCCAAGTGATGATACCGGTGTCGCCGCTCAGGGGCAGTTGGGCGTAATACTGGAACGCGCGTATGGCTTCGGCGGTGCGCACACCATAGTTGCCATCCACCGCAACGGTGTCCATGGCGGGCACGTAGGGCGCCACGGCGTTGATGAGCTGCTGCAACTCGCGCACTTTGGCGCCGCTGTCGCCCTGTGAAAACGCGCGGCCGGGATAAATTCCACGGCGCTGGGCGGCAGGCAGACGATTGTAATGCGCCGGATATTGATTCACCATGGCGTTGTAGGTTTGGCGGCCCACAATGCCGTCAACCGTTAGGCCAAATTGCTGCTGAAATGCCCGCACTGCGCCGTCGGTAATTGGACCGAAAATGCCATCAGCGTTCAGATTGGGGATGGCAGGATAAAACTTGCTGTAAAATTGCAGGTAAAGCTGCACGGCGCGCACGTCAAAGCCGCGGTCCCCAAAGCGCAGCAGCGGTTGGTACATCATTTGGATTTCTTCGGCGGTGAGCCCCTCGCTGTTCAGTTCGTTTAGCCGCTTAACGCCATTGAAGATTTGCCGAATGCGATTCCAAGTCAGCGGGCCCACAATGCCGTCTTGTGCCAGATTAAAGGTGCGCTGGAACACACGCACGGCTTGCTCGGTGCGTGCGTCAAAAATGCCAGTATTCACCACAGGTCTTGGAATAGCCGGGAAATTGCGCGAGATGCGTGCGAGCATCATTTGGATGGTGCGCACACTTTCGCCGCTGCTGCCGCGCCGCAGCAACCGCCCGGGATAACTGGGCAGCACGCGGCCTTGCGGTGCATTGTAGACAATTTCGATGTTGTTGCCGTAGTAGTATTGCAAAATGCGCATGTAGCTAAAGCCTTGGCGGGCAAGGTCAAAGCTGCCCCACTGGCTCATGCCGCGGCAGGTAACGCTGCGGCCGGAGCAATACTGCGCGAACATGGGTTCCACGTGCCCGCGCCGGCGAATGTAATCGTTGAAGTGTTCGTCCACCAAGCGACTGATGCTATCGAAAATCACTCGTCCGTGGATGTACGCTTGGTCGAACTGGGTGGAGTTGGTGATGTCGAACGGCAAGTTTTGCGCACGATAAAACTCAGTGTACACGCGGTTGAGTGCAAAGCTAACAATGGCCAAAATATTGGCACGCAGTGCCTGCTCTGGCCAGGTGGGATGTGCGTAAAGACGATTGGTGGACAAGCAGCGTTGTGCAAAACACTTAAGCCACTTATAATCAGGATAATACGAGTAACAACTAAATAGCATAATTACATGCCCCTGTGTGTTTTCCCACGTACCAACACAGAGGGGCTTGATTTTATGGAAAGGAAGGTCAAACCCATGCAATTTTTAGAAACCCTTTCAGCAATCATTGAGCAACTTCCCTATGCGTTGGAGCTTGTCCGTGAATTGCTGAACCTGTTCATCGCACTGTAGCCCAGTACCCTCAAAATCTAATGGAAAGGAAAAACGAATGACCAAAAGCAAAATCATAGCCATCTCGCATGAAAAAGGCGGGACAGCGAAAACAACGACTACCGTGAGCCTTGGTATCGGCCTAGCGCGACAAGGCAAGCGTGTGCTTCTGGTGGATGCCGACCCGCAAGGCGACTTGACGAAATGTCTTGGCATATCAGACCCCACTGCATTATCAAACACTCTTGCCACAGCACTGAACAATACCATTGCCGAAGTGGAATTTGACCCGCGCAGCGTTATCCTGCGACACGTTGAGGGTGTGGATTTCATTCCCGCCAATGCGCAGTTGGCTGCCACGGAAGTCACGCTCACAACCATGCCACATGACCGCGAATATGTCATGCAGGAATTTTTGGCGAAAGTCAAAGGTGAGTACGATTATGTGCTCATTGACTGTCGTCCATCGCTGGGGCTGACGGTAGTCAACGCATTGACCGCCGCAAACAGCGTAATCATCCCCGTGCAGGCACACACCTTGGCTGCCGAGGACATGGACGGTCTATTCAAAACGGTGGGGCGCATCAAACAACGCGCCAATCCTGCGCTGAAAATCGACGGCATTGTGATGACGATGGTTGACCATCGCACGAATTTAGCACGCAGTACGATTCGGCAAGTTCGCGAGAAATATGGCAGCGTGGTGCGTGTGTTCGGCGCAGAAATCCCCTATGCCGTGCGTGCCGCTGAAGTGCCCAGTAAGGGCAAAAGTATCTTTGCGTATGACCCTGGCGGCAAAGTATCGCAAGCCTACGAACGCTTGACAAAGGAGGTGATTTCACTTGGCGAACGAAGCAAAACCCGCAAAAATTCAGACGCTAGATGACCTGTTTGGCATACCGACTGCGCCTGTTGGTGATGCACAAGTTATTACACTGGCACCCGGCGAAATCGACAGCTTCCCTGACCACCCATTCCAAGTGCGTGACGACGATGCCATGCATGCTATGGTCGAAAGTGTGAAAGCCAACGGTGTGCTTACCCCTGCGATTGTGCGGCAAAAGGAAGATGGGCGATATGAACTGGTGAGCGGCCACCGCCGCAAACGTGCCTGTGAACTTGCGGGCGTTGACCTGCCTGTTATCGTGCGCAACATGACCCGCGATGAAGCGGTCATTTTCATGGTGGAAAGCAACTTCCAGCGCGAAATTATTCTGCCCAGCGAAAAAGCATTTGCCTACAAAATGCGGCTGGATGCGATGAAACGGCAACAAGGTGAGCGCACAGACCTAACTTCTGCACCAGTGGTGCAGAAGTCATCGCGAGAGCTACTCGCAGAAAAAACAAATGACAGCCATGAGCAAGTGCGCCGCTATATCCGCCTAACGTTCCTCATCCCCCCGCTGCTCCAGCTGGTTGACGATGGCAAAATCGCCTTTCGTCCTGCGGTGGAATTATCTTACCTGCGGGAAGAAGAACAGGCCGCGTTGCTGGAAACCATCGAAGCCGAGGCCGCCACACCATCGCTGGCACAGGCCATCAAGATGAAGCAATTCTCGCAAGATGGCAAACTCTCGCCGGAGGTTATCCAGTCTGTTATGATGGAGGAAAAGCCCAATCAAAAGGAGCAATTCAAGATGCCGAAAGAGCGCATTGCGAAGTATTTTCCGGCGGGCACACCCGCGAAAACAATGGAGGATGCCATCGTGAAAGGGCTTGAGTTGTTGCAAAGAAAGCGTGAGCGGCAGCGGGATGGTGCACGATGAGTGTACGAAAAAAGCTGCTGCTCGGCGGTGCTGCGATTCTGGGGGTTATTTTGTTCATGATTTTCATTGTGCCGCGAGATAGGGATATACCTGTGGACGATGAAACGACCGTGACCGAAGTGACTGAAAGCACAACGCAGGCTGAGGAAACCACTAGCACAGGATACACGGATGATTGGCCTGATGTTGAGTGGATTACCGAACCTGATGCCACAGTGCCTGTCACAACATCGCCACCATCGACACAACGTCCACCGCAGGCAACCGCCCAGCCTCCCGCGACAACCACTAGACCTCCGTCACCTGCGACTACCACAACAAGACCCACCACGTCAACAACCCGCCCGCCAACCACCACCCAACCTGCCAATTTGCTAGCCTTTGCGGTGGATTACGGTCGGTCAATCGGGCTAACATTCCGCCCGCAATTGACCAGCGGTGGCGTAGCAGTCGGTGCATCGCAGGCGCAGGTTCGGGCGCGGCTGGATTCGGCGCGAGCAGCTGGGCACTCCCAGTTTAATGTATGGCAGGTCGGCAATAGCATCTTCATCGCAACCCAATAACAAAAAACAATAGAATAATAGGAGAAAAACATATGTCAAAAAAACTTACCCGTGCGGCAGCAATTTTGCTGTCGCTTTTTTTATTGCTCGGCACATTCGCCATTGTCGGCCACGCCACTGGCGAGGTGGTCGTCTCCATGATAGCCTTCCCCCGCGGCGGCGGCACGGACTTGTGGAGTCGCCCTGCACTTACGCTGATGAACGGCTGGACAGCTGATTCAGCCACGAATTTTCATGCGCTGGGCGCATCAAATCATGGAATGCAAATCGTGTATTGCGTGCAACCCGGCGTGCCGCTGCGCACCGGCGACCGCAACCCGCACATCACACCCGAAGAATTGTTCGGGAATTTCGACAACGGTGTGCTGAACGCTGAACAAGTGCAAATATTGCTTGGCAGGCTGTTTCAGCATGGTTTTGGCGGCACGGTGAGCACGGAAATGACTTATGCGCAAATCACGAACGTGATTGCCACACAGGTGCTTGTGTGGGAAATCATCGTAGGTGAGCGCAATGCGGATTTCAGCTGGAACGCACCGCCTGCGGGCACGAATCGCTCCCTCGAAATGGTGCGGCCCAATCATCCGCAGCGGGCGCTTATCATGCAGCACTATGATAGAATTGTCGCTGCCGTGCAAGGGCACAGCACGATTCCCAGCTTTATGCGGGGTTCGCTAGTTGGTGCAGTGACGCACGAACTGACATGGAATGGCACGAACTTTTCGACCACACTCACAGACATCAATGGTGTATTGGCCAACTTCAATTTCACCAGTGCCACGCCGGGTGTGACGTTCAATCGTGTTGGCAATAACCTTACCATCAGCATGCAGGCTGCGCCAACTGGTGTTGTGGACATCACCGCCACCCGAACAGGCAGTCGTGCAGGGCTGGTGTTTTGGAGCAACAATCCGATACACATCATCAGCAATATCCAATCCATCGTTACCATCACTACCGCAGTGCCCGATAATATCACGGCCTTTGCGCGCGTGAATGCAAGCACCGGCAGCATACGCATTGAGAAAACTGTGCAGGGCGGTGGATCTGCTGCTGGCTTTGAGTTCGAGGTGCGCAATGCTGCTGGTGAACTTGTTGGCACATTTACGAGTGGCGCAAACGGCCAAGTGACCATCCCGAATCTGCCCGCAGGTCAATACACGGTGCGGGAAATTAACATCCCCGTAGGCTATGAGGTCGTGGGCGAAAATCCGCTGACCATCACAGTTTCGCCCAACCAAACCGCCGTGGCACGTTTCACCAATCGCCGCATGGAGGGTCAAATTCGGATTGAAAAGTCCGTGCAAGGCGGCGGCTCCGCTGCTGGTTTTGAATTCGAGGTGCGCAATGCTGCGGGTGAACTTGTTGGCACGTTTACGAGCGGCGCAAATGGTCAAGTGACCATCCCGAATCTGCCAGCTGGTCAATACACCGTGCGGGAAATCAACATCCCCGCAGGTTACGAAGTGATTGGCGAGAACCCGTTGACCATCACCGTTTCACCCAACCAAACCGCAGTGGCTCGTTTCACCAATCGGCGCATGGAGGGGCAAATTCGGATTGAGAAATACAACGTCAACCCCGCGATGGGTACACCCTCTTTGGCAGGTGCGGTCTTTGAGATAAGAACTGCGGCTGGCGAATTGGTCGAAACCATCACCACCAATGCGCAGGGCATCGCAACCAGCGGCAGCTTGCCTTGGGGTGAGTATGTTGTCGTGGAAGTGCAAGCCCCCGCTGGCTTCGTGCTTGACCCCACCCCGCGCACGGTGACACTCAACGCAACAAATCTTGCTGTACAACTGCGCGTGCCCAACACTCCGCAGACCGGGCGCATTTCTGTGCAAAAACAAGGCAATGTACTCGTTGGCGCACAACAGATTGAAACCATCTTTGGCACGCAATATCTGCCTATCTTTGAGCCGCGTGGCCTGCCCGGTGCGGTGTTTGAAGTAAGAAACGCAGCTGGTGAGGTGGTGGATACCATCACCACAAATGCACAGGGCGTTGCCACTTCTCGCGAACTTCCGCTGGATGAATACACCCTCGTTGAGGTGCAGGCACCCACTGGTTTTGTGTTAGATAATACCCCGCACCCTGTTTCGCTGACCTTTACTGGACAAGATGTGACCGTCACAACCAGTGAAATCACGATTCGCAATGCCCGCCAACGCATTGAAATCGAGCTGACCAAACGCATGGAGGGTCACGATATCTTTGACCGTTTTGAGGATGTTATCTTCGGTCTGTTTGCTGCGGAGGATATTTATGCCGAGGATGGCACGCTCTTGCTCACCGCTGGCAGCATGGTCATTATGGAAGATTCTTTGGTGGCGATGGCTTCGGTTGATGCTGATGGCATTGGTCGTTTTGCGGGTGAGCTTCCCTTTGCGAGGTATTTTGTGCAGGAGCTGCAAACCGCTGAGGGTTTTGTTTTGGACGACACCCGCCACTATGTGGATGCACGTTGGGCTGGGCAGGATTATGCTGTCACACGCGTGCTGGTTAACGATGGTGAGGAGATTATCAACGAACGCATTCGCGGGAGCCTGCGCGTTGAAAAACGCTGTGAAGACACAAATGAGCTGCTTGCTGGTGCGAAATTTGGTCTTTACCAAGATGATGAGCGGATTGCCTATGCCATCACCAATGAAGATGGTTATGTAATCTTCGAGGACTTGCTGTTTGGTGAATTTCAAGTGCGTGAAATCGAAGCGCCCGATGGTTTTGTGCGCAACGAAGAAGTGTTCACTGTGTTGATCCGTGAGCATGGCACAGAAATTGTGCTGGTGGTGTACAATGAGCCAGCTGAACCGCCCGCCACCCCTGTGCCCGGCCCCGAGCCAATTGACCCGCCTGAGGATTTCCCCAAGACTGGCGACAGTAATATTTGGATGTTGACTGCGCTGATTGTATTCATCACCGCAGGTGGCGTGTTGCTGTGGATGCGCAAACGCACCAAGGACGAAGCCAAACTAAACGAACAAGACGAATAAACTCTAACTCAGCGGGGAGTTGCTTTGCGGCAGCTCTCCGCATCACTTTCTCAATAGGAGGAGAAAACATTGAACAAACTGGAACCCTATCGTCCCTGCGGGCAGCTGGCAGTGAATACCACGGCAAAGCTCATTTATCTTGCCCTGCGTGATGCAATCGCCTATGGGAATTATGTGATTATCCCACAGCGGAAACTTGCTGAAACCCTCGGTATTTCCCGCAGGGCTGTGAGTGCCAACCTGCAGCGGCTCGAACAAGCCGGGGCGATTAGCATTGAGCCTATATACAACCAATACGGTAGCAGATTGCCGAACAAATATAGATTGCGAGGGCTGGAAGATGGAGCATGAATCACGCATGTTTGGTGAGTTGGAAGTCGTGCATGCCATCCATATCGGCGATAAAGAAGTGTTGTTTTTGCTGGATAAGCAAAACACAGAACGGCCGTATATCGTTAGCTATAATCAATTGATGTTCGGCCTAGATTATCCCACGGAAACTGTGGGCAGCGCGGACTATTTGGAGATGATGGAGGAGTTTCTTCAACGAGTACAGGGTCAGATTGACCAAGTGCGAGAAGACCGCGCACGCTCATGTGAGCCGCAGGAAGTATTCACACAAGCGCAATGCCTGCCGCCAAGCAAGCACGAAGAGCGATTTATTGACCGTGTTGTGGTGATTAACGCCGAGCGTTTGCGTCCCGAATATGGCAATATAGCGAATCAAGTGGTATATATCACTGGTGGTTTTGGTGCTGAACCAAGCTCACGCGGCGGCAAAGTTTACGGACATAACGTGTTTTCCGGCGAGCAAGTCGTGTGGCGCAGAGAGCATGTACTAGGCATCCTCGCCCCTGCCCATGCGCCCGATTGGGTGAAACCCGGCGTGGATGCGATACGAGCGCAGCAGAAATCCAAAGGAGGAAAAGAGCATGGCAGATAACCAAATCCGCTTCATTGATCTGGATTACAACACTTTGTTTTCCATCCCGGATGGTGGCAATATTGTCATCACACGTCCGGGCGGTGAACAGCAGGTGCGAACCTGTCAGTTTATTGATGAAACACACATGCGTGTGGGCAATTACGATTATTATATCTGCGAATTTGCCGAGCGAATGCAGCAATTGGGTGCAACATATGCGCCCGAAATTGAGCCGGAAATCATCGCAGGCTACCATATCATTGACCGCTGTCCCGCAGGCGATGTCGTGATTAAACTCGGCCATAACCCCCGCGCTGTGCAGCCATGGGTCACATGGCAGGGTTATCCCAATAAGCCCGGCGATGTGGACTTAGGGCACTATTATACCAACCGCCGCGACGCTGAAACCGACTTGCGGCTGCGCACACAAGCAAAGCTAACCGGCAAACCCTACGAGCCATATGCGCCAAAACCACAGAAACGAGGTGCAAGATGAACCTTTGGAATCCCCACCATCCCATCGCGGAGCTTGGCGTAAACGACATGCTCAGACACCACCTGCGCATCGACGGTATCCTCACCATTGGTCAGCTTGACGATTGTGTGAAAGATAAGTTGTCCGTGCTGGGCTATGACAAAAAGCAAGTATCGCAAGCGCGCACTGCATTGAACAAACATAAGGACTTTGTGCAAACCATTGAAGCTGCTTTTGCGGGTCAAGGACTGACCGCCAAGCAAGCCAAACAGATGTGGCCATTCGATTTGCTCACCCTGCCGCTAACCACTGCGCAGTTGGGATATATCCTGCGCTGGCAGCGGGACGTGGCCAAACGCTACGGCGAAAAAGAGATGTTCTGCATCACCGATGGGCAGATATTCTACTGCACCAATTGCCCGTACCGCGATGAACGCAGCAACTTTTGTGGCTGGTGCATGCGCAAGTTATTGCAGGATAGGAAAGCAAAGGAGGCATAATCTATGGCCGCCAAACTGCAAACCATCACTGAGCTTTACAATGAAACCATCGCCAGCATCACGCAATCCCCCGAACAGTGGCAGAGCTTCCTCCAAGCCGCCGCCCGCAACTACAAACTGCCCTTTGACGAGCAGCTGTTGGTGTTCGCCCAACGCCCCGATGCCACCGCCGTGTTGGAGCTTCAACATTGGAACAACAAATTTGCACGCTGGGTCAAGCGCGGCAGCACGGGCATTGCCGTGTTCGACAACACATCAACTTACCCTCGCGTGCGCTATTACTTCGACATTGCAGATACCAACGAAAGCGAACACTCACGCCCTGTGCCATTGTGGCAAGCGCCTGCGGGCTATGTGCCCAACTTAGATATTGCCGTACTCGTGGAAGATAATCTCTTGGATTACACCGAAGAACTGGCCGCGCTCGCCCCCGACTTTGACCCTGCTGTGTTTCACCAAGTTGTGCTGGAAAGCGTGAATTTCATGGTACACACACGTTGCGGGATTGAACTACTCGCCCCGGATTTTGATGCACTGGCACAGTTTGACACGCCCATGTTGGTCAACGCACTGGGCACGGCGGTGAGCGATATTGCCGAAATGGGCTTGCGTGAGGTCATTCGCACAATTGCAAATGACGAGCAGATGCGGTATACTGGTGAAAAAAGCGAAAAGGAGCACGATTATGAACCTAACCACGACACAAGTGAATGGCTACCACATCCCGAACGTGACGATGCCCGAACAACCGAGCACGCCCCTCAACCGCTGGGGCAGAGCGAGATTGAACCACCTGCGGCAGAACATGAAAATCCTGCACCGCCACCTGATGACCCAAGGCCAGCTGTGGCCGCACCTGCTAGAGATGCAGCAGACAGCGCAGGCTCGGCTGGATTTGCTGACCACGCAGATGGCGAAATCACAGGGCGTGACGGAGGAACTCAAGGCGAGCAATCAGCTGGCGTGGCTGGGGCAGATGAACAACATCAACGCCCAAGCCGAGGAGCTGGTCATGCGGGAGCTGGTGTTCAGCTAAGTCTGTTCCCCACGCAGGAGCAGCAAATTGCATATATTGAAGACGGCTTGTCCTTTGGGGGCGAGCCTTTTTCATTGGATGAGCCGGAGCATGCTGCGATGTTCGAGCAGATTTTACGCGGTAGCGGACGCAACAGCGGCAGTTCGTTGCGCATTGCCGCCCACTTCGCGCGGGAACGCATGCCGGAGGAGGATGCCGCATTTGTACAGCAAGAGTTTGGCGAACGGTTTCGGGGCTTCCAATTCGGGCAGCAAAAAGTTGCCGTGGGGCACGCGCCGGACGGCATGGATATTGCCTTTGGCGATAGCGTGCACTCACCGCAGGCAACATTGATTCCATGGAAAACCGTGGTTGACACACTGCGGGATATGCTCAATCGCGGCGAATACCACCCGCAGGAAACCCTTGATCGTGCCGCAGATTTCGTCACGCGCGAAACAGCAGCAACGCTCAGCTATATGCAGCGCGAAATTGTCGAGGGACACACATTGCTTGAGGATGACAGTGTATTTTCGGGCGTTTACCCCGACAAAACCGACCGTCTTGCAGAGTTGCTCAAAGACTCTACCGCCCATGCCGAAATGGTTGCGGCTCTTGAAACATTCGCCGCTGACTATGCGCAAAACAGAGATTTACTGCGCTGGCATACTTATAAGCCTGCCGATGTGCGGCGCAAAGTGAAAGATGTGCAAGCACCCCGCAGACAGTTTGAAGTCGCGCCGGACTTTGATTATCTCCCGCCGCAGCTGGTCATTTCGCAGGACGAAATTGATGTTGAGTTGCGGCAAAAGCACTTGGGCAGCAAGCTGGACATCATTGAGTGTTTTGCGCAGGAAGATGCTGCGAAAGAGCGTGCCGCTTTTGTGAAGCAGCAATACGGTATCACGGGCGGCTCGTATGGTGATGGCTTCAGTAAAAATTATAGCGCTAAGGGATTGAGTCTCTCGCGCGGCGATTCACGAGAGCCGGATGCGCATGTGTTGGTCACGTGGCCGCAGGTGGCACAACGCATCGCCCAGCTGATTGCCAGCGACCGTTATCTCACCGCCAAAGACCACGCAGAACTGCCTGCGTATTATGCTGAGCAGGAACGCCTTGAAATTCAGCGTAAACAGCATGAATTTATGGAATCCGTGGCGGACTTGCACCCTGCGGAAAAGCGGGATAGTTTGGCGCAACGGCTGACGAATTATGTTGGTAGCTTGGAGTCGCATGAGGAAAAACACCTTATAGGTATTGCCGAGGACATCACCACTGAGCAAATGGAAGCCATGCTGCAATCGCCACCGCAAACACAGAAATTGATAGATGTTGTGACCAAGATTGCACGCAACACGGGTGGTGTGTTTGCTCGCAATCACGGTTATCGCTTTGGCGAGGAGTTGCAGGTGCTGCACTCGCGTGAGTATGCCTATGATGCCGGGCAAACGGTGACGATGGACGGCACGCAACGGGAAATTGCTTTTGTGGATGACAGCGTTGTGCGGCTGAACAACCCGGATTTTCCGCTTGTGATGGAAGAAATACCGCGCGATGTGTTCGAGCAAAAGCTTGCCACAGATGAGCACAATGACCATTTGTTGCGGTTTGTGCAGGAGGATGTGCCCACATTGCCCACTGTACCCTATGTTGTCATTGAGTTCAGCGAAAGCCCACACTTTGCCGAGGGCGAGCGTCTTTCTTTCACCGAAGCTGACCTAAAGTTCAAACAGGTGGAGCGGCAGGAACGCCAAGAACGCGCGGGCGGTGGTGGCTATAACAAGACATTCGGCAAGATATATTTCTTGGATAATCCAAACGACACTGAGCTTTCGACCTACGAGTTTCGCTATGACATCGGGGATTACAATGCGCAACGTTCTGGCTTGTTTAACCATGTGCAGAATCTTTGGAGCAATGTAGATAAGCAGTTGCAGTTAGGCGAATATGTAGGCTACACTGTTGATGATGTTGCCAATATACAGCGCATGCTTGCTATGCTGGAGCCATTGCAAGACAGGTTATATCGCCCGGCAGAGCTTCAACCAAAGAGCGAACTCGCTGTTGTAGACAACGAAGAACCGATTGCAGTGGGTCGTTTGGATTTTCTGGATTCCAATGGCGAAGTTGTGGAATCAATTGAATACAACGACGAGAAAACTTTCATCGCAAAAATACGCGATGAAGACGACTACGGCGGAGCATTTTCCATCGTGGTCTACCGCAGCCCAACAGATGGCAAGCCTCTTGTGGGTGTCAATCAGTTTGTTGAAGATATTCGGCCAATGAGAAGTTTACGATACGAGGATGTCCCAATCCGCGAAAAACCTGCCAACTTCCGCATCACGGACAACGAGTTGGGTTACGGTGGCGCAAAGGCAAAGTTCCGCATGAACACCGAGGCCATCAATTTGCTGAAAGCGGTGGAATTTGATGGGCAAGATATTACACCAGCGGAACAGGAAATCCTGTCGCGCTATGTCGGCTGGGGCGGCATTCCGCAGGCCTTTGACCCGGATAATGCCGCATGGGAAACAGAATATCTCGAACTCAATGCGTTGTTATCCCCCGAAGAACATGCTGCCGCGCGTGCTTCCACATTGAATGCCCATTACACCAGCCCAACGGTGATAAAAGCCATCTACAAGGCCGTGGAGAATATGGGCTTCACCAGCGGGAACATACTCGAACCGTCCTGCGGGGTTGGCAATTTTTTTGGCCTGCTGCCCGAAAGCATGGCGACAAGTAGGCTCTATGGCGTGGAACTCGACCCCATCACGGGCAGAATTGCGCAGCAGCTTTATCCTAACGCGGACATCAAGATTGCTGGCTTTGAGCAAACCGACCACCCCGATAGCTTCTTCGACCTCGCCATTGGCAATGTACCGTTTGGAGATTACAGCGTGGTTGACCGCCGCTACGATAAGCACAAGTTCCTCATCCACGATTACTTCATAGCCAAGACACTGGATAAAGTACGTCCCGGCGGTGTGGTGGCGTTTGTGACGAGCAAAGGCACCCTAGATAAGCAAAATCCTGCGGTGCGCAAATATCTAGCCCAACGTGCGGAATTGTTGGGGGCGATTCGATTGCCCAGCAATGCCTTTTTGAAGAACGCAGGTACAGAAGTCACCAGTGATATCATCTTCCTGCAAAAGCGCGACAGACCCCTTGAACTTGAACCCGACTGGATTCACTTGGGGCAGACCGAAGATGGCATCCCCGTGAACTCGTACTTCGTGGACAACCCGCACATGGTGCTGGGCACGATGTCCATGGAAAGCACACAATATGGCAAAGACGACACGACTTGTCAGCCATTTCCCGACCGCGATTTGGCAGAGCTGCTGGATGAAGCCGTAGGGCACATCCGCGCGCAAGTGCAGGATTATGAGCGCGAAGACGATGACCCGCTGGAAAGCGAAAGCATTCCCGCCGACCCGGATGTGCGCAACTTTAGCTTTGCTATCCACGAGGGGCAGATAGTCTACCGCGAAAACTCCATCATGATGCCGCAGGAGATGAGTGCCACCGCGCAAAGCCGTGTGCGGGGGATGATTGGCATCCGGGACAGCGCCCGCAGGTTGATTGACCTGCAAACCGAGGATGCACCCGACAGTGAAATCCAGCGTGAACAAGTGCGGCTAGGGCTGTTGTATGATGCTTTCACCGCCAAGTATGGCCTGCTCAACGACCGCGCCAACGCCACCGTGTTTCGCGATGATGGCAGTTACCCGCTACTATGTTCCCTTGAAGTCCTAGACAATGAGGGCAAGCTCAAACGTAAGGCAGATATGTTCAGCAAGCGGACGATTAAACCGCACGCGCCTGTCACACATGTGGACACAGCCGCCGAAGCTCTTGCGGTGTCGATTGGCGAAAAGGCACGGGTTGACCTAGACTTCATGGCCGAGCTTTCGGGGCTGAATGAAGATGCACTCATTGCAGATTTGCAGGGGGTTATCTTTCAAGAGCCTGTGTCAAGGCAATGGCAGACAGCAGATGAATACCTATCTGGCAATGTGCGCGAGAAGTTGCGGGTTGCACGGGAGCATGACATGCCGACCAACATAGCTGCTTTAGAACTCGCCCAACCTGTGGACTTAACCGCCGCTGAGATTTCGGTGCGACTGGGTGCAACCTGGCTGCCGCCCGATGTGGCGCAGGACTTTATGCATGAACTGCTGAAACCACCAAGCTGGCAGCGCAGCAAAATTCAGGTGCATTATTCTAAGCACACCGCTGAATGGAGCATCACCGGCAAGACTGTAGACCGCTATAGCATTGCCGCAAGCACAACTTATGGCACAAAATGCATCAGTGCCTATCACATCATTGAGCAGACATTGAATTTGCGTGCGGTGCGGGTGTTTGATACGGTCTATAAGGACGGTAAGGAAGAACGCGTGCTAAACCCCAAGGAAACAGCCATTGCACAGGGCAAACAAGAGCAAATCAAGCAAAAGTTTGCAGATTGGATTTGGGCTGACCCCGAACGCCGTGCACGGCTTTGTGCGCTGTACAACGAACAGTTCAACTCTATTCGTCCGCGTGAGTATGATGGCAGCCATATTCAGTTCGTGGGGATGAACCCCGAAATTACGCTGGATAAACATCAAGTGGATGCCGTTGCCCGCAAACTTTACGGCGGCAACACGTTGTTTGCCCATGAGGTGGGGGCGGGGAAAACCTACACCATGATAGCCTCAGCGATGGAAAGCAAACGCCTTGGCTTGTGCAATAAATCCCTGTTTGTTGTGCCCAATAACATCGTGGGGCAGTTTGCCAGCGAGTTTTTGCAGCTTTACCCCAGTGCTAATGTACTGATGGTCACGGCTCGTGATTTTGAGAAAAGCAATCGCAAGAAGTTCTGCGCGCGCATTGCTACCGGGGATTACGACGGCATCGTCATGGCGCACAGTCAGTTTGAGAAACTGCCGATGTCACGTGAGTGGCAGGAAGATTTTCTGCAAAGCCAAGTCAACGACATCAGCAGTGGAATTGCCGATGCGAAAGAACAGCAGGGCGAGCGTTTGACGGTCAAGGCAATGGAGCGTGTCAAAAAATTCTTGCAGACCAGAATCCAAAAGCTGAATGAACAATTCCGCAAGGATGATATGCTCAACTTTGAGCAACTCGGTGTGGATGCGCTGTATGTGGATGAGGCTGACCTGTTCAAGAACCTCATGTTAGTCACCAAAATGCGCAATGTGGCAGGTATTGGTCAGAGTGATGCAAAGAAAGCCAGTGACTTGTTCATGAAAACACGTTGGCTGGATGATGTCACTGGGCGGCGCGGCGTGTGTCTTGCTACGGGCACGCCTATCAGTAATACCATGGCCGAAATGTACACCATGCAACGCTATCTACAATACGACACCCTAGTTGCGCATGGATTGGAGCACTTTGACTGTTGGGCATCGACTTTTGGCGAAACCGTCACGGCGATGGAGTTAGCCCCCGAGGGCACGGGCTTTCGCATGAAAACGCGATTTGCGAAGTTTTACAACCTGCCCGAACTCATGGCGATGTTCCGTGAGGTTGCGGACATCCAAACGGCAGATATGCTTAACCTGCCCACACCCAAGGTGCACCAGCGCATTATTGCCGCAAAGCCCAGCCCGCAACAAAAAGAAATGGTGTTGGCACTGGCCGAGCGTGCAGAGAAAATCCGCAGGCGCGAGGTCAAGCCCACAGAAGATAACATGCTGTTGGTGACGAATGACGGCAGAAAACTTGCGCTTGACCAGCCCGTTGTTGCCGGATTTTGAGGGTAGTAAGGTGAATCTTTGTGTGGATAATCTGCACCGCATTTGGCAGGCAACCGCTGATAAGCGTTCAACCCAGCTTGCATTTGTGGATTTATCTACGCCGAAAAACGATGAAAACTTTGATGTGTACCACGACATCAAAGAAAAGTTGCTGCTGCGGGGCATACCAGCAGACGAAATTGCGTTTGTGCATTCGGCAAAAAATGAAGCCCAAAAGCAGGCGTTGTTCGGCAAAGTGCGCAACGGCGATGTGCGGGTTTTGCTGGGCAGCACCGCTAAGATGGGCGCAGGCACCAACGTGCAGGATCTCATCATCGCTTCGCATGACCTTGACTGCCCGTGGCGGCCGCGTGATTTGCAACAACGCCTTGGACGCATGGAACGGCGTGGCAATCAAAACCCGGAAGTGGAGAATTTTCGTTACGTCACCGAGCAGACCTTTGACAGCTACTTATACCAAATGAACGAAAACAAGCAGAAGTTCATTTCGCAGATATTCACTTCAAAATGCCCCGCGCGTGTGATGCAGGACGTGGACGAAACGGTGCTCGGCTTTGCTGAGGTCAAAGCCCTTGCCACAGGCGACTTGCGCATCATGGAGCTGTGCAGCCTTGAAGCCGAGGTGAACAAGTTAAAGCTGCTGAAGTCCAGCTTCATGAGTGAGCGTTATGCTTTGCAGGACAGTGCCGGCAAGCATTTGCCCGAAAGGATTCACCGGCTGGAACAAAAAATACAGGGGCTTGAAAGTGACATAAAGCTTGCAACACAATCCTCTCCCGCCACTGCTGAGCAGTTTGCGGGTATGGTCGTTGAGGGCAGGAACTTCGATACGCCCAAAGATGCAGGTTTTGCTATACTGGAAGCCTGCAAGGCCTTTCAAGGCAGAGAGCCAAAGCCCATTGGCAGTTACCGAGGGTTTCAACTGGAAGTCGTTTGGGATTATTACAACGGTATCCATGCGATACGCTTGTGCGGACAGGAGCAACACAAGGTGGAGATGGGCACTGATGCACGCGGCAACGTCACCCGAATTGATAACGCCATCGCTGACTTGCCGCAGGAATTGCAGAACAGCCAAAATGCCCTACAAGAAACTCGGCAGCAATTGGTTACGGCACTAGCCGAAAAGGACAAGCCGTTCCCGCAAGAAGCCGAACTGACTGAGAAGTCCGCGCGGCTGGCGGAGCTTGCCGTGGCCTTGCAGCTGGATAAACGCGTGCCCGAAGTCTTAGATAGCGATGTGCCCGATGAGGGGGATAGCGTTGCTGTGCCTGCGAGGAAAAAAGATGGGCGGGAACGCTAGACTTTTGCACGCGAATGTGTTATACTATTGGAAAGAGGTGGAATTATGCAAACATACGAATTACGCATTTTCGACACAACCTTGCTGCGCTTTAGCCTAGAAAGTGCTGACATCGAAGGGTTGCGCGCCAGCATTCTTTCGGTCAAGCAGAATGAAAAACACCTGCTCCCCTTGGACTTAGAATTGAGTGCCGAGGGTGTTGCGGCATGGCTACGGCGGCGGGTCATCCCCAAAAACCGCGCGTTCGTGGATGAAATCCTGCGCTCACTTGGCCTTTCGCAAGGTGACACACAGGGCATTATCGACATCTGCAAAGGCTTGTCGCTCAATGATTGCTACTGGGTTGTGCCCGAGGGATTTGACGGCAAGTTTGCTGACTTCAACCTCTACGAGAACCGCTTTTCGGAAATCTTAGCACTGGTTGCTTACACCGGGGCTGGGCAAAGCCAAGAGGCATTCACCACCTCGCCCGAACTCACGACCAATGGCATGCTGCCCAAGGCTTGGCGTTTCGTTGAAACCGACGGCATCACGCTGTACAAGGGCGGCACAACAGGCGCGGCCAACACGGGCAATGAGCCGTTTGCAGAGTTTTACGCCTGTCAGATTGCACAGGCCATGGGGCTTGACGTGGTGCAATATGACCTCGAAAACTGGAAAGGCATGCTTGCGTCAACTTGTAAGCTGTTCACGAACCTCGACACCGCTTATGTACCCATTGGCCGCGTAGTGCGCAGCGGCGGTTTGAAAGCCGTGCTTGCCTATCACGAAAAACTCAGCCCACAAGCCTTTGAAGCCGTGAAAAGCATGCTCGTATTTGATGCCGTCATTTGCAATGAGGACAGGCATTTCGGCAACTTTGGGCTGCTGCGAAATAACCGTACTGGCGAAATCTTGGGCACTGCGCCGCTGTTCGACCATGGCTTTTCGCTGTTCAACCTCGCCATGCCGAGCGATTTCAACGACCTTGCGGCTTACGCCAAAACCCGTGCGCCTGTCTATGAAGGCACAGCCTTTGAGGGCATTTGCCGTGCGGTGATGGGCAAGCAGCAAGCTGCGCAGTTGCGGCAACTGATTGGCTTTACGTTCAAACGACATCCCAGCATCAACTGGCCCGAAGAACGCTTGCAGGCCATTGAGCAATGGCTGCAAGGGCGCGTGCGGGAGTTGTTGAATTTACGCTAATCCATCCAAGCCGTCCGATTTCGGGCGGCTTTCGCTAATCTAGGGCAGCCGCCCATCATCATTCCAGTCACCATATAACCGGCCTTGCTTGGTGTGCTGCAAGAACTTTTCCAGCCTGCGTTGATACGTTTCGCTATCTTGCGAGTAGGACTGGATGTTATCGATACGCACGCGCACATACAGCGGCGGCATGCACGTGAAATGATGCTGCACTTCGGGGTCAGCGGCAATGGCCGCCAGCACATCATCGCAAATGATGAAACTATCATCTGCGGGCAATGCGGCTAGCCCGGCAGGGGTCATCAGCCCTAAGCGCATCAACCGCTGCGCCCGTGCGATATTCAACTGTGTCCAGTTGCCGCGCTTTCGCCGTGGGGAAATGCGTTGCAGCAGCGTGTCGTCTACACGCTTTTTGGTGGAGTCAATCCAGCCAAAGCAGAGGCACTCCTCCACAATGGCGAGGTAGGACAGCGCATCGTGGTCTTTGGACAGCACCGGCACCCACGCCTGTGTAGCGGTGGTATTATGCTCCTCCAGCCAGCGACGCAGCTGCGGCCTTGTTTGAATGTTTAGCTTGTTTTCCATATGTAGATTATATCACAATGCTGGGGGGAAGTAAAGGTGTAGTGCTAACCACGCCGCTCCACAAACCAACGATTTTCCTCCAGCCAAAGATAGGTCACGCGCTCACCGATGCGCACTTCATATCGGATGCCAGTTCCACCGCCCTTGAATGATGCAGCCCGCTGGCAGCCCAACACGCAGTCAATATCATAACGAACGCCGTCCTCCCACGTGATTGCACGCGGGAGGATTGTGCCGTCTATGAGCCTATCTTCATTGACGGCCACGTAAACTTTTTGTGTGTTATCCATTGCGTTGACCTTTCCAATGTGATATAATTGTCGATAAGGGGGGCTTGTGAAGTGTCGAATGTCGAAATATCTTATACCTGTGGTTTTTGTGAGATTGCATTCACGTCCACAAATCCGAACAGACGATTTTGCAGCACCTCGTGTGCTGGAAAGAGCACCGCAAAAGATATTACTGGGAATGTCTATGGTAAACTAACGGCGATTAAACGGCTGGATGAGCGTAATGCGAGCCACAGACTATGGCTGTGCCGATGCGAATGCGGCAATCTCACCAAAGTTCCGATCAACTTTCTAACAACAGGACATACAAAAAGCTGCGGTTGTTTTAAGGGAAAGGGGCAGAGAAAAAATCATTTATACCTTTTTGAGGGCACAAATATTAGTAGAATCAATAAAGATACACTGTTCAAATGTAACACAAGCGGTGTTCGCGGTGTGCATCAGCACGAAAGCGGAAAATGGATGGCGCGAATTGGTTTTCAAAATAAGAGGATTTACTTAGGGATTTTCAAGACTTTTGAAGAAGCTGTTGCAGCCCGGCGCGAAGCTGAAGAAAAATATTTCAAACCCATCATCGAGAAATATAATAAGAAGGATTAAAAGTACCCCACTGGATGAATGGTGTGGTCGGCTTTGGCGTTAAGCCTGCCCAGTTGCCGATCGATCCCCATCAGCCCCGGCGCAATGGCGTGATGACCAAAGCGCCGCCGCAGGCCGTCCACGGTGCGCTCAATGCTTTCTTGCCGCAAGCGAGATTGCTCGTCATCAAACAGCGACAACTGTACCTGCTCAATGGCAGGTACAAGTTGTGCCGCACGTAGACCGATGCTGCGTAACGGCTTTTGCCAGTCGTAATGTGCACGCAACAACTGCATCGTCGCAGCACTTAGCTCACTTGCCAAGCAAGTGGGCTTTTGTAATGTTAGCTGCCGCTCAAAGCTATGTAGCTCACTATCTCGCAAGGAAATTTGCACGACCTTGCCGCATAACCCCAGTTCACGCAACCGCTCAGCCACGCTTTCCGCCAAGCCAGTAAACACGATGTGGCAGTCCTGTTCGTTGAGCAAATCCCGTGGCGTTGTCCAGCTGTTGCCCACGGATTTAATGGCACGCTCATGGCTTGAGGGTGTGACGGGCGAATCGTCAAGGCCATTCGCAAACGCGTGCAGATACAAACCCCATTTGTGCAAATGGCTTTGCAAAATTTCGGGTGGTGTGGTGGCGATGTCGCCGATGGTGCGCAGCCCCAGGTTGTGCAATTTTCGTGTTGTAGCGCGACCCACACCCAGCAAATCTTCCGCAGGTAGCGGCCACACCGTTTGCTTGACGTTTTCCCGCGTGATGATGAATTGGCCATCGGGTTTGCGTTGGTCACTACCAAGCTTCGCGAAGATTTTGTTCCAACTCACACCCACGCTCACCGTGATGCCAAGTTCGTGTCGCACCTGCCTGCGGGTGCGCTGCGCGAAATATTCGCCATCGCCCAAAAGGGATAAATCTGCCCAGCATTCATCAAGCCCGAAGCTTTCAATCAAGTCGGTATACTCCCCAATAATCTCGCGCAGCAGACGACTGAACCGCAGATATTGCTCGAAGTTCGGTGGCATGAAAATGATGTCGGGGCAGCACTGCCGTGCCTGCCACAATGCCATGCCAGTTTTCACACCGCAGCGTTTGGCTTCGGGCGACTTCGCCAGCACAATGCCGTGGCGAGCCTCCACGTCGCCGCCCACGGCCATAGGTTTGCCGCGTAGCGCGGGGTTATGTAAAAGCTCTACACTTGCATAAAAAGCGTCCCCGTCGATGTGCAAAATCGTTCGTTTGTTCATGTGAGAAGTTTAACACACAACCGAACGTTTTGTCTACAGGTAAATATTTGAAAGGAGCGTGCCATGCCATTCATCCCACCCAACGAACTAGCCGAACTCAAGCAAATCGACCTGCTCACCTATCTACAAAGCTATGAACCCGAAGAACTCGTGCGCATCAGTGCAAATGAGTTCAGCACCAAAACGCATAGCAGCCTCAAAATTTCCAACGGCATGTGGCGATGGCACGCGCAGGACATCGGCGGCAAGTCGGCGTTGGACTTTCTCATCAAGGTGCGCGGCATGGATTTCATGGCGGCAGCAAACTTAATACAGCAACAGGCGGCTTTACAACCGCCTGTTTTTTGTTGCCCTGCGATGCCCGCGCGTGAGTTTGTGCTGCCAAAAGCCGCCCCCAACAACGACCACGTGCTGGCATACTTACAGTCACGCGGTATAGATAAAACAGTGCTGGAACACTGCGTGACAAGTAAAATGCTTTACGAAAGCGCTGAACACTACAACTGCGTGCTTGTCGGCAAAGATGCAGCAGGGCAGGCGCGCTACGCTGCATTGCGTGGCACATATGGCGATTACAAGGGCGAAGCACGAGGTAGCGACAAGTCGTTTGCCTTTACACTGCCTGCTGCTGGTTCGACACACCTGCGGGTATGTGAAAGTGCGATTGATGTCTTGTCCTGCGCTACGCTGCTGGGCATGAAAGGTCGCGATTGGCAGCAGTCGCATGTGCTCTCCTTGGGTGGAACTAGCATGGCTGCGCTGGAACGTTATCTCAAGGATTATCCCCACATCCAGCGCATTGACCTGCACTTGGATAACGACCCAGCCGGGCGGGTGGCGGCGCAGGCGATTGCGGCGTTGCTGGGTGACAGGTATGACGTGCGCAATCGCTCACCGCCCCACGCTAAAGACATGAATGCATATTTGATGGCACGGTTGGGATTAACACAACGAAAGAAAGTGAGGGATGTATGTACCCGATGAATGGTCGGGTAGACTAGCAAGCAACGTGCCTGTCATTACAGACAGGCACATTTCTTAGGGGAAACCCCTAAAACCCCACGGAAAGGATGGACATATTATGCGCAAACGCAATGTTTTAATTCAATTTTGGCTTTACCCCAAAGAAGCAAATCATTTTAAGAAACTCGTGAAAAAAAGTGGGCTAAATCAGTCCACTTACCTGCGTCACCTTATCAACGGCGTGGTGCCGCAGGACGCGCCGCCGCCGGATTACTACGGCATGATGAACGAATTACGGCGCATTGGCAATGCACTTGACCGTGCGGCACAACAGGCAGAACTGCATGGCCTGCCGAATACTGCATATTACGATAATGCGGTGCAGCGACTTGACCGCGCCATTTTAGACATCACCGATGCGGTGGTGATGCCGCGCAAATTATAGCATGGCCACTACTTCAATCTGGTCAGTCAAAGGCTGGCTTGGCCGTGTGGTTATCTACGCTGAAGACCCCGCTAAAACCGAGAACCCGGAGTTCTTTGAGAAAAAGGGCATGACAGAAAAGCAAACACAAAATCTCATGGACGTCATTGATTACGCTGTGCAGGAGCGCAAAACGATTGAAGAAGAAAGCCCTGCGCTGCTGCGCCAGTTCGTCAGCGGCGTAAATTGCCGCCCCGCCACCGCCCGCGAAGAAATGCTGCGCACCAAACGCCTGCACAAAAAAGAGGACGGCGTGGTGGCCTACCATGGCTACCAATCGTTCGCACCGGGTGAAGTCAGCGCAGGCGTGGCGCACAAAATTGGCATGGAACTGGCACAACAACTTTGGGGTGAACGATTTGAAGTCATTGTTGCCACGCACTTGGACAAAGCCAATCACCTGCATAACCATTTTATTGTGAACACCGTGTCGTTCAAAGATGGGAATCGGTATTATCGCTCGGAGAAAGATTACTACAATATGCGCAGCACCAGCGATGAACTCTGCCGTGCCCATGGTTTATCGGTCATTGAACAACCACAAAAAGGCAAAACCCAACACCGTGCGGAATGGCAGGCCGAACAGCAAGGCAAGCCCACGTACCGCAGTATGGTCAAAACCGATGTTGACCAAGCCATCGCACAATCCATGACAGAACGCCAATTCTTTGACAATCTCAAGCGCATGGGCTACACCATCAAAACCGGCAAGGGCGACATTACGGTTTGCCCGAAAGGCCGCGAACGCGGGCTAAAGCTCATGCGCAACCTCGGCGAAGATTACAGCATCGCCAGCATTCGCCGCCGTATTTTGCAACAACAAAGACCAGCAAGACCGGCCCCCGAACCAACACGCCAAGTGCGTGTTTTTTTGTTGCGCGGCAATTTCAAGCACAGGCAACGCATGACAGGCTTTCGGGCACTGTATTTTCGTTATCTATACCTGCTGGGCAAGCTGCCGAAACACAGGCCACGCCCACCCGATAAGGTTGCGCCAGTGCATCGCGGTGAGCTCATCAAGATTGACCAAATCTCGCGTGAGCTTAGATTGCTGTGTGAGCACGAAATCGACACGCCGGAACAACTGGCGGCATTCAAATTGACGGCAAGTAAAAAGGAGGTGGCCATTTGCGACAGGATTGAACAGCGTGTGAAAGACATGCGCACAAACATGAAAATCGAAAAGGAGGAAAACAAAGATGCAATCAGGCGAAGCAGCCGAACAAGTCGTGAGAATCGCGTTTGACGGCGTGGAACACGCACTTCGCATCGCAGGCGGCGGTGCACAGCAAATTGCCGCGATGTTGATGGCAGCGTTCAGCAATCCCGGCAAAACAACCAAGCAGCCCAATTTGCATGGCAAAGAACGGCTTGAAAAAATGCTCAAAAGTGGCAAAGAGTTGAAATTCTTTGAAATCCAAAACAAGGACTTGAAAGAGTTCTGTGCCGCCGCGAAGAAGTATGGCATCACCTATTGTGTGATGCGCGAAAAAGGCAAGACGGGCGGCATGGTGGAAATCGTGGCAATGGCAGAAGACGCACCGCGATTGAGCCGGATTTTGGAGAAACTCGAAAGCCGCGCGCTTGGCGAAAGCAAGCCCGCCGAACCAGCTGCACCCGAACAATCCACGGCGGAGTTGGTGGAAGATTTACTTGCGCCCGCAAAGGAGGGTCAAGCGCAGCCCGAAAACCCTACGATAGCGCGGCAGATGGAACAGCCTGCCGCGAAACATTCGACCCCCGGCAAAGGCAGTCCGTCCGTGACTTCCTCGCCTACGAAATCGAACGGCGGCGCGACTTTCTCTAAGCCGCAAAAGCCCTCGGTAAAAACAGCGTTGGCAGATTCGGCAGCGCGTATCGCAGCAAAAAAACAAGCACCAAAACCAAAATCTAAACAGAAAGCACAGGTGAAATGATATGGCCAATTATGATGATTTACTAAACGGCAATCAACAAACCCCGCCGCAGGGCTTCGACAAAGAAGCTTGGGCAGCAGGCAAAAAACAAGAACGTGAGGGGCTTTACACCCTAGCCGACCAAACAGCCCTGCGAGCCGTCGCAAGCCCCGAAGCGTTCAAGCAATACCTCGATATGCAGGCACGGTTTGACCGTTACTCCGCCACCAATGCGCTGCTGGTCATGGCGCAGCGCCCTGATGCAAAACAGCTGGGCGACTTGGATTATTGGAAAAGCCAACGGGTGTTCATCAAACGCGATGAGCTGCCCAACGCCGTGATTATCCTCGCGCCCGGCAGCGAATACACCCGCAACGATGGCAGCATTGGCACCAATATGACCACCAAGCGTGTGTATGACATTTCACAGGCAGAACGTGTGCGCGTGCAACCGGTGCGAACCTATGATGAGGGCAAACTGATACGTGCATTGGTCAAGGCCGCACCTGCGCAGATGGAGGGTGTGGATGCTCTGGGTGGTCGTGATGCGGTTTATGACCCCGCACAGAACAAGATTTTCGTGCAGTGCGGCATGAGCGCACTTGAGATTATGCAAGCCGTGGCACGCGAAAGCTGTGTGGCACAGCTGGGGGAAAACGCTGGATTTGAGGCCCGCGTGGGCACGCAGCTCATCTGCGCAAAATTCGGCATTGATTCGGGCATGGCGTTTTCCGATGTGCGTGAAAGCTTTGATGGCTTGGAAGCGAAAGAAGTGCGTGAGGTGCTGTCCAACGCACGCAACGCGGCAGCTGAAATCACCGGGCGCATGACCAAAGAGCTGGAACCCAAGCCCAAGCAACAAGGTGCACGCTGATGAAGTCCGACAACCCCAAACAACTATGGCTCATCGCCGCGCTGGGTATTGTGCCAGTCATTTGGCTGGCACTGCTCATTGCGCCGCATATCAATCAAGGGCTACTCGGCATATTCGATTCTTTCGACCAGCCATTCAATATCATTTGGCACGAGGACAGCCTGCGCGTTGTCCTCGTGTTGGTGTTGGCTTATGCCCTCGCAGTGGGGATGTATCTGTCATCGCGCAAGAACTACCGCCGCCGTGAGGAACATGGCAGTGCCAAATGGGGCATTGCGGGCACCGTCAACAAAAAATACGCCGACCCTAGCTTCACGCATAACAAGCTGTTCACCCAACATGTGCGCATGGGATTGGACGGCCACAAACACAGGCGTAATCTCAACGTGCTCATTTGTGGCGGTTCAGGTGCGGGTAAGACTAGGTTTTATTGTAAGCCAAATGTGCTCCAGTGTAATACGTCCATGGTTGTGTTGGATCCAAAAGGCGAAATTTGTAGGGACACTGGAAACCTCCTGCGCAAACAGGGCGTGAAAGTCAAGGTGCTCGACCTCATCAATATGCACAAAAGCCATTGCTACAACCCATTTGTGTATTTGCGTGAGGACAACGATGTGCAGCGGCTGGTGACGAACTTATTCAAGGCCACCACGCCAAAAGGCTCACAAAGTTCCGACCCCTTTTGGGACACCGCCGCATCCATGCTCTTGTTGGCACTGGTATTTTATCTGAAATACGAAGCCCCGCAGGAGGAGCAGAACTTTCCTATGGTGATGCAAATGCTGCGTGCCGGTGAAGTGCGTGAGGAAGATGATGATTACAGCAGCCCCCTTGACGACCTCTTTGAACGATTGGCGATGGAGCATCCCGACCACATCGCTTGCAAGTATTACAAGGACTACCGCAGTGGCAGTGCAAAGACTCTCAAAAGCATACAAATCACCCTTGCGGCTAGGCTTGAAAAATTTAACCTCGCGTCGCTAGCATCACTCACCGCTACCGATGAACTTGACTTGGCCAGCATGGGTGAGCGCAAGACTGCGCTCTTTGTCATCATCCCCGACAATGACAGCAGTTTTAACTTCCTCGTCAGCATCTTGTACACGCAATTGTTCCAGCAACTATTCCATGCCGCCGACCATGTTCACCGTGGCGCATTGCCCGTGCACGTGCATTTCATCATGGATGAATTTGCGAACGTAAGTTTGCCAGACGACTTCGATAAAATCCTGTCTGTCATGCGTTCACGCGGCGTGTCGGTGAGTATCATCTTGCAAAACCTCGCACAGCTCAAAGCCTTGTTTGAGAAGCAACATGAAAGCATTGTGGGCAATTGTGACACCTTTTTGTACTTGGGTGGCAACGAGCAAAACACGCATCGTTATGTGTCGGAGCTGATGGGCAAGAGCACAATCGACACCAATACTTACGGCCATAGTTACGGCAGCCGGGGCAGCTATTCCCGCAACGACCAAAACGCAGGGCGTGAATTACTTACGCCCGATGAAGTACGTTTGCTGGACAACCGTTATGCGCTGCTGTTCATTCGTGGTGAGCGCCCCATCATGGATGAAAAGCTTGATATTCTCAAACACCCGAATGTCGCAGGCAGTGCAGATGGGCGCGGCAAGCCATTTCAGCATGGCGCGCTGGATTTGTCGATTGGAAGTGGTTGCACCGTGGGTTATCGCGCTGCACCCGAAGAAACCGAAAGCCCCGAAAGCAGCATCGAAGTCGAAGTACTTTCGGAGCTAGATTTACAACAACTTTTTGAAAAACAGGAGGAAAACTCATGAGTAATAAACTCCGCAAACTCATCGCCATTGGCAGCACCATTGCGCTGATGCTGGTGGCATTTACCGTCATCGCGCTCGCCAACGACCCCGTGCAGACGGTAAATAATTTGAGCAATTTTGTGTTCCAAGTTATCCGCGCCATTGGCCTCATAATCCTTGCCTTTGGCATCGTGCAACTTGGGCTATCACTCAAAAGCCAAGACCCCTCACAGCGCGCCAACGGCTTTCTCACCGTGGCGGGCGGGATTATTATTGCGCTGGCTAGGGAAATCTTAGACCTTATCTTAGGTTAAGGAGGCGTTCAATTTGTCTAACAACTGGGTTATCTCAAACTTAGAAAACGCCCTTGACACATGGAACCGTTATCTTGCGGAAATCTGGGATTTACTGTTGCAAAACCCGCAGGACTTTCGCGGCGGCGGGATATGGGCAGTGATTGTCAATATCCACGATGCGCTCATGGCCGTGGGACTTGGGTTGCTGGTGCTGTTTTTTGCCATGGGGCTGGCCAAAACGTGCAGCAATTTTGCCGATGTCAAACGCCCTGAAGTCGCGCTCAAAATGTTCATCCGCTTTGTGCTGGCGAAGTTAGCTGTCACGCGCGGGCTTGAATTGCTGCTGATGGTATTCAATATCGCGCAGGGCATGGTGGGCACGGTCATTCAACGCGCAGGCATCAGCGGCAGTGACAACGCTGTGTTGCCGGATGAAATTATCTCGGCCATCAACAACACCAACTTCCTCAATAGCATCCCGCTTTGGGCGGTGACATTGATTGGTGGACTGTTTATTACCGTGCTGTCGTTCGTCATGATTCTCACTGTGTACGGGAGATTTTTCAAAATCTTCTTATACACGGCCATCGCACCAATCCCACTATCCGCATTTGCTGGCGAGAGCACGCAAAGCATCGGTACGAGCTTCATGAAAAGCTATGCTGCTGTGTGTTTGGAGGGGCTTATCATCGTGCTGGGGGTCATCATCTTCACGCTATTTGCCTCCGCGCCGCCTGCCGTTGATGCCTCCGACCCTGCCGTTACGCAGGTTTGGACGTATGTTGGGGGCTTGGTCTTCAACATGCTCATTTTGGTCGGCGCGGTGAAGATGGCGGATAAGGTCGTCAAGGAAATGTTCTTTGGCGGGTAAAATGAAAGGAGAAAATTCATGGAGATTAAGATCAACAAAGAAATCCGCGATTACACGGAAAGCGTGTTTTTCGGTCTATCGTTGCGGCAATTCGCCTGTGCGTTGGCGGCTGTGGGTGCAGCGGTTGGCTGCTTTTTCGGTCTGCGCAACATTGTGGGCACAGATGTCGTCACATGGCTTTGCTTGTTTGCCGCCGCACCATTTGCGGCATTGGGCTTCGTCAAGTACAACGGCATGACCGCCGAACAACTCGCGATGGCGTGGCTGCGCTCGGAATGGTTTTTGCGCAAGCCATTGCCGTATTTGAAAGGAGGTGCCATGCATGATTAAAACCCTCGAAAAGCAAAACGAGCGAGATAACAAACGTGAGAAGTCGCCCAAGACCGCACAGGAAGTTCTGCCCATTCACACTGCCTATGACGACGGCATCTTCCTGCTGGGCAAGCAGAAGTATGCACAGACATGGCGTTTCACCGACATCAATTACGCCATCGCTTCACGTGAGGACAAGGAAAGTTTTTTTCTGCGCTACAGCGACATCCTCAACTCCTGCGACATTGGCACAGTGACAAAGCTGACGATCATCCTGCGGCGCATGAACAGCTTGGACATCGAAAACGGCATACTCATTCCGTATCAAAATGATGATTTGGACGAGTATCGCCGCGAGTACAACGACTTTCTGCTGCAAAAGGCGGAAGATGCTAATTGCATGGTGCGTGAGTTGTATATCACTGTTACGGCGGACAAAGAAAGCCTTGACGAAGCCCGCACTTACTTTGCCCGCGTGGGCACAGAACTTACCGCCAACTTTGCCCGGCTGGATGCCAAGGTTGTGCCCGTGAACGGCGAAGAAAAGCTGCGCTTGCTGCATGATTTCTTCCGACCCGGCGAAGATTTTGCTGTGCCCGCTGATCCGCGTGACATCGCCCCTGCATCTTTTCAGTTCACAAAAGACCATTTCAAAATGGGCAACCGCTTTGGCCGTGCTTTGTTTCTCAAAGATTATGCTGCTTATCTGAAAGACCGCTTTCTTGCCGACCTGACCGACCGTGGGTGCAACTTGGTGTTGAGCATAGACATCATCCCTGTGCCCACGGATGAAGCGGTGAAGGAAGTCGAAAAGCGCAGGCTCGGTATTGAAACGAACATCGCAAACTACCAGCGCAAGCAGAACATAGCGAATAATTTCAGTGCTGTGTTGCCCTATGAAATGGAGTTGCAGCGCCAAGAGGCAAAGGAGTTCCAAGATGATTTGCTCAACCGTGACCAGCGGATGTTCTTTTCAAACGTAACGTTGATGCATACGGCGGATAGCTTGAGTGAACTCAACAACGACACCGAGGGTATCCTCGCCACTGGGCGCAAACATACTTGCCAGCTTGCCCCGCTGAAATTCCAGCAGATGGATGGCTTGCTCACGGCATTGCCCATCGGGGTGCGCTATTTAACGGCACTGCGCACGTTGACCACGGAAAGCCTTGCTGTTCTCATGCCGTTTTGGGTACAGGAAATCCAAGACAGCGGCGGCGTGTACTTTGGGGATAATGCCATCAGCCGCAATCTCATCCTGTGCAACAAGGCCAAGCTGCAAAACCCAAATGCCTTTTTGCTGGGCATACCGGGCAGCGGCAAAAGCTTTTCTGCCAAAGAACTGATTGTGTTCCTCGCACTCGCAACGCAAGATGACATTCTCGTGTGTGACCCGGAACGGGAATACGCGGCTTTGATTGAAGCGATGGGCGGCGAGGTCATTCGCATTGCAGCAGGCAGCAAAGACCACATCAATGCCCTTGACATGGCTGACGGCTATTCCGACGGTGACCCGATTGCCGAGAAGTCGGAGTTTATTCTATCACTGTTTGAGCAGCTGGACGATGCGGGCATTACAGGCAAACAACGGTCTCTGCTTGACCGCTGCTTGAGTGATGTTTATACCAAGTTCAAGCGCAAAAAGCGCCAGCCAACGCTCAAAGACCTGCGCGCTGAATTGCTCGCGCAACCCGAACCCGATGCACATGAGCTTGCACTATCCCTCGAACTATTCACCAATGGCAGCTTGGATGTCTTTGCCCATGAAACGAATGTTGATACCAAAAACCGCATGATTGTCTATGACATTTTCGGCTTGGGCAAGCAACTCAAGGCGATGGGTTTGCTGGTTGTCACCGATGCCATTCTCAATCGTGTGACGGAGAATTGGCGGCAGGGCAAACGCACGCATATCTTTATTGATGAGTTCCATGTTTTATTTGAGAATGAGCACAGTGGTGAGTTCTTCAACTCGGCTTGGCGGCAATTCCGTAAGCGCAATGCATTCCCCACGGCTATTACGCAAAATGTCGAGTATTTGCTGGATTCTGTCCTTGCGAGTACGATGCTATCAAACTCGGAGTTCATTGTCATGCTCAACCAAGCCGCCAGTGACCGCGAGAACCTGGCCAAGCTGCTCAACATTTCGCCAGAGCAGATGTCGTATATAACCAACGCCGAGCCAGGACATGGGCTGATACGTTATGGTAGGGCGCTTGTGCCGTTCAAAAATGAGTTTCCCCGTGGTCGCTTATATGATTTAATGAGTACCAAGCCCGGGGATTAAGTTGTCCTATATATAATGAAAAGGCTGTTGCTTTCGGGCAGCAGCCTTTGGAGGTGTTATGTCGAAACCAATCAAGACCCGTGAAGTCGTGCGGGATGTAAAAACGCGTGCGACCCATGTTGGTGCACAGATGAAACAGGCGGCGCTTAAAACCAAGGATGCCGCCGCCAAGCAGGTGGAGCAAGCGAAAGAACAATATGCCGAGGATGTAGTGGAAGAAAAGGCGCAGTCTGCAACGCAGGATGTAGCGCAAAGAGCGAGTGCACAAGGCCAAAGGGCTGCAAAACAGGTATATGCCAAAGCAAAGAAAAAGACCCAACCGCGCGGCAAAACTAAGCTGGACAAGCCTATTTCTGTTGCTGAAACTGGCAAGTCAAAGCTCAAACAAAAAACCAAGCACGTGCGCCCTAAGCAAAAACCGGGGCGAGTGATTGGGCGCAAGAAACCTGTCAAAGCTATGCAGCAATCTGCGAAAAAGGCAACGCAAGTGGCCAAGTCTGCGAAGAAAACCAAGTTGACTGCGCAACGTGCCAAACGTGCGGTGCAGCATTCGGCAAGTGCAACTAAGAAGCTCGTCAAAGCCGTTTGGAAGACCGTCAAGGTGACCTACAAGACCATCAAGTGGACGGTTGTTGCCATTGTCGCAGGCGGCTGGGTGGCAGTGATTATTGTCATCATTTTGGTGTTGATAGGCGCATTGCTTGCTTCGCCCTTTGGTATATTCTTTTCGCGGGGCAGTGGTGGCGATGGCGCACAGGAGGTTTTCCTGCCGCAGGTGGTGCAGCAGCTTGGTCAAGAGCATCATGAGCGCATGGAGGAAGTGCAACAAAACAATACGCATGATGAGCTTGTGCTGGAGGGTAATATCTCGATTGACTGGCCGCAGGTTCTTGCCGTTTATGCGGTGATGGTCACCAGTGACCCGCAAAACCCACTCGATGTTGTGACCATTGATGATGAGCGCGTTGAACGCCTGCGGGATATTCTCAATGCAATGCACAGTTTTACTTACCGTGTGGAACATCAAGAAGATAGCACAAAGCTTATTATCCACATCACGCAAAAGAGTGCATCAGCGATGGCACAGACGCATAATTTCAATGCAGAGCAAAGAGCCATGTTAGACGAACTACTCAGCGATGAATTTGCCGATCTATGGGCAGAACTGCTCGTCGGTTTTCGACCGGGTGGCGGTGAGATATTGCAGTCAGACCCATCATGGCAGGGCACAGGGATATTTGCATGGCCGGTGCAGGCTGGCTTTCGCATTACCTCCGGCTTTGGCTGGCGCACGCATCCCATCAGTGGTGAGCGTGACCACCACAGTGGCATCGACATTGGCGCACCGACCAACACGCCTATCCTCGCCATGGCCAATGGCATCGTCACCGTTGCCAATGCCACGGACAGCTGGGGCGGAGGCTACGGTTTCTTCATTCGCATTGACCATGGTGGGGGCTACGAAACGCTGTATGCCCACGCAATTGCGATTGGGGTTCGTGTGGGCGAGGAAGTCGAACAGGGGCAGGTCATTGGCTGGGTTGGCTCCACAGGCAACTCCACTGGGCCGCACCTGCACTTTGAAGTCATTCGGAATGGTACACGCGTGAATCCCATGGAGTATTTTAGGCAGTGAGGTATAATGAAACAAATGGCCTCGGCTGCGCGCCGAGGTCATTGTATAAAGGGGGTAACAAGATGAAACTATTTGGGTATGTTCGAGTGAGCGATGCCAGCCAAAACGAAAGCCGTCAACTTATCTCGATGCAAGAACAAGGTGTGCCATCTAAACACATATATATGGATAAACAGTCCGGCAAAGATTTTGAGCGTAAGGCCTATCAGGCACTGCTCAAACGCTTACAACCCGGTGATTGTGTTTTTCTGCACAGCCTTGATAGACTTGGGCGTGATTACGTGGCCATATTAGAACAATGGCGGATTATAACCAAAGAAAAGGGCGCGGATATTATGGTGCTGGATATGCCATTGCTTGATACCCGTGAAAAAGAGCGCGACCTAACTGGGCGATTGATTGCAGATATTGTGTTGCAGCTGCTCAGTTATTGCGCACAAAAAGAGCGCGAAAGTATCCGTCAACGCCAAGCCGAGGGCATTGCGGCGGCAAAACTGCGCGGTGTGCGCTTTGGCAGGCCGAGTGCAAAACTTCCCGCAAACTTCGGTGAGCTGGTGCACCAATGGGAGTGCGGGGCATTACCCTTTGAGGAAATACTCGCACAGTGCAAAATGAGCCGCTCGACGTTTTACAAACATCTCGCCATTTGGCGCATCCAACAGGATAATCAATAGCAGTCCGTATTGGTGTACTTTTATGGACTGCTTTGTTAATAGCAGCACATCACACAACAGGAAGAACTGCTAGGCTTTTTGTGCGTTTTCTTCCGAAAACGTCGTTTATTTCACCCAATACTTAGGCAAATTTCTGCGCTCATAACCTTTCCGCAATTGTACACTTTTGCAGAAAACTTCTGCTTCTCACCATGAATAATTGGAATATTTATGTAAAAAGTTTGTTGAAACTATTGACAATGAATGGCTGATAATGTATAATTATATGAAATAGTGTTAGGTTTTTGAATTAAATGATGTAAAACATTAACTCCTTGACAAGGGATTTTTTGGGGGATGTTTGAGCCGTAGCCCATGGTTGCATTTTACAGGGTTCTTCCTGTTTGATGATATAAAAACAGCATTGGTGTTGAGGAGAGAATTATGAGATTTAAGAAGTATTTCATCCGTCCATTGTCTATTGTTTTGGCAATGGTTTTGTTGGTGCAATCCGCGCCCCTGCATGGTTTCGTGCCTGTGCGTGCGTTTGTGTTCCCCGTGACTACGTTGGACGAGCTGCCGGGAACACCAGAGATGCCCACACAAGTGTCGCGTCACGTGAGCGAAGTGATGGAGCTGCGTACAGCAGACTCGCGCCATTTCCGCAACGAAGACGGCACGTATACAGCGTATGTATATCCGGACATCATCCATTTTGAGGATAGCTATGGAAACTGGATAGAGATAGACAACACCTTGGTACGTCAGGGCGATTTTTATATTCCCCGGGCGAGTGGAATGGACGTGCAGTTTCCCGCTGTGCTGGGTGAACAGGGTATTCGTATGCATACAGGTCGACATGGATTTTCGTTGGGTGTGCCGGGCGCGAATAGCGAAGCGATTGTGCCGGATTTGAATGTTGTGCAAGAGATTATGCTGGCGTATCTGATGCAAGGCATTGGTTTGGAAGATATCAATGTTGCTGACATTGACCTAGAAGCGCTTGTGGATTTCCCAGCGAAACTACTTAACCGAGAAATGGCCGCAGTGCGCAATTTGCAGTCGGTGGTATATTATTTGGACGTTTGGCCGGGCGCACACTTGGAATATATTTTGTCGCCGGAAGGCATTAAAGAGAACATCATCGTGATGCAACCCAAAGCGCAGTATGTCTACGAGTTTTCGCTGAATCTGTACAACCTGATTGCGGTGCAGCGCAACGAGCGTGTGATTGTGCTTTACTGCGAGGTGATGGGCAGAGCACAAATGGTGATTGAAGCGCCGTATGCGAGAGACGCAGCAGGCGTGCAGAATTTTGAAGCACTGACGATTTCTTTGGATGAAAATACGCTAACATTGACAGCCTGCTCGGATTGGATGAATGCCCCGGAGCGGGAATTTCCTGTTGTGTTGGACCCTACATATATTTCTGTGGCGGATACTAGCCGGATTATGTGGCTGGATGTGCATGAGCGCGGCGGTCAACGGTCGGGTCTGTTTGACTTTAACATGGAAGTTGGCACTAGCTCCCTGCAATTTATGGATCATACTTTGTTCCCGCAAACTAGCCGTGGATACTTGCAGTTTCCGATGCCTCGCATGCCGCAAGATGCGGTGCCGATAAATGCAACACTGATCTTGGATGATGATGCAAGTCCTTGGTGGTTAAACCTAGTCAACTGGCTGGTAATGCTTGCCGGACCAATTATTCGTGTGTTGCTCGCTGGTGTGGACGTGGCCACAGGCGGGATTAGTTTAATTTTGCTTAATCAGCTGTGGAGTTTTATTGCTTCGTTGCCAGCACGGATTTTCAATGCTGTTTTGGGGGCCGCTGGCGGCCCGCCATCGCGGGACTATGAGGTGAATCTTCGCGCAGAAATGGTGTTGGAACAATGGTCTCCCGCGCGCAATGATGTGACAGGAGCCTTGGTTGAAGCAACCGGCGGTCCGGCAAGAATGACTTGGGATAACCAGCCCGCCACCACGGGTATCGCTTTGGCATTGGGTGAACCCCTTGAACCCGATGACAGCAGCGGCTGGATGCGGGCATTGCAAGGCTTTGGTCAAGGTCAAATTCCATTCTCAGGGCAGTATTCGTTTGACATTACGGATGCAGTGCGGCATTGGGCAGAAGTGGGTGAGCAATATAACTTCGGCATTATGTTGCGTGCGGATGATGAGAGTCTCAACTCGGAAAATATGCTCAACTTTGCCATGGGTTCAATTGCAACAAGTATACCGATAGACTTGAGCAGCGTGGTAGGCTTCTTCGCGAATGTAGCTTATTGGGTGGTTGGACAAATGTTGCCATCTGAAGGCACGCCAGGTACGTTGCTAAACGCAGCATATATGGTATTTGGTATGCTCAGCGATACAATCGGCGCAGGTTTTTCGATTCCTATCTTGGTCAACAATCTGACCTCTGATCCAATTGTAGCGATTACGTATATTTCCACAACAGGTTTGCAGCCATTCTTCAGTTATGAGACAGTGAATATGGGTCGTGCAGGCACGGCACACGTGAATCACTTCACAGGCGGACTGACCGTTACCCACCCCACGGTGCAGCTGGACGGCGAACGCATGCCGGTTGGGCTTTCGCATGTGTATATGAGCAACCACGACAGTGCGCCGGGGCAAGTTTGGAATATGAACTTAGGCGTGGGTTTCCGACTCAATGTGATGGAAATGATAAAGCCCGCGAACTATTACGAACAATTTAATTTCATGGCACTGGTATTTGAGTTCATTGACCGTATGGGGCAGTGGATATTCCCCGACGCGTTTGAGAACGAGAACGCGGTTTGGGAATGGATACGTGATAATGTTGGTGATTACTTCAATAATCCAACGCAATACTATATGTTTATGGATGGCACCGGAGGGATGCACCGTTTTGTGCAGGACACCGAAGATGAAGGGCGTTTTACATTTGTTAAGCAAACAAATCCAACGATAACGATGCGGCGTGCAGGCGGCGGACCTCTCTTCCCGGAGCGCATTATCTCGGATGAATTTGGTAATGAGCGTATTTATAGGCAGGGGTACAGAAATCCCTTTGGTCGTTATAACTATTTCCTGTCCACCATTCGTGATGCCAATGGCAATGAAACGAATCTGTTTTACGAAAACGGGCAGCTGGTGCGCATTGTAGATACCATTGGACGCACGATTCATCTCAATTGGAATAGTGATGGCTATTTGACCAGCATTACCTGTCCCATCGGTCGCGTAACAAGTTTTACTTACGACCACGAAACCTTTGGTTTTGAAGATGAGCGAGTCTCCGTGCTGACGCATATAACCTACCACGATGGGCTGCAAACACAATTTCATTATGCGCAAATGGTAGATACCAACCGCGAAGTACACAACCGCACAAGACTTACTGCAGCGAGCAACCACGATGATCACCATTTCGTGTTTGAGTTTGAACCGACGTTCAGCGCACAGCGCACGAACTATCGCGTAACAAGCATCACCCATGGCGTGGGCGGCAGTGTGGATGAAGAGCGTCGAGAACACACGCCCGGTGGGCGACGCTGGTGGCAAGCAGACCGATATGGCACATGGTTTCAGCAAGCTTTGTTTTGGATGAGTAATATGCTCAACCAAATCCTAAACACGGTGCTGGGCTGGGCAGGCATGCCCGGCTGGCTGCGCATCGACGATTATGGGCGCTGGTATGTTGCAACCAACCTGCCTGAAGACCCAACATATGGCGACGAAGAAATTATACAGGTATTCACCTTTGACGAAGTTATTTCCGTCACCGACATTCACTATGGCCGCAACTACATGCACGTTGATGGCCGAGATTTCCCGCAGGGCAACATCACCACAGTGATTAATTCCTTAGGCGAACCGGAGGGCGTGACTTATATCTTCGACCGCATGGGCAGAGCTGTGGGTGCACGTGACAACGCCGAAGACAACCATGCCTTTGTGTTGTTCACCGAAAGCGATGGTGTGCAGAATCTGCCGGGCTTCATGGCGGGTGCTGCGATTGTGGAAAATCTATTCAATCCCACGGGTTGGCTTGGTGCAACACACGCGTTCGCGGGCAACAATAGCCGAATTGCTTGGCAGGCTGCGCCATCGCGCAGTTTGCGGCAAACGGTTCACAACGTTGAACGCGGCACCTACACGGTCTCGTTCTACGCGATGAGCGAGGGTGGTTCGGCGCGGCTTTATGCCAACAGCGAGCGGCATTATCTTGATGTGACCGACCGCTGGGAACGCCACAGCGTGACCTTTGAACACACGAGCAACAATATCTCCGTGGAGATACAGGCCTTGAGCGGCAACATCTTGGTTGAAGGTCTGCAACTGGAACAAAATGCAGGCGCAAGCCCGTTCAACCACGTGGCCAACAGCCACTTTGCGCGTGGCGGTGCGGATTGGCACATCGCCAACGCAGGCTTGGAAGACGGCTTGGATTTCACCGAACCCGATGAACAACGCAACTTGCTGCAACGTGCATGGGATGCCTTAACCGGCAGCACGAACAATAATACAAATGAACAATCTGTGTGGCTGCATGGTCACCCGGACGAAGAAAAAGTGCTGTGGCAGCCGATTTATTTGGGTGCGAATGCCACGGGACGCATGCTGCTATTTGGTGCTACGGCGCAAATGGCGGCCACGCGCAGCGAGCCGTTCTATACCCGTGTGGCGGTGCGTTTCTTTGATGCTGCAGGCCAGCTGATTGAACTTGAAACTGACTTCGATTGCGACGATGACGACTGCGATGATTGCTATGAAAACGACTGCGACATTGTGGGCAATGTGCGCGAAAATCAGGCCTTTGCAACCTTCAGCCGCGATGTGCGCGGCGTGCCGCAAACGGCAGCGATGGCCCACACCGTGCCCGATGATGCCGTGCGCGCGAACTTGTATATCGTCTACAATGGACAAGCTACCGGCCGCACCAACGCCATGCGTGTGGACAACGCATTTGTGTACATCGGCGCGGCGGGCAGCACGATGAGCTACCTCGGCGGGCGTGTGAGTGAAGTGCGCTCAAGTTCTGGCACCGCGACCTACACTTGGGATGGCCCAAACGTACAAAGCGTGACCTTCCGCCGCCCGGATCGCCCGGATGAGGAAGAAGATCGCATTGACTTTGAATATGACGACCGCCACAATGTCGCCCGCATTGTGGAGCGTCGCCATACTGATGAGGGCGAAAATCTCATCACCGAAACCCTGTTTGACTACAAAACTGGTTTCACGAACAGCTTCAGCCGCACGGCAAACAGCTTGACCCAGCAGAACATCGGCGGCATTGTGCAGCGTAGCACGGTGCTGACTTTCGTGGGCAATTTGACGGATGAAGAAAACAATATTTGGACAGCAAATGGCGTACCTCTTGCCAGCTACCAAACCGTGACTTATGTCAATGATTACAACGATGTGCGCCGTGTTGCAGACAGTAACGGCAGTTGGATAGAGTATTTTTATTACAGCCGAAATCGCAATATTGTCACGCGTGTTGAAACATCGGACGGCTCAATCTTTGCATATGATTACAACAATTTTGTGCAAAGCGAACCGCATGCTTTTGATGTGCTCAACCGCATTCGTGCCTTTGCGGGCTACGACGAAAGCAACCCCGCGCACTGGCTGCACAACCAATATGACTTCACTGGCATGGGTGTGCAAAGCGAAACCATCACTGGCTTGCTGCGCAGTATCCAACGCACCAACGGCACGCACTACACCTTCCAATACAACCACCTCGGTCAAGTGGAACAAGTGCGCATCGGTGGCCAATTGATGGTGGAAAACACCTATGTTGGTGAAGATGAGGTTGACCATGCTGCCGGCTTGCGCCGCTTTGCGCTAACCAGTCGCACTTACGCCAACGGCTTCCGTTTTGCGCCGATTTATGACCGTCGCGGTCGCGTTGTCGGCGAACAATGGGGCACACGTGACCTGTTCGGCAACTACAATATGAGCACGCAATACGAGTACATTTTTGCCGACAACGGCATGCTCGCGCAGGTGCAAAACCACAACCTGCGCCGCACAACGGACTTTATGTACGACACGCAAGGCCGCTTGACGAGCATTCATGCACGCGCGACAGTGAACAACGCAGCGATACAAGACAGCCGTGTGCGTTTGGGCTTCAACGACGACGGTGCGCTTGACATCTTGCGTGTGAGCTTGAATGGCCGCGAGATCTCACGCGTAGAATATTTCTATGATAGTTTTGAGCGGCCCTATCGCTCGGTGCTGATGGGGACGGAGCAGCTGCATAGCTTTAGTAATGAAACCGGGCGGTTGACCGGCTCGATGTTGGGGCCGCTGAGCACGACCTTCGACTTTGATGATACGCCCGGCACAGCTGCTGGCAGAAATGTGCTGCTGGCGGGGAATTTGACGGAGATTTCGCATTACATAGGGCAAGAACAACTGATGACTTTCAGTTATACGTACCGTGAGGGCAGCGGCAACATTGAAAGCATCACGGTGGATTGCCCGGTGCAGGGCGAGCGCACCAACACCTTCACGTATGACCAAATTGGGCAGCTGGTGCGGGATGTTTCGCCCGGGCGCGACAGCGAGTATCGCTATGACATTGGCGGCAACATGACGGCGTGGTATGTGAATGGTGTGCGGCAACGCTCGTTCTACTACGGCAATCCCAACTGGCCGGACCAGCTCACCGGTGTGCGTGATGCTGGCGGCGACCTCATGCCCATCACCTACGATGACCTCGGCAACATGACCAACTTCAATGGCCGCAACTTCACTTGGCAGCGTGGGCGCCAGCTCGCCAGTATTACTGGGCAAGACCTCATGGCTACCTTCACCTACGACCACACGGGGCTGAGAAGCTCAAAAACGGTGAATGGGGTTACTAGCTATTACGTGTGGGCGGGTGGGCTGTTGATGGCGAGGTATACGCCCGCGAGAGAGGAATTAATCGCTTGGCATTATTCGCAGGATGGGCAGATGCTCGGCTTTGAGTTGAATGGCGTGCCGTATTTTTACGTGCGCAATTTGCAAGGCGATGTTGTGGCTATCCTCGATGCAGCTGGCAACACTGTCGCCACATATATTTATGATGCTTGGGGCAACCATCTTTATATAATGGATAGCGAGATTGCTCGCATTAACCCAATCCGGTATCGCGGCTACTACTGGGATGACGAAATCCAGATGTATTATCTTCAGTCGCGTTATTATTGCCCGGCGCTGAGAAGGTTTATTTCTGCGGATGTTTATATGGACACCGGTGTTGGGATTTTGGGCACCAATATGTATGCGTACTGCAACAATGACCCGGTGAATCATTGGGATCCGGATGGGTTCAATCCTAGACCCATTCCAGCTTGGGCATTGCTTGAAACATTTCAAATGCAATTCGATGTTGCAAATTTAGCAAAAGATCTCGGTATTTTCAGTGATTCGTTTTGGGATACGTTGCAGGTCGGTATCATCTCACATGGACCAGACAACGCGCAATACGTCTACGCGATGTTTTCGTTTATGCATGGTGGTCAACTTCATACAATTACCGCTCTTTCTGGTGATGTGTTCGGCATTCAACATCACGCTTTAAGCAGTCACAATGCCCTTAATGAAAGACGAATGAGAGATGCGCTTGTTTCATCTGCCGTGGATGGGGCTCTAACAGCGATAGGCTTTATTCCAGTAGCCGGTGATATAATCGGTGCAGCCGCTGCTGCTGGTGGAATAGCTAATGAGATTTCTGGTGCTATAAGACAGTCTCAACTAGGTTTCGTGACAGAGCAAATTGTAGCTGCGGTGGAGAATGGTGCAGCACCTGGAGACAGAATTTTCATGGGACTTTCGGCGACAAGAACAACAGTCCAAACGAGAACATACACTATGGCAACTTTCTGGGGAAGTTTCAGACAAAGACAAGTCCATACACCCACAACTAGGACAATTTGGACACCATTTTAGAGGGAGAGCATAATGAAAAAATCTGGATATATCTATACATTGGTTGCGGCATTTTTTCTCGCACTGGTTCCACAAGAGCTGCGTATTACAACCAGTGTTGATGAAACAACTTTGATATCATCGCAACTGCCCAGCTGGCCGTATCTATTATTGTTAATATTACTTTTTTCAATAGTGTTAGCGTGTTCGATAGTTATCACAGCTAGGGTAAGACACGCAAAGCTTACATGGCCGCTGTTTGTTGTGCTAGCCTTAGTTGTTGTGCGCCTCGCTTCTAATGTTCTCTTTCCATCTTGGTTTTGGGAAATATGGGGCTTTGATATAGTGATGCGGAATTTGGCAATATGGAACATGTTGATGTCGTGGCTCATGATAGCTCTAGTCTTGCTTGCTTGTATTTTGGTTATTCGGCATATAAGACAAGAAAAACGCCAGAGCGAGGAGCCACCGCAAGAGTAGGTACTATTGTCCACAACTCAGGCGCTTCATCAGTGCTGACGTCTTCATGGACACCGGGGTGGGCATACTTGGCACGAACATGTATGCGTATTGTAATAATGACCCTGTTAATTTTTGGGATCCGGATGGGTTTAGAACTCAAAATATCGGCGGTGCAGCGCGCTTGTTTGGAGCATTGATAAATAACAGTCTTGCGGACACGGCTTATCTAGCTATACGAGATATATTCCGAGAGGCAGGTTGGAATGTTTCAAACGTGCGAATAGAGTATGAAATAAATCCGGAAACTGGGGCAATGATTGGGACAGCAAGCGCAGACGTTGTAGGTAGAGATGCGGTGGTATCCTTTGATTTTATCTTCGGTGCTGGCGCTGATGTACAATTTCAAAACCAACAAGATTTAGGGGCCGCTAATGATCCTGAACAGTTTGCTAGGGATGTCATAAGGACTACCTTGTTGGGTTTGGTAAGTCCGCCCAAAGCTGCGATATATGCTGTATATTCTTTTGTGGATTCTTATAGACGCCGACAGGAACGCAACCGTGTTTTTAACCAATTCACTGCGGGGAATAGACACGTCACGACAAGCGTTGACAACTTTTTGTTTGTGGCAACATCTGGGATACGCCTCCGCACTCAAGATGGTCGATTTTTGGTAATGATTAACTAGGAAGAGGTGTAAAGGTATGATGAAAAAATTTTTTAAAACATTTTGGGGTGATTTTGCATATATTCTTTTGCCTTTGATTTTCAGCTTTTTCCCTAATAGATTTTATTCTCCGATGGCACAAATAACGTTTGGCGTATATACTTTGCTTTTTGGAATTGCAACCGTGTTGTTAATTTGCAAGAAAAAACGCTCTTTTCATGATTTGATTTTCATCATTTATTTTGCCTTTGGCATTGCGGCAATCGTGCGTTTTGCTTTTCCGACCCCACTATGCGATGACCCGAATTTTTGCCATTTTTTAAGGCTTGGCTTTCGCAATCAAGTGCACATGGTAGAGAGCATTGTTATTCCAATTACAATTTTAATGCGGGTGGTGGTGTTTTTGATACAGCGCCACCAAACCGCCAAACGCACGCCGACAGAGCCGCGCGTGGAGGACAACAATGACAGCAACGAAGAATGATTTGATTTTCTGCTGTCCCCTTCAAAAACCTCATTTGAAAGGCTGGCACATACTATGCGAAACTTTTTTGAAAACCTAAGCAAACAAGAAAGAGACGTATATTCGATTTTGGTTGTAGTAACAACAATTTTCACAACTCAGGTAGTTCGTCATTTTTTGAGTGACACAACGCCACGAATTATACGAATGACTCTCAGCTTTTCTATCGTAATTACGATAGTTGTTTCAACGTTTACTATTTATCGTTACTTGAAAAAGAAATGCAAAAAAGAGCTGAGCGAATGTGTGGATGATGAATTTCCAAATGCCCCTGGTGAAGAATGAAGCATGAACTGTTTTAATGGAAGGAACTGAAAATGAAGAAACACTTTACCCGTTCCCTATCGCTTGTCCTAGCTATATTGTTGCTGGGTTTAGCGATGCCTTTGTCCCCCGCGCTGGCCTCTGACGGCCCAGACATCTCTGCCTCGTTCACGTGCGAGCGTTTTGCCGCAGCGGTGCGCTTTAGCCTGTTCATTTTGCCAGACGCACCGATTCCCGCGAACCGCGCAGCACAGGTGACGAACCTGAATGCCTCGCGCCGCGAAATCACGAGCCTAGCAGGGATTGAGCATCTAACGAACTTGCTGATTCTTGATGTGTCGAGGAACGAGCTGACAACAGCAAACTTCTCAGCGAATCCGCAGCTGCGTCAAGTGGACGTGAGCGGCAACCCGCTGACCAGCTTGAACGTATCGCAAAACCCACAACTGGCGATGCTGGGGGCCGCACAAACGCAGCTGACGACGCTGAACATCAGCAATAACCCGCAACTGCGCGGGCTGTTCATCGGCGGCAATCCACAATTGCACGGGGTGAATACCGCATCAAACCCGCTACTGGAAGAAATCATCGCCAGCGACAGCGGTCTGCGTAATCTCAACTTGGCCAACAATCCTAATATACATACCCTGATGCTGGCCGATAACGAGCTGACAAGCCTCGCGCTGAATAACCACCAGTATGTGTTCACGCTGGATGTTTCGCGCAATTACCTGAGCGTGTTAAACGTAACCAGCCTGCGTGATCTGGCTGTGTTACTGACCGCAGGTAACAACTTAACTGCTCTCAACGTGTCGCAAAACATCGGCCTGATGACGCTCATCGCAAGCGATAACCAGCTGCAAAATTTAAATGTAGCACAAAATCCGCTGCTGCGCGACCTGCGTGTGAACAATAACCAGCTGGGACAAATCACTACCAGCGGCAATCCGATGATTCATCGGCTGGAAGTTGCGAACAACCGCCTAAGTTCAATTGACGTGACACGCAACGAACTGTTGACTACGCTGAATATAGCAGACAACGAAATTGCCGTGATTGACCTGCGCAATAATATGCAGCTGCACAGCATCAACGTGGCAAGCAACCGCTTTGACTCGTTTAATGTAACCGGCCTGACCCGCCTGCGCGACTTGAACGTCAGCTATAATAGAATGCCATCGCAGCAAGCGATTAGTGGGTTGAACACCGTACAACTGCATCAATTTAGCTTCCAGCCGCAGTTTCCGGTGGGCACAGATATTACGGGCGCAATCGCCTGCGAAAACCTCCTACAAGCACTGCGCAGCGCAATGAACTTGCCCTATCCCAGCCGCATTTTGGCAGAGCAAGCTGCGCTGGTAACCAATCTAAATCTCTTCAACCGTGACATCACCCGCATCGACGGCCTGCAATACTTTACGGCGCTGGAGCGGCTTAACTTGGCGTATAATGATCTCACGCACGCAGACTTCGTCATCATCCCAACTTTGCGTGAACTGGACGTGACGAACAATGAGTTAACCAGTCTCAATGTGAGCGGCAACGCCCAGCTCGAACGCCTTTGGGCAGCAGACAACCGCTTGGAAACCATCAATGTGCAAGGCAATACAAGATTGCTGACCCTAGATGTGTCGGGCAACTCACTGCCTACACTGAATGTGTCGCGCAACAGCGCATTGACTAATCTCAGCGCACAAAACAACCTGCTGACCAGCCTAGATTTAATCGCCAATCCAGCTCTGCGCACACTAGACGTCCGCCATAACTTCATGGTAGTTGAGGGTGACGTGGAACTACACCCACAAGCATTCATCACCACTTTCCGTTTCCACCCGCAACATGGCCTAGACCGCGACGTGAGTGAACACTTCGCCTGCGAGAACTTTCTCAACGCTATCCGTGATTATCTCGGCCTTGATGCAACAGACCCAGTAACACCCTACTACCTGCTTCAAATCACCGAGCTTGACATCACAGGCCAAGGCATCACCAGTTTGGCCGGGCTACTGTTCTTCGCCAACTTGGAACGCCTGTATGCAGCAAACAACCAAATCACCGGCATGGACACAATCAACAATCGCCAGCTAACCTTCCTCGATGTGCGTGGTAACTGGATGGAAAGCCGTGATGCCATCACAGGCCTGCAAGCAGGTGTTGTGCTGGAATTTGACCCGCAAGCCTTCAGCGGGCAGAACATCACCGCACAGTTTGCCTGTGAGAATCTGCTGCAAGCCGTACGTGAAGCCCTTGGCCGCGGCGTAGATGCCCCCATCGGCAGCGACTGCGTGCTGGCAGTGACCACGCTGAACTTGGCCAACCGCAACATCACCAACACCACGGGCATCGCCAACTTCACCAATCTCACGACACTCAATCTTGCAGATAACCCGTTGCAACATGTTGACCTATCCAGCAATATCGCCCTGCAAAATCTGAATGTATCAGGCGCATGTTTGAGCACGTTGAACCTGCAAAACAACATAAACCTAACCCAGCTCAACGCAAGTCGTAACCATCTAACTCAACTAAACTTGACAACGAACACCCAGCTTTCACAAGTAGACGTCCGCCAAAACTTCCTCGAAAACACAGGAATGGTGCGCTGGGCAGTGGGCACAGTGGCAACGCTGCAATTCAACCCACAAAACCCATTTGTCGTCACAGCCCCAACCTGCACCGTCAGAGGATTTACCACCTGGACAAGCCACTGCGGGCAAACATTCATCACAAATGACACCGCACCGCTGGGACACCTTTTCACCAGCGAAATCACGCGACCGACTTTCACACAATCGGGCTTTACCACGCGCACTTGCTCGCGCTGCGGCTATAGCTACATCACCGACCAAGTACCGCCGATTGCGCTTGATTATGAACCATTCTTGGCACTGCGCTATAATCAAGCAACGACCGTATTTGCCGATGTCGCCCGCCGTGCGCCGGAACTAACGTGGCATTCGAGCAATCCCGAAGTGATGACGGTTGACAATGATGGTTTGGTGAGTTATGGTCGTGCGCCGCGTCGTGGCACCACCACTGTGACTGCCGTGTGTCCCGAGGGCATTACCCGCATGGAAGTGGAAGTCACTGTCTATTTGGTATGGTGGCAATGGTTCATCATCATCTTTTTATTCGGATTTCTTTGGTATTAGCCGCCTGCGGTGAGGCTTTGTGTACGCTAAGGGGCCAAAAGTCGCTTTGCTGTACCTGTTAAAGTGAGATAAAGGGGAAAGTGAAATTGAAGAAAATATTAAGTGTAGTAGTAAGCTGTGCGGTATTGCTAACAAGCCTTTCTGTGGGCTTTATGCACACAGCAGCAGTAGATATGAATGCGTTGGTGACGGTGGTTGCAAATGCAATCGCCGACCCTCGTATGAGTTTTTCACCCGACCAATTCGATAGCACAAGCATGTCTTTCGCGGACATGCTTGCGCTTTACGAGGAGCTTGTGCTGGCAGTGTATGGTCTGACAGGCAGCATTGTTGGCGAGCCGAATTTTCCAGATTTCACATGGCAAGCGCATGGGATTACACCCGGTCATCCCGCAAGGGTAATCACGGCCATGCGCAACGCGGTGCGCCGCGTGGATGTGCGCATGCGGTTAGATTACAGCCAAGTGCCTGAGGGCAGCGGTTGGTCGAGTAACTTCAACTTCACGCCCGCACAGGCCGAGCGCAACGCTCTTGAAGCCATAGGCGGTCCGCGGCACGAAATAGAACATCTACACACAAGCCCGCCTGACTTAGCTGGTGCAGCCCCGGATTTCGCCGCATTCCCGCGATATTCGCTTGAGCCAGATGTTTTGCTTTACCCTGTCGAGCATGCCGTTTGGACAGCAACGATGGCGGTGTATACATGGATTAGCCAGTATGATTATACAGATAACCCATGGTTCCCCGCGTTGGGCACAGACCTGCAAAAGCTAGAATATTTGGTGGATTTGCCGCTGCGCGATTACCTCAATGGCCGTTACCAGGCCGCTCTAGATATTGCACTGCGCACACCGCTCAATGCATTTCACTATCTGCAAACACAATGGTTCCGCTACCAAGCGGATCCCTCGCTGCAGCCCGCTTTCGTAGCTGCCGTTAACCGTTATTTTAACATGCCTGAGGCACCCGCGCCCGCAGGTTTTGTGCAATTGCGCGCCGAACAAGAGGCCGCACTGGTTGAGCTGGACATCATTTCACGCTTCGGCACGTTCTTCAACGGCTACCGTTTGCAGCTTATGCCCGCCGCGTTCGCGCGTTACAGCAATGACCAATTGCGCGCGGAATATGCCGCAGTGCAAACGCAGTTGCAACGCTTTGCCAATGAATTTGATGAGGCTATCCCCTCCACATGGGAGGCTTATCTGCAAACGGTGCGGCAAGCGATATTCCTGCGTGTGTTCGATGGTATTGCAGACCTTGATAGCTACGATTTCGATAATCTCACGCTGTGGGCACAGGTGACGGATATCCCGCTGTCAGCTGCCCAACAAGCACAGCTTTCCGCTGCTCAGCACGAAGCCCGCTACCGCGTGGCCATGGCACACGAAAGCCTGCACGAGGACCTCCTAGCAGGCCGTGTTGCCCCATGGTTCGACAACTGGCTGCCCACGCGCGGGCTGCAAAATCCCATTGCACTCACGCCCGGCTATGATGAATTCCACGCAACTTACGAGCAAGTGTTGCACACAATTGAACAACTCGAAGTATTGCTCAATAGCCAATGGCTAGCAGAGCGCACCAGCGAGATGCCTGCGATTGAACTGCCCGAACTCAACATGAAATTTCTGTCGCGCTTGGGCGAAATGACGATTGACTTGCCTACACAACGTGCGATTGATCCAGTGTTCAACGCACCACCACTACGCAGACATATTGAAGCGCACCGCGGGCATGTGTTCCTGTATCTGCTGCATGAAATGCTGGAACAGGAAGTTGGACTAGACTTCATCGCATGGCTCACACAAGAGCTGATAGCCAGCGAAGATATTGATTTAACTCCCGCAGACGAGCCGTTTTTCGCCACATTCGTGGGCGATCTTGTGCACGAAAACATTACGACAAATGCGTTGCCCAATTTGATTTTCGCACTGCAAACGACCGTGCAAAACATTCTCGCGCCGATGCTGAATGAACCGCTGCTGCGCCGCCCTGGCGACGTGACCGGACGCGGGCTGATTGACGATGTGCTGTTCGCACAGCTGGAATCCAGCCGATCAGCAGCACTGGATATTGACTTGACATTGGGCTACATGCTGGAGCAAATTACTGGGCGTAACCGCTACGGCATCACCCTTGGAGATATGCTTGATGACCCTCGTCTGAGTGATATGCTCGGCCTTGCAGGCCTCGAGTGGGCGCAACTATTGCTTGGTTTGCAAGATATACCGCTGCCGAGCGTTGACCTAACAGCCATCGAAGACCCCGCACTGCGTCAGCAAGCCTTTTTGGATTTACTCACGCAAAGCATGACCGGTATGGCACCGTTTTTGCAATTGGTGTTCGCTGATGCCCCCAACCAAACCAACCACGTGCAAGGTCGTGCGCGCAACGAATGGCGCAATGACTTGGTCGTTGGCCTCAGTGGCGTGACGCAGAACATTGAGGATACGCTCAACGCATTTGTTGGCCCATTTGTGAACGCGGGCATTGCGGTGGCCAACGCAGGCATTGCGGTAATCAATTGGGGGGCTGGACTGTTTGGTCGCGAACCGGTGATTGAACCGTTGCCACCGTTCAGCTTTGACCTGTTGCTGCCTAACCTGCGCCTGAGCGAACTGGTTCGCCCCGGCGGCATGTTCGAGGATTATCCTGTGTATTGGGCGGGCAGTTACGATGCACGGCGTGGGATTTCGACTAACTTAACTGCCGCCAATGCCTATGGCAGGTTGATTTTGCCGCTATTTGAAATGCTAGGCATGGACGATTTCATCGCCTACAGCGAGGATGAATTCAACTCCGCCATGGCTACGCTGACGGACAACGAAGATATTGCACAAATGCTTACTGAAGCGATTTTCGAGCCGCTGCTCAACTGGCTACCAAGCCTAGGTTCGCTCACTGGCTTGCTGGATTTACTGCCAAATTTGGCTTTGGTGGCAGACATGGTTGAAGACGCGTTTGACGATGTGATTGACAGCCTGCATCTCAATGGCACGCTGTATTTGGGCGGCGCACAGGGCGATGCACTCGCTCCGCTTGAGTTGACTCTCGCCAATTTTCTGCAATTGGATATGTTTGACCCGATGTTTTTCCTTGCGCTGTTTTCCGAGCTTTTGCCCACGCTCATTGACGTACCAAGTTGGCTGCAACCGGCCTTCGAGGGCGAGTATATGTTGCTGCTATTCCGCTATCCTTTCGCCCAAATCCTTGCCTTGGCTGACCCCGAAACCGATGATAATTTCACCGCCATATTTACCAATCGCCTTGGCGCAAACGGCCAAGTCTGTGACTACGTTACGCTGCTGGAAGGCCGCGGACAACACTATCCCAGCGACTTTGTCCGCCAGCCCACGCTAGGCAGCCTCGCAGGCTTTTTTGGCGGAGATTCACGCGCATTCACCTTTGATTTCGGGTTTGACCTAGGCAATACCCTCAACGCACAATTGCCCTTACTAGACCATTTCAGTGGCGTATTTACCGACCTGCTAACCCAACCCGAAAGCGACTTCATGCCCGACGAACCGCTGCAAAACATCCTCGCTGGTATTATGGACAACCCCAACCACAGCATCGCATGGCTGGTGGAACTGTTTAACATGCAGCGTTACCCCGCGCGGGACTTCATGCGCTACACTTGGGGGGAACAAGCGCAAGCCCGCAACCCGGTGCACAATCCCGTGCGCTACAGCGATGTATGGACACGCCAAATGGCTGACCGCATGTCATACCGCTTGCCGGAATTTTTGGATAATTTCAGCGATTTGCTCTTTGAAACTACATTTTTAGAATGGCTTAATCTGCCCGAAATTGACCGCGAAGCCATCCTAGAAAGCGTGATGGAGCGGCTTGAGCCGCACATCCCCATGCTCAGAATTATGCTGCTGGAAGATGACCTGCTGCTGCTGGGCGACCTGATTGGTTTTTCGGGCTACGACGGCTACCGCCACGGCGTGATACCCATCCTCGAAGCCTTTGGCGTGCCGCAACGCTACATCCTCACGCACGATGAATTCATGGCACAAGCCGCCGACTGCGATGAGCAGTTCATCCGCCTAATCTTCGACCCGTTGCTGGACGTGCTTGAACGCGTGATTGCCGACCCGATTCACGAGCTGCCACGCGTGCTGCCGAACATCATCTACTTTATTTCGGCGGAAGAACCCGACCGGCCAAGCAATCTCGTCACGGCCGTCAACCGCATGCTGCGCCCGCTTTACGCCATCGCTGACATGCTCGCACCCATGGCAGATATTGAAGATGTGATGGTGCTGTTGGGTATCGAATACCCCTTTGTCATCGACATTGCGGGCGTGACGCAGGAGCTGAGACTGCCCATTGAACCCGCGCTCAACACCATTTTCACGAATATGCTGCGCAACTGGTTCGGCGATTTCACCGAGGAGATTGGGCTTTCGCTTGAGTTGGAAGACCTGCTTGATTTGGTCACCGGCACGCTGACCATTTTCCGTTCCGTCAATGGCCAAAACGATGCCGTTCGCCTGGAAACCGACCTGCCGGATGCGTTCACACACCTCGCCAGACAGCTCATCCCCTTGATTCTTTCGGACGAAAACTGGGGCGAAATGCGGCTACTCATCGCTGCACGCTTGCCTGCGAACACGCGCAATCGGGCACTGAATTTGCTTGACGGCCTAGCAGACCTGCTGCGCGACACGGACGATGACAGTGGCCCGGACTTGGTGCTAGCGGTGCTGTTTTATGTCTTCACCGGCGCGGATTGCATCATGGAGCACCTGCTCACCCTGCGGCATTTCCGCAGGCAGCTTGAGGCTTTCTTCGGCAATCTTACGCAAAATGACACGTTTTGGATTGTCGCGGTCACCGCGCTCGGTGCCCTAGCAACGGTTGGTACCGTAGGCTTTTTCGCCGTGTTGGCACATAACGTGCGGCACCGCAGAAACAATGAGTCGACAGACGTTTTGGCGGCTTACTATGGTGACGTAGGCATTCCGCCGACCGGTGACAGCGCTACCATTACGGTGGTTGCCGCTGTGGTTGGCAGCTTGGCTTTGTTGGGAGCGTTGCTCATCTTGAAAAAACCGCAAAGGAGGGCGCATGCATGAAAAAACTCATAGTATGCATTTTGCTGCTGGCATTGCTGGCGGTGCCCGCGAGCGCCGCAACGGTTGCTGCTGGAGTGAACCACAGCCTAGTCATCGCCAACAACGGCACGGTTTGGGCTTGGGGTCGCAACACACACGGCCAGCTCGGTGACGGCACACGATTTACACGTAATGCCGCCGTGCGGGTAGACATATCCGATGTTGTAGCAGTCGCTGCGGGCAATGGCCACACCGTTGCGTTGCGTGATGACGGTACGGTATGGTCATGGGGCAGAAACGACCTCGGTCAGTTGGGCGATGGCACGACCACAGAAAGGCTTTCTCCGGTTCAAGTGGACATCGACAGCGTGATTGCGATTTCGACACACGATACGCACACTGTCGCTCTGCGCGATGATGGCACGGTGTGGAGCTGGGGCGACCACCTGCGCTGGGATAACACCGCGCAGCTAACGCCCATCATGATTGACATTGACGACGTGATTGCGATTCGCGCGGGCTGGGGTTACACCCTTGCACTGCGTGCAGATGAAACCGTATGGGGCTGGGGCTTGATTAACGACAGCGACCTGCCCGCACCGCTTGACCTCGACTGGCCGACCGATGAAATTCCGCAGATGGATGGCCTTGATGACATCGTCGCGTTTGCCGAGCATGGGCAGTTCGTTGCCGTCACCGCTGACGGCGCGGTTTGGGCCTGGGACTACGGCGAAGAACCAGCGCACGTGCGCGTGCAGGGGGTGCGGTTTATGCATTATCTGCACTTGTACGAAGTCACTTGGCCATGGTGGGCACATCTTCCCGCATGGCAACAGTGGCTGTTAAGATGGATTTTCTTCGGCTGGGCGTGGATGTAGTTAGCGTCAAGTGAAAAAGGCTTGCTCCCGAAAGCGATGTGGCTTTCGGGATTTATTCTTCTCTTTATTTTGCAAGTACCCAATAAAGCAGAATTTTGCAAAAACACACATGAAAAAACCAATTGATTTTTCACTTAATTCGTGTTATAATGACACTAATAACTAGCAGGAGGAAACTATATCCAAGACAATTTAATACTCTCGCCTGTGAACAATCTCACAGGCGTTTTTGTTTTTTGCAAACGACTGCGCGAAATGCGCTTATGCGCAGGTCGCTCACCGCCATGTTTGTCGATTTCTAAGATAAAAATGAAATTGACAGGAAGTAAAAACAATGGAATATAAAAGAATAGAACTTTGTGTTCTCCGCAACGCTGATGGCAGCTACACGGAGATGACATATGAAAACCTGCTTCGGCTATATGATTACCGAAGCAGGTTTTTTATTACCCTTGGGAGCTTTTTGCTGGAGGTTTCCGAGCAAGCATACCGTGACTTTCAGCGTGCCGAACGCCGAGAGCGGTATCTGCAAGAAAAAACACAAGGCATTGGCGGATTTATAACGCTGGAACATGATTTTCCGGATCACACGGTCGATGTTGAAGAAACGTCGGTTAATGAAATTATGCTGGAACAGTTGCTCGCTGCACTATACGAACTGCCCCAAAAGGAACTTGCGTTGATTTACGCACTGTATTTTGAGGGCAAGACAGAGCGGCAGCTGTCAGACGAAACAGGCATACCGCGCAAAACCATTAACGACCGCCGCAGAAAAATATTGGGCAAATTGCACAAACTTCTAGAAAACCAAAAATAAATCCGCCCAAACCCTCATTTTTTCGGCTATATAAGTGAGGGGGTAAATTCGCCCCACTGCACCTTGAAAATTTCATATTAACCACCCAACACGTTCTTTCTGCCGTCGGGACACATAGGAAACTCGGCAGCCGCAAAAGCAGGTGCGCCACGACCTCTAACGAATGAGCGAACACACCGCGCTTTGAAAACGGAATTGCACTCCGTTTGGCCATGACCAGCAGAAAGGGATAATGATACACATGCTTAGCATCTCGTGTGAGGGGAGGAGCCTGCGGTTTTCCGACTTGGAAATCGCGGACTCGTGGAGCTGGTTAGCAACCAGCCGTTGGGTGGTTTACTATACTAGAAAAAAGGACGTGTTTACATGAACTCAATTTTACGTGGCGAAATCTATTACGCTACATTAGACGGAATGGGCAGCGAACAATCCGGGCAACGGCCAGTATTAGTGCTGCAATCAGACTACCTCAATCTAAATTCACCCACAACGATTATCGCGCCGATCACCAGCGTGATTAAGCATTCCAAACTAAAATCACATTGCACGCTGCCAGCGGGCCGACCTTTGCGCGAAAAGTCCATGGTACTCACCGAGCAGGTGCGCGTTATTGACCGCAGTAGATTGGATGTGTTTGTTGGACAACTTGCTTCACGTGACATGCGCAATGTGGAGCGTGCG